>Ga0070741_10002816_pt1 | contig 45286 bp, 40 predicted proteins | sample Coa_R1_4_FD_66440 | JGI IMG/M metagenome (GOLD analysis project Ga0070741, IMG submission 66440) | Surface soil microbial communities from Centralia Pennsylvania, which are recovering from an underground coalmine fire - Coalmine... | ecosystem: Environmental > Terrestrial > Soil > Unclassified ... | reverse complement strand
GCTGGCGTTGTCGTTGCGCAGCTGCACGTTGTAGGAGCCCTCCGGGATGGTCACGGTCGACCTGGCGTGGCCGAAGCCGACGCCGGAGGTGTTGGAAAAGCCGCTGGTGGCGCTGGCGGTGACGCTGCCGGAATCGGGGATGCCGTTGACCACGCGGACGTCGCCGCTGAATGGCGCGGTATTGTTGTCGTTGTTGTTGCAGGCCGACAGACCGAGCAGGGCCAGGCCGGTCAGCGCGGGGACCAAGATGCGTTTCATGTGCCGTCTCTCCATGACATGTGATACCGCGATGGCGGCTGGTGGGAACCGCCCCGGCAGGCCGCGTCCTGCGGCTGCCGCACCTATCCCGGCCTGATGCAAGTCGGCTACAGTTCGCGCATGGATTCCGCACGCCGCAAGCAGTACCTCGACGCTTTGGGCATCGAGCCCTGGCTCCCTCGCACAGAAGCGCCGGCCCAGCCCCTCCAGACGGCTGCGCCGGCTTCGAATCCCGCGGTGGCTGCCGCCGCGCCGGTCAAAGCTCAGAGCCCGGCTGCGCCCGAGAAGTTCCCCGCCCCTGCCGCGGTTGCGGCGCCGCGCCAGGTGCCGACCGACTGGGAAGGGCTGAAACCCGCCGTGGCCGGTTGCACGGCCTGCAAGCTGTGCCAGACGCGCACCAATACCGTGTTCGGCGTCGGCTTCCAGAGCGCGCCGCTGATGGTGGTGGGCGAGGGCCCGGGCGCGGACGAGGATGCGCAGGGCGATCCCTTCGTCGGCCGCGCCGGCAAGCTGCTCGACGAGATGCTGCGCGCCATCGGCCGCTCGCGCCAGGAGCTCGCCGCCGACAAGGCGGTGTACATCGCCAACGTGGTGAAGTGCCGCCCGCCCGGCAACCGCGATCCCGAGCCGGACGAAGTGGAGGCCTGCCGTCCCTACCTGGACCAGCAGATCCGCCTGGTCAAGCCCAGGCTGATCGTCGCGCTGGGGCGCATCGCCGCGCAGCGCCTGCTCAACACCGACGCGCCGCTGTCCAAGCTGCGCGGGCCTCTGTACGAATATGGCCCGGAGCACACGCCGCTGCTCATCACCTACCACCCCGCCTACCTGCTGCGCAGCCCGGGCGAGAAGGCGAAAAGCTGGGCCGACCTGAAGCGCGTCCACCAGCTGTTGTCCGGCGGCACCTGAACCACACCGCCGGGGGAGCGGCATGAGCGCACAACCACAACCCGGCTGGCGGATCCTGCCCATGCACTTCTCGCACTTGCCGCAGGTGCTGGAGATCGAGCGGCGCGCTTATCCGTTCCCCTGGTCCGAGGGCATCTTCCGCGACTGCCTCAAGGCCGGCTACAGCGGCTGGATCCTGGCCGACGAGCACGGCGTGATCGGCGGCTACGCCCTGATGAGCATGGCGGTGGACGAGGCCCACGTGCTCAACCTGTGCATCGACCTGCCGGCGCAGCGGCAGGGCCTGGGGCGGCGGCTGCTGCAGCACATGATCAGGCTGGCGCAGGCCGCCAACGCCACCATCGTGTTGCTGGAGGTGCGCAAGTCGAACAAGGCGGCGATCCATCTCTACGAATCGCACGGCTTCCAGCGCCTGGGCTTGCGCAAGGGCTACTATCCGGCGGATGGCGGACGCGAGGATGCGCTGGTGCTGGGCTACGACATCGTCTGACAGGAACTGCATGAGACTTGCCGGTTCACCCGCGGACCAACGGAGCGCACCTCATGCCTGCACCGGCTCGCGGCGCTAAGCGCCGCGCCCAGATCGCCTGGGCCCTCAACGCCTGGGGCAACCACGCCTTTTCCACCACCATCCTGGTCGGGTTCTTTCCGATCTTCTTCGACCGGTACTGGGCCAAGGAGCTGCCCGGGACGACTTCGACGTTCTGGCTCGGCATCACCAATTCCGCCGCGGCTTTCGTCGTCATGCTGCTCGCCCCCTGGCTGGGCGCCCTGGCCGACCTGCGCGGCCGCAAGAAGGCTTACCTCGGCTGGTTCACGGTGCTCGGCGTGCTGAGCAGCGCGGCGCTGGCGCTGGTCGGCGCCGGCCAGTGGACCCTGGCGCTGCTGCTGTTCGCGCTGGGGCAGGTCGGCTTCTTCGCCAGCTATTCCTTCAACGACGCGCTGCTGGTGCAGGTGGCCGAACCGGAGGAATCGGACCAGGTTTCCGCCTTCGGCTTTGCCATGGGTTATCTCGGCGGCGGCCTGCTGTTCCTGGTCAACGTGGCGATGGCGCTGCGACCGGCCTGGTTCGGCCTGGCCGACGCCACCGCCGCCACCCGCGCCGCCTTTCTCACCGTCGCCGCATGGTGGAGCCTGTTCTGCCTGCCGCTGTTCCGCTACGTGCCCGAGGCCGAGCCGGCGGCGCAGGCCAGCGGCTGGCGCGAGCTGTGGCAGACGCTGAAGTCGGTGCTGCGCAACAAGCCGGTGCTGCGCTTCCTCATCGCCTACTGGCTGTACATCGATGCCATCGGCACCTTGCAGCAGATGGCGGTGGACTTCGGCGCCAAGCTCGGCTTCTCCACCAGCACCCTGATCACGGCCCTGCTGCTGGTGCAGTTCATCAGCTTCCCGGCGGCCTGGGCCTTCGGCCCGCTGGCCCGGCGCATCGGCACCCGGCGCGCCATTTATCTCGGGCTGGCGGTGTTCGGCGGGCTCAGCATCTGGGCCTACTTCATGCAGACCGAGCGCCAGTTCTACCAGATGGCGGCGGGCGTGGCCCTGGTGCAGGGCGGGGTGCAGGCCCTGTCGCGCTCGTATTTCTCGCGCCTGATCCCGCCCGGACGCTCCGGCGAGTACTTCGGCTTCTACAACATGCTGGGCAAGTTCGCCGCGATCCTCGGGCCGCTGGTGGTGGGCGTGGTGGCCCTGCTCACCGGCAGTCCGCACCTGTCGATCATGGTGCTGGCGCTGTTCTTCCTGGTGGGGGCGGTGCTGTTGTCCCGGGTGGAGGAACCCGCCACCGTTGCCGGCGGCGCTAAAATGGTGCATGACCCATGAAAAATCCCTGACGTATTCCGACTACCTCCGGCTGGACGGCCTGCTGGCGCAGCAGCAGCCGCTGTCGCAGGAGCACGACGAGCTGCTGTTCATCGTCATCCACCAGGTGTACGAGCTGTGGTTCAAGCAGTGCCTGCATGAGCTGCGCTTCCTGCGCGAGGCCTTCGCGGCCGGCGACACGCCGCGGGTGCTGGCCACCTTCAAGCGCATCCTCACCATCCTCAAGACCCTGGTCAGCCAGGTCGACGTGCTGGAGACGATGACGCCGCTGTCGTTCAACGCCTTCCGCTCGCGCCTGCAGGCCTCCAGCGGCTTCCAGTCCTACCAGTTCCGCGCCGTGGAATTCCTGCTGGGCCACAAGCGCGGATCCGCCCTGGAGAACTATCCGCCGGACAGCCGCGAGCGCGCCGAGTTGCGGCGGCTGCTGGGCGAGCCCTCGGTCTACGACGCCTTCCTGCGCTATCTGCACGCCGGCGGCGCCGCGATGCCGGCTGCGGCGCTGGCGCGCGATCCGGCGCAGGCCACCGCGGCCGATCCGCAGGTGCAGGACGCCCTGCTGGCGGTGTATCGCAGCCAGCCGTTCCAGGCCCAGGTGTGCGAGCGGCTGGTCGATCTCGACGAGGGCCTGCAGGAGTGGCGCTACCGCCATGTCAAGATGGTGGAGCGCACCATCGGCGCCAAGCCGGGCAGCGGCGGCTCCTCCGGCGCGTCCTACCTGCGCGAGACGCTGTTCAAGCCGCTGTTCCCGGACCTGTGGGCGATCCGGGCGCAGCTTTAGGCTAGAGCTGCTGCAGCCAGCTCTGAGCGACTTCCCGCGCGGCGTCCACCGCCGGCTTGCCGGCGCGGTAGCAGCGCTTCCAGTCCTCGTCCTTGCTCTGGTAAGCGGAGTCGGCGAAGCGGCCGTTGACCACCCGGGCGTTGAAGTCGACGCTGCCCGAGACCTGCAGGAAGCGGTTCAGCTCGCGGCGGATCGCCTCGCGCGGGTCGGCGGGGTGCTCGGCCTGGAACCTGGCCAGGCGTTCCTGGTACTCCTGCGGGCGCGCGGCGTTCTGCTGCTGCCGGTCCTGCTCGGTCATCAGCTGCGGGCCGCTGGGAATCTGGCCGCTTTGCCGCATCTGCGCGACCTGCTGCTGGGTCTGGCGGGCCTGTGCGATCATCTGGTCGATCTGCGCGTCGCTCATGCCGGCCTGCTTCAGCTGGCCGCGCTGCGCCTCGAAATTGGCGGCGATGTTGTTCAGGTCGGACTGGCTCTCGGCGTAATCGGCCTGGGCGCGCTCGTTCTCCTCCTGCAGGTCCTGGGCGCTGATCAGCTCCAGCTTGGGCTTGTGCTCTTCCCACCAGGCGGCGTAGTCGCGCCTGAAGGCATCGGTCCTGGAGTAGGCGATGGCGAGCTTGCCGGCGGCGCGGACGAAGGCGGCGCGGGCGTCGGGCCCGAGCCGGCGCAGGCCGCCCGGTATCGAGGCGTAACCGTTGGCGAAGGATTCGAGCGCGGCCTGCTGCACGTCGCTGTCCTTGAGCCCGGCGTCGCCGATCGGGTCGGCCGCCGCGGCGGCGGCCAGGACCAGGCTGAACAGCGCGGCGCAGCGCGCCGCGAAGCGGTAGGTGCGGCCAGGCATCGGATCCCCCAGGCGCCGCGGCGGCGCTCCTCGTCGGTCTGGCTGAAGATACGCGGCGCGGCCGCGGACTGCGACATCACACGCGCAGCGCCGCCACCAGCTCGCCGAAGCGGCGCAGCTGCGCCTCGTCCGGGGCTTGCAGATAGCGCAGCCGCAGGTAAAGGGCGCAGGCCTGCTCGATTGCCGCGGCCAGGTCCGGCCGCTGTCGCGACACGCGGCGGCTGAAGTCCAGCGGTCCTTCGCCCGGCGCCTGTTCCAGGTCGGCGCGGCGCAGCCGCTTGCGCAGCCGCAGCCACTGCTCCTGCACCGGATCCGGTTCGCGCCGCGGCAGGAACTGGCGCATCAGGCCGAAGTTGAGGGCGCCCAGCGCGATGCTGATGCCGGCGGTGAGGGCCAGGATCATGTTGCTCCAGTCGTCCAGGCCGAAGTGGCCGAGGAACTGCTGCTGCACGTCCGGGCCGTAACCGAGCACCCAATGGTTCCATTGGTTGTTGGCCCAGTCCCAGCGGGCGCGCAGCATCGTCATCACCCGGAAGCCGCGGCGCGTGGGATCGAGATAGGCCGGCAGGCTGCCGCTGTTTTCGAGCGCGGCGCTGATGCCTTTCTGCACCCGCTCCGGCGCCACCGCGGCGGTGGGGTCGATGCGGGTCCAGCCGCGCCCGGGCAGCCAGATCTCGCTCCAGGCATGGGCATCGGACTGCTGCACCAGGTAGTAGTCGCCGACCTCGTTGCGCGTGGCGCCCTGGTAGCCGGTGACCACCCGCGCCGGGATGCCGGCGGCGCGCATCACCACGGTGAAGGCGCTGGCGTAGTGTTCGCAGAAGCCGCGGTGGGTGTCGAACAGGAATTCGTCGACGCTGTTGCGGCCCAGCCGCGGCGGGTTGAGCGTGTAGTAGAAATCCTTGCCCTTGAAGCGCTCGATGATGGCGCGCACCACCTGGGCGTCGTCCATGCCCTCGGCGCGCCAGCCATGCGCCAGGTCGAGCGTGCGCGGATTGAAGCCGGGCGGCAGCTGCAGATAGGCATTGCGCTCGCGCGGGCTGAGTTCCGCCGCCTCCATGCGGTAGTGCGGATACGATACCAGCTGGTACAGGCGCCGCTCGCGCACCTCGTTGCGCGACACCAGCTGGTAGCTGCCGGTGAGGCTGGAGTCCGGCGGCAGGCCGGCGCGGTCGGGCAGGTCCAGCGCCAGCAGCCAGCGGCGGCGCTGCGGCTCCAGCACGATCTCGTAGCGGTACGATTCGCCGCTGGTCTCGGCCGGCGGCGCCTCGCCTTCCGGCAGGTAGCCGGCATCCCATTTATGGCCGTCGAAATGGGCCAGCACCGGGCCGCGCCAGTACATCAGCTCCGACGGCGGCGCCGGCCCGGTGAAGCGCACGCGGAACGCCACCGCCTCGTTCTGGATCAGGTTCTGGATGTCGCCCGGAGTCATGTCGTCGCCCAGGCCGCTCTGCGTCGCGCCCGCGTCCGCCGGCAGCCCCCACAGCGGGCCGGGCACGCGCGGAAACAGCAGGAACAGCAGCAGCATCAGCGGCAGCGACTGCAGCACCAGCCGCCCGCCGGCGCGCAGGGTGACCCGCCAGGGCAGCGCCGAGTCGGGATGGTTGGCCTCGACCAGCAGGCTGGTGATCAGCACGGCGCAGGCCAGCAGGTAGAACGCGGTCCAGATCTCCTGCGAAAACAGGAAATGGGTGATCAGCAGGAAGTACAGCAGCAGCACCATCACCAGCACGTCGCGGCGGCTGTTGAGCTCGGTCAGCTTGAGGCAGGCCATGGCCGCCAGCAGCGCGGTGCCGGCGCTCTGCCCGGCGATGTTGCCGAAGGCGCCATAGACTGCGCCGAATACGGCCAGGGTCAGGCCGATGCGGGCCCAGCGGTTCAGCGGCCGCCATTGCCGCAGGATCGCCAGCACGCGCCACATCAGGACGGCGCCGAGCAGCAGCGACTCCCACAGCGGAAAGCGCGCCAGATGCGGCACCAGCACCACCGCCAGCACCGCCACCAGACGCAGCAGCACCGCGCGCGGCAGGAAATCGTTCACGGCGCCTCCAGACGCGACCGGTACAGGGTCAGCAGGTCCTGGCCGAAGCAGGCGAAGACCACTTCCGTGACGGCGGGCGAGCGCAGCAGCTCGTCGCGCACGGTGTCCACGGCAACGGCGGTGGCCGCGGCGGGCGGGTAGGCGTAGACGCCGCAGCTGATGGCGGGGAAGGCGAGGCTGCGCAGGCCGCGCTCGCGGGCGAGCGCCATGACGCTGCGGTAGCATCGGGCCAGCAGTTCCGGTTCGCCGTGGCCGCCGCCCTGCCACACCGGCCCGACCGTGTGGATCACCCAGGGCGCTGCGAGGCGGTGGCCGGCGGTCAGCCGCGCCTCGCCGGTGGGGCAGCGCACGCCGGGACTGACCTGGGGCAGCGCGCGGCACTCGGCCAGCAGGCCGGGTCCGGCGGCGCGGTGGATGGCGCCGTCGACACCGCCGCCGCCGAGCAGGGTTTCGTTGGCGGCGTTGACGATGGCCTCCACCTTCAGGGTGGTGATGTCCGCCTGCACCGCGCGCATCCGCTTCATCGCCGCGGTGCCTCGAACAGGGCCAGCGCCTTGAGGCATTCGTGGCGGTGCAGCTCGCCCCGGCCCGGAGACTGCGAGAACGCCGGCAGGCGCAGGCCGTAGCCGCGGCCTTCGCTTTCGGCGTCGAGCACCCAGCGCGTCAGCTGCGACAAGCGGCGCTCGACATCCCAGCCCGCGGGCAGCGAGTCCCAGTCCAGCCACAGCTCCTTTTCCAGCGTCTCGGCGAACTGCTTGACCTGCGGCGTCTGCAGCTTGGGCAGGCTCTTCCAGTGGATCGAGCGCATGGCGTCGCCGCGCTGGTAGCTGCGCAGGCCGGCGAACTCCTCCTGCCCGGCGCGCTGGCCGGCGCGGGCGCCGGCGCCGCCGCTGGTGGCGGGCGGCCGCTCGCCGCGCGGCGCCGGCCGCGGGTAGACCAGGCAGGCCATGTCCAGCTCGATCCAGGTCCAGGCATGGAACAGGCCGAGCGGAAATTCGGTGACGATCGAGAAACGCGGCGCCTCCAGCCAGCCGCGCTGCGGCGCCGGCAGCTTCAACACCAGGCTGCCGGAGCGCTGCGGCGCCAGGTCGGTGGCGTGCTGCGGCGTGTGGTCGGTCCAGCCGCCGGCCAGCGCGTAGCGGGCCACCGGCGCCGGGTTGTCCAGCTCCAGCGTGAAGCGCGCGGTGTCGCCGGCGAACACCGGCTGCACGCGGCCGGTGCGGACCTGCACGTCGACCAGGTTGGCGTGGGTGTGGTTCATCGCCACCAGCCCCAGCCCGGCCAGCAGGAAGGTCAGGCAGAAGGCCATGCTGTTGCTGTAGTTCATCGACCCGAGCAGCATCACCACCAGCAGCAGGCCGAAGACGTAGCCGTAGCGCGTCGGCAGGATGTAGACGCGGCGGCGCGACACCAGCACCGGCCCGGGCACGCGCTTGAGCCGGGTGAAGATCCAGGCGTCGATGCGCCGCCGCGCGGTCTTGAACGGCTGCGTCAGGATCAGCGCAAAGCGCTCTCCGGACCGCACCAGGCGCGCGCCGATGCCCATCCTCAGGGCCCGCCCCGCCTCACGGGATGGCGACGGCGGCGAGGATGTCGGCGACGATCGGCGCCGGGTCCTCGCGCTCGAGCGCGTTGAGGCGGTGCCCGGCGACCGCGGCGAACACCGCCTGCACGTCCTCGGGAATCACGCCGCCGCGGCCTTCCAGCAGGGCCCAGGCCTGGGCGCAGCGACGCAGCGCCAGGCCGGCGCGCGGCGACAGGCCGCTGCGCAAGCCCCGGTGGGTGCGCGTCGCCTGGATCAGCGCCATCAGATAGTCGAGCAGCGCCGGCGCGGTGCGCACTTCCTGCACCTGCTTCTGCAGCGCCAGCAACTGCTCCGGCTCCAGCGCCGGGGCCTGCTCCGCCAGCAGGTCGCGGCGTTCGCGCTCGGTCAGCAGCGCGCGCTCGGCCTGCGCCGGCGGATAGCCCAGCGAGATGCGCATCAGGAAGCGGTCGAGCTGCGACTCGGGCAGCGGAAAGGTGCCGACCTGCTCGCTCGGATTCTGCGTGGCGACGACGAAGAACGGCTCCGGCAGGTGGCGGGTCGCGCCTTCCGAGGTGACCTGGCGCTCCTCCATCGCCTCGAGCAGCGCGCTCTGCGTCTTCGGGCTGGCGCGGTTGACCTCGTCGGCCAGCACCACCTGGGCGAAGATCGGGCCGGGATGGAAGCGGAAGGCGCTGGTCGCCGGCTCGTAGATCGACACGCCGAGGATGTCGCCCGGCAGCAGGTCGCTGGTGAACTGCACGCGCTGGAAGTGCAGGCCGAAGACGCGCGCCAGGGCCAGCGCCAGGGTGGTCTTGCCGACTCCGGGGATGTCCTCGATCAGCAAATGGCCGCGCGCCAGCAGGCAGGCGGTGGCCAGCTTCAGCTGCCGTTCCTTGCCGAGGATGATCTGCGACAGGGCGGCGAGGGCGCCCTGCATGTTGGAGGTCATGGAGCGTGCCCGGAATGGCTTCTTCAGGATTTGGACAGTGCGATCGTAGCGAGAGCTTCGCCCAGCCGCACCTCGCGGCCCGCCGACAGGCCCGCATTCCAGGTCAGCGCGCCCGGCGGCGCCAGCAGGATCACGGTCGAGCCGAGGTGGAAACGGCCCAGCTCGTCGCCGCGTTCCAGCGACACCGGGTGCATCGGCTCGTAGTAGGTGGGACGGGCGTTGCGCAGGTGCGGCGGGGTCAGGCGGCCGTTCCAGATCGTCTCGATGCCGCCGACGACGATGGCGCCGACCATGACGATGGCCAGCGGGCCGAAGGCGGTGTCGAACACCGCCACCATGCGCTCGTTGCGCGCGAACAGCGCCGGCACCGTGCGCGCGGTGCCGGGATTGACGCTGAACAGCCGCCCCGGGATGTAGGCCCAGCTGCGCAGGGTGCCGGCGCAGGGCATGTGCACGCGGTGGTAATTGTGCGGCGCCAGATAGATGGTGTTGAAGCTGCCGTTGTAGAAGCTGTGCGCCAGCTGCTCGTCGGCGAGCAGCTCGACCGCGCTGTAATCGTGGCCCTTGGCCTGGAACAGCTGCCACTGGCGGATCGGGCCGAGCTGGCTGATGGTGCCATCCACCGGGCAGCTGAGGATGTCCGGCGCCGAGGGCTGCGGCCGCATGCCCGGCCGCAGCGCGCGGGTGAAGAAGGCGTTGAAGTGCTCGTAGTCCTCGACCCGGTTGAACTCGGCCTCGCCCAGTTCCACCGCGTACCTGTGCACGAACCAGCGCATCAGCGCGTTCTTGAACGGCCGGGTGCGCAGCTGCGCCACATGGAACATGAAGGCCGACACCGCGCGCGTCGGCAGCAGCGACTGGAAGCTGGCGAAGATGCGCTCGCCGAGCGTGGCCTCGCTGCCGGGCGGCTGGCGCATCATCATGGCGCCGCCTCGCGCACGACGAAGCCGGCCCGCAGGCTGTCCTTGCCGCAGCTGAACGTCAGCGTGGTGCTGTCGCCGGCCTTGAACGGGTGGCGCGGGTCCATCAGCATCAGGTGCTTGCCGCCGTCGGCCAGGATCACGCTGCCGTGCGCGGGCAGGTCCAGGCCCTTGAGCGGGCGCATCTGCATCATGCCGTTTTCCATGCTCATCTGGTGCAGCTCGACGCGGCCGAAATCGGCGCCCGACACCGCGTCGATGTGCAGCGGCTTGCCGGCGTCATTGCGCAGCCGGGCGTAGCCCGCCAGCACCGGCGCCACCGGCGGTGCCTGCGGAATCCAGGCGTCCTCGACCTTGAGGCCTTTGCAGCCGGCATAGGCCGGGGCGGCGAGAGCGCAGCACAGCAGGGCAGGCATCAGCCTCACGAAGCTTTCTCCATGGTCTGGCGCAGGTCCTCGACCAGCGCTTCGGTCTTGAACGGCGGGGTCAGGTAGCCGGCCAGCTGCGCCTTGGGATCGATCAGGATCAGGGCCGAGGAATGGTCCATCAGGTAGGCCTGGGGCGTCTCGCCGGGCACTTTCTGGTAGACATAACCGAGTGCCGCCCCCAGCGCCTGCAGCTGCGGGTCCGGGCCGGTGACAGCGAGGAAGTCCGGGCTGAAGTAGTGGGTGTACTGCGCCAGGGCGTCGGGCGTATCGCGGGCCGGGTCGATCGACAGGAAGATGAAGCGGATCTTCGCCGCGTCGGCACCCAGGCCTTTCTCCACCGCCTTGAGTTGCGCCAGCGTGGTCGGGCAGACGTCGGGGCAGTGGGTATAGCCGACGTAGATCAGGCTCCAGTGCCCGGCGAGGTCGGCCTTGATGAAAGGCTTGCCGCCTTCGCCCTGCAGGCTGAACTCGGGCACGGCGCGCGGCTGCTGCAGCAGGGTGCCGGACTGGAGCTGCACCGATCCGGGACGCAGCACCACCATGCCGGCGACGATGCCCAGCAGGACGGCGAAGGCGGCCAGCAGGCCGTAGCTGAGGGTGCGATTCGACACGTTATGCGCTTCTCCGCCATGCCGACGCGCATGGCTTCAAGTGGACGGGCGGCGCGGGCGCCGGCAGGAACGGGCCATACCAGGGTCTGCCAACCGTTCCTTAGCCGCCGCGACGGGCCACCGCGCAGCGCAAGGAGCGAGCGAGGCAGTTTACTGGATGTGCGGCAGGAGCGAGAGGCGGCGCAACGGGCGAAAATCCGACCCATTCCGGGGGCTTGCGCCAGGATTCGCGGCCCCTCGGTCGTGCTTGCCGCCGGTCTGCGGTAATCGGTAATACACCCTGCTCCACGCGTCCTGCCGGGGCGCGGATCGGCGAGCGCCGCATGGCGGCCGGGTAATTGTCGGCAGACCCTCATAAAATAACGGACTTGCCACGCCCTGATTCCCGTCCAGACCCGCCAGGATTCCCGCTCCGATGTCGCTCCAGCCAACCGATCCCCGCAGCTTCCAGGCCCTGCGCAGCGTGCGCGACCTGGTGCGCTGGGGCGCCTCCGAGTTCAACCGCGCCGGCCTGGTCTACGGCCACGGCACCGACAACGCGCTGGACGAGGCGTTCCACCTGGTGCTGTGGGCGCTGAAGCTGCCGTTCGAGCTGCCGGCCGTATACCTGGAAGGGGCGGTGACCGACGAGGAGCGCGCCCAGGTGATCGAGCTGCTGCAGGCGCGGGTGCGCACCCGCAAGCCGGCGCCCTACCTGACCGGGGAGGCGTGGTTCGCCGGCCTCAGCTTCGAGGTGGACGAGCGCGTGCTGATTCCGCGCTCGCCGATCGCCGAACTGGTCCAGAACCGCTTCGCCCCGTATCTCACGGTCGAGCCGGAGAACATCCTCGACCTCTGCGCCGGCAGCGGCTGCATCGGCATCGCCTGCGCCTACGCCTTCCCGGAGGCCGGGGTGGACCTGGCCGAGATCGACGCCGGCGCCCTGCAGCTGGTGGAGCGCAACATCGCCCGCCACCAGCTCGAGGGCCGCGTCGCCGCGGTCGCCGGCGACCTGTTCCAGCCGCTGGCCGGGCGCCGCTACGAGCTGATCGTGTCCAACCCGCCGTATGTGCCGACCGCAGAATGGCAGGCCCTGGCGCCGGAGTTCCGGCACGAGCCGCGGCTGGCCCTGGATGCCGGGCCGGACGGCATGGACGTGGTCGAGCGGATCCTGCGCGAGGCGCCGCAGCACCTGAGCGAGGAGGGCCTGCTGGTGTGCGAGATCGGCGGCTCGCAGGAGGAATTCTTCGAGCGCTTCCCGGCCATCCCGGTGGCCTGGCCCGAGTTCGAGAAGGGCGGGGACGGCGTGTTCGTGATCAACCGCGAAGAGCTTTGCGCCTGGCTGGACGCGTGATGCCGGCCCGATGACCACCCCTGGCCGCAGGCGAGGACGCGAGGAGGCGCAAAGGCCGCGAGGAACGGCGGGCGCCGCCCGCGCCGGCGGCGCTTCCGCGCGTCCAGGCACGAGACGCCTTGTTTTTCACTAGCGAGCACCGAGAGCTTTCATGTCCGGCAATACCATCGGCAAGTTGTTCTGCGTCACCAGCTTCGGCGAGAGCCACGGCCCCGCCATCGGCTGCGTCGTCGACGGCTGCCCCCCCGACCTCGAGCTGAGCGAAGCCGACATCCAGCCGGACCTGGACCGGCGCAAGCCGGGCACTTCGCGCCACGTCACGCAGCGCAAGGAAGCCGACGCGGTGAAGATCCTCTCCGGCGTCTACCAGGGCCGCACCACCGGCACGCCGATCGCGCTGCTGATCGAGAACACCGACCAGCGTTCCTACGACTACGACAAGATCAAGGACGTGTTCCGCCCCAACCACGCCGACTACGCCTACGTCCAGAAGTACGGCCGGCGCGATCCGCGCGGCGGCGGGCGCTCCTCGGCGCGCGAGACGGCGGTGCGTGTCGCCGCCGCCGCGATCGCCAAGAAGTACCTGCGCGAGCGCCTCGGCACAGTGGTCCGCGGCTATTGCGCGCAGATCGGTCCGCACCAGCTGGCGCTGAAGAGCTGGGAGGCGGTGGAGCAGAACAGCTTTTTCTGCCCGGACCCGGAGAGGGTGCCGCTGCTCGACGAGTACCTGACCCAGCTGCGCCGCGACGGCGATTCGGTGGGCGCACGCGTCAACGTCGTCGCCACCGGCGTGCCGCCCGGCCTGGGCGAGCCGGTCTACGACCGCCTCGACGCCGAGCTGGCCTACGCCCTGATGAGCATCAACGCGGTCAAGGCGGTGGAGATCGGCGACGGCTTCGAAATGGTGGAGCAGCGCGGCAGCACCGCGCGCGACGAGCTGACGCCGGCCGGCTTCCTGGCCAACCACTCCGGGGGCACCGCCGGCGGCATCTCCACCGGCCAGGACATCCGCTGCTCGATCGCGCTCAAGCCCACCTCCAGCATCATCATCCCGGGCAAGACCATCGACAGCGAGGGCCAGGCCACCGAGATGCGCACCACCGGCCGCCACGATCCCTGCGTCGGCATCCGCGCCACGCCGATCGCCGAGGCCATGGTGGCGCTGGTGCTGATGGATCACTGGCTGCGGCACCGCGCGCAGAACGCGGATGTGAAGGTGTCCACGCCGCGCATTCCCGCCGCGCACGATTGAATCCGGCCTCGCCGCGGCCGGCGTGAAAGCTGGCATCGTCTATGCCGTGCTGGCCTGCGCCGGCTGGGGCTTCGCCTTCATCGGCCCGGTGCTGCTGCGCGACTGGCCGGCCGCCGCCGTCGCCGCCGGACGCTACATCGCTTACGGCCTCTGGTCCCTGCTGAGCCTGCTGGTGCTGCGCGCCCGCCGGGGCCCGCGCCCGTTCGACCGCGACAAGTGGCGGGCCGCGATCCTGCTGACCCTGGCCGGCAACCTGGTGTACTACGTGCTGCTCAGCGCGTCGCTGCAAAGGGCCGGCGTGGTCCTGCCGACCCTGATCATCGGCCTGCTGCCGGTGACGGTGTCGCTGGCCGGGCGCCTGCGCGCCGGCCAGAAGCTGAGCGCGGTGTACGGGCTGGCCCTGGGGCTGATCCTCGCCGGGCTGCTGCTGGCCAACCGGCCCCAGCCCGGCGCGCTGCAGGGGCCGGATACGGTCGGCCTGCTCTACGCGTTCGGCTCGCTCGCGCTGTGGACGGTCTACGGCGTGCTCAACGCCGACTGGCTCCGGGCGCACCCGCAGGTCGGCGGCGTGGAATGGTCCTCGCTGCAAGGCGCGGGGGCGCTGCCGTTCGCGCTGCTGCTGTTCGCCGCCGATCCCGGCCAGCCGGCGGCGGGCGGCTGGCTGCCGTTTCTCGGCATCAGCCTCGCCCTGGGCGTGCTCACCTCCTGGGCCGCCAACGCCGCATGGAATCTCGCCAGCCAGCGCCTGCCGGGCGCGCTGCTGGGCCAGCTGATCGTGTTCGAGACGGTGTTCGGCATCGGCTATGGCGCGATCCGGGCCGGCGCCTGGCCGCCCTTGCCGGTGCTGTGCGGGGCCGCGCTGCTGATCGCGGGCGTGGTCCTGGCGATCCGCGAGGGAACGGCGGCCTGAAGATGCGCGACGTGCGGGGCTGCGGCAAGATGCCGCCCAGGGCTGAAAATCAGAACCGGCATGAGCCAATACGACTGCATCATCATCGGCGGCGGCCATAACGGCCTGGTGTGCGCCGCCTACCTCGCCCGCGCCGGCAAGCGCGTGGTGGTGCTGGAGCGCCAGGGCATCGTCGGCGGCGCCGCGGTCACCGACGAGATCGCGCCCGGCTACAGGGTCTCCACCGCCTCCTATCTGGTCAGCCTGCTGCTGCCGGAGATCGAGCGCGAGCTCGATCTGAAGCGCCACGGCTACAAAGTGCTGGGGCGCAATCCGTCCTCGTTCACGCCGCTGCCCGACGGCCGCCACCTGTTGCTGGGGCCGGACCAGGCCTTCAACCACGCGCAGATCGCCAAGTTCTCGGCGCGCGACGCCGCAGCCTATCCGCGCTACGAGGCCTGGCTGACGCGGGTGGCCGAGTGCATCGAGCCGCTCCTGGACCAGCCGCCGGCCGATCTGCTGCCGCTGCCGCCGGACTGGCGCGACCGCGGCCCGTGGGAGCGGCTGCGCGAACTGTGGCGCGGCAACCGCCTGTACCGGGCGCTGCGCCGGCTCGGTCCGGAGCTGCCGCAGAGCATCGAGCTGATTACCGGCGCGGCGCGGCCGATCCTCGACCGCTGGTTCGAGTCCGATGCGCTGAAGGCGACCCTGGCGACCGACGCGGTGATCGGCACGCACGCGCCGATCTCGGCGCCCGGGACGGGCTACGTGCTGCTGCATCACGTGATGGGCACCGCCGGCGGCGCGCGCGGCGTGTGGGGCTACGTCGAGGGCGGCATGGGCGCGCTGAGCCTGGCCATGGCGCGCGCGGCGGCCGAGGCCGGCGTCGAGATCCGCGTCAACGCCGAGGTGGCGGAGATCCTCGCCGAGGGCGGCCGCGTGCACGGCGTGCGCCTGGCCAGCGGGGAGCGGCTGGAAGCGGGCAGGGTCGCGTCCAACGCCACCGCGGCGGTGACCTTCGGGCAGCTGCTGGCGCAGGCGCCGCTGCCGCAGCCGTTCCGCGAGGCGGTGGGACGCATCGACTATTCCAGCGCCTCGATGAAGATCAACCTGGCGGTGTCGGAGCTGCCGGACTTCCTGTGCCTGCCGGGCAGGGACGAGGTCGGGCCGCAGCACCGCGGCACCATCCACATCAGCCCGACCCTGGAATACCTGGAGCGCGCCTACGACGACGCCAAGTACGGCCACCCCTCGCGCGCCCCGGTGCTGGAGCTGACCATCCCGAGCTCCGTCGACCGTACCCTGGCGCCGCCGGGCCACCACATCGTGCAGATGTTCGTGCAGTACGCGCCGTACCAGCTGGCGCCGGAAGTGGAGGGCGGCTGGGACGCGATCGGCCAGGCCTTCGCCGAGCGCTGCATCGACGCGGCGACACTGTACGCGCCGAATTTCCGCGCTTCTGTGCTGCACCGCCAGGTGCTGACGCCGCTAGACTTGGAGCGCCGTTTCCGCCTCACCGGCGGCAACATCTTCCAGGGCGCCATGCCGCTGCACCAGCTGTTCGGTTTCCGGCCGGTACCGGGCTGGGCCGACTACCGCACTCCGCTGCAAGGCCTTTACCTGTGCGGCGCCGCGGCCCATCCGGGTGGCGGGGTCAGCGGCGCGCCGGGGCGCAACTGCGCCAGGGAGATGCTGCGCGACGGCTGAGGCAGCCTGGGCATTACACGGCCGGAAACGGCCGGTCGTCTTGCCGCCGCAGGCGTATGATGCGCGCCGCTGAAGATGGAGCCTATGCTGTGAACAGTTCCCCGGGTCATCGCGTCGCGCCGCTGATGGTGCTGACGGCCCTGTTGTCGGTCTATGTCATCTGGGGCTCGACCTACCTCGCCATCCGCTTCGCGCTGAACGGCTATGCGCCGCTGTTCTTTCCGGCGCTGCGCTTCCTCGGCGCCGGCGCGATCCTGTTCGTGTTCCTGCGCCTGCGCGGCTATCCGCTGCCGACCCTGCGGCAGTGGCGCGACGCCGCGCTGATCGGCGTGCTGCTGCTCGACGTCGGCAACGGCGGCGTGGTGCTGGCCGAGCGCAACGTCGGCTCGGCGCTGGCGGCGATGGCGGTGGCGACGGTGCCGCTGTGGGCGGCGCTGTTCGGCGGCATCTGGGGGCAGTGGCCGGCGCGGCCGCAATGGGCCGGCCTGGTCATCGGCTTCGCCGGCATCGTGGTGCTGAACCTGGGCGGCGACCTGGCCGCCAGCCCGTCCTCGGCGATCCTGCTGACCCTTTCCGCCGCGACCTGGGCCTTCGGCTCGGTGCTGAGCCGCCGGCTGGACCTGCCCAAGGGGCTGATGAGCAGCGCCTGCCAGATGCTGGCGGCCGGCGCGGTGTTCGTCGCTGCAAGCTGGCTGCGCGGCGAGCCCTGGGTGCTGTGGCCGAACAACGGCGCCGGCGGCGCGCTGTTGTACCTGATCGGCTTCGGCAGCCTGCTCGGCTTCTCCGCCTATATCTTCCTGGTGCAGAACGTGACGCCGGCGCTGGCCACCAGCTACGCCTACGTCAACCCGGTGATCGCGCTGCTGTTCGGCCTGGGCCTCGGCGGCGAACACATCGTGGGCAGCGGCTATTTCGCCATCGCCATGGTGCTGCTGGGCGTGGTGCTGATCGTGCTGCACAACCGCCCGGCGCGGCCGCCGCAGCCGGCGCCGCAGGCTCCGCTGAAAACGGAAGCCTAGAGCCGGTTAACGCGATATCGATCGCTGCGAAGGGGTCTTGTTCCGGCGCAGTGCAAGGCGCGACCGGCGCGTGTACCGGATGCAGCTGCGCTCCCGCGGGCCGGCCTTCAGGCCGGGCTCATCCGGCCGCGGTGACGCGGAAGTCCTCGCGCGGGAAGTGCACGATCACCTCGCCGGCGCGCCCGTCGGTACGCCTGATGGCGACCTCGAACACCGAGGCGTGCGCCAGGGTGCCGTGGACCGGATCGCAGCCGTAGTCGGTGGCGTTGACCTGCACCGCCTGGCCCAGCTTGAGGCCTTCCGGTTCCAGCGGCGGGCCGTCGAAGGGCTGGTTGTCGGCGGCGCCGCGCGCCGCGGCGATGGCCTCCGCCGCGCTCATTTCCTTCATTTCGCCGTGGCCCAGCGCGCGCATGCGCTGCGCCCAGGCCAGCAGGTTCTTGAACGGATCGAACTGGCCGGCGATGCCGCCGTTGCTCAGCACGAACCAGGCGCAGTGCCAGACGACGAAGTCGGCCAGGGTCGGGACCGGGCCGAGCAGGAACGGCGAGGCTGCGAGCTGGGCGTCGATGCCGTTGAACAGCTGCAGGAAGTGCAGCCTGGAGAAGCCGGCGCTGGGGCGGCGCTCGCTGCCGCCGGCGAACAGCAGTTCACGGTCCTTGGCGAACTGCTGCAGCAGCTCCGGCCCCATCTTCTCCGCCAGGAACTTCAAGCCGGCCGGCTGGAACGCGACCGGAATGGTGGCGAAGAACAGGTTGCGCTGCAGCGCCGCGAAGGCGAGGCAGCTCGCGCGCAGGTGGTTCGGCACCAGTGGCGGCTCCGGCCGCAGGCGGTCCAGCACCCGGCAGATCAGGCGCGTGTCGCAATAGATGTCGCGGCCGAGCTGCAGCACCGGGGCGCGGCGATAGCCGCCGGTGAGGGCGACGACGTCGGGCTTGGGCATCACCACCGGCACCGTCACCGAGCGCCAGGCCAGTTTCTTGAAGCCGAAGATGGCGCGGATTTTCTCGGAGTAGGGGGACAGGCCGTAGTGGTGAAGAATGATCTCGCTCATCCGCGTGCGCGCTCTGCTGGGTCCGGCCGCAAGTATAGGGCGCGGACGCGCCTGTCATCGTTCTGTCAAACGGCGTCGGCAGCATCGCCGCTCATGCCTACGCGCTCCCCGCCGTGACCCCCGGCCCGCCGACCCAGCTGGGGCGCGTGGCGCTGGGCTTCGCCCTGTCGCCGATGCTGCCGGCGTTCTACGCCACCCTGTTCTTCGCCCAGCCCTGGTGCTTCCCTTACGGCATCGCGCTGTCCTACCCGTCGGCGCTGCTGATCGGCCTGCCGCTGTACCTGGGCTTGCGCCGGCGCCAGCGCCTGGGCTGGTGGCAGCTCAGCCTGGCCGGGATGATCTGCGCGGTGCCGGCCGTCATCGCCTACCGCATCGTCGGCGCGCCGCCCCACCTGGAGCCGTTCGACTGGTTCGGCGCGGCCTACCTCGAGGCCTGGGGCGGCTTCACCGGACTCAGCTTCTGGCTGCTGGCGGTGGCCGGCAGCGCGCCGGTGACGGTGCGGGTGCTGTTCGGAATCCTTTAGCTTTCCCGCAGCTGCGCCAGCAGGGCGCGGGCCGACACCGACAGGGTGCGCCGCTCGTGCCAGACCACGCCGAGGTCGCGGCGCATCGCCAGCTCCGGGATCGGCAGCGGCGCGATGGTGTCGTCCAGCATCGAACGCGGCAGCACGCTCCAGCCGAGGCCGATCGCCACCAGCATCTTCAAGGTTTCCAGGTAGTTGGTGGCGAGGCGGATGCGCGGCTGCACGCCATGGGCCTGCAGGGCTTCCTTGACGATGCGGTGGGTGTAGGTCTGCTCGTCCGGGAGCACCGCCGGGTGGGCGGCGAGGTCGGCCAGGCGCGGCTTCTTCAGCTTCAGCAGCGGATGCCCGGGCATCACCACCACCGCCAGCGGATCGGGCCAGACCAGCCGGGTTTCGAGCTGCGGGATGGCCTGGGTGGGCAGGGTGACGATGCCCAGCTCCAGCTTGCCCTGGACCACCGCCTCGCAGGCGTCCTCCGAGTCCATGAAGTGGATGTCCAGGTCCACCTCGGGATATTGCCCGGTGAAGGCGCGCAGCACCGGCGGCAGGCGGTGCAGGCCGATGTGGTGACTGGTGCCGATCGACAGCCGGCCGCCGACCCGGCCGGACAGGTGCGACAGGGCGCGGCGGCCATCTTCCATGTCCTGCAGCGCGCTGCGGGCGTAGGGCAGCAGGGTGCGGCCGGCGTCGGTCAGCGCGACCTGGCGGCCGACGCGGTCGAACAGGGCGGCGCCGAGCTGCTCCTCCAGCACCGCGATGCGCTTGCTGATCGCCGGCTGCGACAGGTGCAGGCGCTCGCCGGCCTTGGAAAACGACCGGGTTTCAGCGACTTCGATGAAGGCCTGCAGGCTCTGGGTGTCCACTGCGCAATCAATCAAAACGGGAATCCATTATATAAAAACGATTCATTGGAGTTATAGGTCATCGAGGCCTAGAATCGCGCTGGTCAAAAATTCACCAGGAACCGTCCGGCCATGTCCAGCGGCAAGACCCCCAGCAGGACCTTGTACGACAAGCTGTGGGATGCGCACGTCGTCGCTGAACAGGGCGAAGGCCAGGCGCTGCTCTACATCGACCGCCACCTGGTGCACGAAGTCACCAGCCCGCAGGCCTTCGACGGCTTGCGGCTCAATGGCCGCAAGCCCTGGCGCCTCGATGCCAACCTGGCGGTGGCCGATCACAACGTGCCGACCACCGATCGCAGCCAGGGCATCGCCGATCCGATCTCGCGCGCCCAGGTCGATGCCCTGGACGCCAACTGCGCCGAGTACGGCATCACCGAATTCCGCATGTCCGACCTGCGCCAGGGCATCGTCCATGTCATCGGCCCGGAGCAGGGCGCGACCCTGCCGGGCATGACCGTCGTCTGCGGCGACTCGCATACCTCGACTCACGGCGCCTTCGGCGCCCTGGCGTTCGGCATCGGCACCAGCGAGGTCGAGCACGTGCTCGCGACCCAGACGCTGATGCAGAAGAAGAGCCGCAACATGCGCGTGACGGTGCGCGGCAACGTCGCGCCCGGCATCACCGCCAAGGACATCGTGCTGGCCATCATCGGCCGCATCGGCACCGCCGGCGGCAACGGCTGCACCATCGAGTTCGCCGGCGAGGCCATCGCCGCGCTGTCGATGGAAGGCCGCATGACCGTATGCAACATGGCGATCGAGGCCGGCGCGCGCGCCGGCCTGATCGCGGTGGACCAGACCACGATCGACTACGTCAAGGGGCGTCCGTTCGCGCCCAAGGGCGAGAAGCTGGAGAAGGCCATCGCCTGGTGGAAGACCCTGCACAGCGATGCGGACGCCAGGTTCGACCGCGAGGTGGTGATCGAGGCCCGCGACATCAAGCCGCAGGTCACCTGGGGCACCTCGCCGGAGATGGTGGCGCCGGTCGACGGCCGCGTGCCGGACCCGGCCGGGGAGGCCGACGCGACGCGGCGCCAGGGCATCGAACGCGCGCTGCACTACATGGGCCTGAACGCCAACACGCCGATCAGCGAGATCCGCATCGACAAGGTATTCATCGGCTCCTGCACCAACTCGCGCATCGAAGACCTGCGCGCCGCCGCCGCCGTGGTCGGCGGCAAGCGCATCGCGCCGAACGTGAAGCTGGCCCTGGTGGTGCCGGGCTCGGGCCTGGTCAAGCAGCAGGCGGAGGCCGAAGGCCTGGACCGCGTGTTCCGCGAGGCCGGCTTCGAGTGGCGCGAGCCGGGCTGCTCGATGTGCCTGGGGATGAACGCCGACCGCCTGTCGCCGGGCGAGCGCTGCGCCTCCACCTCCAACCGCAATTTCGAAGGCCGGCAGGGCCAGGGCGGCCGCACCCACCTGGTCAGCCCGGCGATGGCGGCGGCAGCCGCCATCGCCGGCCACTTCGTCGACATCAGGGGCTAGTCCATGCAAGCCTTCACCCAAGTCACCGGCCTGGTGCTGCCGCTGGACCGCGCCAACGTCGACACCGACGCGATCATTCCCAAGCAGTATCTGAAGTCGATCAAGCGGACCGGCTTCGGCCCGTTCCTGTTCGACGACTGGCGCTACCTCGATCCGGGCGACCTCGACATCGATCCGGCGACGCGCCGGCCGAACCCGGAGTTCGTGCTGAACCAGCCCCGTTACCGCGGGGCCAGCATCCTGCTCGCCCGCGAGAACTTCGGCTGCGGCTCGTCGCGCGAGCACGCGGTTTGGGCGCTGTCCGACTACGGCTTCCGCGCGGTGATCGCCCCGGGCTTTGCCGACATCTTCTTCAACAACAGCTTCAAGACCGGCTTCCTGCCGATCGTGCTGAAGGAGGCGGAGGTGGAAGCGCTGTTCCAGGAGGCGCGGAGCGAGGGCTACCGCCTGACCATCGACCTGCCGGCGCAGACGGTGAGCACGCCGCGCGGCGGCAGTTTCCGTTTCGAGATCGACCCGTTCCGCAAGGACTGCCTGGTCCGGGGCCTGGACGAGATCGGCCTGACGCTGCAGCAGGCCGACGCGATCCGCGCCTACGAGGCGCGGCGCAAGGCCGAAGCGCCCTGGCTGTTCGCCTGACATGAACAGCAGCGTGACCATCCACGTGGTGCCCGCCGCCGGCCAGCAATGGGACCCGCGCGCCTATGCCCGCAACGGCCGCTTCGTCTCCGAGCTGGGCGCGCCGGTGCTGGACTGGCTTGCCGCCCAGGCCGGCGAGCGCGTGCTCGACCTCGGCTGCGGCGACGGCGTGCTGACCGAGCAGATCGCCGCCGCCGGCTGCGCCGTGGTCGGCGCCGATGCCAGCGCCGAGTTCGTCGCAGCCGCGCGCGAGCGCGGCATCGACGCGCGCCTGGCCGACGGCCAAGCGCTGCCGTTCCGCGAGGAGTTCGACGCGGTATTCTCCAACGCCGCGCTGCACTGGATGAAGCGCGACCCGGACGCGGTGCTGGCCGGCGTGGCGCGCGCGCTCAAGCCGGGCGGCCGCTTCGTCGCCGAGATGGGCGGCGCCGGCAATGTCGCGGCGATCCGCGGCGCGGTTTATGATGCCCTGACCAGGCGCGGCATCGACGCCGTCGGCGCCGATCCCTGGTATTTCCCCACTGCCGGCGATTACCGGACGCGGCTGGAAGCCGCCGGTTTCAGCGTGGCGCGCATCGAACTGTTTCCGCGGCCGACCCCGCTCCCCGGCGACGTGGAAGGCTGGCTGCGGACCTTCGCCCGGGCCTTCCTCGAAGCCGTGCCGCAGGCCGGGCGCGATGCCGTGCTGGCCGAGGTTCAGGAGAGCCTGCGTCCGCAACTCGGCGTGGCCGGCGTATGGACCGCCGATTACGTGCGCCTGCGCTTCATCGCTCACAAGAAAGACAAGGTAAACGCATGACCGCTGCAAAGATTCTCGTCCTGCCCGGTGACGGCATCGGCCCGGAGATCACCGCCCAGGCCGAGAAGGTGCTGGAAACCCTCCGCGCCAGGTACCGCTTCGACGTGGAGTGGACCCACGGCCTCCTCGGCGGCGCCGCCTATGACGCCACCGGCGAGCCGCTGCCGGCGGCGACCCTGGAGGCCGCGCGCAAGGCCGACGCGGTCCTGCTGTCCGCCGTCGGCGGCCCCAAGTACGACACCGCGCCGCGCGACAAGCGCCCGGAGCGCGGCCTGCTGGCGATCCGCGCCGGCATGGGGCTGTACGCCAACCTGCGGCCGGCGATCCTCTACCCGGAGCTGGCGGCGGCGTCCTCGCTCAAGCCCGAGCTGGTGGCGGACCTGGACATCCTGATCGTGCGCGAGCTCACCGGCGGCATCTATTTCGGCAAGCCGCGCGGCATCGAAGTGCGCGACGGCGTGCGCACCGGCGTCAACACCGAGGTCTACAGCGAGCCGGAGATCGAGCGCATCGTGCGCAGCGCCTTCGAGGCGGCGCAGCTCAGGGCCAGGCGGCTGTGCTCGGTCGACAAGGCCAACGTGCTGGAATCCTCCGAGCTGTGGCGCGAAGTGGTGATCCGCGTCGGCAGGGAATTCCCCGACGTGCAGCTGACCCACCAGTACGTCGACAACGCGGCGATGCAGCTGGTGCGCGCGCCCAAGCAGTTCGACGTGATCGTCACCTCCAACCTGTTCGGCGACATCCTGTCCGACGTCGCGGCGCAGCTCACCGGCTCGATCGGCATGCTGCCCTCGGCCTCGCTCAACCAGCGCGGCCAGGGCCTGTACGAGCCGATCCACGGCAGCGCGCCTGACATCGCCGGCAAGGGCGTGGCCAATCCGCTGGCGATGATCCTGTCGCTGGCGATGCTGCTGCGCTACAGCCTCAAGCGCGGCGACCTCGCCGACAAGGTGCAGAAGGCCGTGCGCCACGTGCTGGCCGACGGGCTGCGCACCGCCGACATCGCCCGCAGCGGCGAGAAGACGGTCGGCACGGCGGAGATGGGCGAGGCGGTGGTGGCGCGGCTGTAATGCTGTCGTCCTGAACGCAGCGAAGGACCTGGCCGCGCAACCAGATCCTTCGCTGCGCTCAGGATGACAAGGGAAAATTTGGATTTCAATTCGAGTCGGGTAGGTGCGATGAGCAAGAAGTACGACGTGGCGGTGGTGGGTGCGACGGGCGCGGTCGGCGAGGAGATGCTGAAGACGCTGAAGCAGCGCAGGTTCCCGGTCGGCAAGGTCTACGCCGTGGCCTCGGCGCGCTCGGCCGGCGAGTTCGTCGACTTCGGCGACGAGGAGCTGGAAGTCCACGATCTCGCCGGCTTCGACTTCTCCAAGGTGCAGATCGGCCTGTTCTCGCCGGGCGCGGAGGTGTCCAAGGTCTATGCGCCGAAGGCCGCCGCCGCCGGCTGCGTGGTGATCGACAACACCAGCCAGTTCCGCTACGACGACGACATCCCGCTGGTGGTGCCGGAGGTGAACCCGCAGGCCATCGCCCAGTACAGGAACCGCGGCATCATCGCCAACCCGAACTGCTCCACCATCCAGATGCTGGTGGCGCTCAAGCCGATCCACGACGCGGTCGGCGTCGAGCGCATCAACGTCGCCACCTACCAGTCGGTATCCGGCACCGGCAAGCCGGCGATCGAGGAACTGGCGCGTCAGTCGGCCCAGGCGCTCAACGGCGTGGAGATCGAGCGCAAGGTCTACCCCAAGCAGATCGCCTTCAACTGCATCCCGCACATCGACGTCTTCCAGGACAACGGCTACACCAAGGAAGAAATGAAGATGGTGTGGGAGACGCGCAAGATCATGGGCGACGACCGCATCCTGGTGAACCCCACCGCGGTGCGCGTGCCGGTGTTCTACGGCCACTCCGAGGCGGTGCACATCGAGACCCGCAGGAAGATCACGGTGGACGAGGCGCGGGCGCTGCTGGAAAAGGCGCCGGGCGTGGTGGTCATCGACGAGCACCGCGACGGGGGCTATCCCACCGCGGTGACCGAGGCCGCCCACAAGGACGGGGTGTTCGTCGGCCGTATCCGCGAGGACATTTCCCACCCGCGCGGCCTCAACCTGTGGGTGGTTTCCGACAACATCCGCAAGGGTGCCGCGCTCAACAGCGTCCAGATCGCTGAAGTGCTGATCCGCGAATATCTCTGAAAATTGGTGAGATTGTAGGCCTAGACCCTTGGTTTGCGAGGGGTTCTAGGGTATAAAGCAGGTTAGGTCTACAATCGATTGCTGATTGCGCACCCCGGGGACGGGGGCGCTGGGGATAGGCAACAGCCTTTAGGGAGAAAGCGTATGTTGCAAAAGCTGGCCCGCCTCACCGCGGTCGTCTGCGCGTTGTTCGCGGCGCAGGCGTACGCACTTGGCCTGGGCGACATCAACGTCAAGTCCAAGCTCAACCAGCGCTTCTCCGCCACCATTCCGGTGCTGGGAGCGTCGGCAGCGCAGCTGGATTCCTTCACCGTGCGCCTGGCCAGTCCCGAGGATTTCAACCGGGCCGGCATCGACCGCTCCGATTACCTGTCCAGCCTCAAGTTCAACGTCGAGGACGCGCCGGGCGGTCCCCGCGTGGTGGTGAGCAGCGACCAGATCGCGCGCGAGCCCTTCCTCAACTTCATCGTCGAGGCGCGCTCGCCAGACGGCAAGCTGCTGCGCGAATACACCGTGCTGCTCGATCCGCCCGCCATTGCCGACAATACGGCCCCGGCCCAGCCCTACAGCGCGCCGGCCGCCCCGGTGGTGCCGGTGACCGGCGGTGCGGATGTCCCTTCGGCCCATCCCGACCACCTGGCGCCCAGCGAAGCGGCCCAGCTGGCCGCCGAGATGCCCGGCGCCAAGGCGCCGGGGGGCAAGCCGGCCAAGGGCGGCAAGCCCGCCAAGGCTCCCAAGGCCCCGAAGCAGGCCGTCGCCGCGGCTCCGGCACCCGCGGCCGAAACGCCCGCCGCCGCCCCGGCTCCCGCCACCCCCGAACCGGCCCCCGCTGCTCCGGTCGCTGCCGGCGGCTCCGGCGGCACTTACGGCCCCACCGCGCCGCAGGAGACCTTCTGGAGCATCGCCAACAAGCTGCGGCCCGGCCCGCAGGTGACGATGGACCAGGTGCTACTCGCCATTTACCGCGCCAATCCCTCGGCTTTCGACAAGGGCAGCTTCAACGGCCTGCTCAAGGGCCGCACCCTGCAGGTGCCCAGCCTGGCCGACATGCAGGAAACCCCGCCGGCCCAGGCCAAGACCCTGGTCGACGCCTGGCGCCACGGCACGCGCCCCTCGGATGTAAAAAAAAACTCTGAGCCTGTAACCCCCGCGCTGGCCGCGGCTCCGCTGCCGAAACCCGAAAAGCCCAAGGCCGCAAAGTCCAAGCCGGCCAAGCCGGCGCCGCTGCCTCCCCCCGAACTCCCCGCTCCGGCGCCCATCGCCGCTGCTCCTGCGCCCGCACCGGCCAGGCCGGTCGAAGCGCCGAAGCCGGCGGCTGCCGCGCCTGCTCCCGCCGCGCCATCCACTCCCGCTCCCGCGCCGGCCCCCGCGGCCGAGGCGCCCAAGCCTGCCGCGGCGCCCGCCGCTCCGGCGCCGGAAGCGCCCAAGCCGGCCGCCGAGACTCCGCCGCCGCCCGCCGCAGCTGCGCCGTCCCCGGCACCGGCCGAGACGCCCAAGCCCAAGCCCGTGCCGCCGCCTCCGCCGCCTTCCGGCGGCTTCCTGGACGACTCCGGCACGCTGATCGGCGGGCTGATCTTCGCCGTGCTGGCGATCGGCGGCTTGTGGGTCCTGTTCCGCCGCCGCAAGGACATGATGCCGGACTTCGGCGCCAAGGCGCCGCCGCCCGGCGCGCCCGCCCCCAAGAAGCCGGCCGCCGCACTCAAGCCGGCCGCACCGCCGGCTCCGCCGCCGGCCGCGGCCAAGAAGCCCGGTCCGCCGGGGCCGCCGCCGATGCCCAAGGCCCAGCCGATGAAGCTGGGCGACACCACCGCGCTGGCGGATGAACTGCCGGCTCCGCCCAAGCCGGCCGCGCCGCCGGACCTGGGCCGCACCATGGTGACCGAGGCGCCGCTGGCGCGTACGTCGCTGGACGACACGGCAAAGATCCCGGCCGCCGCCGCGGCGGGTCTGACCCCGCCGCAGCGCGTGCTGCAGGAGTCGATCCCGCCGGCGACCCCGCCGCCGCTGGGCGGCGGTGGCGGCGACGTCGATTTCGACCTGACCTCGCAGTTCGAGGCGCAGACGCTGTCGATCAACCTCGATGCCAACGACCCGCTGTCCGAGGCCGATTTCCACCTGGCCTACGGCCTGTACGACGAGGCAGCCTCGCTGCTGAAGCAGGCCCTGGCCAAGGAGCCGAAGCGGCAGGACCTCCGCGTCAAGCTTGCCGAGACCTATTTCGCCGGCGGCAAGCCGCTGGAATTCCAGGAGACGGCCGAGGCCCTGCACGGCAACATCAGCCCGGCCGAGTGGCAGAAGATCGCCATCATGGGCCGCCAGCTGAATCCGGACGCGGTGCTGTTCAAGAGCGACGGCACTGCGCCGGCTCCGGATATCGATCTGACCCTGGGCGACAGCATCGGCCCCGCCCCGGCGCAGGTGATCGGCGCCGCTCCGGCGGCCAAGGCCGGCAACGACGTCATCGACTTCGACCTCGACGCAGAGCTGATGAAGGCCGCCCCGGCGGCGCCCAAGCCCGCTGCGGCCAAGCCCGCCGCGGCCGCGGAGCCCAAGGCCGATTTCGACCTGAGCCACTTCGACCTCAACGCCGAGCCGGTGCCGGCCGCCGACAACTCGATCGAGTTCAACCTCGACGAGCTGGACCTGAGCAAGCCCGCCAACGGCGGCGGCCAGATCGCCAGCGGCGACGAGATCGGCACCAAGCTCGACCTGGCGCGCGTCTACGCCGACATGGGCGACAACGACGCGGCGCGCGGCCTGCTCAACGAGGTGCTGGCCACCGGCAACGCCGTCCAGAAAGGGGAGGCGGAGGCGCTGATCAAGCGCCTGTCCGCGTAAGCCGGGAACTGGGAATCGGACGCGGGATTCGCGATAGCGCAGCTGGCTTTTGGTCAATCCCGCATCCCCAGATCCGAATCCCCCTGCGGTCCGCTGGGCCGCAGGCGTCGAATACCTCGGCAGCCGCTACGGCGGCTGGCAGGCGCAGGCCGACCGCGCCAGCGTCCAGGCCGAGCTGGAAGCCGCGCTCGGCTCCGTCGCCGACCACTCCATCCGCACCCAGGCCGCCGGCCGCACCGATGCCGGCGTCCATGCCTGCGGCCAGGTCGTGCACTTCGACTCCACCGCGCCGCGCGGCGTCTACGCCTGGATGCTCGGCACCAATTCGCGCCTGCCGCCCGATATCAGCGTGCGCTGGGTCCAGCAGGTACCGGCCGACTTCAGCGCCCGCCACAGCGCGCTGATGCGCGGCTACCGCTACCTGATCCACAACCACCGCGCCCGCTCGGCGCTGCTGGCGGAGCGGGCCTCGTGGATCACCTACGCGCTGGACGCGGCGGCGATGCACCGCGCGGCCCAGGCCCTGCTGGGCGAGCGCGACTTCTCGGCCTTCCGCGCCGCGGACTGCCAGTCCTCGACGCCGATGCGCTTCGTCGAGGCGATCACGGTCTGGCGCAGCGGCGATTTCGTGGTGATGGATATCAGCGCCAACGCCTTCCTGCACCACATGGTGCGCAACATCATGGGGGTGTTGCTGGAGATCGGGCAGGGACGGCGCGCCGAGTCCTGGGCCGGGGAAGTGCTGGATGGGCGCGACCGCTCCCGCGCCGGCATGACGGCGCCGCCGCAGGGCCTGTATTTCGTCGGTCCGCGCTACCCGCAGGAGTATGGCCTGCCGCTGCCGCCGCGACCGTGGTTCCCGGCCTGATGGGATAATAGGACGTGAAGCCGCACCGCACCCGCATCAAGTTCTGCGGCATGACCAGCGCCGGGGACGCTCTCGCCGCGGCGGCCCTCGGCGTCGACGCGCTGGGCTTCATCTTCGCCCCCGGCAGCCCGCGGCTGCTGACGCTGGAAGCCGGCGCCGCGATCCGCCGCCGCCTGCCGCCGCTGGTGACGGCGGTGACCCTGCTGCGCAACAACCCGGCCGAGGAGGTGCGCGCCATCATCGCCGCCGTGCAGCCGCAGCTGCTGCAGTTCCACGGCGACGAGAGCGCCGAGTTCTGTGCCGCCTTCGGGCTGCCGTACATGAAGGCGGTGGGCATGAAGGGGCTGCCGCGGCCGCTGGCCGAGATCGCCCGCGAATACGCCGGGGCGGCGGCGCTGCTGCTCGACGGCCATGCACCCGGCGGGGCCGGCGGGCAGGGCCAGAGCTTCGACTGGAACGGCATCGCCGCCATCGACAAGCCGGTGGTGCTGGCCGGGGGGCTGCGGCCCGACAACGTGGCCCAGGCCATCCGCACCGCCCGGCCTTACGCGGTGGACGTGAGCAGCGGCATCGAGTCCGCGCCCGGAATCAAGGATTCGGGCAAAATGGAGGCCTTCGTGCGCCAGGTGCAAGGCGCCGATCTCTCCGCCTAAGCAGTTCAAGTGCCTGATGAATAACCAGAATCTGCCTGATGCCCGCGGCCATTTCGGCCCCTACGGCGGGCGCTTCGTCGCGGAAACGCTGATGGAGCCGCTGCGCCAGCTCGAGGAGGCCTACAACCGCCTCAAGGACGACGCGGCGTTCCGCGCCGAGCTGGACAAGGATCTGGCGCTCTATGTCGGCCGGCCCTCGCCGCTGTATCCGGCCGAGCGCCTGACCAAGGCCTGGGGCGGGGCGCAGGTCTATTTGAAGCGCGAGGACCTGAACCACACCGGCGCCCACAAGATCAACAACACCGTGGGGCAGGCGCTGCTGGCCAAGTACCTGGGCAAGACCCGCATCATCGCCGAGACCGGCGCCGGCCAGCACGGCGTGGCCAGCGCCACCGTGGCGGCGCGCCTGGGCCTGAAATGCGTGGTCTACATGGGCGCCGACGACATCGAGCGCCAGTCGCCCAATGTCTACCGCATGAAGCTGCTCGGCGCCGAGGTGCGCGCCGTCACCAGCGGCACCCGCACGCTCAAGGATGCGATGAACGAGGCGCTGCGCGACTGGGTCACCAACGTCGACGACACCTTCTACATCATCGGCACCGTGGCCGGGCCGCACCCGTACCCGATGCTGGTGCGCGACTTCAACGCCGTGGTCGGCCGCGAGGTGATCAAGCAGTCGCAGGAGCTGTTCGGCAAACTGCCGGATGCGCTGGTGGCCTGCGTCGGCGGCGGCTCCAACGCCCTCGGCCTGTTCCACCCGCTGATCCCCTACGCCTCGGTGAAGATGTACGGCGTCGAGGCCGGCGGCCTGGGCCTGGCCACCGGCCAGCACGCCGCGCCGCTGTCCGCCGGCAAGCCCGGCGTGCTGCACGGCAACCGCACCTACATCATGGCCGACGACAACGGCCAGATCCTCGGCACGCATTCGATTTCCGCCGGCCTCGACTACCCCGGCGTCGGCCCCGAGCACGCCTGGCTCAAGGACAGCGGCCGCGTCAGCTATGTCTCCGCCACCGACGAGGAAGCCCTGGCGGCGTTCCACGAACTGACCCGCATCGAGGGCATCATCCCGGCGCTGGAGTCCTCGCACGCGGTGGCCTACGCCAGGAAGCTGGCCCGGCAGATGCCGCGCGACCAGGCCCTGGTGATCAACGTCTCCGGCCGCGGCGACAAGGACATCTTCACCATCGCCAAGCGCGAAGGCATCCAGCTCCTGTAAACCAAGAAAAACATGCCTCACGCAAAGACACGGGGTCACAAGGGAAGGTTGAAGGAAAGCTGTTCCCCGCGCCTCGGCGCCCGCGGCGCTGCCCGTCTTCCCCAATGAGCCGAATCAAGGGCGTACTCGACAGACTCAAGGCGCAGGGCCGCAAGGGCCTGGTGCCGTACATCACCGCCGGCGACCCGCATCCGCAGCACACCGTGGCGCTGATGCACGCGCTGGTGCGGGGCGGGGCGGACATCATCGAACTGGGCGTGCCGTTCTCCGACCCGATGGCCGACGGCCCGGTGATCCAGCTGGCCTGCGAGCGCGCCCTGGCCCACGGCACCAGCCTGTGGCAGGTGATCGCCATGGTGGCCGAGTTCCGCAAGACCGATTCCAGCACGCCGGTGGTGCTGATGGGCTACCTCAACCCGATCGAGGCGCGCGGCTTCAGCGCGTTCGCCCAGCAGGCGAAAGCCGCCGGCGTCGACGGTGTGCTGGTGGTGGACCTGGCGGTGGAGGAGGCGCCGGAGATCGCGCCGCTGTTCAGGGCCGCAGGCCTGGACTGCATCTTCCTGCTGGCCCCGACCAGCTCCGGCGCGCGCATCGCCGCGGTGGCGCAGCAGGCCAGCGGCTACCTCTACTACGTCTCGCTCAAGGGCGTGACCGGCGCCGCGAGCCTGGACGTGGAGAGCGTGGCCGCCAAGCTGAAGGAGATCCGCGCCCATACCCAGCTGCCGGTGGCGGTGGGCTTCGGCATCCGCGACGCCGAGTCGGCGGCCCGCGTCGGCCGGCTGTCGGACGCGGTGGTGGTGGGCAGCGCACTGGTGGCGCAGATTGAAAAGCACCAGAATGAGCCCAACCGTCTGCCGGAGCTGCTGACGGGCCAGCTGCAGGCCCTGCGCACGGCGCTCGACGCCCTATAGGAACAGGATCTGATCCATGAGCTGGCTTGAAAAGATTTCGGGTTCGAAGCTGCTGGCGGCCGGGGTGCGCAAGAAGAGCGTGCCGGAAGGCCTGTGGATGAAGTGCGACAGCTGCCAGTCGGTGCTGTACCGCGCCGAGCTGGAGCGCACCCTCGAGGTCTGCCCCAAGTGCGGCGCGCACCGCATCATCGGCGCCCGCGCGCGGCTCAACCACTTCCTCGACGCCGAGCCGCGGGTGGAGATCGCGCCCAAGGTGCGCGCCACCGATCCGCTCAAGTTCAAGGACAGCCGCAAGTACACCGAGCGCCTGGCCGAGGCGCGCGAGGACACCGACGAGGAAGACGCGCTGATCGTGATGCGCGGCCAGCTGATCGGCCTGCCGCTGGTCGCAGCCGCCTTCGAGTTCGGCTTCATGGGCGGATCGATGGGCAGCGTCGTCGGCGAGAAGTTCGTGCGCGGCGTCAACGCCTGCCTCGAGCACGGCATCCCGATGGTCTGCTTCGCCGCCAGCGGCGGCGCGCGCATGCAGGAATCGCTGTTCTCGCTGATGCAGATGGCCAAAACCAGCGCCGCGCTGGCGCGCCTGGCCGAGCGCGGCCTGCCTTTCATCTCGGTGATGACGCACCCGACCATGGGCGGCGTCTCCGCCAGCCTGGCCATGCTCGGCGACGTCCACATCGTCGAGCCCAAGGCCCTGATCGGCTTCGCCGGCCCGCGGGTGATCGAGCAGACCGTGCGGCAGAAGCTGCCGGAGGGCTTCCAGCGCGCCGAGTTCCTGCTCGAAAAGGGCGCGGTCGACATGATCGTCGACCGCCGCGAGATGCGCGAGAAGATCCACCGTTTGCTTGCAATGCTCACTCATTTCGCCCCTGCTGTAGCTCACTAGGCCTGGGTGCTTGGGCCGCAAGCAAACTCCAGGTGTCGTCCTGACAGGCACCGGGCCATCCATGGCCCGGACTGTTGAAACAAGCCCATGAGTTCAGCGCTGTCCGCAAGCTCCCCGCTTGCCGACTGGCTCGCCTACCAGGAGCGCACCCACCCCAAGGCCATCGACCTCGGCCTGGAGCGCTCGCGCCAGGTGGCGCAGCGGCTGGGGCTGCTGCCGGCGCGGGCGACCACGCTCATCGTGGCCGGCACCAACGGCAAGGGGTCCAGCGTCACGCTGGCCGCGGCGATCTACCAGGCGGCGGGTTACCGCACCGGCCGTTACCTGTCGCCGCACCTGCTGCGCTACAACGAGCGCGTCGCCATCGACGGTGTCGAGGCCGGCGACGAGGCGCTGTGCCGCGCCTTCGCCGCGATCGAGGCCGCGCGCGAGGGCATTACGCTGACCTATTTCGAGTTCGGCACCCTGGCGGCGCTGTGGCTGTTCCGCGAGGCGGCGGTCGAGGTGCAGGTGCTGGAAGTGGGGCTGGGCGGGCGGCTGGACTCGGTCAACATCGTCGACGCCGACTGCGCCCTGATCACCAACATCGGCCTAGACCACACCGACTGGCTCGGCAGCGACCGCGACAGCATCGGCTACGAGAAAGCCGGCATCATGCGGCCGGGACGGCCGGCGGTCAGCGCCGAGGACGAGCCGCCGCGGCGCCTGCTCGAGCACGCCGAGCGCATCGGCGCGCCGTTGCGCCGGCTGGGACGGGACTACCGCTATGTGCGGCACGCGGACGGCCGCTGGGACTGGCGCGGCGGGGCCGTGCGCCGCAGCGGCCTGCCGGCGCCGGCGCTGGACGGCGAGGTGCAGTACCGCAACGCCGCCGGCGTGCTGGCGGCGATCGAAGCCCTGCAGGCGCTGCGCCCGGTGCCGGAAACGGCGATCCGCGAAGCGCTGCCGGCGCTGCGCCTGGCCGGGCGCTTCCAGCAGCTCGGCAACACCATTCTCGACGTCGCCCACAATGTCGAATCGGCGGCCGTTCTGGCGGATAATCTGCGTCGGCAAGGGACGGGCGGGAACACCTGGCTGGTGCTGGGCATGTTCGCCGACAAGCCGGTGGAAGGCGTCTGCGCGCTGCTGGCGCCGCTGGTGCAAGGTGCGTATTTCGGCACCCTGCCGCCGCCGCGCGGCTTGTCCGCGGCCGGGCTGCGCCGCCGCGCCGCCCGCGGCGGGCTGGCGGGCGAGGCGGCCGGCACCGTGGCCGAGGCCTACCGGCTGGCCCTGGCCCGCGCCGCATCCGGGGACCGCATCGTGGTGTGCGGTTCGTTTCTCACAGTTGCTGCCGTGGCGGAATTACTGCGTTGATCAACGAAACCCAGAAGCGCCGGCTGGTCGGCCTGATTGTCCTGCTGGCCATCGTCTTCGTCCTGAGCGGGCTGCTGCCGCACAACCCGCCCGAGTCGGGCGAGCAGGGTGTGCCGAGCACGACACTGCCGCTGGCCGCCAACGCCCAGGATGGCGCCGCCTCGGCCGTGGCGCCGAACGATGCCGCGGCGACGGCTGCTGCGGCCGGGCCGCAGGCCGGCGCACCGGCGCAGGCCGACGCCTCGGCGCCGCCGCCCAGTGCCGGCGCGGCACCGGCCCGTGCGGCGAGCGGCCCCGGCCTGCCGGCGGAGGTTTCCGCCATGCCTTCGGGCGCCGCGCCGGCGCAAAGCACGGCCGAGACCAGGCCGGCGAAGCCCGCCGCCGACAAGCCCGCGAAGCCGGCCGCGCCCCGGCCCGCCGAGAACAAGCCGGTGGAGACGGCGAAGGCCGAGAACAAACCCGCGCCGCCGCCCACGCTGAAGCTGGCGCAGAGCCTGCCCATGACTTCGGCCAAGGCGCCTGCGCCGGAGCCCAGGGCCGCCAGGCCCACGCCGCCGCCGGTGCCGCCGACGCCCCGGCTCGCCACCTCGGTGCAGGCGCCGCCGCCGCCGGTCGCGGCCGGACAGGGCCGGCTGTGGTACGTGCAGATCGGCAGCTTCGCCGATCAGGGCAACGCCCAGACCACCCTGAACCTGCTGCAGAACATCGGCTTCCGCGGCGAGTCGAGCAAGATCACCAGCAGCGCCGGCAGCGCGTTGTACCGCGTGCGGCTGGGGCCGTTCCCGAGCGAGGCGGTGGCGCAGCAGGCCTACACCAAGGTCTCGCACCAAGGGTATCCGCAGGCGCGGGTGCTGTCGGAGGCCGGCGGCAAGCCTTGAAGCGGCGTATGCCGGGTGGCCCGCCTGGTGCGCTTCAATACTTGCGCGGCTCGAAACGCCCGACCAGCCGGTGCTGTTCTCCGGGATGCCATAGCCGGGCGAAGGTGACCGGCGTTTCCCCATCCCAGGTCTGACGCTCCACCACCAGGCAGGCGCTGCCGGGCGCCAGGTGCAGCAGGCGCGCGGTGGTGCCGCGCGCGGCGCGCGCCAGGATGGTGTGGCGCGCCTCGGTCCAGGGCACTTCACGCAGCAGCCATTCGCCCGGCGAGAGCTTGCGAAAAGCTTCCTTGCGCGCCGCCGGCACGGCGTCGAGGTTGATCAGGCGCTGTTCCAGCTGCACCGGCTGCGCGCCGGCGCGGTGCTCCACCAGCAGCCACAGCAGGCTGGTGCCCGCATCCAGGCCGTCGATGCCGCCGTGGCGGCCGCCGCCGTCGACGATCTCCCGCTCGTGGATGGTGAAGCCGTAGTCCGCGCCGCCGCGGCGCACTTCCGCCGCCACGTCCCAGATCTCGAATACCGGGTGTTCCTGGGCGCGTTCCGCCACCAGCGTGCCGCGCCGGCGGCGGCGCTCGACCAGGCCGTCGTGGGCCAGGCTGTGGAGGGCCTTGTTCACCGTCATGCGCGAGGCGCCGTAGCGCTCGGTCAGCTCGGTCTCGGCCGGGATCTTCGCGCCCGAAGGCCAGGAGCCGTCGAGGATCGGCCGGGCCAGGGCGCGGCGGATCTGCAGCCACAGCGGGCCGTCGCCGTCCAGTGCGGGCATGTTTGCAGTCATGTCGTGCGCACCATAATATGTATATACATATCCACGCAAGACGGTGGACCGACATGACCGGCAACCCTCCATCCGGCGCGATCCGCGCCCCTCGCGGCATCACCCTGCAGGCCAAGTCCTGGCTGACCGAGGCGCCGCTGCGCATGCTGATGAACAACCTCGATCCGGACGTGGCCGAGAAGCCGGAGGACCTGATCGTCTACGGCGGCATCGGCAAGGCGGCCCGCAACTGGGACTGCTACCACCGCATCGTCGAGACCCTGAAAAAGCTCGAGGCCGACGAAACCCTGCTGATCCAGTCGGGCAAGCCGGTCGGGGTGTTCCGCACCCATGCCGACGCGCCGCGGGTGCTGATCGCCAATTCCAACCTGGTGCCGCACTGGGCCACCTGGGAGCACTTCCACGAGCTCGACGCCAAGGGCCTGATGATGTTCGGCCAGATGACGGCCGGCTCCTGGATCTACATCGGCAGCCAGGGCATCGTGCAGGGCACCTACGAAACCTTTGTCGAAGCGGGGCGGCAGCACTTCGGCGGCTCGCTCAACGGCAAATGGATCCTCACCGGCGGCCTCGGCGGCATGGGCGGCGCGCAGCCGCTGGCCGCGACCATGGCCGGCGCCTCGATGCTGGCGGTGGAGTGCGAGCCGCGCCGCATCCGCATGCGCCTGGACACCCGCTACCTCGACCGCCAGGCGGCGGATCTCGACGAGGCGCTGGCGATCATCGCCGAGGCGCATGCTAAGGGCCAGGCGGTGTCGGTCGGTTTGCTCGGCAATGCCGCCGAGGTGTTCCCCGAGCTGCTGAAGCGGGCCCAGGCCGGCGACCGGCGGGCGCGTCCCGACCTCGTCACCGACCAGACCAGCGCCCACGATCCGCTGAACGGCTACCTGCCAGCCGGGTGGACGCTCGAACAGGCGGCGCAGCGCCGCCAGAGCGACCCCGCCGGGGTCATCGCCGCGGCCAAGGCCTCCATGGCGGTGCAGGTGCGCGCCATGCTCGGCTTCCATGCGCTGGGCATTCCCACCGTCGACTACGGCAACAACATCCGCCAGATGGCGCTGGAGCAGGGCGTCAGGAACGCCTTCGACTTTCCCGGCTTCGTGCCGGCCTACATCCGGCCGCTGTTCTGCCGCGGCATCGGTCCGTTCCGCTGGGCCGCGCTGTCGGGCGATCCGGAGGACATCCGCCGCACCGACGCGAAGGTGAAGGAGCTGATCCCGGACAACGCGCACCTGCACAACTGGCTCGACATGGCGCAGCAGCGCATCCGCTTCCAGGGCCTGCCGGCGCGCATCTGCTGGATCGGCCTGGGCGACCGTCACCGGGTGGGGCTGGCGTTCAACGAGATGGTGGCCCGGGGCGAGCTGAAGGCGCCGGTGGTGATCGGCCGCGACCACCTCGACTCCGGCTCCGTCGCCAGCCCCAACCGCGAGACCGAGGCGATGAAGGACGGCTCCGACGCAGTGTCCGACTGGGCCCTGCTCAACGCGCTGCTCAACTGCGCCAGCGGCGCCACCTGGGTGTCGCTGCACCACGGCGGCGGCGTCGGCATGGGCTTCTCGCAGCACGCCGGCATGGTGGTGGTGTGCGACGGCACGCCGGAAGCGGCGCGGCGCATCGGGCGCGTGCTGTTCAACGATCCCGGCAGCGGCGTCATGCGCCACGCCGACGCCGGCTACGATATCGCCGTGGACTGCGCGGCGAAGAACGGGCTCAAGCTCCCCATGATCAACGGATGACAATGGCCGACGACGAACTGCTGCAAATCAGGCCCGGCTTCCTGCGCCTCGCCGAAATCCGCCGCATCGCCGGCGGCGGGCTGCGCCTGGCGATCGACCCGGCGGCGCAGGGCGCGGTGGATGCCTCGGCCGAGGCGGTGGCGGACGCGGTGGCCCGGGGCGCGCCCGCCTACGGCATCAACACCGGCTTCGGCAAGCTGGCCAAGACCCACATCCCGGACGCGCAGCTCGAACTGCTGCAGGCCAACCTGGTCCGCTCGCACGCCGTCGGCACCGGGCCGCTGCTCGACGCCGCCACCGTGCGCCTGGTCCTGGCGCTTAAGGCGGCGAGCCTGGCGCGCGGATTTTCCGGTGTGCGGCCGGTGGTGATCGAGGGGCTGCTGGCCATGTACAACAGCGGCGTCCTGCCGTGCATCCCGTCCAAGGGCTCGGTCGGCGCCTCCGGCGACCTCGCGCCGCTGGCGCACATGACGCTGGCGCTGATGGGCGAGGGCGAGGTGCTGGTCGATGGCCGCGCCGTGGCGGCCGGCGAGGGCCTGGCCCGCGCCGGGCTCAGGCCGCTGGCGCTGGCGGCGAAGGAAGGCCTGGCCCTGCTCAACGGCACCCAGGTGTCCGCCGCCCTGGCCCTGCGCGGCCTGTTCGAGGCGGAAGACCTGTTCGCCGCGGCGCTGGTCACCGGCGCGCTGTCGGTCGACGCCGCGCGCGGCAGCGACGCCCCGTTCGACCCGCGCATCCACGAGGTGCGCGGCCAGCCGGGGCAGATCGACGTCGCGGCGAAATACCGCAAGCTGCTCGCCGGCAGCGAGATCCGCCGCTCGCACCTGGTCAACGACGACCGCGTGCAGGACCCCTACAGCCTGCGTTGCCAGCCGCAGGTAATGGGCGCGTGCCTGGACCTGATCCGCAACGTCGCCAACACCTTGATGATCGAGGCCAACGCCGTCACCGACAATCCCCTGGTCTTCAGCGATACCGGCGAGGTGCTGTCGGGCGGCAACTTCCACGCCGAGCCGGTGGCACTGGCGGCCGACACCCTGGCCCTGGCCATCGCCGAGGTCGGCGCGCTGTCGGAGCGGCGCATCGCGCTGCTGATCGACGCCACCCTGTCCGGGCTGCCGCCGTTCCTGGTGCGCGAGCCCGGCCTCAACTCCGGCTTCATGATGGCCCACGTCACCGCCGCGGCACTGGCCTCGGAGAACAAGTCGCTGGCGCATCCGGCCAGCGTCGACAGCCTGCCGACCTCCGCCAACCAGGAGGATCACGTCAGCATGGCCACCTTCGCCGCCCGGCGCCTGCTGGAGATGGCGGCCAACACCCGCGGCATCGTCGGCATCGAGCTGCTGGCGGCGGCGCAGGGCATCGACTTCCACGCGCCGCTGGAGACCTCGCCGGTGCTGCAGGACGTGCACGCGCTGGTGCGCCGCCGCGTGCCCTTCTACGGACAGGACCGCTATTTCGCGCCGGACATCGCCGCCGTCACGCAATTCCTCGAACAGGGCGCGCTGACCGCGATGGTGGGGAGCATACTGCCCTCGTTTGCGTGAACCGGCAAAATAGGGCGCCGGCCCGCGCGGGGTGGGCTGGAGGACAAGGACCAGAACAATGACAACGAGTTATTTCGCCGAATCCGCCCTGCTGCCGTCCGGCTGGGCGGCCAACGTGCTGTTCGAGGTGGATGGCGCCGGCCTCATCGCCAAGGTGAGCCCGCGCGCCGAAGCGGGCGGCGCCGAGCGCCTGCGCGGCGCGGTGATCCCGGGCATGCCGAACCTGCACTCGCACGCCTTCCAGCGCGCCATGACCGGCCTCACCGAGAAGGGCGGGCCGCAGGGCGACAGCTTCTGGTCCTGGCGCAAGCTGATGTACGGCTTCCTCGAGAACCTGACGCCGGACGACATCGAAGTCATCGCGGTGCAGCTCTACATCGAGATGCTGCGCGCCGGCTATACCTCGGTGTCGGAATTCCACTACCTGCACCACGACTCGCTGGGGCGGCCCTACGCCAACCCGGCCGAGATCGGCGAGCGTATCGCCGCCGCCGCGCAGCACGCGGGCATGGCGCTGACCCTGCTGCCGGTGTTCTACGCCCACGGCGGCTTCAACGGCGCCGCGCCGACCACCGGCCAGCGCCGCTTTATCAACAGCAGCGCCTCCTTCGGCCGCATACTCGAATCCCTGGCCGGCACGGTGAAGGGCAATCCGATCCAGCGCATCGGCGTGGCGCCGCATTCGCTGCGCGCGGTGACGCCGGAAGAGCTGCGGGCCGCGGTCGCGGCGATGGACGCCATCGACCGCCAGGCGCCGATCCACATCCACGCCGCCGAGCAGCAGAAGGAAGTCGACGACTGCCTGGCCTGGAGCGGCTCGCGCCCGGTGGCCTGGCTGCTCGAGCACATGCCGGTCGACGCACGCTGGTGCCTGGTCCACGCCACCCACATGGACGCCAACGAGACCAAGGCCCTGGCCCGGTCCGGCGCGGTCGCCGGCCTGTGCCCGACCACCGAGGGCGACCTCGGCGACGGCTTCTTCAACGCCGCGGCCTACCTGCGCGCCTCGGGCAAGATCGGCATCGGCGGCGACAGCCACGCCGCAGTCGATCCGTTCCTGGAGCTGCGCCTGTTCGAATACGGCCAGCGCCTCAGGCTGGAGCGGCGCAACGTGCTGGCCTTCGCCATCGGCGACTCGCTCGGCGGCCAGCTCTATCGTTCCGCCTGCGCCGGCGGCGCCCAGGCCCTGGGTCAGAACATCGGGCAGCTCGCCGCCGGCTTCCGCGCCGACTGGGTGGTGCTGAACGGCGACGACCCGGCCCTGGCCGAGCAGCGCGGCGACGGCCTGCTCGACGCTGCGATCTTCGGCCCGGTGCGCGCGCCGGTGCGCGACGTGATGGTCGGCGGACAATGGCGCGTGCGCGACGGCCAGCACGGCGGGAGCGAGGCCAGCCTTCAGCGCTACCGCGCGGTGATGAAGCGGCTGCTGCACTAGGGTTTCCCGGCGCCGATGATGACCTGCTGGGACGCGGTCTGGCTCAACCTCGGGGCCGCCACCATGGACCCCGCCGTGGGCGGGGACTACGGCGCGATCGAGGACGCCGCCGTGGCCGCACAGGGCGGGCGCATCGTCTGGGTCGGTCCGCGCAAGGAACTGCCCACCGGCTGGAGCGCCGCGGTCGAGTACGACGGCCGCGGCGGCTGGCTGACGCCGGGGCTGATCGACTGCCACACCCATATCGTCTACGCCGGCAATCGCGCCGCCGAGTTCGAGCAGCGCCTGCAAGGCGCCAGCTACGAGGAGATCGCGCGGGCGGGGGGCGGCATCGCCGCCACCGTGCGCGCCACGCGGGCGGCGGACGAGCGCGAGCTGCTGCGGCAGAGCACGCCGCGCATCGCCGCGCTGCTGGCCGAAGGCGTGACCACGCTGGAGATCAAGTCCGGCTACGGCCTCGACACCGCCACCGAGCGCCGCATCCTCAAGGCCGCGCGGCTGGCGGGGGAGAGCTGCGCCGTCGGCGTCCGCACCAGCTTTCTCGGCGCGCACGCGCTGCCGCCGGAATTCGCCGGCCGGCCCGACGACTACATCGATCTGGTCTGCGGGGAGATGCTGCCGGCGATCCACGCCGAGGGGCTGGCCGATGCGGTGGACGCGTTCTGCGAGGGCATCGGCTTCAGCCCGGCGCAGACCCGGCGGGTGTTCGAGCAGGCGCGCCGCCTCGGCCTGCCGGTGAAGCTGCACGCCGACCAGCTGTCCGATCTGCAGGGCGCGGGCCTGGCCGCCGGCTACCGCGCCCTGTCGGCGGACCACCTCGAATACAGCTCCGAGGAGTCGGTGCGGCGCATGGCCGAGGCCGGCACCGTCGCGGTGCTGCTGCCCGGCGCCTACTACTACCTGCGCGAAACGCGGCTGCCGCCGGTCGCGGCGCTGCGCGCGCACCGGGTTCCGATCGCCGTCGCCACGGACTGCAATCCGGGCACCTCGCCCTGCACCTCGCTGCTGCTGATGCTGAACATGGCCTGCACCCTGTTCCGGCTGACGCCGGCGGAAGCCCTGGCCGGCGTCACCCGCCACGCGGCGCAGGCGCTGGGCCTGGCGGGCGAGGCCGGGCGCATCGCGGCCGGCCTGCGCGCCGACTTCGCGCTGTGGCAGATCGGGCGCCCCGCCGAGCTGGCCTACGCGTTCGGCGCAAATCCCTGCGTCGGCCGCTACTATGCGGGCGGAACCGTGACGGAGCAGGCATGACGCCGGACGACCGCCTCTACACCTTCGTGCCGGGCAGCACGCCGCTGCTGATCGACGTGCCGCACGCCGGCACCCATATCCCGCCGGAGCTGCGCGCCGATCTGACGCCGCTGGCGCAGACCGCGCCGGATACCGACTGGCACGTGCACCTGCTGTATCAGTTCGCGCTCGAGCTGGGCGCGGGGCTGATGGTGGCGACGCACTCGCGCTACGTCGTCGACCTGAACCGCGATCCCGGCGGTGAAACCCTGTACCCCGGCGCCGACAATACCGAGCTGTGCCCGACGCGCAGCTTCTCCAACGAGGCGCTGTACCTGCCGGGCCGCGCGCCCGATGCCGCGCAGGTGGCGCGGCGCCGCGCGCGCTGGTGGGCGCCTTATCATCAGGCGCTGGCCGCGGCGCTGGAGCGGATCCGCGCCCGCCATGGCTACGCCATCCTGCTCGACGGGCATTCGATCCGCTCGCAGGTGCCGCGCTTCTTCGACGGCCGCCTGCCGGACCTGAACCTCGGCACCGCCGGCGGCGCCAGCTGCGCCGCCTCGCTGCAGGCGGCGGCGCAGGGCATTCTTCAGGCCGCGCCCGGGCTGAGCGCGGTCTGCAACGGCCGCTTCAAGGGCGGCTACATCACGCGCCACTACGGCCGGCCGGGCGAAGGCCTGCATGCGCTGCAGCTGGAGATGGCGCAGGCGGCCTACATGGACGAATCGCCGCCTTACGCCTGGGAGCCGCGCCGCGCCGAAGCGCTGGGCGCGGTGTTGCGCCGGCTGGTCGGCGCGCTGCTCGACTGGAGACCCTGATGGCCTTATCCGCGCTGCCGCGCCTGCTGCCCGCCGTCCTGCTGCTCGGCCTGCTCGCCGCGCCGGCTTCGGCCCAGCCGCGGCGCCCGCCGCCCGCGCCCGACGAGCGCCGCACGGTCGACGTCGGCAACAGCACGCGCAGCTACTACGTGCATTTCCCGGCCGGCAGCCGCGCCGCGCCCTGGCCGCTGGTGCTGCTGCTGCATCCTGCCGGCAGCGGCGCCAAGGAGGCGATGGAAACCTTGCGCTGGGCCGAGTCCTCCGACGAGAACGGCTTCATCCTGGTCGGCCTGGAGGCGCGCACGCCGAGCGTATGGCTGCCGGCCGCCTTCGGCCTCAATCCGCGCGTCTGGAACAGCGGCGACCCGGGGGTGCAGCAGGAAAACATCCTGGCCAGCGACGACGTGGCTTATGCCGACGCGGTGCTGGACCAGCTGATGCGCCGCTACACCCTGGACACCGCGCGCATCTACGCCGTCGGCTTCTCCAGCGGCGGCGGCATGGCGCAGCGCCTGGCCCTGGAGCTGCCCGGGCGCTTCGCCGCGGTGGCCTCGGTCGGGGCTCTGCGCGCCCAGGCGGCGCCGGCGCGCAAGCCGCTGTCGGTGATGCTGGTCTACGGCAAGCTCGATCCGGTGACGCCCTATGACGGCGGCACCCGCCATACGCCCTGGGGCGACACGCCGAACATGCCGCCGGTGGCCGCCACCGTCTCCGCCTGGGTCCGCGACCTGCACTGCGCCCCGCAGGCGCAGACCCGGCAGCCCGACCCGCAGGTGCTGCGCGAGACCTGGAGCGGCTGCGACGAGGGCACGGAAGTGCAGGCCGTGACCCTGGCCGACACTGGCCACCACTGGCCCGGCGGCCTGCCGGACCGGTTCAAGCCGGCCGAGACCGGGCCGGTCGGCCAGTCCTTCGACGCCACCGCCGAGATCTGGTCGTTCTTCGCCGCCCACCCCCGCCGCGGCCCCAGGCCCATCACCGCGCCTTGAATCCCTTCATCCCGCCATCCCGCGGCTGCGGGGTGACGCCGGCCGCGGGCCGTTGTATCGTGTAAAAAAATCAACCGTATTGATGTGGGCGGTTGCCGCCGCACCAGCGGCGGTGACATCGGCGCGGTTAGAACATAGCGGCACGCCAAGTTGCCGCACGGCGAGGGGGAGACTGGGCATGCTATCCAGAGCACTGGGTGTGGCTGCTGTCCGGTGGGTGGTGTTGGCTTGCGTCCCGTTCGGGGCGATGCACGCAGCCTGGGCGATCGACTTCGACTTGAAGCCGCCGCTGGCCAAAGACCCGCTGCACGGGGTGCTCAATACCACCTTCACCGCCGGCCTCGGCGTGCGCATGCAGAGCCCGAGCATCGACCAGATCGCCAAGGGCGACATCAACCGCGATGTCTGCGGTCCGCCGTACCAGCTCTGCCAGGGCCTGTTCCGCACCCAGATCTACAACGCCCAGCACCTCGCCGCGGCGCCCGGCTCCTACAGCAACAACAGCGACCGCGGCGATCTGAACTACGGTCACAAGGGCGCGATCTTCCAGGCGCCGGCCAAGCTCACCTCCGATCTCACGCTGAGCTACGGCGAGTTCGGCGCCTTCGCCCGCGTGCTGTACTTCTACGACTTCGTCAACAACGATTTCACCGAGACCCATCCGAACGAGATCACGCCGCAGAACCGCGCCCAGGTCGGCCGCATCGGCACCGACCTGCCGGTGGGTTCGGGCCAGCTGCCGGGACTCAACAACGGCCTCGGCTCGGCCTGCTCGAGCCTGTTCGCCGGCCTGCCGGCCAGCCTCGGCAGCGGCCTCGGCGCGCTCCAGGCCGTCGCCGTCGCCGCCGGCGTCCCGTCCCCCACGCTCAACCCGCGCGCGGCCTGCGGCCACTTCTACGGCCCGGGCGGCTACGTGCGCAGCAAGCGCAGCGACGGCGAGGTGCTGGCCCAGGCCGGGACCAACCTGCAATACCTCGACGCCTACGTCTTCGGCAAGCTGCCGCTGTGGGGCGAGCGCAGCGTGACCTTCAAACTCGGGCGCCAGCTGGTCAACTGGGGCGAGAGCACCACCCTGGTGCTCAACAGTGTCAACTCCGCCAACCCGGTCAACGCCAACAACTTCTACCGCATCGGCAACCAGGTCGAAGAGGACTTCATCCCGATCAACATGATCGACGTCGGCTTTTCGCCGATCGACAATTTCACCGTCGAGGGCTACTACCAGCTGGAGTGGAAGCCGATCGAGGCGCCGACGCCGGGCACCTATTTCTCCGACATCAATCTGGGCACCAACAACACCGGCAACTTCCTCACCGCCAGTTTCGGCCAGGCGCCGGAGGACCCGAACTGCCTGGCCAAGCTGGGCGACAACATCCTCACCGGCCTGACTCCGACCTGCGCCACCATCGGCCGCCTGGCGGACTGGGAGCCGCGCACCTCAGGCCAGTACGGCATCAAGCTGGACTACTACTTCGACAACCTCAACAACGGCACCGACGTCTCGCTGTACTACGAAAACTACCACTCGCGCCTGCCGTACGCCTCGCTGTTCAGCGCCTACCCGAGCTGCGGCCGCCGCGAGGGCAACGCGCGCAACAACGACGCCACCGACAACTTCTCGCTGCTGCAGGACTGCCCGGACTTTCCGCTGTTCACGCCCAAGGCCGATCCTTCGCAGGCCACGTCCAGCGCGCTGCAGGTGGAGACGGCGAAGTTCGTGCTGGAATATCCCGAGGACATCCATCTCATCGGCGCCAGTTTCAACACCACCGTCGGCAGCTATTCGATCCAGGGCGAGGTGGCCTACCGGCCGAACAAGCCGATGCAGGTGGACGCGCACGACCTGGCCAACGCCGCGCTCGGCGCGCAGGGCTCGCGCTGCGGCCGGCCGGGCATCAACTGCGCCGGCACCCGGGATCCCACCCACAACGGCCCGCAGCTCGGCTTCGACGCCAACGGCAACACCGTCGACTACGGCAGCAGCGACTTTGTCGACGCCCACGGCAATGTGCCGTTCAACGACACCTTCAACCTCACGGTCGGCGCCGCCACCGGCGCGCAGCGCTACTTCCCCAACTTCGTCATCCCGTACCGGGGCGGCACGGTCGGCGAGAACACGCCGTGCTTCCCGCTGCAGGGCACCGAGGACGAGCGCATCCACGGCTTCAGCGGCTTCAGCCACCCGTACTACGCCTACGACAAGAACAGCCCCTGCTACATCCGCGGCTATGAGCGCATGCAGGATTTCCAGTTCAACCTCGGCGCCACGCGCGTCTA
>Ga0070741_10002815_pt1 | contig 45293 bp, 34 predicted proteins | sample Coa_R1_4_FD_66440 | JGI IMG/M metagenome (GOLD analysis project Ga0070741, IMG submission 66440) | Surface soil microbial communities from Centralia Pennsylvania, which are recovering from an underground coalmine fire - Coalmine... | ecosystem: Environmental > Terrestrial > Soil > Unclassified ... | reverse complement strand
GCGCGACAGCGTCTTGGAGTGCGGTGCGAAGCACCGCTTTCGCACGCATGAAATCGTCCTCCGAAGCTCGCCACCGGAAGTCTCATCGTCTCCAACGTCCGGCTTTCGCACACCCGAAAACGTCCTCCGAAGCTCGCCCATTCCGCACTTCCAGATCGGCAACTATCCGCAACAGCATTTTTCTTTTTTATCTGCAAATACCAATCCTTGGCCGGGCAACCCGCGCGCCCGGCGAACGCGTCCACTCAACCGGCCAAACCTCCCATTCATATTGATGCTTGGTTCTTGGAACTTCTCTGGATCTTGGATCTTGGTTTTTGGAGCTTCAAACCGCACCGCCCGCTCCTGCTCCTCGAACCAGCGCCCATACTGAAATTCAATATTCATGCGTGGAGTATGCCCGAGGGGGTAGGACAACCGTGGTCCAATCCCAAAAAGTACGGACTCTCGTCTTCTTCTTGCCTCCCAATGACTTGCAAAGAATCACGCAAAGACCGCAAAAAATCTCTGGGCCGCTCCCCGGTCAAGCGGGCGTCACCACCTGCCAGGACACCAACGCCTCCGCTCCCAGCCTTTCAATCTGCCGCACGAAATGCTGACATTAATTTTTTGTAACAATCGGTTATGAATTAGGGTCTAATGATTGCAGACCTGTAGTTCGCCCATGACAGAAAGTCGGACCGATAGTACCAGTATTTGGCAGACCGTTGGACATTCGAAAGTTTCGCAGTCGAAATCTTCTTTTGGGCTCCAGGCTTTTCTTCCCTTCGCACTGCTTGCAGTTCTGACCTTGCTCGCCTATCTCCCCGCGCTCCAGGGCGGATTTATTTGGGACGACGACGCCTATGTGACCCAAAACTCCACCCTTCGCGACCTGAACGGGTTGGGGCATATCTGGACCCAGGTAAACGCCACGCCCCAATATTATCCGCTGGTGCATACCGGTTTCTGGCTGGAATACCATCTCTGGGGACTGCGACCCGCCGGTTATCACGCGGTGAACATTTGTCTGCATGCGCTCGCCGCCATTTTACTTGCGTGTGTTTTACGGCGATTGCGCGTCCCCGGCGCCTGGCTGGCGGCGGCCATTTTTGCCCTGCACCCGATCGAGGTGGAGTCGGTGGCCTGGATCACCGAACGCAAGAACGTCCTCTCCGCGGTTTTTTATTTTGCGGCGGCGCTGGCGTATTTCCGTTTCCTTGCTCTCTCGGAAGCCAAAGAGCCTCGCGGGCGGCAAAGGCTGATCTACTCTCTCGCCCTCCTTTTTTTCGTCGCCGCGCTGCTGTCCAAAACCGTCGCGTGCTCCCTGCCCGCCGCGCTGTTGCTCGTTCAATGGTGGAAACAAGGCCGCCTGCACTGGAAGAACGTCCTCGCGCTGGCGCCTTTCTTCGCCTGCGGTGCCGCCTTGGGCTTGGGCACGGCCTGGATCGAGAAACACCACGTCGGCGCCAGTGGAATGGAATGGTCGCTGACCTTTGCGCAGCGTTGCCTCATCGCCGGTCGCGCCATGTGGTTCTACGCCGGAAAACTTTTGTGGCCCGTCCCGCTGATTTTTATCTATCCGCTCTGGAACGTTGACCCGCATCAGTCCTGGCAATGGCTCTTTCCCATCGCGGCCATTGCTCTCGTCACGGCGCTGTGGCTCGCCCGGCGAAAATGGGGCAGGGGACCGGTCGTTGCCGCTCTTTTCTTCGTCGTCACGCTGGGTCCGGCGCTCGGTTTCGTGAACATCTATCCGATGCGCTACTCCTTTGTGGCTGATCATTTCCAATACCTCGCCGGCTTGGGATTGATCGTTCCCCTGGCAATTCTCCTGCACCGGTTGCCGCGCGCGGTTCCCGCAGCCTTGCTCCTTGCGCTCGGTTTACTCACGTGGCAACGCACGCTCGCCTACCACGATCTCCCAACTCTCTGGCGCGATACCCTGGCCAAAAATCCCGATTGCTGGCTCGCTCACAATAACCTCGGCCTCGAGTTGGAGCACGCCGGCAGGTTCGATGAAGCTCTTGAACAATATCTTTCCGCACGTCAGTCGAGTCCCGCCTTTCCCGAGACATGGAATAACCTCGGCAACGCCATCATTCGCGAGGGCCATCTCGACGACGCCACCCGCTATTACCGGAGGGCGATTCAACTGAGGCCCGCCTTTGCCGATCCCTGGAACAGTCTCGGCGTGATCTACGGTATGGAGGGAAACTATGACCAGGCCTATGTTTGCTTGGGCGCCGCGTTGCGCATCGAGCCGTGTTACGCCCGCGCCCACCTCAATCTCGGCAACCTGCTGAAACTTCAAGGCCACCTCGACGAGGCGGACCGCGAGTATCGCACCGCCGCCATGATCGAGAATGGGGAATCCATCCTGTGCGGTTGCAATTCGGCCTCCGAAGACCATCAATTCGAATAGTTGATCCCGGCCATCATTCGCGGTTCCACTGGCCTTTCCTCCCCTTCGCCATCCTGGTTCGGACGCATATTTCCTGTCACCGTTATTGTCTTTTTTACCTCTTATGCGGCGATATGATATCCCTTGAACCGAGATCGCTTATGGAAAGCAATGACGCCGAACTGGTTTCCCAAAGTCTCGCCGGCAGCCGCGAGGCGTTCGCGCGCATTGTCGCGCAATATCAGTCGCTCGTCTGCTCGCTTGCCTACAGCGCCACGGGCAGCCTCACGCAAAGCGAGGACCTCGCTCAGGAGACGTTCGTCATCGCCTGGAAGCAACTCCGGCAATTGCGCGAGCCGCACAAACTCCGCTCCTGGCTCTGCAGCATCGCCCGCTCGGTGATCAGCAACACCGTCCGCCAACAACGCCGCGAACCCGCCCACGCCGCCGAACCAATGGATTCGCTCGGCGACACCGCCGCGCCTGAACCGCTTCCTTCCGACCGCGCGATCGATCGCGAGGAGGAGGCCATCCTCTGGCGTTCGCTCGAACGCATTCCCGGTCTCTACCGCGAGCCGCTCGTGCTCTTCTATCGCGAACAACAATCCGTCGCCAACGTCGCCGAGAAATTGGAACTCACCGAGGACGCGGTGAAACAACGTCTCGCGCGCGGACGCCGTCTATTGACCGAGGAGGTGGCTGCGTTCGTGGAGGAAACGCTGGCGCGGTCGAATCCCGGCAAGGCCTTCACGCTCGGCGTGCTGGCCGCCCTGCCGGTGTTCAGCACTTCCGTCAAGGCCGCAAGCATCGGGGCCGCGGCGGCTCAGGGCAGCATCGCCGCCAAAGCCGCCGCGTCGCTGGGGATGTTCGGCGCAATTGCGGGGCCGATCATGGGCATTCTGGGCAGTTTCATGGGAACCAGGCTCAGTCTCGACGGCGCGCAATCGGAGCGCGAACGGCGATTTGTCGCCCGCTGGGCATGGATTACCTGGATCAGCATCATTCTCTTTAATGCGGTGTTAGTCGGCGGGGGATTGCTTCTCGGGCGCTATTGGAACACTCACCCGGCGTTGCTGGCAGGTGGGTTGATGGGTTTCGTTTTTGCCTACGGGATTTTTGTGGGCGTAATGATCTTGCGACATCAAAGGAAAAAAAATCGTATTCGCCAGGAGGAGGCGGCTGCGGGCGGAGCCAGGCTGACTGATTTCCGCCCAAAGCTGCGTCCCTATGAATATCGCAGCCGGCTCAAGCTGCTGGGCCTGCCCCTGGTGCACATCTGCTGGAACACGCCAACACCGGCCCGGGGTTGGATCGCGTATGGGGAGACCGCTTACGGAGTCATCTTCGCCTGTGGCGCCGTGGCCGTGGGCGGTATCAGCGCGGGCGGCATCGCCGTCGGATTGATCTCCATCGGTGGCTTTGGACTGGGCCTGCTGGCCCTTGGCGGATTTGTGGCCGGACTGTACGTGGCGGGCGGTGCGGCAATTGGTTATGTCGCGTCCGGTGGCGCGGTCATCGCGTGGCTCGCCGGGACGGGAGGGATCGCGGTTTCACACAATCTCGCGCTGGCCGGCGCTGCCTTCGCCCCGCACGCCAATGACCACACCGCCTGGCTCTTCGCGCAGCAAAGCGCGTTTCTTGCCCACGCATACCCGTTGTTGTTCGGCTCGATGTTCGTCGGCTTCATCCCGCATGCGATCACGTTCCTCTGCGTGCGAAAGAAACTCCGGTCGCGGACGACCGGTTGATGCTAACGTAGCGCTGGCTTCCAGGTCGGCAGAGCCTCGATCCGCTCAAGGGAACAACTTTAAAATCCTATGAAAAACAAGCTCGTTCTTACCCTCGCACTCGCGGTGAACTGCTGCGCTTTGTTGTCCAACGCCGCGCCCGCTCATCCTTCTTTCGCCGTCCAGGTCACCGGCCACGGCCCGCCGATCATTCTCATTCCCGGGCTATCCTCTTCCGGCGCGGTCTGGGACGGAACGGTCGCGCATCTCAAGGACCGTTACCAATGCCATGTTCTCACCCTCGCTGGCTTCGCCGGCCAGCCGCGCATTCCAGCGCCGTTCCTCGAAACCGTTCGCAACGATCTCGCCGCTTACATTCGCGACAAAAAACTCGATCACCCCATCGTCGTCGGCCACAGCCTCGGCGGTTTCCTCGCGCTCTGGCTCGCCTCGCACGATCCCGATCTTCCCGGCCCGCTGGTAATCGTCGATTCGCTGCCGTTCCTGCCCGCCAGCTTGATGCCGGGCGCAACGGTCGACACCGCCAAGCCCATGGCCGATCGCATGCGCACCATGATGAATGTGCCGCGCGAGCAGTTCATCACCAACTCCTCCTACACCGTGCGCGGCATGGTGACCAAGCCGGAGGATTTCAAACGCGTCATGTCCTGGGTCAGCACCACCGATCCCTCCGCTGCCGGCGACGCCATGGGCGATCTGTTCAGCCACGATCTGCGCAACGACATTGCCCGCATCCAATCGCCGACGCTCGTCCTCGGCACCTGGATTGCCTTCAAGGACTTCACCACGCGCGACGGTGTCGAGGCCCAATTCCGCGGGCAATACGCGAAACTGAAAAATTGCCGCATCGTCATGTCCGAAACCCGTCACTTCATCATGCTCGATGATCCGAAGTGGTTTTACGAACAGGTGGACGCCTTCCTCGCCGCGCCGGCGAAGCACTAGCGGCCTCCGCTTTGGAGTGCGCAGACATGTCCGCGCTTTTCCGCGGCGTGACATGTCACGCCGAACCGCGCGCACAACGCTTCCGATAATACCTTGGTGCAGCCATCCCGGCGCACCTGCTGCTCATCTTAATCTCTTTGCCCTCCCGCCCGTTTCCGGCAAATATGGCCTTCAACGCCGGATGAAAACGTTGCATCTCTATCTGACGCGACAGGTCCTGGCCACCTTGATGCTCACCGTGGCCGTGTTCACCTTCGTGTTGCTGTTGGGCAATGCGCTCAAGGAGATCCTCGTTCTCCTCGTCAACCACCAGGCCAGCCTCGGCATGGTGCTCCAGGGTTTCGGCCTGCTCATCCCGTGGGTGCTCGCCTTCGCCCTGCCCATGGGCATGCTCACCGCCGCGCTGCTCGTGTTCGGCCGCTTCAGCGCCGACCAGGAACTCACCGCCGTCCGCTCCAGCGGCATCAGCCTCGTCGCGCTCATCAGCCCCATTCTGCTCCTCAGCGTTTTGCTCTGCGGCGTCTGCACCGTCATGAACCTGGAGGTCGCGCCCCGTTGCCGCGTCGCCTACAAGGACCTCCTCTACCGCATGGGCATCCGGGCGCTCGGCGCGGCGCTTCCCGAAGGCACTTTCGTCAAGGAATTCCCGCCCTACATTTTTTACGTCGAACACAACGACGGCCACAATCACCTCAGCGGCGTCTGGATCTGGCAGCTCGACGAAAACCAAAAATGCGTCGAAACAATCTTCGCCCCGCGCGCCACTCTCATCACAACCAATGACGAGGCCAATATCCACATGGAAGGTGGTGTCCACATGGACTATTTAAACGAGGAAGGGATGAATCCCGTTTTCTCCGAAAGCATGGAGATGACCAATATCATCAGTCTCCAGCAGAGCGGGGCAAAGACCACTCCCAGCCTCAGCAACATGACCTTCACCCAGTTGCAGGCTGAGATGCGCGGGCTGGAGCAGATGTTCACACTGCCCTCCTCCGGCAAACTGACCCAGGACGCTCGCCGCCGCGAATTGCAGGTGCTCCAGCAGGAAAAGCGCAACATGACCACGCGCATCCTCGTCCAGATGCACCGGCAGGTGGCCTTCTCCTTCGCGTGCTTCGGCTTCACGCTCATCGGCATCCCGCTCGGCATCCGCGCCCACCGCCGCGAAACCAACGTCGGCATCGCCATGGCCCTCGTGCTGGTCCTGGTCTACTACAGCTTCGTCATCCTCGGCCAATCCCTCGAGAACCACCCCGAGTTCGCTCCGCACCTCATCATCTGGATTCCCAACCTCATCTTCCAGGCCGCCGGCGCCGTCATGCTCTGGCGCGCCAACCGGGGTGTGTGATAACCTGAGTCCCAATCCAAGTGAATGCCGGACGCTATAGATGGCGGATCGCATTATTCATCGCGATTGCCCTCGCGGTTCTCCTGATCATCCCCCACCTGATCCACAGCCGCGAACCACGGTACGAAGGCCACCCGGTCAGCTATTGGTTCAAGAAATATTGTTACTCGTACCGGTATCTCATCGAAGGCCCGGATGAAATAAAGTCGAAGAAAGCATTGAGGAGCATGGGCACCAAGGTGCTCCCGTATCTCGTACAGCAGGCATTCGATACCAACGAGGACTCAGCTTTCGACAAAGGTCTGTCCCGCCTTTTGAGTGAGTTCCCAAGACGGTGGCACGTGCCGCCTTACCTCTCGCGGGAAGACATCCAAGTAATGGCGCCGGATGCAGTGCAGGAGATAAACCCGCCCGCCAGCGCGATTTTGCCTTTAATTACAAATGAGTTAAACCAGGCTGGCACACCGCAACATTGCCAGGCCCTCAGAATACTAGCTGGAATGACCAATGACAGCGAAATGCTCGTCCCCTACTTGGCCAAAATCCTCCGCATTCCGGATTCGAACGAGCAGAGTTATACACTGTACGCGTTGGGCAGGCTTGGGATCAATGCAACCCCGGCCATACCGGATATCACGGAATTGCTGATCAAGAACGGAACCGACCGAAATGTTTGTCGCCTTGCGTCAGGAATTCTGGCCGCGCTTGGAACCAATGCGATCCTGGCAATTCCCGCCTTAAAACAACTCTTTGAAAACGAAACGAATCGTGCGGCCCGCTGCGCGTGGGCTGCCCATCTGTATGCGATTGATCCGCGGCAAACCGATGCGTTCAATTACCTCACAAACAGCCTCGCGCAAATCGAGGATACCAACCAAATCCGCATGGCTGCGTTGTATCTGGGCAGAATTGGCCCCAGTGCGAAACCGGTGATTCCTTCCCTGCTGTTTGCACTGAATACGACAGGATCCGATGCATGGAAAACGGTTTTGAAGGATCTACAAAGTCTGGAGGTTGCGCCGGAATTGTTGATGCCAAAATTGCGGGAGACTTTGAAATCGAGGAACAGCAAGGTGCGCCTGCTGGCAGCAAAGCAGGTCCTCGATTTCGACAAGTCCGATACGGAAGCCCAGCGGGTGCTGGTCGGCTCGCTAAATGACTATTCGGAAATCGACGCAGATGCCGCCAACGAGGTTATTCGTGCGCTCATGCAAGCGAATCCGCCAATTCCCGAGGTTCTTCCAGCCCTGCGCGCCGCTTGCAAAACCAGAGGCGGCATTCGAAAAACCGCACTCGAAGCAATCAAATTTATCGAGTCTCGGACAAATCAGACAACTTCCGCCTCACGTTAAATCACTTCCCCTCCCTCCGATACCCTGTCCGCCGTTTCTCTTATCCGCGTTTATCTGCGTCCATCTGCGGTACTTTTCCTCCGATAAACCTTATGTATCGCCGCCTGGTCGGTCGGCTTGATTAACATTTCGTCGATGTTCACATGCGCCGGACGGCTCGCCACCCACACCAGAATCTCCGCGATGTCCTCCGCCTTCAATGGTTCCGTCCCTTCATACGGCTGCTTCGCGCGCGTCGCGTCGCCCTTGAAGCGCACTAGTGAAAACTCCGTCTCCGCCAGCCCCGGATCGATCGAACTCACCCGGATCCCCGTCCCGTTCAACTCCAGCCGCAACGTCCGCGTGATCTGCAATTCCCCCGCCTTCGCCGCGCAATACGCCGCCCCGCCTTCGTAAACCGTCCGCGACGCAAACGACCCGATGTTGATGATGCTCGATCCCGCGTTCCCCATCATCAATGGCAGCGCCGCCCGCGTCATCCGCAGCACGCCCAGCACGTTGGTCTGCATCATCGTCTCCCAATCCTCGTCCTTCCCCTCCGCCACCGGATCCAGTCCCAGCGCGCCGCCCGCGTTATTGATCAGCACGTCCAATTTGTTCGTCTTCGCGCGCGCCCAATCCACAAACGCATTCACGCTCGCCGTCTGGCTCACATCCAGCGAATGGAAATGCACCGCCTTCGCGCCCGCCTTCGCCGCCTCTTTCGCGACCGACTCCAAGCGATCCATCCTGCGCGCGCCGATCAACAAATTCGCCCCTTCCGCGCCAAAGCTCCGCGCCGCCGCCGCGCCAAACCCGCTCGACGCCCCCGTGATCAACACCCATGTCCCCGCCAGATTCATTGCCATGCGCAAGATTATAGCGCCTCACCGCCAGAGCCGCAGGAAAAATGCGACGCATTATTAACGCGTTTCATGGAGCACAAGCCCGTTCGACATTCCCGCGAATGTCTGGCGCCTCTTGCTCCCTCTCCGCCATGCAATGGGGGAGAGGGTTGGGGAGAGGTGGCGCATTTTTTCGTTTCCCCTTCTGATTATTCTAAACGATCTTCTTCTCCGTCCCTCAAATCACAAAATAATCCACAAACTCGTGCACCGGCGTCCGCTCCAGCCGCGCGGGATCGTTGCACACGTTCAGAATATTCTCCACCCGGTGCGCCGGCAGCCGTGATGCCAGGTTTGCCTTGAACTTCGTCACGAGCAGCGGCATCCCTTCCTTTCGCCGGCGCCGATGCCCCAGCGGATACTCCACTTCCACCTTTTCCGTCTTCGCTCCGCCCTTGAAAAACACCTGCAACGCGTTGGCGATGGACCGTTTGTCCGGCTCCAGGTATTCCGTTGTGTAACGCGGCTCTTCGCGCACCGCCATCTTCGCCCGCAACGCATCCACCCGCGGGTCCTTGGCCGTCGCATCCTCGTAATGGTCCGCCGTCAGGTTCCCGAACAACAGCCCGATCGCCACCATGTATTGCAGACAATGATCGCGATCGGCTGGATTGTGCAGCGGCCCGGTCTTGTCGATGATCCTGATGGCCGATTGATGGGTGCTGATCACGATCTGCTCGATCTCCTCCAGCCGATTCTTGACCTGCGGATGCAGCCTGAACGCCGCCTCGACCGCCGTTTGCGCATGAAACTCCGCCGGGAACGCAATCTTGAACAGCACATGCTCCATCACATACGACCCGAACGGACGCGCCAGCTTGATCGGTTGTCCACGAAACAGCACGTCGCAAAACCCCCACGTCTTCGCCGACAGCGCCGACGGATAACCCATCTCCCCCTTCAACGCCATCAACGCGTGCTGCACTCCCCGGCTCGTGGCGTCGCCCGCCGCCCATGATTTCCTCGACCCGGTGTTCGGCGCGTGCCGATACGTCCGCAACGCCCCGCCGTCCAGCCACGCATTGGACACCGCATTGATGATCTGCGCCCGATTGCCGCCTAGGATTTGCGTCGCCACCGCCGTCGAGGCCACGCGCACCAGCAGCACATGGTCCAGGCCCACGCGGTTGAAGCTGTTCTCCAACGCCAGCACGCCCTGGATTTCGTGCGCCTTGATCATCGCCGTCAGCACGTCGCGCACGGTGAACGGCTCCTTGCCCTCCGCCGCCAGCCGCCGGCTCAATGAGTCCGTCAACGCCAGTATCGCTCCCAGGTTGTCCGAGGGATGCCCCCATTCCGCCGCGAGCCACGTGTCGTTGAAGTCCAGCCAGCGAATCGCGCAACCGATGTTGAACGCCCCCGTCACCGGGTCCAGTTCGAATCGCGTCCCCGGCACGCGCGCGCCGAACGGCACCGTGGTCCCCGGCGCCACCGGCCCGAGCAATTTCGTGCACGCCGGATATTGCAACGCCAGCAGCCCGCACCCCAGCGTGTCCATCAGGCAATACCGCGCCGTCTGATACGCCTCCTCGCTCTTGATTTCATACGAGCCCGCGTAATCCGCGATTTCGCGCAGCAACGGGTCGGGCTCCGGCAGCAGATTGGCCTTGGATGAATCGGTTGGCTTCGTCATTTCTGAATTTCTCGCGTTCCGTCCGCCGAATCATCGCTTGTCAATCGGCACAAAGGGCCGCGGCGCCGGACCGATGTATTCCGCCGTCGGCCGGATCAACCGGTTGTTCGCGCGCTGCTCCAGAATGTGCGCCGACCACCCGGATGTCCGCGCAATCACGAACAATGGCGTGAATAGCGGCGTCGGAATGCCGCAGAAGTGATACGCCGCCGCGCTGTAAAAATCGAGGTTCGCGAACAACTTCTTCTCTCGCGACATCACCGCCTCGATTCGCTCGAAGATCTGCAGCAACGCCGCCTGCCCGCTCAATTGCGCCAGCTTCCGCGCCCATTCCTTGATCGGCGCGGTCCGCGGGTCGGCATATTGGTACACGCGATGCCCGAATCCCATGATCAATTCCTTCCGCGCGAGCATCGCCTGGATTCCCTTTTCGGCCTCCTCGGGCGTCTTGAAGCGTTCCACCAGCGACATCGCCTCCTCGTTCGCTCCGCCGTGCAGTGCCCCGCGCAACGTGCCGATCCCCGACGTGACCGCCGAATAAAAGTCCGACAGCGTCGACGCCGTCACGCGCGTCGAGAACGTGGACGCGTTGAACTCGTGCTCCGCATATAATATCAGCGACACATCCAGCGCCCGCACGTGCACCTCGTCCGCCGGTTTTCCGTGCAGCAGATGCAGGAACTGCGCCGCCATGCTCGGGTCGTCGGTCTGGGTTTCGATCCGCCGCCCGTGCCGCGTGAATTGCAGCCAGTACAGCAGCATCGACGGAAACGTCGCCAGCAGCCGGTTCGCAACCTGGTACTGATCCCGCGCCTTCTCCTCCGGTTCCAGGCAGCCCAGCACCGAGCAGCCGGTCCGCAGCACGTCCATGGCGTGCGTGTCTCCCGGCAGCAGTTCCAGCGCCGTCTTCAACCCCACCGGCAATCCCCGCAATCCCTTCAATTGCTGCCGATATTCGTCCAGTTCCGGACGGTTCGGCAGCCTGCCGTATATCAACAGGTACGCGACCTCCTCGAAAGTTGCCTTCTCCGCGAGATCGTTCACCGAATACCCGCGATATGTCAGGCCCAGTCCTTCCTTGCCCACGGTGCTGATGGCCGTCTGGCCCGCGACCACCCCGGCGAGTCCTCCTGGCTTCTTGCTCATGACGATTTCTCCTTTCTGTCGCCAAAGAGCCTGTCCATCTTCTCTTCGTAAGCCGTGTAATTCAAAATTTCGTAAAGCTCCGCCCGCGTCTGCATCCGCGCCAGCATCTCCTTCTGCGTGCCCTGCGTGCGAATCGTGTCATACACGTCCCGCGCCGCCGCGCTCATCGCCCGAAACGCCGAAAGCGGATACAACGCCAGCCCCACGCCCGCCGATGCCAGTTCCTCGCGCGTGAACATCGGCGTCTTGCCGAACTCGGTGATGTTCGCCAGCACCGGCGCCCTCACCGCGTCCACAAACTTTCGGTACTGCTTCAAATCCGTCAGCGCCTCGGCAAAAATCATGTCCGCCCCCGCGTCCCGATACCGGCACGCCCGCTCGATCGCCGCCGCCAATCCCTCGCCCGCGACCGCGTCGGTGCGCGCCATCACCACAAAATCCTTGTCAGTCTTCGCCCGCGCCGCCGCCTTCACGCGCCGCACCATCTCCGGCGTGCTCACCAGTTGCTTGTTCGGCCGATGCCCGCAACGCTTCGCCTCCACCTGGTCCTCGATGTGAATTCCCGCCGCGCCCGCCTTGATCATTTTGCGCACGGTCAACCCCGGATCACCCCAGCCGGTGTCCGCGTCCACCAGCAAGGGCAGGGGAGTGGTCGCGGTGATGCGCTTCACATCGGTGAGCACATCGTTCAACGTGGTCACACCCAGATCCGGCAAACCGTAGGAAGCCGACGCCACGCCGGAGCCCGACAAATAAATCGCGCGAAACCCCGCCTTCTCCGCCAGCAGCGCGGCGTAGGCGTTGATGACCCCCGCCACCTGCAACGGCCGTTCCTGCGCGAGCGCGGCCCGCAACCGGGCTCCGGCCGAGCCGGCCTTTGCGGATGGATTTACCCTGAAGAATGCTTTGTTCACAGTTCCCGGATACTATACGAAATTCTTATGCGCACCCGCCCCCAATGTGGCACGCCTAATCTTTACACCACCGGCGCCCCCGTAGCAAGCGGGCGCGTATCACTGGACAATATCAACATGATCGCCCGGTTCAAGCGGCATGTCCGCCTTCCCCTGCAGCACATCCTCGGGACTGAAATCCATCGCTTCCCCCTCGTGAGTGACCGTGATCCGTTTCGGATCGGAGGTTCCCTGGTATTCCGCCGCCGCCAACGCCTGTGAGAGCATCAGGCCTTGGACCCACGGGATGGTGTGGTTCTGCACGTCACCGTCCACCATGATATTATCCGGCGTTGTCTGCGGCTGCCGGTGGCTTTCCGCAATTCCCTCCTGCCTCCCCGCCGTATACGCCGCTCGCGCCTGGGAATTGGCCTTGGATCTCGTTTCGCAGCCGGAAGCCGCGCCTAAAACCACACCCCCGTACACCATCACCCAAATCCATCCTGTACACCGCTTCATAACCGTTCGGAAAGCCGTCTAGCAACTCGTCGGCGCCTCCTGCAAAACTTCCACACAATGCGGTATCGCGCCAGACACGAACCCCAGGCATTCCACCGCGCCGCTCGGTTTTCCCGGCAGGCAAATCACCAGCGCCCGCTCCACCACCGCCGCCAGGCTGCGCGACAAAATCGCGTTCTTCGTGATCTTCATCGATTCCATCCGCATCACCTCGCCGAATCCCGGCAGCTCGCGCACGGCAATCTCCCGCACCGCCTCCGGCGTCACGTCGCGCAACGCCACGCCCGTCCCGCCCGTGGTCAGCACCAGGTTGGCGCCCTTGCCGATCTGCTCGCGAATCGCGCGTTGAATGTCCCGCACCTCATCCGGCACCAGCGCATCCGCCAGAATCTTCCAGCCGTATCCTGCCGCCGCCTTCTTCAACGCCGGGCCGCCGAGGTCGTCGTAAAGCCCCTTCGAGGCCCGGTCCGAAATCGTAATGATGCCGACTTGAATTTGCATGTTCTCCGTCTCGTTCCTATTTCTTGGTCTTGCTCAACAGCCGCACGTTCGAAAACCGCATTTTCTTGTCCACGGCCTTGCACATGTCGTAGATCGTCAATGCCGCCATGGTCACCGCGGTCAACGCCTCCATCTCCACGCCCGTTTCGGCCGTGATCTTCGCCGACGCCGTGATCACGATGCGGTCGCGGCTCCGCGGAATTTCAAAATTCACCTCGCAATGAGTGATCGGCAGCGGATGGCACAACGGAATCAACTCGCCCGTCTTCTTGGCGGCCATGATTCCCGCCAGCCGCGCCGACGCCAGCACGTTGCCTTTCGCGATCTCGTTGGCCTCGATCTTGCGCAAGGTCTCCCGCTGCAGCCGTATCTCGCCGGTTGCCACCGCCTCGCGCTGTAGCTTCGGTTTGTGCGACACATCCACCATGCTCGCCTCGCCTTTGCGATTCAAATGCGTCAGCCCCTTCACAGGCTCTCCTTCCACGACCGGACGGCCTCGCGCATTTGTTCCGCGGCGTTCAGGCGCGGCTTCACAAAGCGCGGCGTGAACCACGGAAAGGTCCCGATCAAATCCGGCGTCACCAAAATCTGCCCGTCGCAATCCGGCCCCGAGCCGATCCCGATGGTCGGTATTTCAATGCTCTTCGTAATCTCGGCGGCCACCGGCGGCGTCACCAGTTCCAACACCACCGCAAACGCTCCCGCCTCCACCAGCGCGCGCGCATCCTCCAGCAACGCCTGCTTCTCCTCATCCTTGCGGCCCTTGATCCGATAACCGCCTTCTTCGCGCACGTTTTGCGGCAGCATTCCCAGGTGTCCCAGGAATGGAATGCCCGCGCCCACAATCGCCCGCACCTGCCCGTGCATCGCGCGGCCGCCCTCGGCCTTGATCGCTTCCGCGCCCGCCGCCACGAGGCGCCGCGCATTCTGCAGCGCCATCTCCGGCGTCTGATAACTGCGATACGGCAGGTCTGCCACCACCAGCGCGCGTGGCTTGGCCCGCGCCACTGCGGATACGTGATGTTCCATGTCAGCCATCGTCACCAGCGTCGTGTCCGGATGCCCGAGGACCACCATGCCCAGCGAATCGCCCACCAGCAGCAGCGGAATGCCCGCCTCGTCCAGCAGCTTCGCCAGCGGATAATCGTACGCGGTCAGCGACGGGATCTTCGCGCGGCCTTTCATCGCACGGATGTCCGCCGCGGTCACCTTCTGGGAAATATTGCCCGCCTCAGTGCCCATGGTGCCAAAAATCTTTTATCCCTGCCGCCCCCGCTTGAAACTTGCCGCCAGTTCGTCCGGCGAAGTCGTGGCCGTGCCCACCTTGCCCACCACAATGCCCGCCGCGTGGTTCGACAAAATCGCCGCCTCGACCGGCGACGCCCCGGCTGCGATGGCCAGCGTGAACGTCGCGATGACGGTGTCTCCCGCGCCGGACACATCGAACACTTCCTGCGCCTGCGTGGGAATATGAAACGGCTTCTGCCCCGCCCGGCAGAGCAGCATGCCCTGTTCGCCCAAAGTCACCAGCAGCAGCACCGGCCGCAATTCGTTCAGCAGCTTCTCCACCACCTGCATGAGATTGGTGTCCGACAGGGGATCGCGCCGGTGCGTTTCGTCCGGCACATTGGCCAGTTCGAACGCCTCTTTCCGGTTGGGCGTGATCAACGACAATCCATCCAGGTTCAACCGATGCACCGGCTTCGGATCGAGACTCAGCCACACTCCGTGCCTCCGGCAAAGCTGGCGCAGTTCGTCGAGCAACGGCTGAGTCACCACGCCCTTGCCGTAATCGCCCAGGATCACCGCCGCCGCGCCCGCAATTCTCGTTTCCAGCCGCGCCAGCAGCTTGCGCGTCATGTGGCCGTTCAGGCTGCCGCGGGTCTCGCGGTCCAGCCGCACCACCTGCTGCTGATGCGCCACGATCCGCGTCTTCACGCTCGTCGCCCGGCCCGCCTCCGGCAACAGCCCGTCGCACACGATGCGGTGTTCCGTCAACAGTTGCTTCAACCGTGCTCCCGAATCGTCCCGCCCGATGGTCCCGAACAATTCCGTCCGCACGCCAAACGCGGTGAGATTGCGCGCCACATTCGCCGCGCCGCCGGGAATATGGCTCTCCCGCAGAAAATCCACCACCGGCACCGGCGCCTCGGGCGAGATGCGCGCCACCTCGCCCCAGATGAAATGGTCGAGCATCACATCGCCCACCACCAGCACCCGCGTCCGCGCCGCCGCCGCCATGATCTTTTTGACGCGCTCGCTGGAAATCGTCTTGTCCCTCAGGTTGCTGCTCATATCTTCTGCTCAATCCAAAAATGCCGTCAGCGGACTCGTGGGATTCGCGGTTTCGCTCTCCAGTCCCAGCCCGATCTCGTACGCCATGCGCCCGGCTTCGACCGCCATTTTGAACGCCACCGCCATCCGATTCGGGTCCGATGCCACCGCAATCGCCGTGTTCACCAGCACCGCGTCCGCGCCCAGTTCCATCGCCTCCGCCGCATGGCTCGGCGCGCCCAACCCCGCGTCCACCACCACCGGCACCGTCGCCTGCTCGATGATGATCCGTATCTGGTCGCGCGTTTGCAGCCCGCGATTCGACCCGATCGGCGACCCCAGCGGCATCACCGTCGCCGCGCCCGCCTCCTGCAATCGCTTCGCCAGCACCGGGTCCGCGTTGATGTAGGGCAGGACCGTGAAACCTTCCTTCACCAGAATCTCCGCCGCCTTCAACGTCTCCACCGGGTCCGGCAGCAAATAGCGCGGATCGGGATGGATTTCGAGCTTCACCCACTTCGGCAGCCCCGCCGCCGCCGCCAGCCGCGCCAGCCGGACCGCTTCCTCGGCGTTCATCGCTCCGCTGGTGTTCGGCAGCAGCAGATAGCGCTTGGCATCAATGAATTCCAGGATATTCGCGAACGGATCCTGCTTTCCGCTCAAGTCCGCGCGCCGCAGCGCCACGGTCACAATCTCCGTCCCGCTCGCCGCCAGCGCGTCACGCATCGCTTCCGGCGACGGGAACTTCCCCGTGCCCAGCAACAGCCGCGATTCGAACGTGCGGCCCGCGATGGTCAACGATTGCTTCATCAAACGCATTGACAGCACCTTAGTCGAGCTTCCCACACATTGTCGAGACGAGACGGGACCGTCGCAGTGGCGCAACCGCCATCCCGGAGCGAGGGTGTCCCCACCCGCGGCTGCCCCAATCCGCGAATCGCCCGGCGCGAATACATACTCGCAATTGCCGGAATGTCCATCGGCGCGCCAGCGTCTTGGACTGCGGTGAGAAGCACCGCTTTTTCCACGTCGAAACCTGCAGCCTCACCTCCCCAACAACCACGCCGCAAACACAAAATAAAAAAACAACGTCAACAAATCGCTCAGCGCCAGCGTAACCGGCCCCGCCGCAATCTTCGGATCCAGCCGGCAAGCGTGCAGCAGCGACGGTATGCTCAATCCGGTCACGCACGCCGTGAACAACGCCATCACGATGCTCGCCCCGATCGATACTGCCGCCCGCGGGTGCCCCTGCCACAGCCAGACAATCAACCCCACCACCACTCCGCATCCCAAACCAAGCAGCAACGCCGTGGACACTTCCCGGCGCAACGTGCGCAGATACCAGCCCAGCGTCGGTTGCGTCGCATGCAACGCCTGGATCGTGACGGTCATGGACTGGATGCTCACGCTTTCGCCCAGCCCCAAAACCATGGTCAGGAAGAACGCCAGCACCAGGCTCTGCGCCAGTGTGGTTTCAAATGCCCGCGCCAGAAACGCGCATCCCGTCCCGCTCGCAATCGTCGCCAGCAACCACGGAAACCGGTAGCGAAACGCCGTCAACGGCGACGCGTCCCTCACCTGCGCCGCGTGAAAGCCCAGCGCTTCAAAAAAATCCTCCGGCGGCTCTCCTTCCGCCAGATCCAGCACCTCTTCCGTGAAAAGGTTCACATCCACCATGCCCACCACCCGCCGTTCCTCGTCGACCACCGGAAAGGCGAAGAACCGATGCAACGCAAACAACTCACACGCCTCCAGCACCGTTGCCGTCGACGGAATCGCCACAATCCGCGTCACCATGATCGCCGATAGCCGCTGGTCCGACGGCGAAGTCAGCAACCGCCGGGTCGGCAACACCCCCACGAGCCGGCGATCCTCGTCAACCACGTAGAAATAGATGATCTTCTCGCCGATTCCCTCCCGCCGGATCGTGTTAAACGCATCCTCCACCGTCTGCTCCTGTCGCAACAGCGGGAAATCCTTGCGCGTGTGGTCCAGGATGGGCTCGGAAAGATGGTTGGTCTGTGGCTTCATCGCTCGCCTCGCGGCCAATATAGCCTGTCTTGGTCACGCAATTTCAACTGAATCCGGACTACAAAACCATTCCGCTCAAACAAAACCGGAGGGTCCGTGGCTGTTCCCTCTCCTGGGGGACCACGTTTCGCGAAGCGAACGTCCCTTCTCGGGATGTTTTCTGGTGGCGGTCCCGCTTGCGGGACATTGGGTCAGGGTGAGGGCGATCGTGCCTCAAACGGCCAATATAGCCTGTCTTGGTCACGCTATTTCAACAGAATGCGGACTGCATAACCATTTCACTCAGGCAAAACCGGAGGGTCCGTGGCTGTTCCCTCTCCTGGGGGAGAGGGTCAGGGTGAGGGCGATCGTTCCTCAGAACGGAAAACCTCCCATGGTAGTTGATTCCCTACTTGAAAGCCGGGTGTTGATACGTATACTGCGGCACTTGGAACGGCTGACACCATTACGCAATTACCTATGAGACCTGCAGAAGATCAAACGATCTTGGTGGCCGAAGACCAGGAAGACGACGCCCTCCTCCTCCGTCTTGCCTTCCGCAAGGCGGCTTCCAAATCCATGCTCAAATTCGTCCCCGACGGCCTCGCCGCCCTGGCTTATCTCCAGGGCGAAGGTGAGTACGCCGACCGGAACGAGTATCCCTTCCCGGGATTTCTCCTGCTGGATTTAAAGATGCCCCGGATGGGCGGATTGGAGGTTCTTGAACTCATCCGCCAGGATGCGCATCTCAAGAAACTGGTGGTTGTGATCTTCACCTCCTCGGACCAGGAGCGCGACATCGACCGCGCCCTCGAGCTTGGGGCCAATTCCTACCTCATCAAGCCCTCGCACCTCGACGATCTCACCTCGCTTGTGCGCCGGCTTGAGGATTACTGGCTCTCGCTCAACCGCACCAGGCCCATCGGCGGTGAGGCTGTGGCCGGCGAATCCGTGGGCGTCGCCTCCGTCCAGCGCATCTAATCGCGTTTTTGGGCGCTGCCCTGCGATCGGAACGCCGCGTTTACGCGGCAGCGGCAGCTACTGCAATCCGCCCGCCAGGACTTGCCTCCGCCCATCCGCCCCCGCCCGTCCCCGTTTGTCATTCCCTCCCTCGCGTGATACCTTAAAAAATCACGGGAGTGAAGCACCAGGCCAACGATGGCAGATTTGTTGGATCATTTTCTAAAGCTGATTGGCGCCAATCTGGAACCCAGAGAACTGACGTTCTTGCAGATCAGTATCCGAGGACTGGTCGTATTCATCGCCGCCTTGATCATGATCCGCCTCGCGGACCGGCGCTTCTTCGCCCGCAAATCAGCCTTCGATGTCATTCTCGGCTTTATCCTCGCCTCCATGCTCGCCCGCGCCGTGAACGGCAACAGTTCATTTTTCCCCACGCTGGGCGGCGGATTCGTCCTGGTGGGATTGCACCGGCTGCTCGGCAAGATTGCCTGTCACTCGCATTTCTTCGGAAAACTGGTCAAAGGCGAGGAAAGCATTCTGATAAAGGATGGCTCCATGCAGAGGGCAACCATGCGCCGGAACGACATCACCGAGCACGATTTGCTGGAGGACCTGCGCTTGAACGGCAACGTCACGGAACCCGGGGAAGTCCAAACCGCCCGGCTCGAACGCAGCGGCCAGATCAGCGTCATCAAAAGAAAACATTGAATCAATCGCGCGACTGCGTTTTGGACATCTTCGACCGGCCGCATCATTGTCTTCGCATTCCTTCCCGGTCATCACCTTTCAGGATTTCAGGTCACCACCCCATTTGCCGGACCCATGCTCAGCGTGGAGGCTTTAACATAAGGTCGTTTGTGGTACGGGGTACGACCTGAGGAACTGGGGTTCCAATTTGACCGGGGACAGGGCCGGGGAGACGCTTTGTCCCGCGGCAAAGGCGTGGTGGTGGACGTCACAAGGAGGGCAGGGGAAGCAAGGTGCTGAAGAGACGTCCTGCCACCGCGCCGGGCCTTGGGGCTCGCGTTCCGGATTTCCAAATCCCGCGCAGGGAAAGTTGAATCAGTCGCCCCTTGTCCACCACAATCACGGGGGCCATCCCATTGAACCGAAATAATCCAAAGCCATGTCCGTACGACATCCCCTCGCCCCCTTGGGGGAGAGGGTTAGGGTGAGGGGGTTTTCCCCTCGGACCGCGTCCAGCCCGGGCGCAATTCGCGTCCGCCTGCTCCGTTTTAAATTGAAAACTGAAAACTCACCCCACTGAACAGTGGTTCCCTCACATCTTGAACACTTCCCTCACCACCGCCAGAAACTTCCCTTCCTCCGGCGACACCTGCCCGTCCAGCGCCGTCAGTTCACTCACAATCCCGTAAACCCGGTTGCGCTGCTCGGGCACCGTGAAATATTGCGCCAGCTTCGCCGCGCACGCCCGCGCCAGTTCCGCCGTTTGCGCGTGCTGCCGTATCCGCGTCACCGCCGCGTCAAATTCGCGGTTGCGATCATAATCCGTCGTCCAGCCCATCGACGTCAGCACTTCCTTCACCCGCGCCTCCTCCACCGACGCCAGGTTTCCGTCTGTGTACATCGCGAGTATCAGCAAATCCAGCAACGCCTGCCGCTGCTCCTTCGTAAATTCATTCAAGTTCATGGCCAGTCTCTCGTGTTTTGTCGCGCGCAAAAATCAAATCGCACCCACCGTCCGCCCGGACGCCCTTCCCACCCGCTCCCCGAATCATAACGCTTCCCCCGCCGACGAAAAGAACGAACCGCTGAGAAAAAATCTGACAACAAAATCGCGGCGTTCCAAATATGCTCGCAGTGCCGCGACCTCAAACCAGAAACTGGTTCCGTCCCATCTGATTATGGATGGCTCGGAAAACTGCAGGACCCGTTGAACTACCAGGCCTGGAGCAGAGCGCGTCACCATGCGCCCGCCGCCGAATTGCCGACCGCGGGCTGCATTACACGCCCACCCAAACCAACCCGGATCGCTCGTAGCTGTCCCCTCTCCTGGGGGAGAGGGTCAGGGTGAGGGCGATCGTTCGTCCAAATTGCATTGGTCTCTATGCCACTCCTGCAGCCCCGCCGGGGGACGCCAAAATCCATTGCGCTTGGCATCCATGCGAGCTCAATGCCATGCTCCACCCAATGACCACGCTCACACGCCCAGCCCTCGCCGCCGGTCTGCTGCTGACTTTTTTCAGTTCAATCGCCCATGCCTCCGATTTTGAATTGAAGAACCACTCCATTTCCTGGAGCTGCCGCCTGGATAACGGAAAACTTCTCCCCTCCCGCGTGGACGACCGGATCAACGGAGATAAACTCCCCCTCGCCGGCGAATTTTTTCAGATCGTTCTCGCGGACGGCGCCATCCTGAAATCCTCGGATTTCACCCTCACCACACCTCCCGCCATCGAAGATCTCAAACCCGACACCGCCTCCCCCATTCACTCCCGCCACCTGCCCGGGCGCCAGTTGACAGCCCGATACACCGCCGCCGATCACCATCTTTCTGCCGAGTGGCGGGTCATTTTGCGTGAAGAGACATCCTATATCCGCGAGGAATTGCTCCTCCGCGCTGTCGGCGGCGATGTGCAGATCAAGGAGATTGTGCTGCTCGACGAAAAAATCCCCGGCGTTAAGACCATCGGCGCTGTGGACGGGTCGCCCGCCGCGGCCGGCAACTTTTTCTTCGGCTACGAACATCCCATGGCGCAGAACATGGCCACCAACGGCACGCTGCGCAGCAGTTTCGTCCGCAATGCCGTCCTGAAGAATGGCGAGACTCTGGCCCAAAGTTGCGTCCTCGGCGTCGTTTCAAAGGGACAATTGCGCCGCGGCTTCCTCGCCTACACGGAAACCGAGCGCGCCCATCCCTACCGACCCTTCCTCCAATACAACTCATGGTACGACATCCACAGCTACACCGAAGCCCAGTGCGTCGACGCCATCAACCAGCTCGGACACCAGCTCGTGCAGGAACGCGGCGTCGCCATCTCGTCCTTTCTTTTCGATGACGGCTGGGACGATCACCAGACGCTCTGGCATTTCCGTTCCAACAGCCTGCCGCGCGGCTTCACCCCGCTTCAGCAGGCGGCGGCCTCATACAACTCCGCGCTCGGCGTCTGGATTTCTCCCTTCGGTGGCTACGGCAAGCCCAAACAACAGCGCCTGGAATCCGGCAGCGCCGCCGGATTCGAAACCAACGCCAGCGGCTTTTCGCTCGCGGGCACGAATTATTACCGGCGTTTCCACGACATCTGCGCCGACATGATCCAGAAATACGGGATCAATCAATTCAAGTTCGACGGACTCGCCGCGGGCGCCAGGGCTGGCGCGGACGGCCTCACGCGCGACGGCGATGCCATGCTGCGCATGATCGCCAGTCTCCGCTCGCTCGAGCCCGATCTCTACATCAATCAAACCGTCGGCACCTGGCCCTCGCCCTTCTGGCTCCTCCATGTCGATTCCACCTGGCGCGGCAACAGCGACCACGCGTTCTTCGGCAAGGGTTCCCCGCGCCAGCAATGGATCACCTATCGCGACATGATCACCTTCAAGAATGTCGTCCAGCGCGCGCCGCTTTACCCGCTGAATTCACTCATGCTCCACGGCATCATCTACGGCCGGATGGCTCCCAGGCTCAATACCACCGACGACAAGGATTTCGCCGATGAAGTCCGCGAATTCTTCGGCTGCGGCACCCAGGTCCAGGAACTTTACCTGACCCCCAGCCTCCTCAATCAACAAAACTGGGACGACCTCGCCGAAGCCGCCAGATGGTCTCAGGCTAATTCCCGCGTCCTTGTCGACACCCATTGGATCGGCGGCGATCCCCACAATGGCGAGGTTTACGGCTGGGCCTCGTGGTCTCCGGTCAAATGCATCCTCGTCCTGCGCAATCCCGGCGACCAGCCCGCGACCTTCAGCGGCGACCCCGCGAGTTGGCTCGAACTTCCCGCCGGCGCAAGGGGTGCCTGGCGCATGCACAGCCCGTGGAAACAGGACGCACAATCCCCTGCGACCGAACTCCGCGCCGGCCAGGCGCACACCTTCGAACTCCAGCCCTTCCAGGTGCTCGTGCTCGAGTCCATTTGATGTTTGCACCCGGATGAAACCCCTCCCCGCGCTCGACAAAATCGTCGCCCGTTTCCACATCGACGGCAGCTTTACGGAAGGCGCGCCCTGCGGCAGCGGCCACATCAACGACACTTATTGCGTCACCCTGGATCAGCGCGGCCGCCGCGCGCGGTGTGTGCTCCAGCGGATCAATCATCACGTCTTCAAGGACCCGCCCGCCCTGATGGAAAACATCCGGCGCGTCACAACACATCTCGCCGGCAAACTCGCCGGGACACCCGGCGCCGCCCGCCGCGTTCTCACACTCATCCCCTCGCGCGACGGCGCCGCCTTCCATCGCGACGACTCGGGCAATTTCTGGCGCGCCTATCATTTCATCGATGACGCCCGCACCATCGACACCGTCGAAAATCCCCGCCAGGCCTTCGAAGCCGCCCGCGCCTTCGGCCGTTTCCAGCAACTCCTCGCCGACCTCCCCGCGCCGCGCCTGCGCGACACCATTCCCGATTTTCATCACACGCCCAGGCGCTTCGGGGCTCTCGAACGCGCCATTGCCGCCGATGCCGCCAATCGCGCAACGCTCGCCGCGCCCGAAATCGAATTCGCCCTTCGACACCGCGCTCTCACCACCGCCTTGCTCGACGCCAACCTCCCCGAGCGCGTCACCCACAACGACACCAAGCTCAACAACGTCATGTTCGACCACGCCACCGGCGAGGGCATCTGCGTGATCGATCTCGACACCGTCATGCCCGGCCTGGCGTTGCATGATTTTGGCGACATGGTCCGCAGCACCACCAGTCCCGCCGCCGAGGACGAACGCGATCTCTCCCGTGTGCGCATGCAATTTCCCATGTTCGAAGCCCTCGTGCGCGGCTACCTCGATTGCGCCGGTGGATTTCTCACCGCGACCGAGCGCCGCCTGCTGCCCATCGCGGGACAGGTGATCACCTTCGAGACCGGCATCCGCTTTCTCGCCGATTACCTTTCCGGCGACACCTATTTCAAAATTCACCGCGAGGGCCACAACCTCGACCGCTGCCGCACGCAATTCCGCCTCGTCGAATCGCTCGAAAAGCAGCAGGACGAAATGCAAAAGCTCGTCGAGGCGATGTGATCATTTCACTCCCGCCCGTTTGGCGGCGGCGGGATCAATCGTTTTTAAAGCCTCCTGCGCCCGCGTGCGGACAGTTGCGTCGGAATCGTTCAATGCCTGGATCAACGCCGGCACCGCGCTCGCTGCGTTGGTGCCAAAATTCGCCAAGCCCAATGACGCACCCCACCTCGGCTCACTATTGCTGGATTGCAGGCTGGCAATCAGCAGTGGAACCACGCGTTGCGGTTCCTGCCTCAACTCTCCCAGCGCCCAGCAGGACATCCCCGCCTCCGAACTCGAACGATTTGTGACCACGCCCACGATGGCGTCGATCATTCCGGGCGCGCTGGCGTGATGCGCCGCGAGCGCCCAGACGGCGCACATTCCCGGCCAATCGTTATTTGCCTGCCAGTTGACGATCGTCCGGGTCAGCGCTGCGTAACCTTCCGGCCCGATTCCCGCCAGGGCCAGGGCTGCGTCCTTTGGACCGGCAGGACTGTTGGTAAGCGCATTTTCCAGTTGCGGCACCGCCGGGCGCGCCACCGGGCCAAGCACTTCGAAGGCCAGTGCCGCCTCGCGCCGCCGCCCATCGGCAGGAATCCAGAATCCCCCATGCGTAGGGCCTTGTTGCCGAATAATGATTGCCCGCCAACTCCATTTACGCTTCTCCAAGAAGTCATTTAATTTCGCGACGAGCCGCGAATCCTGATTGGTGATCGAGCGCAGCAGAAACGGAAGACTGTTCGTTCCCATCTGGCGAATCGCCGCCGCCGCCTCTTCCTGGTTCGCGGACCTCTCGAAATGCCACGCCATCCACGAAAGCCCGTGGCTGTAGTCGCCGTCATCCAGTTGCCGCAGCCACGAACTCAGCGTGCGCCCGCCGTAACCCGGTTCGGGCGACAACAACGGCCACCCGAACCACGCCAGGAGGAGCAGGACAACAACCGCGGCAGCAACCAGCATCCCGCGTTTCCTTCGCAAAGGAGAACCACGGACCGGTCGCGGTGGATAATTTGCGAGCGTGGGAGCCATTTCAGAGTGGCGTACGTTATTTCACTTTCGCTTTCACGTCCGCCGCGACAACGGGATCGATTGCCTTCAGTGCCCTGGCCGCCTGGTCGCGAACGTTTGAATCCGAATCATTCAGGGCTTGAATCAAGGCCGGAACCGCGCTGGATGCATTAGTCCCGAAGTTCTCCAGGCTCTCGGCCGCGCGACAGCGAGTCCCAACATCGCGTGATCGCAGTGTTGCCGCGAGGAATGGCACGACCCGTTGAGGTTCCTGCTTGAGTTCACCCAGGGCCCAGCATGAGATTTCCGCCGGCGTGGAGCCGTTGGTGATCGCGCCCATCAGGGCGTCCACCATGCCCGGTGCGCTGGCATGGTGGGTTGTCAATGCCCACACGGCGCAAAACTCCGCCCAGTCGCCGGGTGTCCGGAGATTGGCCACGGCGCGCGTCAGCGCAAGGTACCCGTCTGGTCCGACACCTGCCAATGCGATGGAGGCTTCCCTTGTAGTTTCAGAATCGTTGGTCAACGCCTCCTCCAATTGTGGTACCGCGGAGCGCGCCATCGGGCCAAGCGCCTCGAATGCAAGCGCAGCCTGGTGCCGTCGGATCCTTGTCCCCATCCCGAAATTCGGTTCACCGTTGCGCTGGCGCAGCGTGATTCCCGCAACTTTCCAATTCCGCCGTTCCAGGTACGCATTGAGGTTGACGACCAGACGGGAGTCCCGATTCGTGATCCACTGCAGCAAAACGGGGAGAGTGTTCGTTCCCATGTGACGGATCGCATCCGCCCCCTCTTTCTGGCCGGGCGAGGAGGGCGCCTCACGCGTTGACCAGTTGATCTGGTTCAAATGATCGCCATCATCCAACTGCCGCAGCCACGAGCTCAGGGTGCGTCCGCCATAGCGGGGCTCGCGCGAGAATAACGGCCAGCCGATCCACGCCAGCACCAGCGCGACAACGCACCCCGCAACGATCAAAATCCTCCGCCGCCTTCCCATGAGAAATTCGAGAATCCCGCGCGTTCAAATTTTTTGCAAGCACGCAAAGTCAAGGGGAATTTTTTTGCGCACAAAATTTTTTGTCAAATTTTGAGACAGAAAAAATCAAAAATTTTTCAAGGTTTCGGGCGTTTTTTCTTGAGAAATTTTTTCACCCGGTCCATAGTGTTTTCGTTAGCAGCGCATGCGAGTTCATGCGCAACGCTCTTTGGAAAATCGTTCGCGAGAGCATCAGATTTACCCTGCCATGCTCGTGATTGTAACACATGTCCTTGAACCGTAGTTATAAAAACACGGAGCCTCTATTTCGTCCGCCACCGACAGGCCTTGACTGGAAGTCGAACGCGTCCGATCGGGTTCCACCTGTTCCTTATCAGTTCAAAGGAACTGTTAGACACGGCATTACGGTGGGGTTTTTTATTTTCCCGGCCGGCGGTTGACTCCGCCGGTCGCCAGCTCCCGGCCGCGCGTTGATTTTCCTTTCCTCTCCCGTTCTCCTTCCCGGGATCAATTTCCCAAAACCTTGACCTGCATCAATTCGCCGGTTTCGCAGGTGGCGCCTTCGCTCGTTTCGTCGCAGCGGTTGATGGCAAAGGAGGGAGTATGCAAATGCCCGCGCCGATTCCCGCACCCGCAATTGTATGGCAATTTTCACCCCCGCGCACTAAATTGCGGTAAATGGCAGGGGACGATTTGTTCGCATCCAAATCCGCCGCGGCAGCAGAAACTTCCGCGCCGGAGGCTTCCCCCGAGTCGCGTTTCCGCCACGCGCCGCTTGCCGCGCGCATGCGCCCGCGAACCCTCCAGGAATTCGTCGGCCAATCCCACATCCTCAGCCCCGGCCAGTTGCTCCGCCGCGCCATCGAGGCCGACCGGATGGAATCTCTCATCTTCTACGGCCCGCCCGGCACCGGCAAAACTTCCCTGGCCCAGATCATCGCCCGGCAGACCCGCAGCAAGTTCGAACGCCTCAGCGGCGTCGAATCAAATGTCGCCGACATGCGCCGCGTGCTTTCCGCCGCCGCCAACCGTCTCGAAAACAAGGGCCAGCCCACCATTCTTTTCATCGACGAAATCCACCGCTTCAACAAGGCGCAGCAGGACGTCCTCCTGCCGGACGTGGAGAGCGGCGTGGTTCGTCTGATCGGCGCCACCACGCACAATCCCTTTTTCTTCGTCAATTCCCCGCTGGTCTCGCGCTCGCAAATTTTCGAGCTGCGCCCGCTCTCCGAGGATGACCTCTTCGAACTTCTGAAGCGCGCGCTGGCCGATTCCGAGCGCGGACTCGGCTACATGAAGATCGATGCCGACGAACCGGCGCTGCGGCATCTCTCAAAACTTTCCGACGGCGACGCCCGCAAGGCGCTCAACTCGCTTGAAATTGCCGCGCTGACCACTCCGCCCGAAGCGAACGGCGCGGTGCACATCACGCTCGCGGTGGCCGAGGAGAGCATCCAGCGTAAGGCCGTGGTTTACGATGGCGACGGCGACGCGCATTACGACACCATTTCCGCGTTCATCGAATCCATGCGCGGCAGCGATCCCGATGCGGCGCTTTACTGGCTCGCCAAGATGATCCATGCCGGCGAAGACCCGCGCTTCATCACCCGGCGTATTCTTATTTGCGCCGCCGAGGATGTTGGCCTGGCGGACCCGATGGCCCTGGTGCTGGCCAACGCCGCGCATCACGCGGCGGAATTTGTCGGCTGGCCCGAGGCGCAAATTCCCATCGCCGAGGCGACGATCTACATCGCCACCGCCCACAAGAGCAACAGCGTGGTGGCCGCGATCGGCGCGGCGCTCGCCGACGTGAAATCCGGCCGCACGCTCGCCGTCCCGGAGCATCTCCGCGACGCCCACTACAAGGGCGCGAAGCAGCTCGGCCACGGCCAGGGCTACGATTACGCGCACGATCATCCGGAACATTTCGTGGCGCAGGATTACCTGGGCGCGGACAAGCGCTACTACGAACCGACCGATCAGGGCGTGGAGAAAAAAATCCGCGAACGCGTCGAGAAATGGCGCGCCCGGCTCAGCGAGGCCCGCCGCGAGAAACCCTCCGAAAATCAGGGAGGCGCGAAATCGTGAGCGCGTCCGATCCGCGGACCGAAAAATCCGAATTGCGCGCGCGCATCCGCGCCTCGGTCAGGCAAATGACCGCCACCGAGCGCGCCGCGGCCTCGTTGCAAGCCTGCGCGCTGCTCGCCCGGCAGGAGATCTGGGGCAAGGCAAAAACGATTCTTTTCTACGCGCCGCTCGGGGAGGAACTGGACGTCTGGCCGCTGCTGGTGGAGTCGCTGGCCGCGGGCAAGACGGTGGCTTTGCCGCGATTCGAAGCCGCCACGGGCGCCTACAGCGTTTGCCAGGTTGCCAGATTGCCCAGGGACCTGCAGACCGGCCGTTTCGGGGTCCGCGAACCCGCCGAATCCTGTCCCGCCATCGCATTAAACCGGCTGGACTTGATCCTCGTGCCTGGGGTAGCCTTCGATCTTGACGGGCGCCGGCTTGGTCGGGGTAAAGGGTATTATGATCAACTGCTGGCGACTCTTCACGGCCCGACTTGCGGGGTGGCATTCGACCAGCAACTGGTCAGCCGCATCCCGGTCGAACCGCATGATGTCACTTTGCAATGCATCCTGACACCGTCGCGCTGGCATCAAGTCGTGGCCCGCGCGCGGTTTTGAAATGATTTTTTTGGCGAACACCTTTGGGGCGGACGCCGGCTTCTTTGCCGCCGGCGCCATCGTCTGCCTCGCACTCGTTTGGTGGCAACGTATCACCGTCCGCAAGGCGGAAGCGGGGCAGGCGCAAACCCTCCTCGATAACGCCCGGCGCGACGCCGAAGCCGTTGTCCGCGACGCCCGCCTGGCCGCCAACGAGGAAACGCTCAAGACCCGCGAGCAGATGGAACAAACCATTGCCGCCCGCCGCCAGGAACGCATCGAGCTCGAGCGCCGCCTCGCCGAACGCGAGACACTCATCAACTCGCAGCTTGAGGGCGTTCTCCAGGCCGAAAAGAGCCTCCGCGAGCAGAAGGACGCCCTCAAAAAGAAATCCGACATCCTGGAAAGCCAGCAGCAGGAGCTGGATCAGCTCTCAAAATTGCGCCGCGAACAATTGCAGGCCATGGCCCACCTGAGCCCGGCCGAGGCGCGCGCCCAGTTCCTCAAGGAAATCGAACAGGAAGCCGCCCGCGACGCCAGCAATCTCTCCCATCACATTGTCGAGGACGCGCGCATCCGCGCTGAGGAAAAGGCGCGGCAGATTCTCAGCGTCGCCATCCAGCGTTACGCGGGCGAACACACCTTCGAAACCACCACCGCCACCATTGCCCTCCAGGGTGAGGACATGAAGGGTCGCATCATCGGCCGCGACGGCCGGAACATCCGCGCCTTCGAAGCTGCCACCGGCATCACCGTGCTCATCGACGACACGCCCAACGCCGTCGTCCTGTCGGGATTTGATCCCGTGCGCCGCGAAATCGCCCGCGAGGCGATGACGCGTTTGATCCTCGACGGGCGCATCCATCCCACGCGCATCGAGGAAGTCGTGGCCAAGGTCACGCAGGAGATGGATGAGACCATCGTGCGGCTCGGCGAGGAAGCCGTCCAGAAGAGCGGGCTGCCGCCTATGCATCCCGAAGTCGTGAAGCTGCTCGGTAAACTCCACTTCCGGCGCAGTTATTCGCAAAACGTCCTCGATCACTCCGTGGAAGTCGCCCACTTGATGGGCTTGATGGCCGCGGAACTGGGACTCGACACCGTCACCGCCAAACGCGCCGGCCTGTTGCACGACATCGGCAAGGCGGTCAGCCACGAGGTCGAAGGACCCCACGCCGTGATCGGCGCCGATTTCGTGAAGCGCCACGGCGAATCCGAGGAGGTGGTCAACGGTGTCGCCTCGCATCACAACGACGTGCCGCCGGTCGGGCCCTGGGGAATCCTGGTCAGTGCCGCCGATGCCATCAGCGCGTCGCGCCCCGGCGCGCGTTCCGAGAACATGTCAGTCTATCTCAAACGCGTCGAGGACCTGGAACAACTGGCGATGTCCTTCCCGGGCGTGGAAAAATGTTTCGCCGTGCACGCCGGCCGCGAATTGCGCGTCCTCGTCCAACCGGACCACGTCACCGACGATCAAGCCTTCGCGCTCGCGCGCAACATCGCCCAAAAGATCGAAAACGAGCTTCAGTATCCCGGCCAGATCAAGATCACCGTCATCCGCGAAACCCGCTGCATCGAAGTGGCGAAGTAACGCGGCCCTACCGCGGTAACCCGGCTTCCTCCGCCGCGCCGCGGCCGATAGCGGAAACGTCCCACGATCTTTTGCCCGTGGCTTCCAAGTTCAGAAAACGACTGCGCAAGGTCTCGGCGAGCCGCATGGGTGCTTCCACACTCTCGCTGCTCTCAATGCACAGGCACAGGTCCTTGAATGCGAGCCCAACGCTGAATTCAGGGTGTTCATAATTGCGCTCCGCCAGCAACTGGCCATACCCGCGGTACGGCGCGCAATCAAAGAGGTTGTCACAGATCAATTTCACCACGGTCGAACGGTCCAGCGCGTGCTTTTCGGCAAAGGCAAGCGCTTCGGCAAACGCTTCGACCGCGCTGAACAGCATGAAATTGGCCGCCAGCTTCACCACATTCGCGCCGCCCGGATCCTCGCCGCAATCGCCGATATTCCGCCCCAGGTGATTCAGGATTTCTCGCGCGCGCGGCTTGGGCACGGATTCGCCCGATAAATAGATGCCGAGCTGTCCCGCCGCCGCGGCCTCGGGCCGCCCGCTGACGGTGGCGGCGAGATAATAGGCCGCGTGGTCATGATGGAGGGCGGCCAGTTCGCGCGAAAGAGCAGGGGAGACGGTGCTCATGGAAATGTGAATCCCCTCAGGCTCGAGCGAACGCAACAGGCCGCGCGGGCCCAGCGTGACTTCGCGCAACGCCTCGTCGTTGGCCAGCATGGTGATGGCCACGTCGCCCGGTTCCACCGTGTCATCGGGATGTTCCACCGCCTTGGCGCCCAGATCGAGCAATGGCTTGAGTTTTTCCCGTGTGCGATTCCAGACCCTGAGTGGATAGCCGGCCTTCAACAGGCGGACGGCCATGGGCTCGCCCATGTGCCCGGTGCCGATGAATCCAATTCTCTCCTTCATGACGTCATCCTCCCGCGCCGGCGGCGGATCACCGCCTCTCGACCAGCCTGCGTCCGCCGCCCGCCGGCCGCAATGGGGCAAAACCCTTGAACCCGCCAACAGTGCCAAAAGAATTTGGGGCAGGTCAGCGCCCCGCCCCGCGGCCATACCCTCTGCCCGTGCAGGAGAGGGGCAGAATGAGAATTCCGCGACGAATTTGCCATTGAACTCCTGAGCCGGCGTCGGCGTTTCGACTCCCCCCTCCTGCCAAGGGTCTCTTTCTCCCTCTCCGCCATGAAATGGGGGAGAGAGACGGGGAGAGGTGGCGCCCTTGCTCGTTCATCGAAACAGTTCATGGGACGGGAACCGTCTCTCTGTTCTTTTTAACGCCCCCGGGTAGCGGCAGGATGTGGATCCGATAAATAATTTGATCATACAAATCATTTGACACATCAAATAATAATGCCAGATTGTTCGCCGAATGAGCCCGTCGGACGCGACAGCCAAGTTCCTCGCCTGGTATCCGCGGATCTATTTTGCCTGCCATCTCCGGCATGTCCGCGACGAAAAATCGCGGCGGACCCTCAGCCGCAACCAGGCCAGCATCCTCGACCACCTCGATGACGTTGAACCGGTGAACCTCCGCTCACTGGCCAGGCACATGGGCGTGACCGCATCCACGATGTCGCTGAACGTGGACCGGTTGGAACGCGCCGGTTACGTGCGGCGCGCACGCGCGCGCACGGATTCGCGCCAGGTCGAGTTGCGGCTCACCGCCGCCGGCAATCGCATCAAGCAGCAGCAAAAGCTGCTCGACCCCGAACTGGTCAGGGCGCTTCTCAAACACCTTCAGGGTGCGGACCGCGCCAAGGCGCTCGAAGGCCTTGAACTCTTGGCGCGTGCCGCAGCCGAAATGATCGCCGTCTGGGAGGGGAGGCATGGTCACGCGTCGTCTGACAAATCAGGGAAAGGAAAAACCTTATGAAATGGTTGATTGTCACCGCGGGCGTGCCAGCCCTTGTCATTCTCGCGCTGCTCGTGTTGGGTCTGCTTCAGCCGGTGCGGCATTCCATTACACGGTCAATTCGACTGAAGCAGTCGCCGGAAACCGTCTTCGCGGCCATCGACGGCTTCGAAACGATGTCCAACTCCAGCACTGTGTTAAAAGTCGAACGTCTTCCCGATCGCGACGGCAAACCGGTCGCGCTCGTCACGCTCAAATGGGGCCATCTGCGCATGGTGATGACCCAACTCGAACGGCGACCGCCCAGCCGCATGGTGGTCCGCATGACGCGCGAGGAAGGAAGGGAACTGGGCACCTGGACCTATCAAATCACCCGCGAAAACGACGGCTGCCGCCTGGCGCTGACCGAGGAAGGCGAAATGAAAAACCCGTTCTTCCGCGCGATCGGGCGGATGCGCGGCCTCGACGCCAATCTCAAGCAAAGCCTGGCTGAGTTGGCGGGGAAATTCGGGCAAACCGCGGAGATTCAGACCGTGCCATAGTATATCGCGGACAGCCGTCCCGTTCGTGTTGTTTTCCGGATTTGCTTCGGGGAGCCATTTGGGACACATATTCTGCGGTCACTATGCGCTCATTCGAAAACTTATCCGAACGGGAAATCCTCGCGCTCGCCATCTCCCTCGAGGAGGAGGACGCGCGGATTTACGACAGCTTCGCCGACGGCTTGCAACAGAACCATCCCCAGCAGGCGCAGCAGTTCGATGAATTGCGCCGGGAGGAGGACGGACACCGGCATCGGCTGCTCGATTTATACCGCGCGCGCTTCGGCGAACACATGCCGCTGATCCGGCGGCAGGACGTGCGCGGTTTTGTGCATCGCCGACCCGTGTGGCTCGTTCGGCCGCTCGGTTTGAAAACAGTTCAGAAACAGGCCGAGGCCATGGAGGTTGAGACCAAGCGATTCTACGAAGCCGCCGCGCGGCGCACCACGGACACCGGCATTCGCCAGTTGCTCGGCGACCTCGCCGAGGAGGAACGCCACCACGCGCGCACCGCCGAGCAGATGGCCGAGACCAAACTCAGCGACGATGAATCCGCGCGTCAGAAACGTTTGTTTCTCTTGCAGGTCGTGCAGCCCGGGCTGGCCGGGCTGATGGATGGATCGGTCTCGACGCTTGCGCCCATCTTCGCCGCGGCGTTTGCCACGCGCAACAGTTGGCAGACCTTTCTCGTGGGTCTGGCCGCCAGCGTGGGCGCCGGCGTGAGCATGGGTTTTGCCGAGGCTTTGTCCGACGATGGCAGCATCACTGGCCGCGGTCACCCTTGGGCGCGCGGACTCGTTTGCGGCCTGATGACCACCATGGGCGGCCTCGGCCACACGCTGCCTTACCTGATTCCTCACATCTGGACCGCCACAGGCGTCGCGATAGGAGTGGTGGCTGTCGAACTGGCCGTGATCTCCTGGATACGCCACAAGTTCATGGACACGCCCTGGTCGCTGGCCACCATCCAAGTGGTGCTCGGCGGGTTGCTCGTCTTCCTGATCGGCGTCTTGATCGGCAGCAGGGATTAATACACGAGTCGTGCCGCCCGATCATTTGGATTGACTTTTCGGCATCAATCTGCCTTATAACTGGCGCCCAAGTATTACCCGGCGCGGATTTTTGGTTGATCGTAGTCCGAGCCTTATCCAGAAACTCCATTACTCCAGCAGCCGTCATTTGCTGCTGTCTAAATCATCGAATCCCGGTTTGTTCAGGCAATCCGGTTTCGAATAACGGACCGGCCGAACCACCTATGAAAAGCCCAACCCGCCTACTGCCAGCCATCGTGTGTCTGCTGCTTTGTGCAGCTCCCCGTTTGCAAGCCGCGCCCGGCGGCACGAGCGCGGATCTTGCCATTTCCAAGACCGCCGGCATCAGCAACCTCGTCGTCGGCCAGCAGGTGAGCTTTCAACTGACCGTCACGAACTTCGGCCCCAACATTATCTCCAACAGCTTTACGGTCACCGACTTTCTCCCCGCCGGCCTGCAATATGTGAGCGACACCGGCGGCGGCGCGTACAACCCCGGGACCGGCACGTGGACCCTTCCGCCGTTCATGGGCGTCGGCAATGTTGCCTTTCTTTCCATCACTGCGAGCGCCACAGGCACGGGACAGATCGTAAACACCGCTACGATCAACACGCCCGCAGGTTATTCCGATCCCAACCCCGCGAATAATTCCGCCAGCGCCACCGTTTCCGTGCGGCCGGTCACAGCCGACCTCGCAGTCTCCAAAACCGTCAACACCAACTCCGTCAAGATCGGTGATCAGGTGAGTTTCTTCATCACCGTTACGAACCTGGGGCCGGACATGGTCACCAACGCCACCGTCCAGGATCTCCTGCCAGGCGGTCTTTCGTATGTTTCGTCGGGCGGTACGGGCAGTTATAACCCGGGCACGGGCGCGTGGAACCTCAATTTCCTCGCCCCGGGCAATGTTGCCTCGCTCTCCATTTTCGCCCAGGCGAACTCGGCCGGCAGCTTCACCAATACCGCGAGCGTCACCTTTTCCACCGCCACCGACACCAATTCCGCCAACAACACCGCCAGCGCGGCCGTGACGGTCCGGCCATTGCGCGCGGACCTCGCCGTGAGCAAGACCGCCAGCACCAATCTGATCAAGGTCGGCGACCAGGTGAGTTTTACCGTCACTGTCACCAATCTCGGACCCGACATCGTGACCAACGCGACCATTCAGGATTCGCTGCCACCGGGCCTGGGTTACGTATTTTCCAGCGGCCCGGGCACCTACAATCCCGGCACCGGCGGCTGGAACCTGAATTTCCTGTCCCCTGGTTCAGTCGCATCCCTGACAATCTCCGCCCAGGGCAATTCGCCGGGCGCGTATCTCAACACCGCATCCGTCACCTTTTCCACTGCCACCGACACCAATTCCGCCAACAACAGCGCTGGTGCGGCCGTGACCGTGCGCCCGGTCCAGGCCGACCTCGCCGTGAACAAGACCGCCTCAGTCAATTCCGTGCAGACGAGCAATCAGTTCAGTTACACGATCACTGTGACCAACCTCGGTCCCGATCTTGTCACGAACGCGACTGTTGAGGACGTTCTGCCCGCGGGGCTCACCTATATTTCCTCCATGGGCGCCGGCACCTACAACGTCATGACCGGAGGCTGGGACATTTTCTATCTCTCACCCGGGGGAGTGGCGAGCCTTACGATCACCGTGCAGGCCAACAGCGGCGGAAACTACACCAACACCGCCACAATCATCTCCTCGACCGCCCAGGACACCAACGCCCTCAACAACTCCTCCACCGCGGTCGTGATGAACTCCGGCAATCCGCAGGCAGACCTGTCGCTCACCAAGACGGCCAGCACGAATGCCGCGCAGATCGGCCAGCAGGTGGTCTTCACGCTGGTCCTGACGAACCCTGGCCCGGCCGGCATCACGAACCCGATTGTCACCACCGACTGCCTCCCCGGAGGATTCGAATACGTTACCGACAGCACCTACGGCAACACCAATAACGGCAGCTACAGTCCGGGCACGTGCTGGTGGACGCTGTCCGGTCTCGCGGCCAACGCGAGGGCCACGCTCCAAATCACCGTGCTGGCGACCAACTCGGGTGTTTACACGAACATCGCCACCGTCGCCGTCCCGATGGGCGTCAACGATCCGAACCTGGGCAACAACACCGCCTCCTGCGTGGTGACAAATCTTTCCAACCAGGCGGATCTCGCGATTTCCAAGTCCGCGAGCACCAACAGCGTGAAGATTGGCGGCCAGGTGGTGTTCACTCTCGTACTCACCAACATCGGCCCCGTTGACGTCCGCAGCACCATCACCGTCACCGATTGCCTCCCCGCGGGCTTCGAATACGTGACCGACAGCACCGTCGGCGGCACCAACAACAACGGCATCTACAGTCCCGGCACCTGCTGGTGGACCTTGCCCGGCCTTGCGGCGAACGCCTCGCAATCCCTCGACATCACCGTGCAGGCGATCACCAATGGCGTCTTCACGAATGTCGCCGTTGTGGGCGTGCCTTCCGGAATCACGGACCCGGTGACAAACAACAATACGGCTTCGGCGGTTGTCACAAACCGGCTGCCGACGGCGGACCTCTCCATCACCAAAGGCGGGAGCACCAGCGCCACCCAGACCGGCCAGCAGGTGACGTTTACCATTTCACTTCAGAACCTCGGTCCCGACGATGTGACGAACCAGATTGTCGTGCAGGACTGCCTGCCTGCGGGGCTCGATTACGTGACCGACAGCACTTACGGCGGGGGCGGCATCGGCACCTACAGCCCGGGAACATGTCTTTGGACGCTGCCGAACGGGCTGGCCGCGAACGCAACAGTCTATCTGTACATAACGGCTTCCGGAAATACGAACGTCGGTTCATTCACCAACACCGCTTATGTGCCGGTGCCGCAGGGCATCTTCGATCCGAACACCAACAACAACATCGCCTCCGTCACATTGACGAACACGAGACTGAGCCGGGTCGGCGGTTCCGTGCGCAGTTGCACGACCAATGGCACCGGGCTGGGACTCGTGACCATCACGCTGTCAGGTCCGACGAACGCGGTGATCACCACCGACACGAACGGGAATTATTCCTTCACCAATCTGTTGAACGGCAGTTACACCATCACGCCGACGCTCCCGGGCACCACGTTTGCGCCCGCGAGCGCGAACGTGAATGTGAACGGCAACACCACCGTGCCGGCGTTCACCACGGGATCGGGATTGATCCACGGCCGCATCACCTTTGGCACGAACGGACCGGGCGTGGCGAACATTCCCGTGAAATTGACCGGCGTGCGCAATACGACGCAATTCACCGACACGAACGGGTATTACGTCTTCACCAACACCGCCGCGGGAAATTACACCGTCACGCCGGTGGCAACAAACGGTTACACGTATTACCCGCCCACGAACAAGTCCCTGACGCTCAGCGCCACGAATTGCTCCGGGCAGGCGGACTTCGTAAGCAAGACGCGCACCGTCCAGTTGATTGCGCTCGAGGTGACGCAGGTGATCCAGGATTGGAACAACTCGGTGCCGCTCACCGCGGCCAAGAGCACGTTCGTGCGCGCGCATCTGCAATTGCCGCCCACCAACAACGGCCCCGTGCTGGTGCAGGGCGCGCGCCTGTACGGCACCGGACCGGGCGGCGCGCTGCCAAATTCTCCGCTCTCGCCCATCAACACCAACGGCCAGTTGCTCGTGACCACCACCAATGCGGGCGACAAGGAATTCCGAAAGTTCTGGACGAACAGCCTGGACTTCGAAATTCCGCTGAGCTGGTGCTCGGGGAATGTGACGTTGCAATACGTCTGGACCAACAACGGCACCACCGACTTCCGGGCTCCGCCCAACGGCGGCAGTTCCAACGGCATTGTGTCCGTGGCGTTCAACCAGGTCTACGTCCCGAATATCAAGATCTACGGTTGGAACTGGACCAACGGAAACCGCGGCGGCGACGTGCAGAACATCGACGCCACCGCCTACGCCGATCTCCCGGGCCGGTTCACGACCATCTACCCGGTTCCGGATTCCACCACCGCCGCCCTGAGACGATCGCAGGCGGCGGTGGCGAACCTGTCCGTGCCTGCGCGGATCCCGAATTTCCTCACGAACAAGGAATTCACCGTCGATAACCAGGGCGACCTGGTGATGGTGTATTCCAATGGCAAGCTGGTCCAAATCCAGGCCAACGACATCGCGGCCAGCCGCAAGTCGGGCGCCGGGACGAACTGGATTTACTATGGCGCGATCGCAGGTCCTGCGGACGGCACCTTTGGCTGGGCGGGCGCGTATGTGACCAGCAGCAACACATTCAACCCGAATGGTTCGCTGATCTCATCCGGATTCCTGCCGGCCAACCTCTACGGAATCGTGCGCCAGACGCCTCCGCACGAAGTCGGCCACAACCTCACGTTGCCGCATCCCACCCCGGCGAATTATCCCTTGTTCCAGCCGATCTCCACGCTGGCCAACGCCAGCCGCCCGGCGCTCGGGCCGATGACCAACGGCAGCAACGCGCTCATTTTCGGCCTCGATACGCTCACGCTCCGGACCGCGTACGTCACCGACAACATCAACCCGATTGTCAGCCCCTATTACTACTTCGACCTGATGAGCTACGCTCGCGACTTCGTCGCGGCCGCGGCGCCCAATAACGCGCCGATGGAACGCTGGGTTTCGACCTACACCTACTCGGTGATCCGCTCCAACATCAACAAACTGTTCGTTCCGCCCCCGCCGCCGCCCCCGCCGGCGCCGATCACCAATTGGTTCTTCATCCGCGGCCTGGTGGACTTCTTCAACGACACCGCCGCCCTGTTCCCGATGTGGACCATGGGCGCCACCGCGCCGCCCGCCGCGCCGCCCGCCGGCGATTATTACGTGGCGGTATACGACACCTCGGGCCATCTGATGGAGGAGGTTCCCTTCGATCTGATGGACTTTGAAATCGAGGAAGGCGACGCGAATGAATCCACCGCCGGCATGTTCCTGGTGCCGGTCCAGGCCGACCCGGCTATTCATGAGATCCAGGTCTGGGATGGCGCTTCGCACGTGCTCATGGCCGACGTTGTCGGCAGCACCAACATGCCATCCGTCAGCGGGCTGCAAATGTCCGGCACCAATGGTTCATTCACCGGCAGCGGTCCGTTGAACCTGTCCTGGCAGGGCATTGACGCCGATCCCAACGCGAACCTTACTTACACGGTTCAGTACAGCTCCGACGGCGGCGCAAGCTGGGAAACCCTGGACGTTGACAACCCGGCGACGAGTTACCAGATCGACAGCAGTTTCCTCGATTCATCCACGCAAGGCATGATCCGCGTGCTCGCCAACGATGGCTTCAACACCTCCGATCCGGTGTTGAGCCAGAGCTTCACCATACCGGCGCATCCGCCGTCGGTCGATATCGACGCGCCGCAGAACGGCGGGTTCTACGCGCTGGACTCGCACATCTTCTTCAAGGCATCGGCCTGGGATTTACTGGACGGCGTGCTGGACGGGGCCAGCGTTTACTGGACCTCGAGCCTCGACGGGTTCCTTGGCTACGGCGACGAACTCGACTTCGAAGCCGACGCGCTGAGCGAAGGTCTGCACACGATCGCCGTGACCGCCATGAACAGCAATGGCCTCACCGCGCAGGCGTCAGTGCAGATCATCGTGTTGCGCAATCCGCCGCCGCAATTGGACATCGCGGTTGCCGATGGCCAGGTCCTGCTTACGTGGCCTTCCGCGGTCACGAACTACAACCTGGAAAGCACGACGAGCCTGCTCCCGACTGCGTGGTCGGCGGTCACCAATGCGCCGGTCGGCATGGACGGTTTGCAGACGGTGACCGTGCCGTTGACGGGTACCAACACGTTCTTTCGTCTGCGGATGCAGTAGCACCCGACATAGGTCCGGCTTGCGGCTGCGCTCCGGTCGGCTAAACTGAGGGCGTGACTCCTGTGATACGCGCGCTCCTGGCGGCGTGCCTGACAGTGATCCTTTTTTGCGCCGCGCCTGCGGCCTGCCCCATAATTTCGTCTTCCTGATCGGCGTCTTGATCGGTAGCCGCGATTAGTGAAAAGTCGTTGATCCTCAACATCCTGCGCACTGCGGCCATTCTGTCATTGATACGTTATTTACGTGAGTGATCGCTATTTTGATTAACACCCTGGCGCCCTGGGAGACTAGATTTGGCCCGTAAGCGTGAGCGGGGTGAAAGCCCGCCCGGAATACAGGTGCCATATGAAAAAAATCGAAGCGGTGGTTGAATTGACCGGCATCGGCAGGATCAAGGATGCGCTGGCGGAAGCCGGGATTCAGAGAATGTCGCTCGGCGAAACGATCCTTCGCGACGAACGGATTGGTCGGCACTGTGTTTACCGGGGCCGGGAATTCGCCGACGAATCCGTGGCGCATGCGAGATTCGGATTGGTGCTGGCGGACGCGCTGGTTGACCGGGCTGTGGCTGCGATCATCGCGGCTGCCCGGCGTTTAAAATTGACCGTGAGCGATACGGGCGAGGCCGCTGAACACTCGCAGCGACTCGGGTTTTATCGGGGCCACACATATGTCATTCCGTCCGCCGGCCAGGAGAGAATTGAAATGATCATCCCGGAAACCCACCCCGGGCATGAGGCGGCGAATATCACGATGACACCGGAGGGAGTCCGCGTGTCGATGACAGACGTCGAGGATCTATCGACGACCGAACACAAGGGGATTTATCGCGGAACGGTGTATCAGGTGCAGGACGCGCACTGATGGATTGCGCGCTTGCGCTCCGGTCGGCTAAACTGAGGGCGTGACTCCTGTGATACGCGCGCTCCTGCTGGCGTGCCTGACAGTGATCCTTTTTTGCGCCGCGCCTGCGGCTGCCTCCACGAATTCCGCCTGGTCATTGCGGACCTGGGAACTCAATGAAGGCCTGCCCAATAATTTCGTCGTCGGAACCGCGCAGGCGGCGGATGGTTTTATATGGGTGGCGACGCGCAACGGGTTGACGCGCTTTGACGGCGTCCGTTTTCAGCGCTTTTCCATAACGAATTTTTTCACCGGAACTCATGGAGGTCCCCGGGCGCTGCTCGGAAGCGCCGACGGCGGCATATGGCTGGCGCTCGATCCGGGATATGTGTTCCACATGAATTCCGGACGTGTGCAGATTTTCACGAACACATCCCCCGAACTCGTTACCGAGACCATGGCCGAGGATCGGGACGGGGCATTGTGGATCACCTGTCGTGGCGGTGTGGTCTGTCGCATTCAGGATGGAAAATGGACCAACCTGGGCGTCGCCGACGGATTACCGTCAGGCGGCTCCTCCATGCTCGCGCGGGACGCCACCGGCCGGCTCTGGTTCGCCAAGGGTAATCAGGTGGGCCTGCTCCGCGGCAAACGGTTTCGGACCCTGGTCCACCTGGACAATGCGACGACTCGCCTCTGCTCTTCGAAAGCCGGCGGCGTTTGGATCTGTTCCGGCCCCGGACTTCTTCGCTACGATGAAGGAGGAACCCTGCAGCAGATCGCAACGTACGCAGCCGATTACCCCGCGATAAAACCAACTGTCCTGTTGGAGGACCGCAGCGGCGCGGTCTGGATCGGTACTTCCGACAGCGGATTGTTTCATTACGACAACCACGGTTGCGAACGTGTCCCCACATCGGACCGGCAGATTCGCAGCATCATGGAGGACCGCAACGGCAACATCTGGATCGGGACCGCCGCCGGCGGATTGAACCAGGTGCGCCCGCGCACAATTCAATTGGAGGGAACCGAGAGTGGTATTCCCTTCGAAGCGGCGGTGCAATCATTGTGCGAGGACACGAATGGCTGTCTGTGGGCCGCCACCCAGAATGGCCTTCTCCTCCGCCGGACGGACACTGGCTGGACTGCCATGACTGCGGATACTGGCTGGCCAGGCGCCGGCGCCAACTGTGTCATCGCCGATCCCTCCGGTGGCCTCTGGGTGGGGACCAAGGAATGGGCGTTATACCGGATCGGAGCCGGGCCGCCACAGCGTTGGGGCCGGGCGGACGGCCTCACCGGCCGTTGGATTGACACGATCTTGATCACTCATAAAGGCGACGTGTTGATCTCCGAGGAAAAACCCGAAGCAATCCACTGCCTGAGCGGTGGGCGAATGAAAAGCCTGGGCTTGCCGCGGGACGCGCGCGCCTTTCACTGCATGGCCGAGGATCCCGCCGGCAACATTTGGGCGTCCGCCAACCGTGCCGGGGGCGGCCGCATGTTGCTGCGCATTTCCGGGGATCAGATCACGGATGTCACCGAACACGCGGCTGTGCTTCCGAGGTCGATCCGTTGCATGCACGTGACGCCGGACGGGAGCATCTGGATCGGTGGCAATGGTGAAAATTGCCTGGTCCGCTTGAAGAATGGCGGCTTTGCCCGGATACCGTCGTCGGAGGGACTGTACGACTGGGTCATTTCCCAAATCGTCGACGACGGGCGCGGCTGGCTTTGGTTTGGTTCCGATCACGGCCTGTTCAAAGTCCGCCAGCGGGAACTGGACGACGTGGCGGACGGCGTGGCGACGCATGTTCAATCCGTGCGGTACGGTCCGGACGAAGGGCTGCCGGGTCTGCAGGGAAATTACGGGGTTTCACCGGGAGCGGTCCGCAGCCACGACGGGAAACTATGGGTTCCCATGCGCACCGCGCTGGCCGTGGTGTCCCCGGATCGCCAATGTGAGGGCCTCGATCCGCCGCCGGTATTTGTGCAGGGCGTGGCCGTTGACGGCCGGACGATCGCGCAATATGACAGCGTGGTTCCCCTGCCAAACGTGGTAAATCTCCGCGGGCAGAGTTCGGGGCTGAGACTGCCGCCCGACCATCGCAGGATCGAGTTTGATTTCGCCGCGCTAAGTTACGCCGCGCCGGAAAACGTCCAGTTTCGCTACCGGCTCGAAGGCTTGGACGACGCGTGGACTGACCTCGGCATCCAGCGAACCGTCGGGTTTTCCCGATTGCCGGCGGGAAGCTACAGGTTCGAGGTCAGAGGGTGCGGCAGCGAGGGAATTTGGAATGAGACCGGCGCGAGCGTTGGCTTCGTGGTGCTGCCGTTCGTGTGGCAGACGTGGTGGTTCCGGTTCACGATTCTTGCGGCGTTCACGCTGATCGTCATTGCCATTGTGCGATATGCATCATTCCGGCGGTTGCAATCGAGATTGCTGGCGCTCGAACGCCAGGCCGCCCTGGACAAGGAGCGCGCGCGGATCGCCCGCGACATCCACGACGACCTCGGCAGCCGCCTGACACAGATTACTCTGTTGAGCGAAATGGCCTTTCGTGAGCGCGCCGAACCCGAGGCAACCGGCGCGCAAATCCAACAAATTTCCGCGACCGCCCGGCAGGGCATCCAGGCCCTGGATGAAACGGTGTGGGCCGTCAACCCTCGCAACGATACACTGTCACATCTGATCGATTACATCGGCCGCTTTGCCGCCGAACTCCTGCACAGCGCCGGTCTGCGTTATCAAATCGACCTGCCGGATCATCCGCCGTCGCGGATCGTGCCCGCTGACGTGCGGCACAATCTTTTCCTCGTCGTGAAGGAAGCTCTCAACAACGCCGTACGCCACGCGCATGCCACCGAGGTTCTCCTGCGCGTGAGTGTGGATGACAATTCGATGGACGTAAGCATTTCGGACAACGGCTGCGGCTTTGAGCGCGCGCCTGATGACGCTTGCGCGGACGGGCTCCGCAACATGCGTCAGCGCATAGAGGAACTTGGCGGGCATTTTCGCGTGGAAAGCAGGCCCGGCGCCGGCGCCCGGGTTTTTTTGCACTGTCCCTGGAAACCAGAAAAGGGAACAACCGCCGGTGAAACCTGAATTGTCTGGCCGCGTCCCGGTGTTTCTGGTGGGATGACGTGAAGCACCGCTCAATATGCCGATCTCGATTTGTATCGTCGAGGATGACCGCAAAACGCGGGAGAACCTCGCCAAATTGCTGGATGCCGCGCCTGAGTTGAAATGCCTCAAGACCTACGGCAACGGCGAGGAGGCGGTGAACGGGATTCCCGGCGACAAACCGGACGTGGCGCTCGTGGACATCAATCTTCCCGGCATGAACGGCATTCAATGCGTGTCAAAGCTCAAGACCGCGCTGCCGGATTTGCGGGTCCTCATGCTGACCATGTATGAGGAGCGCGACCTCATTTTCGATTCACTCCGCGCCGGCGCGCAGGGTTATCTCCTCAAGAAAGCTTCGCCCGCGGAATTGATCCAGGCGGTCGAGCAGGTCCAGATCGGGGGCGCGCCCATGTCCATGCAAATCGCCCGCAAGGTGGTTGATTATTTTCACCGGATTCCGAAAACGTCGCCGGACATTGGAAAACTCACGCCCCGCGAACAGGAAATTTTGGGGCTGCTGGCCAAGGGCTGCTATTACAAGGAAATCAGCGAACGGTTGGGCATCAGCATTTTCACGGTGAAATCCCATGTCCAGCACATCTACGACAAACTCCACGTCACATCCCGCACTGCGGCAACTCTGAAGTTTTTCGGGAAACAGTGACGGAAGCGGGAGTCCCGGCGTTGGCCATGGGTGTTCACCCGCCTAGAACAAACTCCCGATACTCAATTCATTCGTTTGGGCCTAGAGTGTCACCGTACCCCATGGCACAACCGCCCATTCCGTCCTGCTGTAATGGTTGCCGGATAGCGCGCCGCGCGCGCTCTTCCGGAACACGTTGCAATGGTTGGCTGCCAGGTTCACAGACCCCCCCGAACGAACACCCAGCTCAAATCATATGAAGAAATCAACCCTTCGGTTCGCCTGTGGAATCACATCGGCCTTGTGCCTGTGCTTCGCCGCGGGCGCAAAAGCCCAGTCGCTGGCCATTGACAGCCTCAGTGGTCCGATCACCCAGAACGAAATCAACTCCTTCAAAACCTACATGGCCGCGCAGTGTCCGCCGCCTAATGGCTGGACCCTTTGCGGCGGCACCGTGACGCACAACACCTGGGCCGATGGCAACGGCGGCAACGAACTGGAAGCCATGGCCTTGATGTACGAGGCCACCGGGGACAGTGCCATCCTGACCAACCTCATTTCCTGGACGGATTACTGTGTGTCCCAACGCAATGACCTGATGTCCGCGGCGCTCGGAGGGCAGCGCGTCATGTGGACCAACGGGATCGCCAAGGTCTGGTGCCCGGAGCCGCCCACCAATACCTACGCCGGCGGCGAAAACGGTGATACCAAGGCCCATATTCTTCACACCGCCCTCATCATTTTGCAGAACCCGTCGCTGTGGAACCAGATCGTTCCCGATGGCAATCCCTATGCCTACGGGGCCACTTATTTTCAACGGGCAACTAATTATCTTGGCAAGTGCGACGAGGCCAACGACAACTACGATCAAATCTTCATCACCTCCGCCAACACGATTCGCGATCCCACGAACTGGCCGGCCGGATTTCACACCATGGAGGCCGTCAACATCCAGGCGATGATGCTCGGCGATTTCCAACTCTCCGCCCAGTGCCACGAAATCCTGGGCGACGCCCCGTCGCGCCTCGCCTACTACGACACCGTCGTCAAGACCGCCTCCGCCGAATGCATCAACGGCATGGCCAACTGCCATCCCACGACCACCAACGGCGATCCGGTTTATGCCTGGGGCTACTATCCCTGGTCGGTGTACCCCGCGAACATCGAAAGCGTCGGCCATGCGGCTTATGACATGATCGGCGTATGGCGGGCGTATACCCGGGCTTCTTACAATTTCCCGCTCTCCCTGGTTCGCCCCTTTGGCAACGCCCTGGTAGATGTGATGACTTTGGGTCCGAACACGTTTTCCGGCTCGGTAAACGGCACGGGAACCACGCAGAATTACATGCAGCAGCAGTGGCTGTTGCT
>Ga0070741_10002814_pt1 | contig 45298 bp, 43 predicted proteins | sample Coa_R1_4_FD_66440 | JGI IMG/M metagenome (GOLD analysis project Ga0070741, IMG submission 66440) | Surface soil microbial communities from Centralia Pennsylvania, which are recovering from an underground coalmine fire - Coalmine... | ecosystem: Environmental > Terrestrial > Soil > Unclassified ... | reverse complement strand
AAGTATGTCCAGAACCAGCATCATCACCAGGTTGACCTCATCCAGTCAAAGCTCCCATTCTGGAGCAGGCGTTAAGCCTGCAGAATACAAACCACCCGCATTCGCGGGTGGTTTTGATTGCGCATGGTTGGAGAAATTAATCTTACATTTAGCTGAACTGTAACATACTGCAAATATATCAGTATAAGTATTAAAAACGTTACTCTATGAATCAAAACACTACGATCATACTCTGGGTGGTTGGAGCTCTGATTGTCGGGGGAATTGTTGGGTGGTGGATTGGTCTTGCCATGGCGGTTCCTACGCAAGTTACTAATACTACCAGTTCCAGCAACACTGCCACCAATACAACCGCCAGCGGTGGGCATTCGATAAAAGCCCACGATTTTATGGTCACCATGGATAAACTTTGGGAAGACCACATTACCTGGACCCGCCTTTATATAGTAAGTGCGGTAAATAAGTTGCCAGATGCCGATGCAACACTTGCCAGATTGATGAAGAATCAGGAAGATTTGGGAAACGCCATCAAGCCTTACTATGGAGAAAATGCCGGCAACCAGCTTACCGCGTTGCTCAAGATTCATATTTCTCTGGCAGGAAAAATAGTTGCTGATGCCCTATCAAACAACACGACTGCTGTAACCAATGACCAGACTCAATGGAAAGACAACGCCAACCAGATTGCTGATTTCCTCTCGCAGGCAAACCCAACTAACTGGCCGCAGGCAGATGTGCGCAAAATGATGCAGGACCATTTAACCTTAACAACCCAGGAGGCTGTAGATATTATCGGCAAAAAATCTCAGGCAAGTATTGATGACTATGACAAAGTAAAAGATGAAATATTAACTATGTCACAAACACTTTCCCAAGGCATTGTTAATCAGTTCCCTGACAAGTTTTAACTTTTTGCAAAGTAGCGCCCCGATATACATCGGGGCGCTTTGCATTGACAAAAAGGTTTTAGAGATGTATTTTAATGATTGCGTGGTTCATTGTCATTTTTAATGATCTCAGAAAAAAGGAGCGTTTCAATGAAGTTCCATCAACAATTTCTTTACCCGCGGTTTAATATGTTCCCATTTGATCCAGTTTGCAGAGAAATTGTACTTGCACTCCACGAGCGTGACTGGGAAGTGCCAGGTGTCAATGTCCAATTTCTCTCTTTTGGGTCAATGAGAGGTTGGCTGAAGCTATGGGAGATGAGGACACTAAACTGTTTACTCCGTTTTTCGCGCCAAGGTTCTGCGGCAGTAGGAGAGATTGTCACTCCTTTTGGCCATTTGATTGTCGATGATCCATCGCGAGTTTTCTTTTACAAATACGTTGGAAGGGATTGGCGCAATCATCGAAAGGATTTTCTCTATAGGGTAAAAATTTGGAGCAGAGAACTCGAAAGACCAAGAACGTACCTTATGTACGTTGGGAAAGGACAATATCCAACGTTCTTAAATCACACGAATTTCAGAGGAAAAGAGTATGATCGCTCAAACGCTCCAGAAGAGCCTGAGCGATTTGAAACCCAAGAAGTCATGGATGATTTTAGAGAATATCTGGAAGGGTTACTTCTCTGGATCAAGAGAGTGTCTCCATCAAAATAGAAACAGAAGGCTTTTAAAGGTGTGCATCAATCGGTGCCCACCTTTTTTCTTGCTGGTATTTTCTTATGGTCGGAGTATAAAGATAGTATGAAACTATTTTATCCTTTTTTTGTTGTTGTTGCGGTTGTGGCAATGGTAACTTTACCAACAAGGATGCTCGCCGCTTCCTATAGTCAAAACATGTATCTTGGGTTAAAAAGCACCCAGGTAGCTCAGCTACAGCAGGATTTGGCTAAAGATCCGGGAATTTATCCTCAGCAGCTAGTGACGGGATTTTTTGGAAGACTTACGTTACAAGCAGTAAAATTATTCCAGGCCAAATACGGAATTTGGCAGACTGGGTTTGTAGGTCCTTTAACCCGAGCAAAATTAAACGAATTGTACGATAACGGATCAACTACTGCTGCCGGTGACATTACCAAGGGTGTTGGTCAGCAAGAAGGATCGTTTTTAATCCAAAAAATTAATGCTAACAGTGTTGATGGCCTTTGGTACCAAAAGTACCCGTTGGAGACGCTCAATGGCACTCCAAAAACCATAACCGTTGGCGATAATATTGGATACGCATGCGAAGGAATTTCAGAAATAGTAGTAAGCATTAACGCAGTAAATCAAACTGTGACATTTCACAAAGTAACCAGCAAGCCTCCGCTGGGAGGTTGTCCCCTTTAACTATGCAACAAAATAGTAGTTTTGCCTGTGCTATCAACTGCATGGATGGACGCATCCAGGAAGCGGTGCGAAAGTTTATGACCCAAAAGTTTGGCGTCGAATATGTGGACATGGTAACTGAGCCCGGGCCGAGTAAAATTTTGGCCGAACATACTAACACTGCTATTGTTGAAAATATAGAAAAGCGAGTGGCGATTTCTGTTGAGCATCACGGGGCAAAGGCGGTGGCAATCGTAGCTCACTTTGGATGCGCGGGAAACCCGGTAACCAAAGAAGAGCAGATCGAACACTTGCGGCAGGCTAAAAAAACTGTTGAAGAATTTGGCTTTGCAGTACCAGTTGTCTTGCTTTGGGTAGAAGGCGATTGGGACACTGTTCAAGAGCTTGATTAATAGAACATTATCACCAAGCTCTTCAAGAAATTCAGTAAGCAAAAATACAGCCAAAAAGAGGCGCTTTTCGCCTCTTTTTGGCTATACACAACTATTGACATAAATACATATATCGTGTTATAAATAACAACAAGGTGAACAATGGGTTTGCCTTAATATCAAGAGTAGCTGGAAAGGAAAGAGTCATGGCAAGCTCAACGGTGCGGGAGTACGATTATCCAGTATGGGCCACTCAAGGAGGAGGCCTCGCAAGATCTGTGGGCGATACGTACATTTTCATCGAAAAGCCAGACTGTCCGGGTCTGGATGTCGGTGATAACGTCCCCAAAGAATGGGGTGTGATGCCGGTAAATGCATTGGCAAAGAAGGAAATGGACGAGAGCAGTCCCTGCTGAAGTTGACGGCATCAAAAGGTTAAGGGAGAATACCTACTTCAAATTTCTCCCTTCTGATCCAAGAATGTGTATTCTTGCTGATGAAGGCGAAAGCCAGAAATCGGAAGGTTTAAAATCAAATCTGCTTTTGCGGATAACCAGACACCGAAAGGAGATAGTCGTGAAGGAAATTCTGTCTGTTCTGGCTGGCATCTTGTTTATCGTGGGGTTCGTTCCCTACATCCGCGCTATCGTGCGGAAAGAGACGAAACCCGCAAAAGCGTCGTGGATTATTTGGGCGAGCCTTGATAGTATCACCATCGCTGGCATGTATGCCAAGGACGCCGTTAACGGACAAATTGTTGGCGCATGTCTTGGTGCCTGGGTAGTAGTTATCTTCGCCCTAAAGTTCGGGATTCCTGGCTGGACAAAATTGGACAAATTCTCCCTCGGCGGTGCCATTCTGGGCATTGTTCTATGGCAGGTGTTCAGTAATCCAATCCTCGGAATCATGGTGAGTCTCACGGTAGCCTTTCTCGGTTCTATCCCGACGTTTGCGTCGGCATGGAAAGACCCGACTCGTGAAGATAAGTTGGCATGGACGATTTTCTGTCTCTCTTGTGTGTGTGCGGTTATCGCAATCCCACAATGGACACTGGAAGATGCTGCCCAGCCAATCACATTCTTTGCTATTGAGACTATTATGATGTACCTATTGTACGTCCCAAGAGTAAAAACAGTGTTGTAGGTTTTACTTGCAACCAAGGGTTACGGGAGAATACCATAAATTTCTCCCTTCTGATCCAAGAATGTGTATTCTTGCTGATGAAGGCGAAAGCCAGAAATCAGAAAACAGTTCTTTTTGGGAGGACAATCATGGGTTCTATTCGGTCAGAGTTGGTGCGACTCGGTCTAGTTTCAAGGGAGTCGGCCGAACAGCAGCAGAAGCGCGAAAGAATTCAAGCCGAACGGCGAAACAAAAAAGCCAATCGTAAAGTCGTCGGGCTGAATCCGAGAAACCGCTTCGCGTCGGTCAAAGAGTTCCTGGAGGAACTTCCTCGGAGGTTGAAGAAACCTACCGACATGAAGGATGTGTTTAGGGATGCCCACTGGCTTGCCAACGACCTCGCTCTCAACCGAAACAAGCGTGATCGGCTCCACGCGTTTCTCTGCAGAGTTGCAGAGAACATCGCTGAGATGGAGTCTCAAGCGTTTGCTGAATTCCTAAGGAAGGAAATCAGAAAGTACTAATCTGTAGAAAGAGAGGTGACTTATGAAAGTCATTGTTCTATCCCCTTTGCCAAAAGCGAAGGGGATTTTTTTATCCTTCCCGAGCTATAGCGATACCCCAAACGGATTTTGCGCCAGATTCTTTTAAAACACGTGCGCATTCTTCCATAGTGGATCCGGTGGTGTATACGTCGTCTACGAGAAATATTTTCTTGCACTTTATATCAAGGGCATTTTTTATTGCAAATGCGCCAATCAGATTTTCTTGGCGTTCGGCGGCGGAAAGTTTCATTTGCGGCAATGTAGACTTTGTTTTTACCAGCACATCAGAAACGACAGGAACTTGCAAAACTTTTGCAAGTTCTTTGGCGAGTTCTTCAGCTTGATTATATCCGCGGCTCTTTAGTTTTTTCTTTTCAAGAGGAACGGGAATCAAGACGGTATTTTGCCAAATAGATTCGGTGTTTTGTTTGGTTAATACCAAATGCTCAATGATTAAGCTGGCGAGCGTTGGCGCCAGACTTTTTATATATGGCGGGTATTTACATTGGTAAATAAGTTTTCTGGTGAGAAGCTTTTCTTGGTAGGGCAGAGCAAAATAGAGGCCGGCAAGTTTTTTGTCGTTGCACCGGCTGCATTTGCCTTTTGGGCGGCCGGCAGCCAGAACGAGTCGGGTAGGGTTTTTGTTACACAAGCAGTAGTTATATTCAGCGATGTCTAACGTTGCTCGGCAATCGTGGCACAAGAATGTGCCCTCTTTTTTACATCCCAAACAGAATGACGGAAAGAGTAATTCCAGTAAAAAATGTTCGACTTCTTGTTTGGCGCTTATCCACATTTTTTTGATTGTTGTTGACTATTGATTATTATATAATGAATTAACTATAGGAGAAAGCTAGCGATTGCTTTCGTTTGTTTTTAACTATTTGCCACTATGTTTTTTAGCAAGCGCATTTTGGGAATTGATGTAGGCACCTATTCGGTGCGCCTGGTTGAGATTTCTGGCCGAGGCGAGGGAACATCTCTGGAAAATTACGGAGAAATGGTTTGGCCGAAGCAAGAAAAAAAGCCGGGCCAACCAGAAATAGCCAGTCCTTCAAACGCAACGATTGCAAACGCCATCAGAGCCATTGCCAAAGAAGCGGGTATTAAAACAAAAACCGTCGTCTTTTCTATTCCTGACTTTTCAACTTTTTCCACCTCGTTTGATTTGCCTCCCATGCCTCAAAAAGAAATTCCCGGCGCCATTCACTACAACGCTTCCCAATACATTACCTTGGCTGCAGAAGAGGTGACGCTTGATTGGAAGATTTTGCCAGGGGCTGGCGCTGACCAATCCAGCAAAGTTTTTCTGGTGGCCGTTCCCAACCAAGTCATTGAAGATTACAAATCCATTGCAAAATTGGCGGGCCTCGAATTGCATGCGGTGGAAGCCGAAGCCATGGCGCTTGCGCGAGTTTTTGCAAAGCAGAATTCGGGACCGATCTGTTTTATTGATGTCGGCATGCAAAGCTCAACAGTTAATCTTGCAGAAAAAGGCTTTTTGAAAAAAAGTTTTAGCGTTTCGGTTACCTCGGCGATGCTTGAATCTGAAATAATGCAAAGCGCAGCTGAGCCGCTGGTTTCTCTGGCGCAGCAGGCCATATCAGAGTTTACCCAGCAAGAGCACAAGGAAATTGGATTAGTGTATCTTACTGGGGGAGCGGCTCGGGCCAAAGGATTACAAGAATACCTGTCGAGCGTGTTAAAAAAGCCGGTAACTGTTCCAAACAGTTTTGCGGGGCTGTCGTATCACCCTGCTTTGAGCGCCACCATTCAAGAAATGGCTCCCCGATTTTCCGTGGCAGTGGGAGTTGCGCTTGGCGGGTTTAGTACCTAATTTTTATGGATGGCAATGCCTGGAATAAAATAAAAAGCAAAGAGCCACTGTTGGTTGATTTTACCTTTTACCTAGCATGGGCTGCGGTTATTACCGCCGTTTTCTGTTACAGTATTTTTTCTTTTAAAGCTTCGCTTCTTTCAAAAAAGGTCAATGACCTTGATAGTAAAATTGCTGGGTACGGAACTCAGGAACAAAAGCAGGCAGAGAGCGAATATGTGTACTACAAGCAACGCATCGACGCGTTTTCACAAGCGGTAGTCCAGCATAAAATTTCTTCGAATCTGTTTGCGTTTATTGAAGAACATACCGTGCCAACGGTCTGGTTTTCCAGTTTTGTCATGGCTGGCAACAGCGATACCGTAAGGCTTTCCGGACAGGCTGATACTATGGCTGCAGTGAGCCGCCAGGTAGCTGCTTTTGAAGAAAGTAAGCAGTATATTAAAACGGTCCAAGTGCTGGATTCAAAAACCGACAGCAAGACTAAACAGGCAACCTTTACGATGACCTTGGTATTGGACCCTTCAATATTTAACTATCGCTCGCCCTCCACCAGCACCGGCGCAGCAGCTGCATCATCACCTAATACCGCCACTACTACTCCATGAGCATTAATCGACCGATAGCTATCGTCATACTCCTTCTCGTTGCTTTTGTGATGACCTTTCTTTTAGTAATTCCCCAGTACCAGGAAACCACCACGCTGCAGTCAGCTCTCGATCGAAAGCAAGCCGATTATACCAACAAACAGTCCTATTACGCTGACCTGTTAGACGTGTTAAAAACTATTAAAAACCAAAAAGATCTCTTGGTAAAAATCGACGATGCCTTGCCAAATAACGTTGCGTTTGCTCCATTGATTTACTTTTTTCAAGCTGACGCAGCCAGCAGCAATTTGACCGTAAACACGATTGCCTTTTCTCAGGATCAGCAACCCGTTGAAACTCCCAGCAGCTCGGCTGCTCCTTCGCAGCCTGCGCTACAGCAGGTGATCATCACCCTTTCTATGGCCGGAAATTACCAGGGCTTAAAACATTTTTTGAGCGCCTTGGAAACTTCGGATCGATTGCTGAATGTTGAATCTATTGCCTTTGATACGGTTCCTGGCGCCGGACAGCCGGGCGCAGTCACCAGCAATAATTTTGTCGTAGAAATTCAAACCCAAGTATATTAAGCCATGGCTATTGTTTTTGAATCACCCAAGAGAAAACAACGGATCTTTGTGCGGATTCTCACCGTGGGCCTCATCGGAGGATTGTTTTTGGTATCGCTCCTGATATTTCCGCCGGGAGCCCGGGAAGCGGCATCGGATATTTCTGGGTCCGGAAACCAGCCAGTGGGACCTGAAATAAACCTTGATATTTTTCAGTCAGACCAGGTGCAGCAGTTACAGCCGTTTTCCAATGCGATTGTTCAATTTGATTACGTCGGAATTAATGCCAAAGGCCGCCATGTTTCAGGAACCATCGTTGCTGCCAATATCGATCAGGCCACTACGCTGCTGCAAGCAAACGGCGTGCAGGTTACCAGCATTAGCGAGTCGGTCATTGGACGAGGAGAGCCATTTTCGCCTCCTCAGCGCTCGATAAGAAAACCATAACGTTATGAAAATCATTCAAAAACTACTTGCCGACCACCTCATTGAAGCTACGGTTGCAAAATCGCTGGAATTAGAATCGGAAAAAACGGGGAAAACCCAAGAAGAGGTGCTGCTCAAAAACAACATCATTGATGAAAAAAGCCTCTTTGCGGTCAAAAGTAAGCTGGTAAAATTTCCCCTGCTCGAAACCGAGTTAAACCAAGAAGTGCCCCTTGATGTGCTGGAGTTAATTTCCCAGGAAGCTGCCGTCAACTACAAGATGATCCCGTTGTTTAAAAAATCCAACGTGGTGGGAGTTGGCATGGTGTATCCCGAGGATATTTTAGCTCAAAATGCATTGCGCTTCCTCAGCCGGAAAGAAAACTTCGAGTATACGGTGTACCTTATTTCTTTTTCTGATTTGCAGAAAATTTTAAAACAGTACAGCAATTTAAAGCGCGAAACCAGTAAGGCTTTGACCCAGTTTGGCAAGGAGCGAAGTGAATTCGGGCCGAGCCTCGACGAAGATCGCGCCCTAGAAACTACCAGCGAAGATGCTCCGATTATCAAAATGGTGCTGGTTATTTTGCGCCACGCCATCGAAGGAAACGCATCCGATATTCATGTTGAACCGGCTCGCGACAAACTGAATGTTCGCTTTCGCCAGGACGGTATTTTGCACCTGAGCTTATTTCTGCCCTTGAATGTGCACCTGGCAATCGTGTCTCGCATTAAAATTCTCGCGAATTTAAAAATTGACGAGACCCGCGTTCCCCAGGACGGCCGATTTTCCGCAAAAATAAACAATAAAAATATTGATTTTCGCGTTGCAACTTTCCCCACTCTCTACGGAGAAAAGGTGGAAATTCGCGTTTTAAATCCCGAGGAAGGATTAAAGTCATTCGAAAAAATCGGGTTGGTGGGCAGAAACTTTGGCCTCATGCAAGATGCCATCAAGAAACCCTACGGATTGATTATTTCTTCTGGACCGACGGGATCAGGAAAAACCACTACGTTATACGCACTCCTGCGTATCTTGAACCAGGAAAGCGTCAATATTGTCACTATTGAAGATCCCATTGAATATTCCATCGATGGTATCAACCAGTCGCAGGTAAAGCCAGAAATCGGCTACAGTTTTGCTGAAGGATTGCGCCAGATTCTCCGGCAAGATCCAAACATTATCATGGTTGGGGAAATTCGCGATGAGGAAACCGCAAGCCTGGTGACTCATTCAGCCCTGACCGGACACGTGGTGCTTTCAACCTTGCACACCAATTCGGCAGTCGGCGTGATTCCCCGGCTCATTGATATGGGAGTGCGACCGTTCTTGATTCCCTCTACCCTGCGCATTGCCATTTCTCAGCGCCTGATCCGGGTGCTGTGCGAAAACTGCAAGAAAAAGGTAAAGCTGAGCCGGCAGGCAGAAAGTTATGTCATGAGCGCCTTGCGAACGTTGCCGGCAGCCGTGAAAAAAGAAATGCCAATTCCCGGAGAGTTGTTTGCGTACGAAGCCAACGGATGCGAGCAGTGCAACTTGAAAGGGTACCGGGGAAGAACAGGACTGTTTGAAGTTCTTTCTATGACCAATGAGCTAGCCGATGTTATTTTAAAAAATCCGGTAGAAAACCTTATCTTAAGCACTGCTCAAAAACAGGGCATGCTTACGATGTTCCAGGAAGGGATTTTGAAAGTCTTGGCTGGACAGACAAGCATTGACGAAATTACGCGAGTAACCGAAGAGCGCTAACGGTCGAGTCCTTGCAGCTAATGCAAGGAGGCTTGCAAAGGGGTATAATAAGTCTATGAAAACAATTTTATTGGTTGAAGATGATCCGTTTATCACCGATATCTACTCAAGCCAATTTAAAGCTGCCGGCTACAAGGTAGATACTGCCGGAGACGGCCAGGTTGCCCTTGATAAAATTCGTAACACGAGGCCGGATTTAGTGGTGCTTGACATTGACTTGCCTAAAATAGATGGATCAGAAATTTTAAAGCTCCTCAGGAGCGATGAATCAACCAAGCATTTAAAAGTCGTAGTGCTTTCTAATTACAACGAAGAATACATCGGCCAGAAGTACAATATTAATACCGCCGACTTTGGCGTTTCGCGATATTTTTTGAAGGTTGAAACGTCAATTGATGAAATTAAGAAAGCCATTAAAGAAATTTTAGGAGAATAGCTGCGATAGTGAATTTCCCTGGAGCTGTCGCAGAATCTGAATTATGGATTACGCCCAAGCATTCAAAAAAATGTTAGATGCCACTATTGCTGCCCGTGCTTCGGACTTGCTTATTTCGGTTGGACACCCTGCGACCGTCCGGGTAACCGGACAACTGGTTCCTTTGGCCGGCGAAAAACTGATAACCTCAGCTGATGCCCAAGGGTTGGCTTTCAGTTTGCTCAACGAAGCCAAAAAACATACGCTGCTTGTCGAAAAGGAGCTTGATTTTTCCTACGACTTTGAAGGCAAGGCGAGGTTTAGGGTAAATATTTTTTTCCAGCGCGAGGAAATAAGCATTGCCCTGCGTCTTATTCTGCCCAACATTAAAACCATTGAAGATCTTTTCTTGCCCCCGGTGCTGCACGACTTTGTCAAAAAAAACCAGGGGCTGGTGTTGGTAACGGGAGCTTCCGGGCAGGGAAAATCAACAACGCTAGCTGCGCTCATTGATGAAATCAACCACACCCGCGCCGCCCATATTGTTACCATCGAAGACCCCATTGAATACATTTACGAGCCCGATCGTGCCATTATTGACCAGCGGGAAGTGGGAGTGGACACCTTGAGTTTTGAGCGGGCTCTGAAATCGGTCTTTCGCGAAAATCCCGATGTCATTATGGTGGGAGAAATGCGTGACCTTGAAACCATTGCCACTACCATTACTGCTGCAGAAACCGGGCACCTGGTGTTTGCCACCCTGCACACCAACTCGGCGGCCCAAGCGCTTCACCGGATGATCGATGTTTTTCCTTCGGAGCAGCAGAACCAAATCCGATACCAGCTTGCCGGATCTCTGCTGGCGGTGGTTTCCCAACGATTGGTTCCGAGAATTAAAGGAGGGTTTGTTCCGGTGTGTGAAGTGATGATCTGCAATACGGCCATTTCCAATCTTATTCGAGAAAATAAAATGCATGAAATTCCTGCGGTTGTGGAAACCTCGTTAAAAGAAGGCATGATTTCATTAAACCGATCGCTTTCTGATTTAGTGCGCCAGAAAGAAATTTCTTTGGAAACCTCGGTTGATTATTCGCTTAATCCAACCGATCTCAAAAATCTCTTGCGTTAGATCGGTTCATGAAATTTTACTATAAAGCAAGAACTAAAGACGGAAAACTTGATACGGGAGTGGTTGATGCGGTGTCTAAAGAGGCAGCCGCTCTTTTGCTGCAGCGCTCTGCTATTGTCATCACTTCCCTTGAGCAAGAGAAAACCCGCAGGCCATTTGCCAATGCTTTTCAAATTCCCCTGAAAATTTCCAAAAAAGATCTGGCCATTTTTTCCCGGCAGCTGGCGGTGATGCTTGAGTCGAGCGTGCCGGTGGTGCAAAGCCTTTCGAGTTTGGCAGGGCAAACCCACCATGCTGATTTTAAACAAACCATCAATCGGTTGGCAAAATACGTCGAACAGGGAATTCCGTTGTCTGAAGCGCTGGCGCGATTTCCATCGGTGTTTGACCAGTTTTATATTAACCTGGTACGCTCGGGAGAGGCTTCGGGAAAAATTTCCGCCACCCTGTATTACCTCTCTGACCACCTTGAACGAGAGTACGATATTGCTTCTCAAATCCGCCAGGCAATGATTTATCCGGCCTTTACCATGGCAGTGTTGTTTATTGTCGTAAGCATTATTATTGTATTCTTGCTGCCTAAAATTGAAGAATTAATCCGCGGCTCAAGCAGCACGCTGCCCTTTTACATTTTGCTGATCTTAAACACCTACGCATTTTTAGAAAAATTTTGGTGGCTGATGGTAGCGGTTATGGTGCTGGCCATTGTGCTCGCGGTACTGTTTAGCCGCACCAAGCAAGGCAAAAAAATATATGACACTCTTTCCCTTAATATTCCGGTGGTCGGAGACATCTTTCGCAAAGCATTTCTCGCAAGATTCTGCGGCGGAGTTTCTACTTTGCTCAGCTCTGGGATATCCATTAATACCTCTATTCGAGTTACCAAAGACACCATTGGAAACACCGTATACAAAAATATTATTTCGCAAATCGAACGCGAGGTTTCCGAGGGAGAAAAGATGAGCACTGCCCTCATGCGCCACCAGGATTATTTTCCTTCGTTTGTCGTGCAGATGATGCGCGTGGGCGAGGAAACCGGAAAGCTTGATAAAACCTTAATGGAAGTGGTGAACTTCTATCAAAAAGAGATTAAAAAATCCGTTGACGTTTTTCTTTCCCTCCTTGAGCCCGTACTCATTGTCTTTTTGGGCATTGTCGTAGCCCTCTTGGCAGTTTCAATCTTTACGCCGTTGTACGGAGCCCTGGGAACTTTTTAACCAGTTATCCACATTGGCCAGTTGTTTATTGCCCAGGCGCCATAGTATAATGAAGAGTGAATAATCCAACATTAAGATTTGATTAGCATGTCCGGCTTTCGATCAAAAAAAGGTTTTACGATTATCGAATTATTGGTGGTGATCGCCATCATCGCAGTATTGGCAGCCATTGTATTGGTAAACGTAACCCAGTACATTAACTCGGGAAAAAACGCTTCTATTAAGGCAAACCTTGCCAGCATTCAGACCAACGGCAGTGTTTACTTTGAAACCAACGGCGGTAACTACGGAATTGACGGCACCACTAACTTTTGTACTGATAACCTGTACAACAATCCCGCTACGGCCATCGCCAACATTGGAGAAACGACAACGTGCAATGTGAGCGCTACGTTTACCGCGTGGTGTACCTGCTCTACCCTTAAAGTAACTTCAGCTGAACCTGCCGGAAGTACCTTCTGTGTTGACTCAACTGGAAACAAGAAGTTAACCCAGACCGACTGCACAACCGAATGCCCAAATACCGGAGCCTGTCAATAACTATTATCCGTGTTATTACCAAAGGTCGAAGCATAGCATAACAATATACAACCATGTTTAACAAATCAAAAGGTTTTACGATTATCGAATTATTGGTGGTGATCGCCATCATCGCAGTATTGGCAGCCATTGTATTGGTGAACGTAACCCAGTACATTACTAAAGGTAAGGATGCCGCTGCTCGAGGAAATATGGCTACGGTCTTGGTAAACGCAGCAGTATACTACGATTCAAACAGCAACTATACAAACTTCCCAACCTCAACCGGATATACCGGCCCTAGCACAGCTTTAACTAACGCCGGCTATACCGCTACCTTTTCCTGCGACAACGCTGCCAACTGTCAGACAGCAAATGCTCAAAAGTTCTGCGCCATTCTCACACTGAAAGCAACCACCAACACTTATTGTGTTGATAGTTCTGGAAACAAGTTGGAAAGGGCTGGAGGAACGTGCACATTAGGAGTTTGTAGCTAACGAATTAGTAAACAAAAAACACCCATACGCGGGTGTTTTTTGTTGCATCCGGACATGATACAATAATGTAACCATGGCGCTCGAAATCATCTTTTTTTCTATCTGGATATTTATCTTTGGTCTCTGCATTGGAAGCTTTTTAAATTGCGTGATATATCGTCTTGAGCAGGAAGAAAGCCTAATGGGCCGGTCTTACTGTCCCCAGTGCAAGCACGTGTTGAACTGGAAAGATCTTATTCCGGTATTTAGCTTTCTGTGGCTGCGAGGCCGGTGCCGGTACTGCAAAAAAACTATTTCATGGCAATATCCAGTCGTTGAGCTGATTACGGCCCTGCTTTTTGTCATATTGTTTTGGTGGCAGTATCCTGTGGTAGCAACGCCACTGGGCTGGCTGCAGTTAGTATTTCTGTTTGCCATTACTTCATTTGCCATTGTCTTGTTTGTCTACGACTTGCACCATTTTTTAATTCTGGATGTGGTATTGTATCCTGCAATTGCAGTTACGCTCGTCTACCAGATTATTTTCCATTTGCAGCTGCTGGTATTTGGCCAACTGCTTGCTGCTTTGGGGGCGTTTGCCTTTTTTCTCGCGCTATTTTTAGTCACCCGAGGTAGGGGCATAGGCTTTGGAGATTGCAAACTGGCGGTTTTCTTGGGATTGCTGGTGGGGTTTCCCGGAATTATTATTACCGTATTTTTGTCGTTTGCTTTCGGAGCCATTGTCGGCGTTGCCCTTCTTTCGTTGGGAAAAAAAGGTTTAAAAAGCCAACTGCCATTCGCCCCTTTTTTGCTGGCAGGATCGTTAGTAACCTTGCTCTGGGGAAACCAGCTTATGGCTTGGTACCTCCATTTTTTTAGCGTATGAAATCACGAGGATTCAGTATTATCGAGTTGCTGGTGGTCATTGCAGTCATTGCTGCGCTGTCGGTGATACTGATCGCCAATTTTCCGCAGATTCGGCTTCAGCTTTCGTTGTCCCGAGTTGCCTATAAATTTGACCAAGACCTGCGGCGGGCGCAAGCCATGGCGTTAGCTAGCACTCAGTATGTTGACGCAGGAGGAGTGTCGCATGCGGTGAAGGGATTTGGCTTATACGTTGACCTTGCCAGCACAAAAAAATATATCGTGTATGCGGACGCAAGCCCGGGAAACCAAAAGTATGATCCAGGCACCGATTATATTGTAGAAACCGATGACTTTACCAATACCGAGCCCGGCATTGTTATTAAAACCATCACCAATATTTCAGGAACAACCGTGAGTTTTAACTTTGCTCCGCCAAATCCGGTAACCACCATTACTCCCAGCGTCAGTCAAAACCGCGTTGACGTTGTTTTCTCATATCAATCTGATCCCACTATCACCAAGACCGTTTCAGTAAATACTGCCGGCCTGGTTCAGGTGGCTCCCTACGCTTGCTACGTATCTACTGACTGCGGAGCGGGAGGATTAACCGGAAGTCCTTTTTGCTCGGGCAATAACGTGTATCAAAACGTTTCTTCATACATCTGCAATAACCCGGGCACTTCTGGTTCTATATGCAGTACTTCAACAACACCCCAACTTCAGCAAACTTGTCCTAAGGTATGCAACAGCGGAATCTGCGTTACTTGCAATACTGACGGCGACTGTCCGCCAAGCAAGGTTTGCTCGGGAAGGAACCTGATCACTACAAGTTTTATGTGCAACAATCCAGGCACTGCGGGCTCTTCATGCTCGGTATCCAATCAAGGAATCACCCCTTGTGCGAGAGGCTGTTCTAACGGAGCCTGCCTGTAACCCATGAGCAAATTCCAAAAAAAACTGATCGGGCAAAAAGGATTTACTTTGGTAGAAATTATTGTGGCCATTGCTATTTTGGCGTTCGGCATTGTGTTGGTGTACAGCGCTTTCGGGTTGACGGTTACTCTTACCTACAATGCTGCTTACCGGTTTACGGCAGCTTCCTTGGCTCACGAAGGACTGGAAATTATTAAAAATATTCGTGACACCAACTTTTTAAATGGCACTGCCTGGCCAAGCACTTTTATATCGGGACCCTGTGCTACCGGTTGCATGGCTGACTATAAAACTCTAACTCCGGCCCAATTGACTGCTTACACGGGGGCCACGCTTTCCTTGGACGGAGACGGATTTTACAGCTACTCGGGGATAACACCAACCTTGTTCTCGCGTAAAATTACCATAAGCCCGGTTGCAGGAACCGCCAACGCCCTCTTGGTGGACGTGGCAGTACTTTGGAACTATAACGGAAAGTCGTTCACCGTTGATTCACAAGAATACCTTTATAACTGGCACTAATATGCGAACGGTAACCAAATCATCTCTAGGATTTTCCCTCATTGAAATGGTCATCGTACTGGCGATCTTTTTTGTTGTCATCAGTGTTGCGGTGGATATTTTTTTATCAGTGGTGCAGCAGCAACGCCGCATCGTTCAAGAGCAAGAGCTCTTAAATCAAAGCAGCTACCTTGAAGAATATCTTTCCAAAGCTCTGCTCTCGGCGGTGAAAGCTCCCACTAGCAGTTGCATTGCCACAGGAACCGTATACCAATTAACTCATTGCTTAAACGGTACGCTGCAGGCTTGCAACGGAGTCAAATTTATCAACGCCATCGATGGCAACGCCTGTGAAGAGTTTGAGTTAGATGAAACTTTTTCCAATCCGCCTTTCCGTCAAAATAAAAATGGCCTGGGGCAAAATTTGCTAGCCGATAAGTACAAGGTGAAATTTGCCCGATTTATTATTGACGGCGACAAAACCATCCACGCAGTAACCTCCGCGGACGCAACGCAGCCCCGGCTGACCATCCTGCTTGATGTGCAGACGCAAGGTGCGCCAAATCAAGAAAAAATCACCCAGCAAACTATTTCACCCAGCAGCCTTATTCGATAATATGAACCACCAACAAGGAGTTTCATTGGTTATTACCTTTTTGATCATGACCGTTCTCATCGCGGTTGTCTTAAACGTGAGCACCATTTTATTTAACGAAATTAAGATTATTGGAGATTCGTCAAATTCGGTTTCGGCTTTCCACGCGGCAACGACGGGCATTGAAACTACGCTCTATTATGATAAAAAGCAGATACCGCCCGGTGGAACGCGCGGACTCTGCAACACCTGCAACGTGTGCGCGCTCGGCAGTCTGGATCCCAATATCCGTTGCAGCAGCTGTACAGCAGTAGGATCAGCCTGCGGACTCACCAGCTGTACGAGTTGCACGGTAAGTTACCAGCTAAATTATAACGGAAGAAATGTTTCGGTATCGGCGGCGGTAAGTCCAACACTAACCATTACTTCAACGGGGTTGTATAATTCGGTGAGCCGGGCTACAACATACACCGGACCATAATAATGAATAAAATACAGGCAGAACAACGCATCGAGAAATTAAGAACGGTGATTAACCATCACCGCTATTTGTACCATGTGTTAGATCGCCAAGAAATTTCTGACGCGGCGCTAGATTCCCTCAAAAAAGAACTCTATGATTTAGAGCAACAGTTTCCTGATTTAATAACCTCTGATTCGCCGACGCAGCGGGTGGGAGGCGAACCGTTGAAGGCATTTAAAAAAGTTACCCACAGTTCACGCATGCTGTCGCTTAACGACGTATTTTCCAAAGAAGATTTTTATGATTGGTATCATCGGATTGCAAAATTGCTCACCGAATCGGAAAAACAACAGCTTGATTTTTATGCTGAACTAAAAATTGACGGCTTGGCCATTGAGCTTGAATACGACAATGGATTGTTCTTGCGCGGTTCGACGCGCGGCGACGGCTTGATCGGCGAAGACATAACTAACAACTTAAAAACAATTGAGGCAATTCCTCTTCGCATTGACCATCAACAACCGTTGGTGGTGCGCGGAGAAGTTTTTATTTCAAAAAAGGAATTTGCGGCAATCAACAAAAAGCAAGCAGAAAAAAATCTTCCCTTGTACGCCAATGCTCGAAATACCGCCGCCGGATCCGTCCGCCAGTTAGATCCCAAAATTACCGCTTTGCGCAAGATGGACTCGTTTGCCTATGATATTGTCACCGATCTAAAAATCGAAACACATAGCCAAGAGCATGACAAACTCAAAGAGCTTGGATTTAAAACCAACACCCATAACCAGTACTGCAAATCCATTGACGAGGTATTTCACTTCTACAGCCATATTGAAAGCATTCGCAATAAACTTCCCTATGAAATTGACGGCATTGTAGTAAACATCAACCGTAATGCGCTATTTGAAAAACTGGGCGTTGTTGGTAAGGCTCCGCGGGGAGCTACCGCATTTAAGTTTGCCCAGTCGCAAGCAGCCACGGTGGTAGAGGGAATTAAGATTCAGGTTGGCCGCACCGGCGCCATTACTCCGGTTGCCGTCCTGCGCCCGGTTAAGGTAACGGGCATTACCATTACCCGAGCTACCTTGCACAACGAAGACGAAATCAAGCGTTTGGGTTTGAAAATTGGCGATACGGTCATTGTGGGACGGGCCGGAGACGTTATTCCTGACGTTATTAAGGTCCTGCCGGAGTTGCGTACCGGCAAAGAAAAAGATTTTGTTATGCCGGTCCGTTGCCCTAGTTGCAACACCAAGCTCGAGAAACTGGAAGGCGAAGCCCTCTGGCGCTGCCCAAACCCCAAGTGTTTCGCCCGGCAACGGCGGTCGTTCTATCACTTTGTTTCGCGGGGAGCGTTTAACATCGACGGCCTTGGGCCAAAAATCATTGACCGCTTGTTAGACGAAGGTTTGATTGAAGATCCCAGCGATCTGTTTTCCCTTAAAGAAAAGGATCTTGAGCAGCTGGAACGCTTTGCCCAAAAATCCGCAGAAAATCTTGTTGCTGCTATTTCTGATCGGAAAGAAATATCGCTGCCGCGGTTTATTTATGCCTTGGGAATCCGAAATGTGGGAGAAGAAACGTCAGTGGATTTGGCCCAGCATTTTGGTTCGATTCAGAAACTCATGGACGCTTCGTTGGAAGATCTACAGAACGTTGCAAACATTGGACCGGTGGTGGCTCAATCAATCCACGAGTGGTTTTCTGACCGCCAAAACAAAGTCTTTGTAAAAAAACTGTTGCATGCTGGCATTCGTATTCATGCAGCAAAAACCCAGCAGGGACCGCTTGCAGGAAAAACCTTTGTTTTCACGGGAACCTTAGAGTCAATTGACCGAAATTCGGCAAAACAAACGGTGCGCGATTTGGGAGGAACCGTTTCTGAATCGGTTTCTGGCGGCGTTAGCTACGTGGTTTCAGGTTCCCATCCCGGCTCGAAATTCGACAAAGCCAAAAATTTAGGTATAACAATACTAGGCGAGCAAGAATTCATGAATCTGATTGCCCGCCCGTAGCATGAAATTTTCATTAACCTACCTGGGCCAGATGGACTGGTGGCTCATCATTTCTTCGGTGCTTATCACCGGCTTTGGCTTGGTGGGAATTTACAGCACTTCGCTTGCCAAGAACGATTACTCCAACTTTGAAAAACAGTTGGCTTTTTTTGCGATTGGGTTGGGGCTCATGGTAGTGATCAGCCTGTTTGATTACCGGCTTTTGCGAAATAACTCATATCTTATTTTAGCCCTCTACAGCATCTGTATCTTACTGCTGGTCGGGCTTCATTTTTTTGCTCCGGTGATCCGCGGAGCGCGCGGTTGGTATAAAATTGGATTTTTAACCTTGGCTCCCATTGAGCCGGTAAAAATTATTCTCCTTATTCTTTTGGCAAAGTACTTTTCAGTCAGACACGTTGAAATGTATAAGTTTCGCCATATTGTTTTTTCCGGACTCTATGCCTTGCTTCCCGCCGCCCTTATTTTTATCAAGCCAGATTTGGGAACTGCCTTGGTGCTCATTTTTATGTGGATTGGCATTCTGATTGTTTCAGGTATTAAACTCAAGCACTTTGCCATTCTTTCACTCGGATTTGTGATTGTCGCAGCATTTTCTTGGAATTTTTTACTCAAGGATTACCAAAAAGAGCGGGTTACCGCCTTTTTATTTCCGTCTGACATTTTAGGATCTTCGTGGAGCCAGACCCAAACCAAGCTTGCCATTGGCTCTGGCCAAATTTCAGGCGAAGGCATTGGCAAGGATTCCCAGGTTCAGTATGGGTTTTTGCCCGAGCCTCACACCGACTTTATTTTTTCAGCCATTGCCGAAGAGTGGGGAGTCATTGGTATTTTCGTTTTGTTTGTGCTGTACGGAGTTCTTATCTGGCGAATCACCATCATTGCTGTGCAATCGCAGTCAAACTTCCCGCGGCTGTTTGCGGTGGGATTTGCCATTTTGCTTATCGCTCAGTTTGCTATTAACGTGGGCATGAATTTATCACTGCTGCCGGTCGTTGGCATTTACCTCCCATTCGTCAGCTACGGTGGCTCCGGCCTCATCGCCAATTTCATTTCCCTCGGAATCCTCCAAAGCATCAAACTCCGCAACACATAGTCTCGTTTCAGGCGCTTTACTTGACATTTATTCTAAATAGTTTATAATTATATTTAAGTTTTTTGACAACTAACCTTACAAGAAACGCCCAATACAAGGAGCTGGATCATGCAAGTTGCGCCTCGTGTCTATCAGACTGCAGCCATCAAGGCTGCTCTCAAAGGATTACGAGGTCACGCCAAGCGTGCTCTCATTGTCCTTGCTACTGGTCTGGGTAAAACTCTGACCACGGCGTTCATCGCCAAGAAGTTGCGCTCTCGTCGAGTGCTCTTCCTCGTGCACAACAACTTCATCCTCAAACACGCCGTCGATGAGTTCCGTTTGGTATTCGATGAGAAGACCAAAATGGCAACCTATAACGGAATGTCTAAGAATGGAGCGAAAGACGCCGATATCGTTTTTGCCACCTGGCAAACGATGGGTAAAAACCTCAAGGAATGGGGCAAAAACCACTTTGATTTGGTCATTGTGGACGAAGCCCATCACTCTGAGGCCGATACCTATCGTCCGGTTGTGAAGTACTTTAGCGGTCCTAGACTCGGGATCACTGCTACGCCTGACCGTCAGGACGGCTCAGACATTCGAGACATCTTTGGCACTGAAGTTATCAACATTGCTCTCGAAGAAGCAATCGCCCGTGGGTGGTTGCCTCGCATTGAGTACCATGTCATCACTGACGAGAGTCTGGATGAGGACGCACTGCAAGAAATCGCCCAGGAGATCCGCGAGAGCAAAAAGCGGTTCACTATGGCGGAAGTTAACCGGCGCATCTTCATCCACAAGCGTGACATGGAAATCGCTCGGATTATTAACGGCTACAACGAAAAAGCGGTAGTGTTCTGTGCTAATATCGTACATACAGAGCGTCTCGGGAAGTCTCTGGAATTGGCCTCGACCTTCCATTCGAGGAAAGGGAGAAGCGAAAAAGATACTTGGGAAAAAAATCAAATTGTTCTGGAGGCACTGAAAAATGGATTAATTCGTAGGGTGTGTGCAGTCAACGCCTTCAATGAAGGGGTTAACGTGCCATCCGTCGGTTTAATCGCCTTTTGTCGGGTTACTGAAGCAATGACCATCTTCCGGCAACAGTTGGGTCGCGGGTTACGTCCTGGGAAGGAAAAGCTCGTCGTCCTGGACTTTGTCGGAAATCTTGAGCGCATTCAACTTGTGCTTGAGATAATGAACAAGATCTCTGACCTTCACGAGCGACACACTCCTCGGAGTGAGATTGAACGTGAAGGGTACGAGCGCCAACAGTTCGAAGTGTCTGGGAAGGGATTTGAGTTCACATTCTCTGACAAGATTGTGGACTTGATGAAAGTTCTGGAGCACTGCGAACGAGAGTTCTACCCGACATGGCAGGAAGCATCTGCTGCAGCACATCGTTTGGGGTTAAACAATTCAACCAAGTATCAGAAAGGATATAAAGAAGATCCTCGACTACCGTCTTGTCCCTGTAATGCGTATGCCGATTGTGTAAGTTGGCAAATGTTTTTCACGGGCAAAGGGAAAAGTGTTTTCTATTCCACTTGGCAAGAAGCCGCAAAGGCCGCTAGTAGACTTGGGATCAGAAGTGAAAGGGATTACAAGGCCTTCTATAAAAAAGACCCAAAGCTTCCTTCGCATCCAAGACTCAAATATCCTGATTTCCCAGGCGATACAATGTTTTTCAGTGGAAAGGAGAAAAAGAATTTCTATCATACTTGGCAAGCTGCTAGTAAAGCGGCTAAGCGCCTGGGAATCAGGACACAAGCTGATTATAGAAATAGATACGCTCAAGACCCCCGTCTTCCGAGCGTGCCCCGAACTTACAAAGGTTTCCCTGGATGGCGAATGTTTCTTCGGGGCTTAGAGAAGAAAGACCTTTACCCTACGTGGAAGGAGGCTTCAAACGCAGCACGTAGATTGGGTTTTTGTTCTCAAATCGAGTACCGGAAAGGTTACAAGAAGGACCCCCGTTTGCCGAGTAGTCCGAGAGAAAAGTACAACGATTTTCCAGGTTGGAAAAAATTCCTCGGAAAAGAATAGGAGGTGAACATAGCCCCACACGTCAGCAATGATGTTGTGGGGCTTTTTAATGTTTAGAGGTATTGACATTTGGTTGGTGAGCGACTACAATCTAATCATACATCACGTGATTGCGATATTTCGCTAAAACTAAAGCGCTCTTGCTTTCAGCAGTTTTTTTTAGATCTTGACAAGAAGGCAAGGGCAATACTCCAAAGGACTTGGAGTATTTTGTATTTTTCAATAACCTAAAGTTAACCTAAAGTTCAAAATCTAAATACTCCATAGAGACTGCTGGCAATTGGGGCATTTTTTATGTCTCAACGAAAAGTCCTATGGGTGGTAGAGTACGGAGCTACCACGTTGGATTTTGCACTTTACCTTTTGCATGGCCGAAGCAACGCAAAAAATAAAAAACTTTTCAAAGTCAAAGATCTCTTTTCCAACTCCCCACCTGTTGGAAATGCAAATCCAAACCTGGGAAGATTTTACCGAGGTTCGGCTCAAAGAACTCTTTGAGGAAATTTCTCCCATTTTAGACCACACCGGAAAAGAATTCGAGTTGTGGTTTTTGGACTACAAATTAGGCAAGGCAAACTACAAGAACGGGTTGGAAGCAAAGCGCAACAATGATTCATTGGAAGTCTCGCTGCGCTCAAAAGTTCGGCTGGTCAACAAAAAAACTAAAGAAGTAAAAGAGCAGGAAATTTTCTTGACCGACCTTCCGCTCATGACCGAGCGGGGGACCTTTATTGTAAACGGCGTCGAGCGGGTGGTAGTACCTCAGCTGATCCGGTCTCCGGGAGCTTTTTTTACCAGCCGTTCCATGCGCGGGAAAAATCATTTTGGAGCCAAGATTATTCCAAACCGCGGAGCATGGCTTGAATTTGAAACCGAAGAGTCCGGTTTTATTGGCGTAAAGATTAACCGAAAAAGAAAGGTTCCGGCTACCACGCTGCTGATGGCTTTGGGATTGGACACCGTAGAAAAAGTTCAGAAAGCTTTTTCTGATGTGGATACCGGTGAAGTAAAATACATTGCAGAAACCTTAAAACGCGACACTTCAAAAAACCAGAAAGAAGCCTTGGTTGAAATTTACCGACGGTTGCGCCCGGGAGATTTGGTAACTCCTGACACCGCCCAGGATTTGATTTTCAACATGTTCTTTAACTTTGACCGTTATGACCTGTCAAAGGTAGGACGATGGAAAACATGGCAGCGCTTGCCGGAGTTGCCGGGAGCTAAAAAATCCGGAGGTCAAGGCTGGAAAGACGAAGACATTAAAAAAGATGACCGCATTTTAACGATTGACGACCTGGTTGAAGTAGTCAAAGAAATTATCCGCCTTAACAATGATCCAAAAGCTAAGGCCGACCAGGTAGACCACTTAGGAAACCGCCGAGTGCGAACACTTTCTGAATTGCTGCAGAACCGATTGCGCGTCGGGTTAATGCGCATGGAAAGAATCATTAAGGACAAAATGTCTACCTTAGATCCTGCAACCATTACGGCTATGCAGTTAATTAACCCTCGGCCGCTGATGGCAGTCGTAAAGGAATTCTTTACCTCTTCGCAGTTCTCCCAGTTTATGGATAACGAAAATCCGCTGGCTGAGTTAGAGCACAAGCGCCGATTAACTACCACCGGTCCCGGCGGACTTACTCGGGAGCGCGCGGGGTTTGAAGTCAGAGACGTGCAGCCTTCCCACTACGGAAGAATTTGTCCGATTGAAACTCCCGAAGGTCCGAACGTAGGATTGGTAGGACACTTGGCTTCGTTTGCCAGGGTAAACCCATACGGATTTATCGAAGCTCCGTACTACAAAGTAAAAAATGGAAAAGTTACCGACGAAGTTCATTATTTCTCAGCCCAGGAGGAAGAGCGCTATGTGATTGTAGCCGCCTCGGTTCCCCTTGATAGCAATAAGAAAATTCTTCCGGAAATTCCGCCAGATAAAGTGGAAGCCCGCGTAAAAGGAGAACCTGCCGAAATTGAAATTGCAAAAGTAGATTACGCCGACGTGTCTTCCAAACAGTTTATTTCGTCAGCTACCGCATTAATTCCATTCTTGCAGAACGACGATGCTTCCCGAGCGCTTATGGGTTCAAACATGCAGCGCCAGGCGGTGCCTTTGCTCAGACCCGAGGTTCCGTTGGTGGGAACGGGCGTAGAACGCAACGTTGCCCGCGATTCAGGACAGGTGGTGTTGGCAAAAGCCAACGGAGTTATTAAAGAAGTAGACGCCTCTCACATTATGGTGCTCTACGATATCAACGGCAAGCACACCGAAGAAACCCACGAGCTGCAAACGTTTGTGCGAACCAACCAGTACTCTTGTTTTCATCAAAAACCCATTGTCCAAAAGGGCGAAAAGGTAAAAAAGGGTGATGTGCTGGCTGACGGAGCTGCCATTGATCATGGACGGCTGGCCTTGGGAAGAAACATCCTCATGTGCTTTTTGCCATTGCGCGGCGGAGGATTTGAAGACTCGATTATTATTTCAGAGCGGTTGGTAAAAGATTTTGAATTTACCTCTATTCACATTGAAGATTTTACCTGCGACGTACGCGAAACCAAATTAGGTGACGAGGTGACCACTTCGGATATTCCCAACGTCGGAGAAGAAAAACTGAAAGACTTGGATGAAGAAGGCATTGTGCGCGTAGGAGCTACCGTAGGCCCCAACGATATTTTGGTGGGAAAAATTTCTCCAAAAGGAGAAGCTGAGCTTACGCCCGAAGAACGCTTGCTTCGAGCTATTTTTGGCGACAAGGCAAAAGACGTAAAGGATACGTCCTTGCGTATGGAGCATGGCAAGAAAGGAAAAGTTACCAACGTGAAAATCTTTTCAAGAGACTTGGGACATAAATTAGAGCCTGGCGTTATTAAAAAAATCCAGGTGGAAATTGCCGAAACCCGGCACGTAAAAGTGGGCGACAAGTTGGTAGGACGTCACGGAAACAAAGGAGTGGTTTCAAAGATCTGGCCGGAGGCAGAAATGCCATTCTTGGCCGATGGAACTCCCATTGACCTGGTGATTTCTCCTCTGTCAGTTCCTTCTCGAATGAACATCGGGCAGATTTTGGAAACTCACTTGGGATGGGCGGCAAAGAAGATGAATTTTTTGGCCGTAACTCCGGCATTGCTGGGAGCCACTAAAGAAGACGTCAAAACCGAACTGAGGGCTGCGGGATTGCCGGAATCAGGACAAGAAACCTTGTACGACGGCCGAACCGGTCTTCCATTTCCGCGCAAAATTACCGTCGGTTACATGTATGTCATGAAGCTTATCCACATGGTGGACGACAAAGTGCACGCCAGATCCATCGGGCCATATTCGCTCATTACCCAGCAGCCGTTGGGAGGAAAAGCCCAGTTTGGAGGCCAGCGCTTCGGAGAAATGGAAGTGTGGGCGCTGCAGGGATACGGAGCGGCATACACGTTGCAGGAAATGCTGACGATCAAGTCTGACGACGTGGTCGGAAGAGCTACCACCTACGAATCAATTTTGAAAGGAGAACCTATTAAGAACCCAAATATCCCAGCCTCATTTAACCTCTTGGTCGCAGAGTTAAAATCATTGGGGATGGCCGTGGAAGTGAAAGAAAAGCCCCGGGTCGAGCGAGATGATCGGGAAGCTAGAAAATAGAAGTAAGTCGCAGCGAAGTAAATAAGGTACGCCGCAATTTAGGTCTCAAAGCTTAGTGTACATAACCTAAAACTGCGACATGATTTTATTCGCTTCGTTTCATAAAATCATATGCGAGTTATAGATTTAGAATCAATTCGAATTAAACTGGCTTCTCCTGAAGAAGTGTTAGGATGGTCGCACGGCGAGGTTACCAAGCCAGAAACCATCAACTACCGAACCCAAAAGCCAGAAAAAGACGGCCTCTTTGATGAGCGTATTTTTGGTCCGGAAAAAGACTATGAATGCGCCTGCGGAAAGTACAAACGCATCCGGTACAAGGGTATTGTATGCGATCGTTGCGGAGTTGAAGTGACCAAATCTCAGGTGCGTCGAGAGCGCATGGGTCACATTAAGTTGTCTACGCCCGTTTCCCACATTTGGTTTTTGCGCGGAGTCCCATCGCGCATGGGATTGGTGCTTAACAAGAGCTCTCAGCAATTAGAAAAAGTTATTTACTTTTCTTCTTATATTATTACTAAAGTTGACGGCGAAGCTCGCGATCGAATTTTGGAAGCCGTTGAACAAGAGTATAAAACCAAGGTAAAGAAAGAAAAAACCGAAGCCAAAAAGCAAGAGTTAAAGCAGCTCAAAGAAAAAGTAAAAGAAGAGGTGCTTGATATCAAAGAGCTTCGCATTTTGTCTGAGGTTGTTTACCATGATTTGTCGCTCAAGTACGGAGAAATCTTTGAAGCGGGAACCGGAGCTGAAGTCATCCGCGATCTCTTTACGAAGGTTGATTTGAAAAAAACTACTGATGAGTTAGTCAAAGAATCAGAAGAGGCTCCGCCTGCCATGAAAAAGAAAGTTCTGCGGCGATTGAAACTCTTCCAAGGAATGCTGCATGCTAAAATCCGTCCCGAATGGATGTTTATTGATGTGTTGCCGGTATTGCCTCCTGATTTGCGGCCGATGGTGCAACTTGACGGCGGACGCTATGCTTCCTCTGATTTAAATGATTTATACCGCCGAGTGATCAACCGAAACAATCGGTTAAAATACCTACAGGAAATTGCCGCCCCCGCGGTTATCGTCAGAAATGAAAAGCGTATGTTGCAAGAAGCCGTTGACGCGTTAATTGATAACGAAATGCGCAAGGGCGTCACTACTACTGCCACCACCGGAGGCAAACGATTGCTTAAGAGTTTGGCCGCCATGCTTGCCGGAAAACAGGGAAGATTTAGACAAAACCTCTTGGGAAAGCGCGTAGATTATTCGGGAAGATCGGTTATTGCAGTAGGTCCCGAGTTGCATTTTTCACACTGCGGATTGCCGAAAACGCTGGCTCTTGAAATGTTTAAGCCCTTTGTCATTAAACGCATCTTGGACCGGGAACTGGCTTATAATATTCGCGGAGCAGCCCGTTTGATTGATGAAAAGATTCCGGAAGTCTGGGCTATTTTAGAAGAAGTGGTAAAAGACAAGCTGGTGTTGCTCAACCGAGCTCCGACCTTGCACCGATTGGGCATTCAGGCCTTCCATCCGGTTCTTACCGAGGGAGAAACCATCAAGCTCCATCCATTGGTGTGTGAGGCGTTTAATGCCGACTTTGACGGGGACCAGATGGCCGTTTACTTGCCATTGTCTGAAGAAGCTCAGCGGGAGGCCAGAGAAATTATGCTGTCTTCGCTTAACTTGCTTCGGCCGGCAACCGGTTTACCGGTCATCGGACCATTTAGAGATATTGCCTTGGGTTGCTACTTCTTAACCAAAATGAAGGAGTCTGCAGTGGCTGCCAAGAAAGAAGACATCAAGTTTTACTCAAGCCAGTCGGAAGCGGTTACCGCTCACGATTACGGATTTTTGGGATTAAACGATCCGATTCGAGTGCCAAATCCGAAAACCGAACAGCATGAATTCATTGAAACTTCAGTTGGACGTTTGATTGTGAACTCTAACTTGCCTGCCACGTATCCGTATATCAATAAAGTCATCGACAACAAGACATTAAAAGCCTTGATTCGGGACATTATTGAAAAATATCACTCCCAAGAAGCCATTGATGCCATTGACCGGATCAAGACCATGGGCTTTGAGTACTGCACGTTGTCGGGTATCAGTTGGGGCATGGATGACTTGATTGTTCCCAAGGAAAAAGGAAAAATTATCGAGGAAGCAAACCGGGAAACCGAGCGCATCGAAGAGCACTATGAGAAAGGATTGCTCTCGCACGAAGAAAAAACTTCCCAAAAGATTTTAGTTTGGCAGGGAGTAAAAACCAAACTCGAAATGCTGTTGAAAACCACCTTGGTTGAAGATGGTCCGGTGCTTTCTATTATTAACGCAGGAGCTCGAGGTACCTGGGCGCAGTTGGTTCAGATGGCCGGCATGAAGGGATTGGTAAACAACCCAGCCGGAGACATTATTGAGTTGCCCGTTAAGTCTTCGTTTACTGAAGGGTTTAACGTTCTTGAGTATTTCATTTCCACGCACGGAGCCAGAAAGGGAACGGCAGACACTGCGTTGAGAACTTCATCGGCAGGATATCTGACCCGACGGTTGGTTGACGTTGCCCATGACATGATTACTTCTGAAGAAGATTGCGGAGACCGTAAAGGCCTGGAAGTCCGCCGGCAGGATGCCGACGATATTGAGCAGGACTTTACCTTTAAGCTGGTTGGCCGCGTTTGCACCGAAAACATCCTTTCAAAGGAAGACAAAAAAGAAGTGATTGTAAAGAAGGGAGAGGTGATTACCTGGCCGCAAGCAGGGCGCATTGTCAAAGAAGGAGTTGAAACGGTCTATGTGCGATCGCCGTTGACTTGCCAGAGCGTTCGCGGCACCTGTCAGAAATGTTATGGCTGGGACTTGTCGAGAAACCAATTGGTAAAGCTCGGTGAAGCGGTGGGAGTAGTGGCCGCTCAAGCTATTGGAGAGCCGGGAACCCAGCTTACCTTGCGAACGCACCACTTGGGCGGAGTTGCGGGAGCCGGTGATATTACCCAAGGATTGCCTCGAATTGAAGAAATCTTTGAGTCGCGGGTGCCAAAAGGAGAAGCAGTCATGACATTGGCAGCCGGAAAGGTAACCAAGATTGACGAAGAAAACCGAATAGTTACCATTCAACCTCCTGATAAGAAAGCTCCCCCGATTGATTACAAGATTCCGGGCAAAATTGCCATCTTGGTTTCAGAAGGCCAGGAGGTCAAAGAAAACCAGCCGCTGTGCGGAGGAAACTTGGACTTAAAGAAGCTCTATAAAGCTGCCGGCCTCGAAGAAACTCAGCGATATATTCTCAAAGAAGTGCAGCGGATTTACGCTTCACAAGGAGTAGACATTCATGACAAGCATATTGAAATCATTATCCAAAAGATGTTTTCTCGCATGAGAATCAAGCAGGAAGGCGATGCTCACTGGGTGCGAGGAGAAGTGATTGAAATGTCGGTCTTCCGCGAAGAAGTTGAACGCTTAAAGAAGCTTAAGAAAGAACCTCCATTGGCAACTCAAATGTTGCTGGGAATTTCAGAGGTTGCCCTGGCTTCAGAATCGTTCTTATCAGCTGCCTCCTTCCAGCAAACTTCCCGAGTCTTGATTAAAGCTTCTCTTGAAGGCAAAGAAGACAAGCTCCAGGGATTGAAAGAAAACGTTATCATCGGAAAACTTATTCCGGTGGGAACAGGATTTCATAAGAGTAAATAGTAGTGCAACTAAAAACCGGCCGCTCGGCCGGTTTTTAGTTGCCTGACGCTTGTAATGCCAGAAAATAATGATACAGTGAGACTGTGTTATTGTATCAGTTCTTTCGTCGCCTTTGGAGGGATTCTGTATGCGATGGGAAAGGTTTTTGACTGTTGTCGGTTTATTTCTGATGCCCTTCGTTTGGTTGGGCTTTGTCTTGCCTGCAGCAATAGTGTCGTATTGGTGCTTGCCGCGACCAGGGGAGTATCGAGTCAAATGGTTTCAGTATGAAGCTGGCCAATACGTGGCTACCGTACAGTGCGTGGCCACCGGAGTCTTTTGCCTGATGAGTTTCCCCGGAAAACGAGGAGAATGTCGGGTTACCGACATTCTGGTAATCTCTCTCGGCGGACGGTTTTGTATCAAGCCTTTTTATCTGCCGCAATCACCGGCAGATACTAAGTTTGATCAAAAAGCGAAGACGCGGCGTCTGGCAGCAAAGCAATTGGTGTAAAATGCAATGGTGGTGATTGGGCCTTGGCACAGGTGTGCCAAGGCTTTTCATTGACAAAAAGTTTTTAGTGAGTTAAAATACAATTAACGTTTTTGATGTTGAGTCTTACAGTAATAGTTATTTAGCGCGAAAGGAGTTTGTAGTGGATTGGTCACATTGGGTCTTGATACTGTGTGTGTCAGTGGTTAGCATTTTTGTAAGTCGGAAGTTTTTCTCCAAATACCCGGTGTTTTGGGAAGAACTTAAACCAAACAACCAATATCACGTTCTATATGTGAGGACCATGCCACTTGTTATTGGTTCCTCTCGCGTTCAATACGGAATTCTAGACCTAGAAGCATCACCATGCAAATGGCCAGTGGCCGTCGTTTTGCCGGACAAAGGGATCAGAGAGGGAGATAGTATCCAAGTGCGTGGCACTTGGTGGAGCTCAGAGTTCTGGGTTAAAAAGCGTGGGCAGGATGTTTGGAAACGTCTCTGGCCAGCTCCGGAATTGGTCTAAAACAAGTTAAGGCTCGCAACAGTGAAGTTGCGAGCCTCTTTTTTTTACACTTGAATGTGGGTAAATTCAGATGGTATACTGAGATAATTGAGATTGGGTTCAATCTCGCTTTTTATAGCGTGCGCTATGGCCAAACACGAAAAAGAAAAAAATCAAAAGAAAGAAAACGGGAAAGACAAGAAAGTAAAAAAGAAAGAATCGCTGTTGCACATCCGGACCAAAAAGTGGATCAAATCCGTAATCATGTTTTTGGTTGCGGTTATTGCAACTCTTTCTTTTTTTGAAAAAGCCGGACTGGCAGGCCAGTGGATTGAAACGGCTTTTAAGCTGGTTTTTGGCGATGCCCGCATTACGATTGCCACAATTATCTTGTCCATGTTTGCGGCAGGATTTGTTTTTCTAAAATCTAAAAAACGAGTAAAATTTTTAGCCATCATCTTGGCTATTGTGATTACGTCAGCGGGAATTTCGGGAATTTCTGCAAATCAAGGATTAGTTTTCCAGCACTTGGGGGGAGTCGGATGGGTTGCTGAATTTTTTGTAAAAATATTTGGATTGCTGGTTTCTAATCTTATCTTTTTGGCTATCATTATTATCGGGCTGTTCATTTTTTTGCAGTTTTTATGGCAGGAAGCTCCAAAAGAACCGGAGCTAAAGCCCGGAGATTTGCCAATAAAAAGCACCGATGCGCCTACGTTTAAAATCAAAGGAGTAGAAGAGCCAAAGCCCGACGAAAAAAAGATCGCCTTTTTAAAAAAACCAGAACCGGCCAAAGAAAAAAAGCTGGTGCCAGCTCCGGTTCTTTCGGCGGTACAAAAAGGAAACTACTCCCTGCCGCCCGTTGACCTGCTTTCTAAAAACGAAACGGTTCCTACGTCAGGAAACATCAAAGAAAACTCCCTCATTATTAAAAAGACGTTAGAAAACTTCGGCATTCCGGTGGAAATGGCCGAGGTAAATGTCGGGCCGACCGTTACTCAATACGCCTTTAAACCGGCCGAGGGGGTTAAGCTTTCCAAAATTACGACGCTTTCCAACAACTTAGCTTTAGCCTTAGCAGCCCACCCTATTAGAATTGAGGCTCCCATTCCCGGAAAATCCTTGGTTGGCATTGAAGTGCCAAACAAAGTCCGAGCTACCATTGTGCTGAGAAACTTGGTTGCCGACTCACTCTACCAAAATGGGCCGGAAGCCTTGCCGATTGCTCTAGGAAAAGATGTTTCCGGAAGCCCGGTGTATACCGATCTAACCGAAATGCCGCACCTGCTGGTGGCCGGAGCAACCGGAACAGGAAAAACCATTTTCTTAAATTCGCTTATTTTAAGTTTGCTGTACAAGAATACGCCTGAAACCTTGCGTATGATCATGGTTGATCCCAAACGCGTCGAATTTCAAAACTACAACGAAATTCCCCATTTGCTATGTCCGGTTATTTACGACGCCAACAAAACCATGAATGCCTTGCAGTGGCTGGCGCGCGAAATGGAACGCAGGTTTGAAGTCTTTTCTGAAATTCCAACCCGGAACATCAAAACCTATAACACCAATAAAAATGTCATTGCTTCCGGAAACAAGTTGCCCTACATTGCTTTGATCGTTGACGAATTAGCCGACCTGATGGCTGCCAAAGGCCGTGAGCTTGAAGGAGGCATTGTACGTTTGGCCCAGATGGCTCGAGCTACGGGAATCCACTTGGTATTAGCCACCCAGCGACCGTCAGTTGAAGTTATTACGGGATTAATCAAAGCCAACATTACTTCTCGAATTACCTTTCAGGTGGCTTCTCAGGTTGATTCGCGCACGGTATTAGATACTTCGGGAGCTGAAAAATTACTGGGATATGGAGATATGCTATTTTTGTCTTCAAAGAGTTCAAAGATTGCCAGAATTCAAGGTCCCTATGTTTCGGAAAAAGAAGTGAAGAATGTTTCTGATTGGATTGCCGAGCATGGCAAAGGTATTGAAGATCCCCAGTCCATGCTTATTCAAAGCCTGCATGATACCTTAGAACAGCAGCAAGCTGCCGAAAAGGGAGGCGGAGGAGAGGAAGCGTTTATGGGAGACAACGATCCGCTGTTTGAAGATGTAAAACGCATTGTGCTGGAAACTCAAAAAGCTTCGGCCTCATTCTTGCAGCGGCGGTTGCGCATTGGATATTCCAGAGCTGCTCGGCTTATTGATATGCTAGAAGAGCAGGGCATTGTGGGACCTGCCGACGGCGCCAAACCTCGTGCGGTATATGCTGACAAGGCAACCGACAACCCAAGCTTATCAGAAACCGAACACACACCATTTGACGAATCAGAGACGACACCAAAACAAGGCGACAACTGGCAACAAGTGTAAGAATTTTTAAGAAACTGCTGTGGTTAAATAAATGAAAGAACATTTTCTTGTTTCAAGCGAGAGGATTGTAAATAAGATTTATATCGTACGGAATAAAAAGGTGATGTTAGACAAAGATCTAGCGGAGCTATATGGAGTGAAAACGAAAGCATTAAATCAGGCAGTGAAACGAAATAGCAGCAGGTTTCCAGAAGACTTTATGTTTAAGCTTGAAAAGAAGGAATTTGATCTTTTGAGGTCACAAATTGTGACCTCAAAAAGAGGAGGCACAAAACAGGTGCCCCTGGTATTTACTGAGCAAGGCGTAGCTATGTTATCAAGTGTACTGCATAGCGAACGGGCAATAACGGTAAATATTCAGATCATCAGAACTTTTCATAGGCTGCGAGAACTATTGGCAACCAATGAATCTTTGCAGAGGAGGATTATGGAAATAGAAAAAAAGTACGATACTAAGATAAAGAAAATTTTTGATGTTCTTGAACTCTTGCTTTCTCAAGAGCAGAAGCCAAAAAACAAAATAGGATTTACTAAATAATTTCATGGACAAAAAAATTGTAGTGTTAGCGCTCGTTGCAAGTTTTCTGATGGGTTTGGTAATTAATGCTGACTATATGGCATACCATCCTGTAGCTTCGAATGATCTACAAAAAAACCCTGTGGCTTGTACGCAAGAAGCCATGCAGTGCCCGGACGGTTCATATGTATCCAGAACCGGTCCCAATTGTGAATTCGCCCAATGTCCAGATGCCGCGGTAAGAACATACAGCAACACCCAACAAGGAGTTCAGTTTCAATATCCAGATTTTACAAAGCTCGAGCCAGCTTCTCCGTTTTTTGGCCCTCATGATCCAGAGGTTATTATAAGTTCTTTGCAAAGCACTACCATCGATAGCAAGGGATGTTTTTATGATAATAGTCGGTATCCAGCAGCAACAAACATTCCAGAACAGGTAATCACGTTGGGAAGTACGAAGTTCTGTTTTTCAGAGGCAGGGGGCGCAGGAGCTGGTAGTACCTACATCGACGAATTTTATACGACTCTCCATGAAAATTCGCATATAACGTTGCACTATGCGTTTCGAGAGGTCAATGGTTGCCCCGTATTTCTTGGTAGTCCAAATTATCAGCCATGTTTAGACTATTGGAATAACCGACACCCATTAATCGATTCCTTAATCCAAGATAGTGTTGCAACTTTGCAGTTTCTCAAATAAAATAGAGCATTAATATAAATACCAGTAATTGGGCTTGCTCCTCAAGTAGCGTAAGTGACAAGCTTGTTATCCGGTTTCATTATGGCAAAAGAAAAAATTAAGGTAATCAAAGAGGAAAAAAAATCTGCTGACGCAGTACAAGGCAAACAAAATAAAGCGCTGGATGCTGCGGTCAATGAAATCAAAGAACGCTTTGGGGAGGGTTCCATTATGAAGCTCAGTGAGACTGGCAAGGTAAATGTGGATGCAATTCCCACTGGATCTATTGCGATGGATGTGGCCCTGGGAGTTGGCGGAATGCCGAGAGGCAGAATTATTGAGATTTACGGAGCGGAATCCTCGGGAAAAACAACGCTCTGTTTGCACGTGGTGGCCGAAGCCCAAAAGAAAGGAGGCGTGTGCGCCTACATTGACGCTGAGCATGCCATGGATCCTGATTATGCAAAACGTCTTGGAGTAAATATCGACGAACTGTTGATTTCCCAACCTGATTCGGGTGAAAATGCACTGCAAATTGTAGAAACCTTAGTAAACACCAAAAACGTAGATGTGATTGTAGTAGACTCGGTAGCTGCGTTAACTCCTCAACGAGAAATTGAAGGAGAGATTGGAGACCAACACATGGGGCTTCAGGCTCGCATGATGTCGCAGGCTTGCAGAAAGTTGTCGGCCATTGCTGCAAAGTCAAACACTATGATTATTTTTATTAACCAGACCAGAATGAAAATTGGCATGGTATTTGGGAATCCCGAAACTACTCCTGGTGGACTAGCACTTAAGTTTTACGCCTCGGTAAGAATTAATTTAGCCAGAACAGCGCAAATAAAATCGGGAGACGAAATTATCGGTAATCGAGTAAAAGCCAAGATTGTCAAAAATAAAGTGGCAGCTCCTTTTAAGGTTGCCGAATTTGACATTTACTACAACGAAGGAATTTCAAAGTCGGGAGATGCGCTGAGGGCTGGATTGGCTAATGGCATGATAAAGCAGGTAGGAAGCTTCTTTAACTTCCAAGGACAGAAAATCGGCCAGGGAACCGAAGCTGCCAAAGCCTTCTTAAAAGAACATCCCGAAGCCATTGAAAAAATCAAAACCGCCATTCCGGTGCAGGTATAACGCATACAAAAAAGCAGCCTTATATAAGGCTGCTTTTTTGTATGAGATTACTTAACGAGGAGTATATGGCATCATGCCCATCTGGCGAGCTCGCTTGATGGCAGTGGCAATTTTTCTCTGGTGATGGCTGCACAATCCGGTTTTCTTTCGTGGTTTAATTTTAAAAAAACCAGAAACAAACCGATGCAAAAGCTCGGTATTTTTATAGTCGATGGTGTCGATGTTTTTTTGGCAAAAATAACAGAACATTGTATGGTTGTAATTGTTATGCTTGTTTTATCGCGCTCGATACATTGGACGCTTATTTTAATGCACTAGAACAACTAGAACAGTTAAAACAGTAAATCAGTTTTAAAAAGGAATATCTTTTACATCTATCTCGCCGGAATCCTTGGGTTCGCTATTCGAGATAGGGTTATAATTTTCTTCGATAATGGGAATGTCTTCTGCTTTGGTTGGTTGATTGCTGGTTGATTCGTTGTTGTTTCGTGGTGATCCGCCGGCTCCTTTTGGTCCTAACTGCAAAGTTTCGGCAATAATTTCGGTCTTATACTGCTTGGCTCCTGCGGAGTTTAACCAATTGCTCGTCTTTAATCTGCCTTCAATGAATACGAGAGCTCCTTTGGTAAGGTATCGCGAAGCGATGTCGGCTAATTTCCCAAAAGTTACAATGTTATGAAATTCCACATCCTGCTTTTTTTGACCGGATTGGTCGGTGTAAAAGCGGTTGGTCGCGATACCAAATGAGGCAACTTGCTGGCCACTGGGTAGCGATCTGACTTCTGGATCCCGGGTAACATTTCCTAAAATGAATGCTTTGTTTAGATTCATTGAGTGTTAGTTGTTTTACATGTTATATCGCGGCCTCGCAGCTGCGAGGCCGCTTGTTGCAACTGTTCCAATTGAACAATTATAACAAGCGCAGCGATGAAACACTAGAACATTTTTACTCGCTTAAAATTTCATCAAGCTTCTTTTCCATTTCATCCATCTGAACTTTTCCTTCGTGCTTTTTATCTTGTTCTTCTGGTTTTTTAAAGGGAGATTCGCTTGGGGTTGCTGGTTCTGTGATGGGCTTTCTGGTTCTGCGTTCTTTGACTTCCCGATGAACAGGTTTGATGGTAATCATATGACGCAACACATGGGTATTCTTTTCCAGTTTTTGAGAAATTTCTTTTACGGTATTTTCGGGCAGTTGAAGGGTGGCGGTAACGATATATCCTGACGAAATGCCATTGATGGGATAGGCCAAGGGTTGAGGCATTTTCTTTTCTGATGCCACAATGACTCCATTATGGGATTGCACAAAAGCTTCGAAGTCTTTTTTTACATTGTCTGACTCTTCCTGGCTGATCTGCGAAGAGATCATGTAGAGTAATTCGTACGTTTTCATGATGATATAATTGTATAGGCGTAGTATAACAGGAATCACTAAAAAATCAAGCTTTTTTCTCGCTTAGGTTGTGCTATGATAGCAATATGATCGACTCATCAATTTTTAAGTCGTACGACGTACGAGGAACCTATCCTGACCAGTTAAACGAAGACGCGGCCTATCACATTGGCCGGGCCTTTGTAACACATACAAAAGCTAAAAAGATTGTCATTGGCTATGACGCGAGACTTTCTTCGCCTGCGCTGTTTAAATCGCTTGCCGATGGCATTATGTCAAAGGGATCTGAAGTGTACAGCATTGGCGAGGTTCCCACTGAATGCTTATACTTTGCGGTGGGGTCGTACGATTTTGACGCTGGTATTATGATTACCGCCAGCCATAACCCAAAAGAATACAATGGATTTAAAATGATGATTCACCGAGACAACGATATTATTTGGGTGCGAGGAAAGGACTTGCTGGATTCGCTTGACCAACATAGTTCCCATGAGCAAAACAATGAGACTGTTCATCAAAAAGATATTCTCCCAGACTATGTAAAGCATGTTCTGAAGTTTTCAGGTGAAATGAAACGCTTTCGAATTGTTGTTGATGCCTCTAATGGAGTGATCGGAAAAATTATTGAAGCCTTGCAACCGAGTTTGCCTGTTGAAATTATCCCGTTAAACTTTGCACCCGACGGAAATTTTCCAAATCACAGTCCAAACCCGCTCGAGCCAGGATCTGTTGATCAAATTGCAAAGAAAATCAAAGAAACGCATGCTGACTTTGGATTTATGTTTGACGGCGATGCCGACCGAATTTTCTTAGTTGATGAGCAGGGAAATCTAGTGCCAGCTGATATTGAATTGTTACTGTTGGCAAAATATTTCTTAACGAAAAATCCGGGAGCGGCCATTGCCTACAATGTTACTTGTTCACGAGTAGTGCCAGAACATATTACCAAGTGGGGAGGTGTGCCAGTGCGCACGGCAGTTGGATTTGTAAATGTGCGCGAAGGATTGATACAGCATCATGGAATCATGGGGGGCGAGGGCTCCGCCCATTATTGTTTTCGTGATCATTTTTACATGGATTCTGGCATTATTGCATTTTTAACACTCTTGCAGATTATTTCTCGCGATGACAAGAAGTTTTCTGAACTGGTGCAAGAACTCATGGTATACTACAAAAAAGAATTAAACTTTACGGTTACTGACAAAGGAGGCGTGTTGGCTGCTATCAAGGAAAAATACGCTGACGGCAAGCAGGATTTTTTGGATGGAGTGACGGTTGAATACCAAGATTGGTGGTTTAACGCCAGACCTTCTAATACCGAGCCCTTGTTGCGCCTTACCGTTGAGGCAAACACGCAAGAGTTACTCGATAAAAAAATAGCTGAACTTTTTGAAATGGTTAATTCTTAAATCAAAAAACAGCCTCGCGAGGCTGTTTTTTGATTCTATAACCTAGACCAATCCCATTTTTTCTTTCACTTCCTGCATGGTGGACTGGGCGAGCGTTTGAGCTCGTTGTTGTCCCTGTTTTAACATTTCTTCTACATAGACGGCTCGGGTTGAAAGCTCTTTTTGCTTTCTACGGAAAGGTTCTAAGTAGTTTACTACGACTACCGCCAGAGATTTTTTAAACTCCGCGTATGACTTTTTGTGGAATTGCTTTTCAATGACTTCAATAGGTGTGTTATTCAGAAGGCTGTAGATTGTGAGTAAATTAGAAATGCCGGGTTTCTTGGTGACATTATACAAGATATCTTTTCCAGAATCGGTGGTGGCTGACATAATTTTTTTGGTAAGGTCTTCTGGCGAATCAAAGAGAAACAAGCAGCTTTTAGGATCATCTGATTTTGACATCTTGCGTTTGGGATCGGTAAGGCTGAGAATTTTTGCCCCGGCATTTGGGATGAGCGATTTTGGCTCTTGAAAGGTTTGGCCAAACTTCTGGTTAAACTTGCGGGCAAGAGTTCGGATGAGCTCAACGTGTTGCTCCTGATCTTTTCCCACGGGAACCGCGTCGGCTTTATACAACAGCACATCCGCAGACATCAACACTGGATAATCAAGCAGACCCACATTGATATTGTCTTTATTTTTCTTGGCTTTATCTTTGTATTGGGTCATGCGTTCAAGCTCGCCTAACGGAGTGAGCGTGTTAAGCAACCAAGCGAGTTCGGCATGAGCGGGAACCTGCGACTGAATGAAGACTACCGCTTTTTCCGGATTTAATCCGGCGGCCAAGTACGCAATGAGTACCTGGGTGACCCGGTTTTTAAATGTTGCCGGATCGTACGCTGTGGTGATGGCGTGCAGGTCGGCAATAAAAAACATGCATTCGTTTTCGTCTTGCAGGGTGATCCATTGCCGGATGGCGCCCAGGTAGTTTCCAATGTGAATTTTTTCGGTGGGCTGAATACCAGATACAATTTTCATATTTGTTTATGGTACTATACTTCGATAACAACCGGAAGAATCATTGGTCTTCTCGATGTCTTGCTATGCAAGAAATCTCCAACTTTATTGCGGATTTCATCTTTAACGTATACCCAATTGATCGCTCCGGTATGTCCGGCGCTTTTTTCAACAATTTCAATTACCTTTTTTCTGGTTTGAGCCAGCAGTTCTTTTGATTCTCGCAGATATACAAACCCTCGGGAGATAATGTCGGGTGAACCTTTTACCTTACCGGTTTTGCTGTCGATGGCTGCCACGATGACAAACATGCCATCTTCGGCTAACATTTGGCGGTCGCGTAACACAATTTCTCCAACATCTCCAACGCCAAGTCCGTCAACAAACACATAGTTTGAGGGAACCTTGTCGGGCAACATTACAAATCCTTCTTTGGTTAGCTTCATGACAGATCCATTATCTGGAACCAAAACCTTGTCTTTGGAGTAGCCAAGTTCGTAAGCAAGCTTTGCAGCCTCTTTTAGCATGAAGTGGTTTCCGTAGACCGGAATAAAGTACGTAGGCTTGATATCATTAATCATTTTACGGACACCGTCTTGGTTGCTGTGGCCCGAAATATGAACATCAATCATATCGGAATGGTACACATAGTCAGACAGGCGATACAGGTTGTCGCGCAGGCGCTGTACGGTTCGCTCGTTTCCCGGAATAACCGATGACGAGAAAATAACCGTATCGTCTTTTTTAATCTGGATGTGACGGTGGTTTCCTGCAACAATGCGCGAGAGTGCCGCGCGCTCTTCACCTTGGGCGCCCGTGCACACTACCACTACCTTGTTGTTAGGGTATTCATGGGTTTTGTCGATGGGAATGATGACGCCTTTGGGAATTTTAATGTATCCAAGTTTCTGGGCAATCTCAATGTTCAGCTTCATGGAAAACCCGTCGAGAGCAACTTTTTTATTGGTTTTGGCCGCAAATTCCATGATCTGTTTAACGCGCTCAATTTGCGAAGAGAAAGTGGCTACGATAACGCGGCCGGGAGCATTTGCAATTAACTTGTGCAGGTTGGCCAGCATTTCTTCTTCGGTCACCTGTTTTTTGTTGTTGACCGCTGCGATCGATTCAAGCATTAAAATCGTCGGTTTTTTTAAGTGCTGCAGTTGGGTGTACTCAAGTTCTTTTCGGCCGATAGGAGCTTTTTCAATAGTCCAGTCGCCCGGGTGGATGACCGTGCCAACCGGAGTTTCTAAAATGACTCCGACGGCGTCCATGATGGCATGGTCGATCGCAAAAAACTTTATGGTAAAGTTACCGAGTTTATGCACTTCGCTTAAGCTTTTGACATACAAGGTTTTTAGTTTCTTTGAGCTGTTTCGGTCAAAATCTTCTTGGCGGTGCTTGATCATTTCAAGCGTTAACGGACGGCCGATAATCAAGGGATTTCCCAGTTTTTTGAGCAAAATGGGAGCAGCTCCAATGTGGTCTAAGTGACCATGGGAGAAAATAACTGCTTTAATTTGTTTTTCTTTTCCTTTCAGATATTCGGTATTGGGAATGACATAGTCGATTCCCGGCATGTCCTCTTCTGGGAATTGAATTCCCATATCCAAGACAATGATATCTTGGCCGTACTCGAATACGGTCATGTTTCGTCCTACCTCTTCGCATCCTCCCAGTGGGATGATGCGCAATGCCCCCATGCCACTTTCGTAGGCATGCGAGGATCCTCGACGGCTTGCCGTCGGGAATTCTTCTTTTTTATTGTGGTTACTGTTGTTGTGTTTTATCATAATGATACTGTTATCGTTAGAGTGATTGCAATGTGCAGACGGAGGGAGTTGAACCCTCAAGCCTTGCGGCATACGCTCCTGAAGCGTACGTGTTTGCCAGTTTCACCACGTCTGCAAACGTTATTTTTGCATGAGCCCCTTGAATTGTTCGACGATTGCCACGGGAGCAGGATCAATGCCTTGCTCAATGGCTGCATAGTATGATGTCCAGCTTGCTAATAAGAGCGATGAAAATATCTTATAGAGCAATGGGCCTTCTTGAAATAAGACGGTTTCAACCTGGATGTGGTCATCTTTAATAATATTGGCGGTCAAATCCATGCGCTTTATATTGCGGGGATGATCCTCTGAGTCTTTGAGCATGATAACGCAAAAATATTTTGCCAGGACGTCGCCAAACCCAGTGTATCCCACCATCTCGTTGTGGTTTAACTCAGGGAAATAATTCCAGAAAGCGGGAATTTTTGAATTCTCGTTGAATTTGATTTTCCAAAGCTGGGCAACTGCCGCCAGGGGAGATGAACTGTAGATGACCGGAATTTTACTCGCAATTTTTTTGGCGAGTTTTTTTCCTTCTTGCTCGATGGCTCCGTTGGCGGCGTACAGCTGCTGGGAAACAGCGGCAATGTCAGCTGACAAGTCGTCAATAAGGTTTGCATTTGCCAGGATGGCTGCTAGGGCGGCAAACAGATATCCGGTTGCCTCGCGCGGTTGGATGCCAGAAGGAATTTTTACGAACGGCAGGTGTTGTTCCTGGCATATCTTTTCCAGTTGGCCACCAGAAGAGATTCCGACAATCGTAAGTTTTTGTTCGATTGCCTCCTGCAAGGCTGACAAGGTTTCCTCGGTGTTTCCCGAATACGAAATGCAAATGACCAGGCTTTGTCTGTCTGCAGCCGGCGCCAAATTATAATCTCGATGGATGGTTACCGGCACCTTGGTCTTGTGTAAGGCAGCAAGAATTTCAGCAGGCAGCACTGAGCCTCCCATGCCGCAGATTACCAGGTTGGTATAGGTTTCCGGCAGATGAATCTTTTCAGCAAGGGCCAAGCCAAAGGTAAGCTGATGAGCTGAATCAGCAATGACTTGGTGCATGTTTGATGGGTCAAGGTTTTGTTTCATGGATGGTTGTTGTGGAGTTATTTTAATACCCGTTTGGTGTCAATGTACCATTGGGTTACGTTGGAAAAGCGTTTTGCAGGATCAATAATTTTGGCGGTATCAATACCGTGGACCATCGCAGAAACCCAGTAACTGTAATTTGGATTGTACAGGAATAAGGCAGGGGCATCGCTAGTTATGTCGTTTTGGATTTGTTCAAGGTCTTGTTCTTTTTTTGATGCATCCAGGGTTGACCGCGCGTCTTCTAGGAGTTTGTCAACCGCGGTATTTTGGTATTCAGAAAGATTTAACCCTGGGTCTTGGATTTGCGAGGAATGCCAGAATGGGTATAGGTCGGGTTCGGCTCCCAGTGCCTGTCCGTAGAGCAGGGCGTCGTAGGTTCGGTCTTTGATGATTGGCTTTAAGTCGGTTAGTGAAACAGCATTGATGGTAACGTCAGCTCCTACGCTCTGCCAGTATTGCTTGAGAAGGTTGGCAACTTCAATAAGCTGGGGTTGGTCTACGGTAACCAAGGTAAACTGCAACGGTTGTGAATTCTGTTGAGGTCCAAAGCAGACCGTGTTCAGCTGTTGGCGGGTTGCGGTTCCCGTTTCACCGGTTGGTTTTGCATCCGGCAAGTACTGCTTTTGGAATGCCGTGACAGCCGCGTCGGTTCCTGAACCGAATTTTCCGGTGGTTTCGCTGTTCAGCAGATTGCTAAATGCTCCGTTGTTAATTCGGTTTAAGCATGCTTGCAGTTGGGTAACTTCGGTTCCCTTTGATCCAATTTTCAAATAACTCTTAAATTGAAAAGCAAGTTTTTTGGTAATTGATTTTTGGAGAATTCCCGATCCGTTGTCGGCAAACCCTGCGGTTCCCAACAGTTTTTTAGCTTGGTCTTCGTTAAATCCAATGGGGTTTTGAGGGGCTTGATATCCGTAGAAATCTGGCAAGATGGGTGAGTCTACCGGTACGGTGGGATTTTTTGTTTCGGCGCTGATTTTGGTAATTAATGCCGATGTATTTACCGATGCAATCATTGCCTGGCGAACATTGCTGTCAGAAAACAGGGAGTCTTTTTGCATGTTGAAAAACACGGCAAAATATCGGGGGAGTGAGAAGTTGTATACAGAAAACGACTGCGCGGGCCAACCTTGGTGAATTTGGCTTTCTGCCGCTGCTTGGCTGTTGTCAAAAGCGGCCAAGGTAAATCCGTTGATCTGTTTTGCGTTCGCAGCTTGGATTAGATCATCTTTCTTTTCAAAGAAATCGAACGTGATAGCCTCGAGGTGTGAAGGTTGGTTGTAGTAGTGCCGGTTTGAAGCAAGGCTGATTGACTTGATAAATCCGGTATTGGTTTGGGAAATGTCGGCAAATTGAAAGGGTCCCGAACCGACGGGTTGCAGGTTGTATACTGACAAGATGAAGTTTTCGGGAGCTATGGTTCCCCAAATGTGTTGCGGGATAATTTTTACCGTGCAGTTTTCTAAAAATGCATTATACGGGCTCTTGAGTAAGAATCGTACGGAGCTGTCGGATATCTTTTCAACATCCACATCAATCCAGTTGGCCCGAAGCGGACTCTTGTAGTCTGAGTTTTGCAGCGTTTTGATGGTAAAGACAACGTCGTCGGCGGTCAGCGGTTTCCCATCCTGCCAAACAGCAGTTTTTTTTAGCTGGAAGTCATAGGTTTTTCCATCATCGGAAACTGTATAACTGTCGGCTAAATCTTTGACGATTTTTCCCTGGCTGTCGTACGTCATCAGTCCTGAGTATACCAAGTCAATGAGCGTTCGGTCGGTGTCGTTGGTCTCTCCGTACACAGGGTTGATGAATCGCGGTTGGCCGACAACTCCCTCAATATAGGTTCCTCCTAATGCGGGAACCTGTTTGGTGGCATCAAGGTAAATGCTGGTAACAAAAAATCCAAGAGAAGCAATGGCGATCAGAAAGAATATCGTAAGGGAGATTTTTTCGCGTTTTTTTAAAACTTTAAAAAGTTGTTTCCACTGAGAGAAACTAGGAAATGTCATTGGTAAAGTAAAAGTTCTGGCGGGTCAGGTTATGTAAAGAGGCTGACGACGCCTAATATGATGAACAATCCTGCTACCACGATCGTAGCATAGTAGATATTTTTTTGGATACCTCGCTTTTGAGAATAAAATTCTCCTCCTCCGCCGAAGGCTGATCCCAGCGCCGTGCCGCGTTGCTGTAGGGCAATCAAAATAACAAGAATAACGGAAACTGCAATTTGTGCCCAAAATACGATTTGGTTCATAAATGTTTTAACTGTTCAAATTGTTTTATTGCTCCGATGTACATCGGAACTTGTTATAACTGTTTTGTTTGAATCGTTTGCAACCAGCGAGCCCGAAGGGCGAGCGATATAACAGTTAGAACATTTGCAACAAGCGAAGCGATAAGGTTATTCTTTAATGAGTAATGTTAATACGAAGTTGAGCGCCCAAACGATGAGGCTGGTAAACACTAGCGGGTATATCAGAGGGATGGTTACTTCCTTAAACATAACGTCCAGTAACCAGACCAAGATAACGTTAATCACGAGGCTAAAAAGACCGAGGGTGAGAATTTCTAAGGGAAGCGTCAGGGCTTTTAAGATGGGTTTAATGAAAAAGTTCAGGAATCCCAGAATAATGCCCAGGAGCAAAAATAATTCCCAAACGGCGGTCAAGGGAAACCCAAAAACGCCTGTGTCGGGGAGAAGCGCAATGCTGACTCCGGGCACAACCACCGATGCAATCCAGAGTCCTAATGTGGCTGCAACAACGTTTAAGAGAAGCTTCTTCATTTATATTACTATAGCAGAACTTTTATAAAGTTCAAGGTTATAAAAATAAGCCTCCATAGCAACGAGCTATGGAGGCCTTCCCCTGGGTGGGGACAACCGAGTGAAACATCGCGTTTCAATTATTAGTGTATCCCATGGCCAGCGTAAGTCAAGACTTTAAAAAGCAGTATCGGTAGGTCAGTTGTTTTTTAAAAGATGATGTGCTCGCAGTTTTTTGTGGTAGGTAATGGCGAACCGGTGTGCTTCGTCGTCAAGATGCACAATGAGGTTGTAGATTCCTTGGGGAAGTTTTTTAAGGAGTATTGGTTGGGGTCTGCCTTCAATAAAGAGTTCCTTGAAGCGTTTTGCAATTGAAATGACGCGGATACTGCTGGTTTCCTTTTTTTCATTTTTTACGGTAATTCCCGCATTAAGCTGAGCAATGCCACCGTCAATAAGTATGACTTCTGGCGCATCCCATTCAGGATGCGTAAATCGCCGTCGAAGTATTTCCTTGAGCATGGCTATGTCATTTGGTCCCGATTGCGAAGCAATCGGGGATCCTCGATCGCCCCGGTTTAACCGGGGCGATCGGGATTCTTGTCCCCATTTGATGCGAAACTTTTTGTATTGGTTTTTTGCCGGCTCTCCATTTCTAAACACCACCATCGATCCTACCGCATATTTCCCTTGGATATTAGAAATGTCATAGCATTCGATGCGGTAAATGGGTTGTGGGGAGTTGGTGATGCCTTCGAGTAAGTTGCTCGTGTATGTCCATTGGCCAATGCTTGACTGAGGAGCTTCAATAACTCGGGTATGAGCCATCACTTGCTCGAGCGCATAGATTTTGTCGCGAACTTTTAAGGCGTTTTCAAAATCATGCGATTTTGAAAACACGCGCATTTCTTGTTGCAAGCCAGCAAGAACCGTTTTGCGTTTGCCTTGGAGTATTAACACAAGTTTTTTGATGCTCTTTTTATAGTCTTGCAAGTCAGGTGTTGGACCTGGACACAAATCCAAATGACACCAGGTGCACTTTTGCTTCGGATGTTTTTTTGAGGTGTAGTACGGAAACACCTTCCGTAAAAACTTGAGGGT
>Ga0070741_10002813_pt1 | contig 45310 bp, 36 predicted proteins | sample Coa_R1_4_FD_66440 | JGI IMG/M metagenome (GOLD analysis project Ga0070741, IMG submission 66440) | Surface soil microbial communities from Centralia Pennsylvania, which are recovering from an underground coalmine fire - Coalmine... | ecosystem: Environmental > Terrestrial > Soil > Unclassified ... | reverse complement strand
AAGGCGATCGGCGTGCCGCTCGCGAAGATCGCGGCGCGCTGCATGGTCGGGCAGACGCTCCGGCAGCAGAGCTTCACCCAGGAGGTCGTGCCGACGCAGGTGAGCGTCAAGGAGGCCGTCTTCCCGTTCATCAAGTTCCCCGGCGTCGACACCGTCCTCGGGCCCGAGATGAAGTCGACGGGCGAGGTGATGGGCATCGACGGGAGCTTCGGCGCCGCCTTCGCGAAGGCGCAGATCGCGGCCGCGACGCTGCTTCCGGCGGGCGGCCGCGCGTTCCTCTCCGTCCCGGAGGCGGAATGGGAGCACGTCGTGCCGATCGCGCGGAAGCTCGTCGCACGGGGCTTCTCGCTCCTCGCGACGCGCGGCACGGCGGAGCGGCTGCGCCGGGCGGGCCTCGCCGTCGAGACGATCAACAAGGTCGCCGAGGGAAGCCCGCACATCGGCGACGCGCTCCGCCGCGGCGAGGTCGCGCTCGTCATCAACACGCCCGTCGGGGCGGACTCCGTGCGCGACTCGTTCCCGATCCGCCGCACCGCGCTCGAGTGCCGCGTGCCGTACTTCACGACGATCGCCGCGGCGGCCGCGGCCGCGGAGGGCATCGCGCTCATGGGACGGGGACCGTTCACCGTGAAGCCCCTCCAGGAGCACCACCGCCGCGCATGACGCGCGGGCGTCCGGTGCAGGCGCCATGACGGCGGCGACGCCCCTCGCCGAGCTGCTCCAGGCGCTCGCGCCGCCGCTCGAATACCTCGCCGCCGACGACTTCCGCCGCCTCGACCAGACGCGGCTCCCGCTCCCCGCGCTCGCCGAGCGCGTGAAGCGCGCACGCGCCGCGGGGAACGCCGCCGACGCCCCGCTCGCCGAGCTCGACCGGATCCTCGCCGGCCTCTCCGCGCGTCCGACGCGCGAGCAGGAGGCCCTCCTCCGGCGCGCGCACGCGCTCCTGCCGCTCCTCCGCGAGGCGGCGCGCGGCGGCGGCGAGCCCTGGCGCGAGTACCGGCCGTCCGCCGCGCCCCCGGAGCCGGCGCTCGCCGCGCTCGCGAGCCCGGCGCGGACGATCCCGTCGGTCGGCCCGAAGCGCGCCGCGGAGCTCGCGCAGGCCGGCCTCGCGACCGTCGAGGACGTCCTCTACCACCTCCCCTTCCGCTACGAGGACCGCCGCGACCTGAAGCCGCTCCGCGCGCTCCAGCCGGGCGAGGTCGCGACCGCGGTCGGCGAGGTGACGCACGTCCAGGAGAAGCGCGCGGGCCGCGGCCGGCGCGTCCTCGAGGCCGTCCTCCGCGACGCCGACGGGCTCCTCCTCCTCGTCTGGTTCAACCAGGTCCAGTACTTCGGCCGGCGGCTCGCGGTCGGCCGGCGCCTCGTCGTGCACGGCAAGGTCGATGCGCCGCTCGGCGGCGGCCCCCGGCGGATCGTCCACCCGGAGATCGAGGAGCTCGGGCCCGAGGACGCCGAGGAGGGGGCGGCGCGGATCGTCCCGGTCTACGCGAAGCCCACGTACATGCACGTCGGGGCGATGCGCCGGATCGTCCACGCGGCGGTCGCGCAGTTCGCCGACCGCGTGCCGAGCGCGCTCCCGCCCGCCGTCGCGGCGCGCCAGCGCGTCGTCGACCTCCCGCGCGCGCTCCGCCACGTCCACTGTCCGCCGCCCGAGGCCGACGTCGAGGCGCTCGCCGCGGCGCGCTCGCTCGCCCACCGCTCGCTCGTCTTCGACGAGCTCTTCTTCCTCCAGCTCGGGCTGGCGCTCCGGCGGAGCGCCGCGGGCGAGGAGCCGGGCACGGCGTTCCCCGCCTCCACGCGCCTCGTGCCGACGCTCCGCCGCGCGCTCCCGTTCGCCCCCACCGGGGCGCAGGAGCGGGCCCTCGCCGAGATCGCGGCCGACCTCGCGCGGCCGCATCCGATGCGCCGGCTCCTCCAGGGCGACGTCGGGAGCGGGAAGACGCTCGTCGCCCTCATGGCGGCGCTCACCGTGATCGAGGCGGGCGCCCAGGCGGCGCTCATGGCGCCGACCGAGCTCCTGGCCGAGCAGCACTTCGAGACCGTGCGCCCGCTCGTCGCGCCGCTCGGGGTCGACGCCGTGCTCTTGACGGGCGCCGTGAAGGGCCGCGCGCGCCGCGCCGCGCTCGCGGGCTGCGCCGCGGGGCGCGTCGCGCTCGCCGTCGGCACGCACGCGCTCATCCAGGAGGACGTCGCGTTCGCCCGGCTCGGCCTCGCGGTCGTCGACGAGCAGCACCGCTTCGGGGTCCTCCAGCGCGCGGCGCTCCAGCGCCAGGGCGACGGGGCCCGCGCGGTCGACGTGCTGGTCATGAGCGCGACGCCGATCCCGCGGACGCTCGCGCTCACGCTCTACGGCGACCTCGCCGTCTCGACGCTCGACGAGCTGCCGCCCGGGCGGACGCCGATCACGACGCGCCTTGGCCGCGCGTCCCGCCGCGCCGAGGTGTACGCGAAGCTCCGCGCCGAGGTCGCGGCCGGGCACCAGGCCTACATCGTCTACCCGCTCGTCGAGGAGTCCGAGAAGACCGCGCTCCGCGCCGCGACGACGATGGTGCACGAGCTCGCCGCCGGCCCGCTCGCTGGCCTGCGCCTGGCGCTCGTCCACGGCCGCATGAAGGCGGACGCGAAGGACGCCGTCATGCGCGCCTTCAAGGCCGGCGCGCACGACGTCCTCGTCTCGACGACGGTCATCGAGGTCGGCATCGACGTGCCGAACGCGACGACGATCGTGATCGAGAACGCCGAGCGGTTCGGGCTCGCGCAGCTCCATCAGCTCCGGGGGCGCGTCGGGCGCGGGCGGGCGCCCGGGCACTGCTTCCTCGTCGTCCCGGACTGGGTCGGCGACGAGGCGTACGAGCGCCTGAGGACGCTCGAGCGCTCGACCGACGGCTTCCACATCGCCGAGGCCGACCTGGCGCTCCGCGGCCCGGGCGACTTCCTCGGCACGCGGCAGGCGGGGCTGCCCGACTTCCGGGTGGCGAACCTCCTGCGCGACACCGCGCTCCTCCGCGCCGCGCGCGACGAGGCGCTCGCGTGGCTCGCCGAGGACCCGGCGCTCGCGCGCCCCGAGTCCCGGACGCTCCGCGCCGTCCTCCGCCACCGCTGGCAGGGACGGCTCGGGCTCGCGCGCGTCGGGTAGGGGAGTGATCCGGCTCTCGCACCTCCGGAAGGTCTATCGCCAGGGCGGGACGGACGTCGTCGCCCTCGACGACGTGTCCCTCGTTGTGCCGCGCGGGCAGTTCCTCGCCGTCATGGGCCCGAGCGGCTCGGGGAAGAGCACGCTCCTCCATCTCGTCGGCGGGCTCGAGCCGCCGACCGCGGGCGAGATCGTCGTGGACGGCCGCGCGCTCTCCGCGCTCGGCGACGACGAGGTCACGATCTTCCGGCGGCGGAAGATCGGCTTCGTCTTCCAGTTCTTCAACCTGCTGCCGACGCTCTCGGCGGAGGAGAACGTCGCCTTCCCGCTCCTCCTGGACGGCCGGCGGATGGCGGTCGCCCGCCCGCGCGCCGTGTCGATGCTCGAACGGGTCGGGCTCGGCCACCGCCGGACGCATCGGCCGGGCGAGCTCTCGGGGGGCGAGATGCAGCGCGTCGCCGTCGCCCGCGCGCTCGTCACCGACCCGGTGCTGCTCCTCGCGGACGAGCCGACTGGGAACCTCGACACCCAGACGGGCGAGGACGTCCTCCGGCTCATCAAGGAGTCGGCGGCCCACGGCGGGACGACGGTCGTCCTCGTGACGCACGACCTCCGCGCCGCCGGGTACGGGGACCGCGTCGTCACGCTCCGCGACGGGCGGCTCGCCGGGGACGCGCCGCGGTCGGCCTACTCGACGTAGCCGAGCGCGCGGAGCTTGCGGGCGACGTCGGGGTCCCGGCCCGCGCTCGCCGGCGGCGGGGGCGCCGCGGCGGCGATCCGCGCGAGCGTCGCGTCGAGCTCGGCGCTCTCCCGGGCGCGCGCCCAGACGTCCGTCCGCTCGCTCGGGTCCGCGGCGAGGTCGTAGAGCTCGTGGAGCCCGAGCGCCGGCGCCTCGATCAGCTTCCACCGCCGCGTCCGGAGCGCGACGAGCGGCGTCTGCCGGCCGTCGCGTGTCCGCCCGAAGCGCGTCTCGGCGACGACGCTCCGCGCGCCGTCGCCGGGCGCGAGGAGGTTCTCGCCCGGGAGGCCGCGGGGCGCCGGCAGCCCGAGGAGGGCCGCGATCGTCGGGAAGAGGTCGACGCCCTGCGCGAGGCGGTCCACGCGGCCGGGCGCGATGCCCGGGCCGTGGACGAGGAGCGGCACGTGGATCGACTCCTCGTAGAGGTGGATCCGGTGGCGGAGGCGGCCGTGCTCCTGGAACTCCTCGCCGTGATCGGCCGTGACGACGACGATCGTGCGGTCGGCGACGCCCGCGTCCGCGAGCGCGGCGAGGAGGCGCGCGAGCTCCCCGTCCCAGTACGCGATCTCGGCGTCGTAGAGGGCGCGGAGGTACGCGACCTCGGGCGGGGAGAGCGGCGGCGCCTTGCCGATGTTCACCTCGCGCGCGATGCCGGTGAGGTCGCCCTGCGCGAGCTGCGGGCGGATGCCGGGCGGCGGCGGGGGGCGGAGCGCGGGCGGGGGCGTGTACGGGTCGTGGACGTCCATGTAGTGGAGGTAGGCGAAGAAGCGGTGGCGGCCGTTCGCGCGGAGCCAGCGGACGAACGTGTCGTTCACGTCGCGCGCCGTCGCCCAGTTGCGCTCGCCCTCGGCGAAGTTCGGGTCCATCCCGAACTCGAGCCAGGTCTCGAAGCCCTGGCTGTAGTTCGTCGCGCGCGACACGAGCGCGTTGCTCGTGACCCCGACCGTCGTGATTCCCGCCTCCTCCGCCCGCTCCGGCAGCGTCTCGATCGCCCACGGGAGGAAGCTCGCGCGCCCCTCGTCGTTCTGCATGACGTCGTCGGCCGAGAACGCGCCGACGACGCCGTGGCTCGCCGGGGGGAGCCCGGTCAGGATCGACGCGACCGACGGCATCGTCCAGGGCGCCTGCGCGATGGCCTGGTCGAAGACGAGGGCGCCCGCCGCGAGCCGGTCGACGGTCGGGCTCGGGCTCGGCTGCGCGCCGTAGCAGCCGAGGCGGTCGGCGCGAAGCGTGTCGACGAGGAGGACGAGGACGTTCGGCGCCGCGGCCGTCGCCGCCTGCCGCGCCCGCTCGTGCTCGCGGACGAGCGCGAGGCGGCTCCATCCCGGGGTTCCCGCGGGCGGGCCGCTTCCGTCGAGCGCCGTCACGAGCTCGACGTCGACCGCCCGCGGCGCCGTCACGCCGAGGTCGACGCGCTCGTCCCACCACCGGCGCTGCGCGCGCTGCGACGCCGGGTTCACGACGCGCGCCCAGCGCTCGCGGCCGTCGACGCGCACCGCGAAGCGGATGCCGGCCGCGTGGCGGCCGGCGGTGCGGTCGCGGGCGACGCCCACGCCGAAGTGGAGCACCGCGCCCGCCGGCGCGTCGAGGCGATAGCGGACGACGGCGGGCGCGGGCGCGAGGACGGCGGGGCGGTACGCGCCCGCGACGTCGCGGTAGCGCGTGCTCGGCTCGATCCCCCCGAAGCGGACCGGCGCGTCGGCGCGTTCGCTGGCGACCGCGCTCCGGTCGAACGTCCCGCCGAGGTCGGCGACGACCTCGGCGATCCGCATCCGGTCCGGGAGCCGGAGATCGGGCTCGCGCCGGCAGCCGGCGGCGGCGAGCGCGACGAGGGCGAGGAGCGCGAGCCGCGCGGGGAAGCGGCGCTTCATGGGCGTCCGGCGGACATGACGTCGGGGACGACGTTCGGGATTTCGCGCACGCGAGTCAACCCCGCGCGCGGAGGGCGGCGCGGGCCGGCGGCCGCTCAGCCGGCCGGCTCCTGCTGCGTCATGCAGTGGAGCGTCCCGAGCCCGAGCACCAGGTCGACGGCGTGGATGCCGACGACGCGCCGCCCGGGGAAGAGCTCGGCGAGGATCGCGAGGGCGCGGCGGTCCGCGGGGTCGTTGAAGGTCGGCACGAGGACGACGCCGTTGGCGACGTAGAAGTTCGCGTAGCTCGCGGGGAGCCGCTGCCCCGCGAAGAGGAGGGGGGCGGGCATCGGCAGCGGGACGACGCGGAGGGGCGCGCCGTCCTGGTCCGTCATGCGCTCGAGCCGCGCGCGGTTCTCGGCGAGCCGCGCGTGGTTCGGATCCGCGGGGTCGTCGGTCGAGGCGACGACGACGGTCCGCGGGTCGACGAAGCGCGCGAGGTCGTCGACGTGTCCGTGCGTGTCGTCGCCGACGATGCCCTCGCCGAGCCAGAGCACCTTCCGGACGCCGAGGTACGCCGCGAGGATCGCCTCGAGCCCCGCGCGGTCGAGCCCCGGGTTGCGCGCCTGGACCGGGGAGAGGAGGCACTCCTCCGTCGTGAGCAGCGTGCCGCGGCCGTTCACGTCGATGCTGCCGCCCTCGAGCACGATCCGCCGGCCGTCGGGCCCGACCGGCTTCCACTGCGGGCGCCGGAGGCGGCGCGCGAGCCGGTCGTTCACGGCGTCGTCGCGGCGGTGGTTCGGATACTTCGCCCAGCCGGTGAACTTCCAGTTCGTGAGCGCGATCTGGCCGTCGTCGCGCCGTACGAAGAGGGGGCAGAAGTCGCGCGTCCACGAGCGGTCGGTCGGGACGCGGAAGAAGTCGACGCGCCCGAGGTCGACGCCGACGCGTCCGAGGACGCGCCGCGCCCCGGCCTCGCGCCGTCCGTCGTCGACGAGGATCCGGACCCGCTCGCCGCCGGCGAGGTGGCGGACCACCTCGCCGTAGACCCACACGATCGTCGAGAGCTTCCCGGGCCAGTCGGTCCGCTCGTGCGGCCACGCGAGCCACGTCGCCGCGTGCGGCTCCCACTCCGCGGGCATCCGGTAGCCGAGGGCGGCGGGTGTGTCCGGCGCCGCGGCGGTCACTCGTCGAGCAGGCGCTTCGTGATCGGCGCGTAGGCGTCGATCCGGCGGTCGCGGAGGAAAGGCCAGCTCCGGCGGACGTCCTCCAGGTGGCCCAGGTCGCACTCGGCGAGGAGGAGCGCCTCGGCGTCGCGCGGCGCCTCCGCGAGGACGACGCCGAACGGGTCGCACACGAACGACGCGCCCCAGAACTCGAGCCCACCGTCCGCCGGCCCCTCGTGGCCGACGCGGTTCACCGCGCCGACGTACACGCCGTTCGCGATCGCGTGCGCCCGCTGCATCGTCTGCCACGCCCCGACCTGCGCCTCGCCGTGCGCCGCCTTCTCGTGCGGGTGCCAGCCGATCGCCGTCGGGTAGAAGAGGACGGTCGCGCCCGCGAGCGCCGTGAGCCGCGCCGCCTCGGGATACCACTGGTCCCAGCAGATGAGCGCGCCGATCCGGCCCGCGGCCGTGTCGAAGGCCCGGAAGCCGAGGTCACCGGGCGCAAAGTAGAACTTCTCGTAGAAGAGCGGGTCGTCGGGGATGTGCATCTTCCGGTAGAGGCCGGCGACGCGGCCGTCGGCGTCGAGCACCGCGACGGAGTTGTGGTAGACGCCCGCGGCGCGCCGCTCGAAGACGGGCGCCACGACGACGACCTTCGCGTCGCGGGCGGCGCGCGCGAGCGCGTCCGTCGTCGGCCCGGGCACGGGCTCGGCGAGGTCGAAGGCGTCGTGGTCCTCGCGCTGGCAGAAGTACTGCGAGCGGAAGAGCTCCGGCAGGCAGACGACCTCCGCCCCCTCGCGCGCCGCCTCGCCGACGCGTGCGACCGCCGTCGCGAGATTCGCGGCGGGATCCGGCATGCAGCGCATCTGCACGAGGCCGACGCGAAAGCGGCGGGCGGTCGTCATCGCCGCCCGAGCCTGCCGGTCGCGGACGGGGCTGTCAACGACGCGTCGGTCGGTTTGCGGCTCGCGGGCGGGTCGGGGCCGTGCGCGCAAACCGACCCGCGAGCCCACGGCGCTGCGACCTCTGGTCACGCCCGGCGGCCGCCGCTAGAGTGCGCCGCCGGAGGGCGACGCCATGGATCTCTCGTACACGGCCGACGAGGAGGCCTTCCGCGCCCGCGTCCGGGCGTGGCTCGCCGAGAACGTGCCGGCGGGCGGGGCGCTCAAGAACCTGGACGAGATGCGCGCGTGGCAGCAGAAGCTCCACGCCGCGGGCTTCCTCGGCGCCGCGTGGCCGAAGGAGTACGGGGGCGCGGGTCTCAGCGAGATGCAGCAGGCGATCCTGAACGAAGAGCTCGCACGGGCGCGCGCGCCGCAGGTCGTGAACGCGATGGCGATCTGGTGGGTCGGCCCCGCGATCATGCGGTACGGCACGGAGGAGCAGAAGGCGCGGTTCATCCCGAAGATCCTCACCGCCGAGGAGATCTGGGCCACCGGCTACTCCGAGCCGTCGTCGGGCTCGGACATGGCGTCGGCGAAGACCCGCGCCGTCCGCGAGGGCGACGAGTACGTCGTCACGGGGCAGAAGATCTGGACGACGCTCGCGCACGTCTCCGACTGGTACTTCATCCTCGTCCGCACCTCGACCGAGGGCCCGAAGTGGGCGGGCCTCACCGTCCTCCTGATCGACATGCGGAGCCCCGGCATCGAGATCCGGCCGATCCGGCAGATCGACGGCGGCGCCGAGTTCAACGAGGTCTTCCTGAACGGGGTGCGGGTCCCGGTCGCGAACCGGCTCGGGCAGGAAGGGCAGGGGTGGGAGATCGTGTCGAGCGCGCTCGTGAACGAGCGAACCGGCATCGCGGGCAGCGTCCGCTTCGACCAGGCCTTCGACTGGCTCCGGACGACGGCGCGCGAGCGCGGCAAGACCGACGACGCGCGCGCGCGGCAGCGCCTCGCCGACCTCGCCACGAAGGCCGCGATCGTCCGCTGGTCGGGCCTCCGCTCGCTCTCCGACTCGCTCCAGGGCCGCATGAACCCGCACCTCTCGGCGGCCATGAAGCTCGTCACGACGAGCCTCACGCAGGAGTTCTCCGAGACCGCGATGGAGCTTCTCGGCCCCTGGGCGGCGCTGATGGACGACCCGCGCGCGCCGTCGGGCGGGCGATGGGCCCGGCAGTACCTCGGGGACCGCGCGATGACGATCGCCGGCGGCACGAGCGAGGTGCAGCGGAACATCGTCGCGCAGCGGATCCTCGGTCTGCCCCGCGACCGGGGGAGGTGACGCCCGGATGGACGCGGTCGCGAAGCTCTTCGAGAACAACCGGCGGTGGGCCGCCGAGCGCGTCGCGCGGGATCCCGGCTTCTTCGCCCGGCTCGCCGAGCAGCAGTCGCCCGCGTACGTCTGGATCGGCTGCTCGGACAGCCGCGTGCCGGCGACCGAGATCTGCGGGCTCCTGCCCGGCGAGATGTTCGTGCACCGGAACGTCGCGAACGTCGTCGTGCACACGGACTTGAACTGCCTCGCCGCGCTCCAGTACGCCGTGCAGGTGCTCCGCGTCCGGCACGTCATCGTGTGCGGGCACTACGGCTGCGGCGGCGTCCGGGCGGCGCTCGCCGACGAGCCGCTCGGCCTCGTCGACGACTGGATCGCGCACGTGAAGGACGTGGCACGCGCGCATCGCGCCCGCCTCGCCGCCTGCCGCGACGACGGCGCGCGCGCCGACCTCCTCGGCGAGCTGAACGTCGCCCAGCAGGTCGAGAACGTCGCGCGGACGACGATCCTTCGCGACGCCTGGGACGCTGGCCAGCCCGTCGCCGTCCACGGCTGGATCTACCGCGTGAGCGACGGCATCCTCCGCGACCTCGAGGTGACGACGCGCGGCCCGCGCGACCCGAGCGCGGTCGAGCGCGTGCTCGCACGGCGGCCGGACTAGAGCCCGAGCGCCGCGTTCACGACGAGCCCGAGCACGAACAGCGCGCCCGCGCGCTTGTTGTGGAAGAACGCGAGCGACACGAACCAGAGCGGCCACACGCGGTAGCCGGGCGGCGGCGCGGCGGGCTTCGGCTGCGAGTAGGCCTGCAGGACCCGCACGAGCCGCGGGATCGCGAGCCCGACGAGGAGCACGCCCGGGCCGAGCCGCCCCGCGACGACGAGCGCCGCGACGACGGCGTAGAAGCCCACCATGAGCGCCTGATTCAGCCGCAGCGATGCCTCCTTCCCGAGGATGACCGGAAGCGTGTGGATCCCGCGCGCGGCGTCCTGCTCGTACTTGTCGATGTGCTTCCCGACGAGGACGGTCGTGACGACGATCGCGTACGGGACCGACGCGACCCACACCCACGGCGCGATCGTCCCCGCGGTCACCCAGTACGTGCCGCCGATCATGAGCGGACCCCAGACGAGGAAGACGCCGGGCTCGCCGAGCCCGTGGTGCTTGAGCTTGAGCGGCGGCGCCACGTAGAACACGCTCACGAAGAGGCCGGCGAGCGCGAACGCGACGACGGGCCATCCGCGCGCCGCGGCGAGGACGCAGAGGATCGCGAGGTCGAGCGCGTTGACGGCGGCGATGGTCGCCTCGAGGCCGCGCTTCGAGATGAGGCCGGAGAGGAGCGGGTGCGGCGCGTAGAGCGCGCGCGTGTACTCGGAGGTGTCGACGCCCTCGGCGGTGTCGAAGTAGTCGTTGATCATGTTGTTGCCGGCGTGGGCGAGGACGAGCCCGACGAGGGCCAGGGCGAAGAGGTCCCAGCGCGGCGCCGGCGCGGAGGCGGCGAGGAGGCCGCCGATCAGCCCCGAGGTGAGGGTCATCGAGAAGACGCAGGCCCGCGTGATGAGGAGCCAGCGCGAGACGCCGTCGATCGCGCGCCCGGCGGGGAGGTTCCCGGTGACGAGAATCTGCCGCCAGTTGTCGAAGCGCGCGCCGAGCCCGGGGTGAGCGGCGCCGGCCCGCTCGGGGAGGACGTCTGCGCGGTCCGCCATGGGGCGACCGTTTAGGGGGTCGCCCGGGACGGGTCAACGGGCGGCTCGTCAGGCGAGCCGGCCATCGAGTCGGGTCGGGGGCGCAAAACCAGCGCGTCGCGTAGCCCGCGATCGGCCGGACGACGGTCTCCGCGCGGGCGGCTCGACGCCGACCGCGCGGAGCCACTCCGGCGCCTTCGACCCGCGGCCGCTCGCGTCGACCACGCGATCCGCGTCGAGCGTCGTCGCGCCGCCGTCGGGCAGGCGGGCGCGGGCGCCCGCGCCCGGCCTCCGTCGCCCGCGACGAGCCCGTCGACCGCCGTCCGCTCGCGCACCACGACGCGCGGCGTCCGCCGCAGGGCCTCGCGGACGACCGACTCGAGGAGCGTCCGGCTCGCGAAGAGGGCGGTGTAGGGCGAGCGGGCGCGGGGCCGCCAGCCGACCTCGCGGAGCGCCGCGAACTCCCACCCGAAGTCGAGGTCCCGGGCGCCGCGCGCGAGCATCGTCGGGGTGAAGCCGGGAAAGAGCGCGTCCAGCTCCCGCCGGAGCTCGAGGAGCGCGTGCACGTGGCGCCTGCGGCACGCCCGCGCGCTCGCACGCGTCGGCCGGGAAGGCGTCGCGATCGACGCGACGACCTCGTCGAACGCGTCCGCGAGCGCGCGCGCCGCGCAGCAGCCCGCGACGCTCCCGCCGACGACGACCGCGCGCGTCACGGCCGCCCCCGCCGCCGCGTGCGGAGCCCGTTCAGCACGACGTCGAGCGCGCCCCGGACGGCCGTGCGGAGGTCGAACGCGCTCCGCCGGCGCGTCCACTCGGCGACGATCGAGAGATACGTCGCGACCAGGATGGCGGCGACGAGCTCGGGCGCGAGGCCGCGGCGGAGCTCCCCCGCGGCCTGCCCGCGACGCACGACGCCGGCGAGGAGCTGCACGAGGTCCCGCGAGCGCTCGCTCGACTCGGCGAGCGCGGCGGGCCGTGCCATGATCTCGCGGACGACGAGGCGCACCGCGTCGGCGTGCCGGAGCGCCCGCTCGACGAGGAAATCGAGCGCGCGCGCGAGGTCGGTGGTGGCCGCGGCGCGCGAGGCGCGGAGCCGGGCGGCGAGCTCCTCGGTCGCGCGCTCGCCGTACTCGACCAGGAGCGCGTCCTTGGTCGGGAAGTGGAGGAAGAACGTCGCGCGCGCGACGTCGGCGGCGCGGCAGATCTCGTCGATCGTCACCGCGTCGAACCCGCGCGCGAGGAAGAGCGCGACCGCCGCGTCGTAGAGGCCCTGCCGGGTGCGCGCCTTCTTGCGCGCGCGGCGGGAGACCGGGACGGATGCGATCTCGGTAGACTCCGGCATAACGCTGGACCAGAGTCCACCGAGCGCCGAGGTGCGTCAAGCGGCGCGCGCCCGCGGACGCCCCGCCGTCGGGCCTTCCCCGCGCGCCGTCCACGCCCGTGCACCCTCGTGGTTTGACGCCCCGGCGATCATCCTTTATTTACCGAACCCGAGCACCTGCCAGACGATCTGCACGGGCGGGGTGAGGGGCGGAGGACGCGCGGGTGGCGGCACGCATGGATTTTCCTCGCATCAAGCGACTCCCGCCCTACGTCTTCAACGTGGTCGGCGATCTCAAGCTCGAGGCGCGCCGGCGCGGCGAGGACATCGTCGACTTCTCGATGGGGAACCCCGACGGCCCGACGCCGCCGCACGTCGTCGCGAGCCTCGTCGAATCCGCGCAGAAGCCGCAGAACCACCGCTACTCCGTGTCGCGCGGCATCTTCAAGCTGCGGGTCGCGATCTGCGACTGGTACCGGAAGCGCTACGCCGTCGACCTCGACCCCGACGCCGAAGCGATCGTCACGATCGGGTCGAAGGAGGGGCTCGGGCACCTCGCGCTCGCCATGCTCGGCCCCGGCGACGTCGTCTTCTGTCCGAGCCCGACGTACCCGATTCACCAGTACTCCGTCATCATCGCGGGCGGCGACCTGCGCTCGATCCCGCTCATGCCGGGCACCGACTTCCTGGCGCTCCTCCAGGAGGCCGTGCGCACGACGTGGCCGAAGCCGAAGCTCCTCGTGCTCAACTTCCCGCACAACCCGACGACCGAAGTGGTCGACCTCGCGTTCTTCCGCGCCATCGTGGACTTCGCCCGCGAGCACGAGTGCCTCGTCGTGCACGACCTCGCGTACGCCGACCTCTGCTTCGACGGCTACCAGGCGCCGTCGTTCCTCCAGGTGCCGGGCGCGAAGGACGTCGGCGTCGAGTTCTTCACGCTCTCGAAGAGCTACAACATGCCGGGCTGGCGGATCGGCTTCGCGGTCGGCAACCGCGAGATCGTCGCCGCGCTCGCCCGCATCAAGAGCTACCTCGACTACGGCATCTTCCAGCCGCTCCAGATCGCCGCGACGCACGCGTTGAACGGGCCGCAGCACTACGTCCAGGAGATCTGCGAGCAGTACCGCCGCCGCCGCGACGTGCTCTGCGACGGCCTCGCGCGCGCCGGGTGGCACGTCCCGAAGCCGAAGGCGACGATGTTCGTGTGGGCCGAGATCCCGGACGCCTTCAAGGCGATGGGGTCGCTCGAGTTCTCGAAGCTCCTGCTGAAGGAGGCGAAGGTCGCGGTGTCGCCGGGGATCGGGTTCGGCGAGTACGGCGACCACTACGTCCGCTTCGCCCTCATCGAGAACGAGCACCGGACGCGGCAGGCGGTGCGGGGGATCCGGAAGGCCCTCGGCGGGGCCGTCGCGCCGCCGGTGCGGGCGAGCGCGGGCTGAAGAGGTCCAGGGGGATCGGGCCGACCGTCGTCGCCGCGGCGCGGGCGCTTCGGCGCCCGCTCGGTACGCGCCGCGATCGCATTCGGGGGGGCGGGAGGCCAGGTTTGATTCCTTCCGCGCCATCCTCTATTGCGACCCGCGCTATGAGCCCCCGCGCGCGCCCGGCGCCGGCGCCCGTGCGCGTCGGCCTGATCGGCTTCGGCACGATCGGTACGGGCGTCGTCAAGGTGCTCCGCGCCCATCGCGCCGAGATCGCCCGTCGCGTCGGGCGGCCGATCGAGATCGCGGCCATCGCCGACCTGGATCTCACGACCGACCGCGGCGTGCCGCCGGCGCCCGCGCGCCTCACGCGCGACGCGCAGTCCCTGATCGACGACCCCGAGCTCGCGATCGTCATCGAGCTGATCGGCGGCTACGAGCCGGCGCGACGGTTGGTGCTCGCGGCGATCGCGGCGGGGAAGGACGTCGTGACGGCGAACAAGGCGCTCCTCGCCGTCCACGGCGAGGAGATCGTCGCCGCGGCCGAGCAGCGCGGCGTGCGGCTCGGGTTCGAGGCGAGCGTCGGCGGCGGCATTCCGATCCTCCGCACGCTGAAGGAGGGGCTCGCGGGCGACCGGACCGTCGCCGTTCACGGGATCGTGAACGGCACCTGCAACCACATCCTGACGACGATGACGCGCGAGGGCCGCCCCTTCGCCGACGTGCTCGCCGACGCGCAGCGCCTCGGGCTCGCGGAGGCGGATCCGTCGACCGACGTCGACGGCATCGACTCGGCGCACAAGCTCGCGCTCCTCACGACGCTCGCTTTCGGCGTCGCGCCGCGCTTCAAAGACATCCCGACCGAGGGCATCCGCCACGTCGACGCGGTCGACATCGCCTTCGCGCGCGAGCTCGGCTACACGATCAAGCTCCTCGCGATCGCCAAGGACGAGGGCGACGGGATCGAGGCGCGCGTCCACCCGACCATGATCCCGAACGGCCACCTCCTCGCGGACGTCGGCGGCAACTTCAACGCGATCTTCGTCCGCGGGGTGGCGCTCGGCCCGACGATGTACTACGGACAGGGCGCCGGCTCGATGCCGACGGCGACCGCCGTCGTCGCCGACCTGATCGCGGCCGCGCGCGACCGGGCGATCGGCGCGGCGGTGCGGGTGCCGCCGTGGGGCGTCCCGCAGGCGCAGCTCCGGCGCGCGACGATCCGCCCGCTCGCGGCGCTCGAATCGGAGTACTATCTCCGCTTCATGGCGCTCGACCGGCCGGGTGTGCTCGCTCGGATCGCCGGCGTCCTCGGCGGCCACGACATCAGCATCGCCTCCGTGATCCAGCGCGAGCGGCACGCGCGCGGACCGGTTCCGATCGTGATCCGGACGCACCGCGCGCTCGAGCGGAACGTCGGCCGAGCGCTCGCGGCGATCGACCGGCTGCCCGTGGTGAGAGGACGTCCCGTCTCGATCCGCATCGAGGAGCGGCTCGAGTAGCGCGACCGCTTCCCGGCGCGCGGATCGGCCCGAGCCCTCGCGCGATGCCGCGCGATCTTCCGCACCAGCCGGCCGGAGGCCTCGAAGATCTCGTTCCTGCGGCGGAGCGGCGTGCCCTCCGGGTTCCTCCTCGCGCTCCGGGAGCGGCAGCACGTCGTGCAGCGCGAGGAGCGGCAGCGAGCCCACGCGCGCCGTCGTGGGGACCGGCCGGGTGAGGTTCGATCCGCCCGCTTCCGTTCCCGTTGCTGGAGTCCGGGCCGCATTTGATATTAGTATCCTCGGGTGCACCGGCCGGACCGCAGGACGACAGGCGCGGCGCGCCGCCCCGACGAGGGCCGCGCGTGACCGCGTTTCGCGCCTGGGGCGGGATCATCGAGCAGTACCGCGCGCACCTGCCCGTCCGCCCCTCCGACCGGATCGTCACGCTGAACGAGGGCGACACGCCGCTCGTCCGCGCCGATCGCCTCGCGGCCGTCGTCGCGCCGGGCATCGAGCTGTACCTCAAGTGCGAGGGACAGAACCCGACCGGCTCCTTCAAGGACCGCGGCATGACGGTCGCGGTCACGAAGGCGCTCGCGGAAGGCGTCGAGGCGATCATCTGCGCGTCGACGGGGAACACGTCGGCCTCGGCCGCGGCGTACGCCGCGCGCGCCGGGATCCGCGCGTACGTCGTCGTGCCGCGTGGGAAGATCGCGCTCGGGAAGCTGTCGCAGGCCGTGATGCACGGCGCGCGCGTCATCCAGATCGAGGGGAACTTCGACCAGGCGCTCCGACTGGTACGCGACGTGAAGGAGCGCTTCCCGACGCGCCTCGCCCTCGTCAACTCCGTCAACCCGCATCGCATCGAGGGACAGAAGACGGCGGCGTTCGAGATCTGCGACGCGCTCGGACGCGCGCCCGACTACCACCTGCTGCCGGTCGGCAACGCGGGCAACATCACGGCGTACTGGCGCGGCTACAAGGAGTACCATGCGGCGGGGCGGATCCCCGTGCTGCCGCGCCTGATGGGGTTCGAGGCCGCGGGCGCGGCGCCGATCGCGCTCGGGCGCGTCGTCCCCGAGCCGCAGACGGTGGCGACCGCGATCCGGATCGGCAATCCCGCGAGCTGGAAGGGCGCCGAGGCGGCGCGCGACGAGTCGGGTGGCGCGATCGAGGCGATCAGCGACGGGGACATCCTCGCCGCCTACCGCCTGCTCGCCCGCACCGAGGGCGTGTTCGCCGAGCCGGCGTCGGCGATCTCGCTCGCCGGCGCCTTGAAGCTCGGCGCGAGCGGGCGGCTCCGTCCGCGCGACGTGCTCGTGCTCACGCTCACGGGCCACGGCTTGAAGGATCCCGACACCGCGATCGCCAGCTCGGAGGCCGCCCTCTCGATTCCGCCCGAGCTCGAGCGACTGGCCGAGGTCCTCGAGCTACGGTAGACGAGGCGGTCGGATGAAGTACGTCGTCGTGCTGGGCGACGGGATGGCGGACGAGGCGGTCCCGGAGCTGAACGGAAAGACGCCGCTCGAGGCGGCGCGGACGCCGAACCTCGACCGCCTGGCGTCCCACGGGATCCTCGGGCTCACGCGGACGATCCCGGCGGGGATGGCGCCCGGGAGCGACGTCGGGACGCTGTCGGTCCTCGGCTACGACCCGACGCAATACGCCCCGGGGTACGGGCCGCTCGAAGCGGCGAGCCTCGGCGTCGCGCTCGGGCCGCAGGACGTCGCCTTCCGCTGCAACCTCGTCACGCTCGAGACGGTCGAGGGCGGGGTCGAGGTGATGCGGGACTTCGCCGCGGGGCACCCGCCGACCTCCGAGGCGCGCGAGCTCGTCGCCGATCTCGACGCCGCGCTCGGGCGCGAGGGCCTCGAGTTCCACGCCGGCACCGGCTATCGGCATCTCCTCGTCTGGCGGCGTGGCGAGCACGGCATGCGCACGACGCCGCCACACGACGTCTCCGACAAGCCGGTCGCGGCCGCCTTCCCCGACGGCCCGGGCGCGGACGTGCTGCTCGACGTGATGACCCGCTCGCGCGCGTTCTTCGCCGAGCACCCGCTCTGCCGAGCGCGGCTCGCCCGCGGCGAGCGCGCGCCGAACGCGATCTGGCTCTGGGCCCAGGGACGGCCGGTCGTCCTCCCGACGCTGCGCGAGCGCTTCGACGTCGACGGCTCGGTGGTCGCCGCGCTCGACCTGCCGAACGGGCTCGGGGCGCTCGCCGGTCTCCGCCGCGTCATCGTGCCGGGCGGAACCGGGCAGCTCGACACGGACTTCCGCGGCAAGGCCGAGTACGGGCTCGCCGCGCTCGCCGACCGCGACTTCCTCTTCGTCCACGTCGAGGCGGCCGACGAGACCGCGCACATCGGCGACGCGCACAAGAAGGTGGAGGCGATCGAGCGCCTCGATGCGGAGACGCTCGGCCCGCTCCTCGAGGGGCTCCGCCAGATGGGCGACGACTGGCGGATCCTCGTCATGCCCGACCACGCCGCGCCGTGCACGACGAAGACGCACACCGCCGAGCCCGTGCCGTTCGTCGTCTACGTCGCCGCGGACGACCGCAAGCCGCGCGGCGTGTCGCGCGGCTACTGCGAGAAGGACGCCCGCGACCAGGGCATCTTCATCCCCGAGGCGCACCGGCTCCTCGAGCGCCTCCTGCGTCGCTGAGCGCAGCGCGATGGAACGGAACCTCGCCATGGAAGTCGTCCGGGTGACCGAGGCGGCGGCGCTCGCCTCGGCGCGCTTCATGGGGCGGGGCGACGAGACGGCGGCCGACGTGGCGGCGATCGAGGCGATGCGGAAGGCGTTCGACGCGATCGCGATCGACGGCACGGTGGTGATCGGCGAAGGACCCGCTGACGCGATGCCGATGCTCTACGTCGGCGAGCGCGTCGGCTCCCGGCAGGGCCCGGTGATCGACGTCGCGCTCGACGCGCTCGAGGGGGCGGCCATCTGCGCGAGCGGGGGCTACAACGCGCTCTCCGTGATCGCCATCGCGGAGCACGGCACGTTCCTCCGCGTTCCCGAGACGTACATGGAGAAGATCGCGTGCGGGCCCGAGGGGCGGGGCGTGATCGACCTCGACAAGGGACCGACGTACAACCTGCGCGCGCTCGCGGACGCGAAGGGCGTCTACGTGGAAGACCTGACCGTCGCCATCCTCGACCGGCCGCGCCACAACGCGCTCATCGAGGAGGTGCGCAAGGCGGGCGCGCGCATCAAGCTCGTCTCGAGCGGCGACGTGTCGGCGGCGCTCGCGACGACGAAGCTCGACGCCGGCATGGACATCCTGATGGGCACGGGCGGCGCCCCGCAGGGGATCCTGGCGGCCGCGGCGCTCACCTGCCTCGGCGGCGAGATGCAGGCGCGACTCCGCCCCCGGAACGAGCACGAGAGCGGGCAGCTCCGGGCGCTCGGCATCTACGACTTCCAGAAGAAGTACACGCTCGGCGAGCTCGCCTCGGGCTCGGTCATGTTCGCCGCCACGGGCGTCACGCCCGGCGACTACCTCGCCGGCGTCCGCTACGTGAAGGGCGGCGCCCTCACGAATTCGGTCGTGATGCGCTCGGCGACGCAGACGGTGCGCTTCATCCAGGCGCACCACCGCTTCGACCGCGCGCCGGAGTACTGACGATGGCCTACCCGAATCTCCTCGTGGCGCGGACGGGCGCCGTCGCGACGCTCACGCTCGACCGCCCGAAGGCGCTGAACGCGCTCGACCCCGTGACCCTCGACTCGCTCGCGGGCGCCCTCCGCGAGGTCGCGGCCGACGCGCAGATCCGTGCGGTCGTGCTGACGGGCGCGGGCGACAAGGCCTTCTGCGCCGGCGCCGACATCGGCGCGATGTCGGCGATGACGGCTGCCGACGGGCACGCGTACGCGCGGCTCGGGCACGGCGTCGCGGCCGCGATCGAGGCGCTCCCCGTCCCCGTCGTCGCGGCCGTCAACGGCGTCGCGCTCGGCGGCGGGCTCGAGCTCGTGCTCGCCTGCGACCTCGTCGTCGCGTCCGAGCGCGCGCGTCTCGGGCAGCCCGAGATCGGGCTCGGGCTCATCCCGGGCTTCGGCGGCACGCAGCGCCTCGTCCGCCGCGTCGGGCTCGGTCGCGCGCGCGAGCTCATCTACCTGGGGACGCTCGTCCCCGCGCCCGAGGCGCACCGGATCGGGCTCGTCGACCGCGTCGTGCCGCCGGAAGAGGTCGGCTCGGCGGCGGCCGCGCTCGCCGCCGAGCTCGCCGCGAAGCCGCCGGTCGCGCTCCGCCAGGCGAAGCGGGCGACCGCCGTCGCCGCCGACGCCGACCTCGCGACGGGATGCCGCTACGAGGTCGAGGCGTTCGCGGTGACGTTCGCGAGCGAGGACCGCGTCGAGGGCACGCGCGCCTTCGTCGAGAAGCGCCCGCCCGTCTGGAAGGGGCGGTAGTGGACGTCGAGCTGACCGACGTCCAGCGCGAGCTCCGCGACGCCGTCCGCGCCTTCGCGACCGACCGGCTCGCGCCGCGCGCGGCGGAGATCGACGCCACGGCGGGCGTGCCGGCGGAGGTGCTCGGCGCGCTCGGCGACCTCGGCGTCCTCGGCTGCCTCCTCCCCGAGGCCGAGGGCGGCGGCGTCGACCGCGTCGCCGCGGCGCTCGCCGTCGAGGAGCTCGCGGCCGCGTCGGCCGCGGTCGCGGCCCGCGTCGCCGCGCATCTCGTCGCGACGACGGCGCTCGGGCGCGCGAGGGGCGGCGGGACGGACGCGGCCCGGCTCGCGCGCGGCGAGGACCTCGCGTGCGCGCCGCTCGGCCCCGCCGCGATGCTCCGCACGACGCCGCGCGCCGACGGCGTCGCCGTCGAGGGCCGGATCGCGGGGCTCGTCGGCGCGGCGGACGCCGCGGCCGCGGTCGTCCTCATGGCGTTCGGCGACGCGCCGTCGGCGGTCGTCGTCGCGCGCGGGACGCCGGGCGTCAGCGTCGTCCCCGCGCTCGAGACGAGCGGGCTCCGCGGCGCCGCGACGGCGGACCTGGTCCTCCGGCGGGTCCCGCTCGGCGGCGCGCCCCGGGTGCCGGCCGGCGACGTCGTCGGCCTCGGCCGCGTCCTCCTCGCGGCCGTCGCGGTCGGCGTCGCGCGCGCGGCGGCGGCCGCCGCCCTCCGGTACGCCCGCGAGCGGCGCGCGTTCGGCCGGGCGCTCGTGGATTTCCAGGGGACGCAGTGGAAGCTCGCCGACATGGCGACCGCCGTGGAGGCCGCCCGGCTCCTCACGCTGCGCGCGGCTTCCCAGGCCGACCGCGGCCTGCCATATACCAGGGAGGCGGCGACGGCGAAGCTCCACGCCGCCCAGACGGCGATGACGGTCGCGACGCAGGCGGTCCAGATCCACGGCGGCTACGGGTACACGCGCGAGTTCCCCGTCGAGCGCCACTTCCGCGACGCGGCGACGCTGCTCGTCGTCGCCGGCACCCCGGCCGCCGAGCGCCGGACCATCGGCGCCACCGTCCTCGCGGAGGCCGGGCGGTGAGCTGGCGGTCCTGCTACGCCGCGCCGACGCCGCCCGAGGCGCACCTCGTGAAGGGCTTCCTCGAGCAGCGGGGCGTCCCGTGCCTCCTCCAGTCCGATGCGCCGACGCCGTATCCGTCGCTCGCGTTCGGCCACCGCGTGCACGTGCTCGTGCCCGAGGACTGGCTCGCGGTCGCGCGGAAGCTCGTCGACCGCCCGCCCCGGCCGGCGCGGCGCCCGCCGGCGCGCGTCGTCCCGCTGCGGACGCGGAGTCGCCGCCGATGACGAAGCGGGAATGGCTCGCGCAGCGCTACCGGACCGAGCGCGAGCGCGACGTCCGGTTCTCGACCGTCTCCGACCTCGAGGTGGAGCCGCTCTACACCGCCGAGGACCTCCCGCCCGCCGAGCGCATCGGCTTCCCCGGCGAGTACCCGTACACGCGCGGCGTCTACCCGAGCATGTACCGCGGCCGGCTCTGGACGATGCGCCAGTTCGCGGGCTTCGGGACGGCGGAGGACACGAACGCGCGCTTCCACTTCCTCCTGCGCCAGGGCCAGACCGGGCTCTCGACCGCCTTCGACATGCCGACGCTCATGGGCTACGACGCCGACCACCCGCGGGCGCGCGGCGAGGTCGGGCGCGAAGGCGTCGCCGTCTCCTCGCTGGTCGACATGCGGAGCCTCTTCCAGGGCATCCGGCTCGACCGCGTGACGACGTCGATGACGGTCAACTGCACGGCGAGCGCGATCCTCGCCATGTACTTCGCGGTGGCCGAGGAGCAGGGCGTGCCCCTCGCCGAGCTCGGCGGCACGATCCAGAACGACATGCTGAAGGAGTTCATCGCGCAGAAGGAGTGGATCTGTCCGCCCGAGCCGTCGATGCGGATCGTCGTCGACATGATCGAGTTCTGCGCGCGCGAGGCGCCGCGGTGGCACCCCGTCTCGATCAGCGGCTACCACATCCGGGAGGCCGGCTCGACGGCGGTGCAGGAGCTCGCGTTCACGCTCGCCGACGGCGTCGCGTACGTCGAGGCGGCGCTCCGGCGCGGGCTCGCCGTCGACACCTTCGCGCCGCGCCTTTCCTTCTTCTTCAACCTCCACGACGACTTCCTGGAGGAGGTCGCGAAGCTCCGCGCGGCGCGGCGGCTCTGGGCGACGCTCATGCGCGAGCGGTTCGGCGCGAAGGACGAGCGCTCGCTCCGCCTCCGCATGCACGCGCAGACCGCGGGCTGCTCGCTCACCGCGCAGCAGCCGCTCAACAACGTCGTCCGCGTGACGATCCAGGCGCTCGCCGGCGTGCTCGGCGGCGTGCAGTCGCTGCACACGAACTCGCTCGACGAGACGCTCGCCCTCCCGTCCGAGCAGGCCGCGATGGTGGCGCTCCGGACCCAGCAGATCATCGCCGAGGAGAGCGGGGTGACGAACGTGATCGACCCCCTCGGCGGAAGCTGGGCGGTCGAGGCGCTCACGGACCGGATGGAGCGCGAAGCGCGCGCCTACATCGACCGCATCGACGGCCTCGGCGGCATGGTGAAGGCGATCGAGGTCGGGTATCCGCAGAAGGAGATCGCCGACGCCGCGTACGTGTACCAGCAGCAGCTCGAGCGCGGCGAGAAGGTGATGGTCGGCGTCAACCGGTACCAGGTGCCGGAGGAGCGTCCGCCCGAGCTCCTCCGCGTACCGCTCGAGGTCGAGGCGCGTCAGGCCGAGCGCGTGCGGCGCGTGAAGCGCGAGCGGAACGGCGCCGCCGCCCGCGAGGCGCTCGCGCGCGTCCGCGCGGCCGCCGAGAGCGGCGAGAACCTGATGCCGCCGCTCGTCGCGGCGGCGAAGGCCCTCTGCACCGTCGGGGAGATCGCCGACGTGTACCGCGAGGCGTTCGGACAGTACCGCGATCCGGCATGGGTGTGAGCGCCCGCCCCCTCCGGATTTTGGTCGCGAAGCCCGGCCTCGACGGCCACGACCGCGGCGCAAAGGTCGTCGCGCGCGCGCTGCGCGACGCGGGCTTCGAGGTGGTCTACACGGGGCTCCACCAGACGCCGGAGATGATCGCCGAGGCGGCCGTGCAGGAGGACGTGGACGCAGTCGGGCTCTCGATCCTCTCGGGCGCGCACCTGACGCTCTTCCCCGCGGTCCTCCAGGAGCTCCGGCGGCGGGGCGGCGAGGGGATCGTGGTCTTCGGCGGCGGGATCGTCCCGGACGAGGACCGTCCGGCGCTCCGCGCGGCCGGCGTCGCGGAGGTCTTCACGCCGGGCGCGAGCATCGAGGACATCGTCGCCTGGATCCGGACGCACGTGCGCCCGCGGGTCGCCTGAGCGTGGACTTCGCGCTCTCGGAGAGCCACGTCCGCCTGGCGGAGACGGTGCGCGAATTCGGCGAGCGCGAGATCCGCCCCCACGCCGCCGAGTGGGAGGCCCGGGCGGCATTCCCGCACGACGCCGTGCGGAAGCTCGGGGCGATGGGCCTCCTCGGTCTCACGCTGCCGCCCGACGTGGGCGGGGGCGGGGCCGACGTGCTCTCGGGCGTCCTCCTGGTCGAGGGCATCGCGCGGTACGACGCCTCCCTCGGGCTCACGGTCGCGAGCCACACCGGGCTCGCGTCGGGCCACCTGAACCGCTTCGCGAACGACGCGCTCCGCCGCCGCTTCCTCCCGCGGATGGCGAGCGGCGAGTGGCTCGGCGCGTGGTGTCTCACCGAGCCCGGGTCCGGGAGCGACGCCTCGGCGCTCCGCACGCGCGCCGTCCGCGACGGCGACCACTGGGTGCTCGACGGCACGAAGATGTTCATCACGCAGGGGAGCGTGGGGCACGTCTACGTCGTCCTCGCGTCCACCGACCCCGCGGCGGGCCAGCGCGGCATCTCGGCGTTCGTCGTCCCGCGCGACGCGCCGGGGCTCTCGAACGGGCGCCGCATCGAGAAGCTCGGGCTCCACGCGAGCGACACCGCGGAGGTCGTCTTCGAGCACGTCCGGGTGCCCGCCGATCACTTGATCGGCGAGGAGAACCAGGGCTTCAAGCAGGCGCTCGCGGTGCTCGACGGGGGGCGCGTCGGCATCGCGGCGTGGTGCTGCGGGATCGGGCGCGGCGCGCTCGAGGACGCGGCGGCCTTCGTCGCCGCGCACCGCTCGGTCGTCGACCAGGCCGAGGCCGTCGCGACCCTGGGCGAGATGTCCGCGCGCCTCGACGCCGCGCGCGTGCTCATCTTCCGCGCCGCGCACCTCCGCGAGCGCGGGCGCCCGTTCCAGGTGGAGGCGTCGATGGCGAAGCTCACGGCGTCGGAGGCGGCGATGTTCTGCGCGACGCAGGCGGTGACGCTGGCCGGGGCGGCGGGGGCGACGCGCGCGCTCCCTCTCGAACGCCATCTCCGGGACGCGAAGCTCGGCGAGATCGGGGAGGGGACGAGCGAGGTGCAGCGGCTCGTCATCGCGCGCGCGCTCCTCCGCGACGCGCTGTCGTCGCTGTAGGCGCGACCCGGGTGGCCGGCGGCCGCTCGGGTCGGGCGCGGATGCGAGCGTGAGACGCTCGGCTGACCGACGAGCTAGTCGACGGGGCAGGGGAAGGGGACGGCGCCCCACGTGTCGGCGAGGTCGCCCTCGTCCACCCGGTCGAGGACGGTTGCGGGCGACGCGACGGCGCCGGCGAGCCACGCGGCGGCGCTCGTCCCGTCGGCGGTGAGCCCGGTGAAGCGCGGGGTCGAGCGGAGGATGCCGTGGATCGGCGTGGGCGCGGCCGGGAGGAAGGCGCGGAGGCCGTTCAGGGCCTGCGTCGCGCAGTACGCGTCGCGAGTCGCGTCGATCCAGGAGGGCAGGTCGGGGAAGAAGGTCGTCGCGCGCTGGACCTCGTCCACCTGGTTGGAGACGTCGAGGAGCAACTGTCCGGCGCCGACGTCGAGGCGCGGCGAGGTCGCGGCCTCGAGCGTCGGGAGCACGACCGCGCACTCCGGCGTCCGGCAGTAGGGTGGGAGGAAGGGCCGGACGCCCCAGCCGAACGGCGGCGTCCCGCTCTCGACGAGCGCACCCAGGCCGCGCACGCCGACCGCCGTGCCGTTGTCGAGCCCGAGTGCGGAGTCGGGGACGGCGGTCGTGTGCGTCCAGCCGAGATCGTCGAGGAGGTAGTGGTAGTTGTACGCCGTGCCGAACCCGCCGGCCGAGACGCCGCCGAAGAGGACGCGGAGCAGGTCGGGCCGATAGCCCTCGGCGGTCGTCGCGTCGAGCTCGGCCCAGAGCACGTCGCGCAGGTAGTCGAGCGCGGCGCGCACGTTGACGGCGCCGTAGCGGTGCACCGTGAGCGAGGGGAACGTGCTCGTGAGCCCGCCGCCGGCGTGGACGTCCTGCGTGCAGTAGGGGAGGGCGAGCATCGTCCAGTCGGCGAACGGGTTCGCGGCGGCGCGCGTGCCGAGCCACCCGCCGGTCGGACCGTCCGGCGCGTAGTCGTCGAGCGCGCGGAAGAGGTCCCGCGCCGTGCTCCGGCAGTCGGCCTCGAAGACGCAGACGCCGCCGCCCTGGAGGTCGACGACGGCGCGCGAGACGGGCGCGCCGTCGGGCGCGAGCCGGAGCCAGAAGGCATACGGGCCGCCGTCGCCGCAGCGCGTCCCCGAGGTCCGTGGGTCGAGGACGACCTGGACCCAGGTGCCGCGCGGGGGGACGACGGCCCCGGACGTCGGACCGCAGTCGAGCGCGAGCGGCCGCGTGGCGCCGAGCGCGGTCGCCGCGAGACAGCGGCCTTGCGCCGCCGCGCGCGCGAGGACGGTCGCCGCAGGCACGCCGAGCGTGTCTTCGAGCGCCGCGCAGCGGGGGGTGAGCGCCGCGAGCGCCCGCGCGCCCGCCCGGTCGATGCGCGCCTGGGCCGCGTCGACGTCGCACGGGCGTCCGTGGCGCAGCCGCGCGACGCAGCGCGCGTCGGCGTCGAGCGTGGCGAGGGCGACGCGGGTCGCCTGCGCGGCCGCGAGGTCGAGGCACTGCCGCCCGTCGCGGTCCGCGGTCGCGAGGAGCGCGGCCTGCGGGCCGCCGAACGTCCGCGCGGCGATGGTGGCGGACGCGCCGCGGCACGCCGTCTCGAGGCGCGCGGCGAGCGTCGCGGGCGTGAAGAGCGGACCGTAGCCGACCGCCCGCACGGTCGCCGCGTCCGGGCAGCTCTGGAAGACGGAGCGCCGGAGACGCGCCGTCGCCCGCGCGATCGCGCGATCGGTCGTCGGGCAGGGGGTGCCCGTCTCGCGATGGCATCGGCGCATGCGCGCGCTCACCGCCGCAACGCACGCGCCGACCGCGCGCGCGGCATTGCCCTCGCACCGCGCGAGCGCGCGCGCCGCGCCCGGCCGCGCCGTCGCGAGTCCCGGGGTGCAGCCGACGAGCGCGAGGACGAGGAGCGGGACGGCGCGCGCCACGCCTCGACGTGTTGAGCCGTCCCGCCGACGCGTCAATCACCCGGCGCCGGGGCCGGGGCGGTCAGCCGGCGCGCGTGAACGCGTCGAGGAACCGGCGGAGGTGGGTCGCGACGGCGGCGGGACGCCCGTGGGGATAGGAGCGCGTCGCGCATGCGGTCGACCGCCCGCGGATTCGTCGCGACGACGGTCGAGCTGGAGGTCGCGCGCGTGAAGGGGCGCCTCGAACCCCGAGAGATCCATCGGCCGCGTCGGGCTCGGCACGTCGAGGTCGGTGACGCTCGCATCGCTCCCCGCCCGCACGAGGAGCGTCCTCACCTGCCCGCGGGGGTGCGTCTCGCGGCCGTCGAGGTCCGCATGCGCCCGGCGCTGCCATCCGACGAACGCCGGCGGGCAAGCCCGGCGCGTCGACGGGCATGGATCACCGCGCGCGGACGACGCCCACCCGGTGGCAGAGGCCGGCGACGGGGCAGCGCGAGCAGTGGGGCGAGAGCGGCTGGCAGCACGTCTGCCCGAACGCGACGAGGAGGTCGTTCAGACCGATCCAGTGCCGCCGGGGGAGCTTCGCGCGGAGCGCCCACTCCGTCTCCTCGGGCGTCCGCGTCCGGACGAAGCCGAGGCGGTTCGTGATCCGGTGCACGTGGGTGTCGACGCAGATGCCGGGACGCCCGAAGCCGAAGGTCACGACGAGGTTCGCCGTCTTCCGGCCGACGCCCGGGAGCGTGAGGAGCGCGTCCAGCTCGGCCGGCACGCGGCCGCCGAAGCGCGTGAGAAGCTCCTCGGCGACGCGGACGAGGTTGCGGGCCTTCGTCCGGTAGAACCCGACGGGGAAGATCGTGCGCTCGATCGTCGCGACCGGCAGCGCCGCGAGCGCCGCCGGCCCGTCGGCGAGCGCGAAGAGGCGGGCCGCCGCGCCCGCCGTCGTCTCGTCGCGCGTGCGGAGCGAGAGGAGACACCCGATCAGGATGCGGAACGGATCGCGCTCCGTCGTCGCCGCGACCTCGGCGAGCGCGGTCGGCGGGAGGCTCGCCGTGTGCCGCCCGAGCCGCGCGATGACGCGGCCCATCGTGCGCGCGTCCATCGGCGCGCGAACGGCGGCCGCGAGCCGGCGGCGCGCGCGCGCAGCTGCGGTCAGGCGCGGACGGCGACGCCCCAGTGCCATCCGGGCACGAACGGCGCCCGCAGCGCCGTGACGCGAAGGCCGACGTCGTCGAGAGCACGACGGAACGTCGGAAAGTCGAACATCGTGTCCCACGGGTGGACCGTGAAGCGCCGGAGGAACGGCGAGACGAGCGGCACGTCGCGGAAGAACTCGATCGACAGCTCCTCGAAGAAGAAACGCCCCCCGGGTCGCAGCACGCGCCGGATCTCGGCGAGCGCGCGGCGCCAGCCGGGGACGTGGTGCAGGATCGCGAACTCGCAGACCGCGTCGTAGGCGGCGGCGGGCGCGGCGATCCGCTCCGCGTCGCCGACCCAGAGACGCACCGGCACCCCGTCGAGGGCGGCGACGTGCGCGCGAGCGCGCGCGACCTGGCGCTCGTCGAGGTCGAAGCCGTCGATGGCCGGCGGGCGAAGGCGGCGCGCGATCTCGCGGATGCCCGAGCCCTGCCCGCAGCCGACCTCGAGCGCGCGCCCGACCGTCGCGCCGCCCGCCGCGGCGTGGAGCCACGCGACCGAGCGGCGCATGAGGAGGTCGCGGACGGGATTGTTGACGAGGAGCGTCTCGACGACGTTCAGCTTCACGCCCCCCCGCTTAGCACAGGCGCGGGGCCGGACGCTCGCCCGAGGCCGCGCTCGCGCCAGAGCGCGTAGATCGCGGGGTAGACCAGGAGCTCCATCAGGAACGACGTCACGATCCCCCCGATCATCGGCGCCGCGATCCGCTTCATCACGTCGGCGCCGGTCCCGTGCGACCACATGATGGGGAGGAGCCCCATGATCATGACGCCGACGGTCATCACCTTCGGGCGCAGCCGCTGCACGGCGCCTTCGACGATCGCGTCGTGGAGGTCGGCCGTCGTCCGCATCCGGTTCTGGCGCACGCGCTCGCTCCAGGCGAGGTCCAGATAGAGGAGCATGAAGACGCCCGTCTCCGCGTCGACGCCGAGGAGGGCCACGAGCCCGACCCACACCGCGATCGACGTGTTGTAGCCGAGGAGCCAGAGGAGCCAGACGGCCCCGACGGCCGAGAACGGGACGGCGAGCAGCACGATCATCGTCTTCGTGACCGACCCGGTGTTCAGGTAGAGGAGGACGAAGACGATCAGCAGCGTCGCCGGCACGACGAGCAGGAGCCGCGCGCGCGCCCGCTCGAGGTACTCGAACTGCCCGGCCCACTGGAGGTGGTACCCGGGCGGCAGCGAGACGCGCTCGGCGACCGCGCGCTTCGCCTGCGCGACGTAGCTCCCGAGGTCGCGCCCGGCGACGTCGACGTAGACGAAGCCCGCGAGCGCGCCGTTCTCGTCGTGGATCGTCGGCGCGGCGGTCGACACGGTGACGTCGGCGAGCTGGCCGAGCGGCACCTGGATGCCGTCGGGGGCGGCGACGAGCACCCGCCGGAGCGTCTCCGGGTCGCTCCGCTCGTCCCGGGGGTAGCGGACGGCGATCGAGTACCGCTCGCGCCCCTCGACCGTCTGCGAGACGGTCGCGCCGCCGATCGCCGATTCGACGACGTCCTGCACGTCGCCGACGGTCATCCCGTAGCGGGCGACGGCGTCGCGGCGGACCGTGACGTCCAGGTAGTAGCCGCCCGTCGTCCGCTCCGCGAAGACACTCCGCGTGCCGGGGAGCGTCGCGATCGTCTGCTCGATCGCGGCCGCGATGCGGCCGATCTCCGCGAGGTCGGGCCCGAAGACCTTCACGCCGAGGATGCTCCGGATCCCCGTCGCGAGCATCTCGGTCCGCGTCTGGATTGGCATCCACCAGATGTTCGGCATGCCGGGGTAGCGGATCGCGCGGTCCATCTCGGCGAGGAGGCGGTCCCACGTCATCCCCGGGCGCCACTCGGACTCGGGCCGGAGCGTGACGATCGTCTCGAACATGTTGACGGGCGCCGGGTCGGTCGGCGACTCCGCGCGGCCGGCCTTGCCGAAGACGTGCGCCACCTCCGGGAACTGCATGAGCGCGCGGTCCTGCGTCTGGATGGCGGCGCGCGCCTGCGTGATCGACATGCCGGGGAGCGCCGTCGGCATGTAGAGGATCGTTCCTTCGTTCAGCGGCGGCATGAACTCGGAGCCGAGCCGGAGGAAGAGCGGCACGGTCGCGACGACCGCGAGGACGGCGAGCGCGATCGCCGTGCGCCGCCAGCGGAGCACGAGGTCGACGACCGGGTGGTAGAGCCGCATGAGGGGCCGGCTGATCGGATGGGTCTCCTCGCCGTGGATCGTGCCGACGAGCACGGCGTTCGCGATCCGGCGGAGCCACGCGGGCCGGAACGCGAACGGGTCGAGCCGCGTGAAGAGGAGCCGGACCGCGGGGTCGAGCGTCACGGCGAGGACGGCGGCGATCGCCATCGAGAAGTTCTTCGTGAACGCGAGCGGCTTGAAGAGCCGCCCTTCCTGCGCCTCGAAGGCGAAGATGGGGAGGAAGGAGACGGCGATCACGAGGAGCGAGAAGAAGCTCGGCCCGCCCACCTCCTTCACCGCGCCGACGACGACGTCCCGGAAGTCGCCCGGGCGGCCGGCCCGCTGCCAGCGCTCGAGCTTCTTGTGGGTCTGCTCGACGACGACGATCGCGGCGTCCACCATCGCGCCGATCGCGACCGCGATGCCGCCGAGGGACATGATGTTCGCCGTGATTCCCATCGCGCGCATCGGGACGAAGGCGAGGAGCACGGCGATCGGGATGGTCACGATCGGGATGAGCGCGCTCGGGAGATGCCAGAGGAAGACGAGGATCACGAGGCTCACGATCGCGAGCTCCTCGGCGAGCGTGTGCCGGAGCGTGTCGATCGCCCGCTCGATGAGCTCCGAGCGGTCGTACGTCGTGACCACCTCCACGCCGGGCGGCAGGGACGCCGCCACCTCGGCGAGCTTCGCCTCGACGCCGTCGATCACGCGGAGCGCGTTCTCGCCGTGCCGCATGACGACGACGCCGCCGACCGCCTCACCCTGGCCGTCCAGCTCGACGAGCCCGCGCCGGAGGTCCGGCCCGAGGTGCACGCGCGCGACGTCGCGGACGCGGACGGGGGTGCCGCGTCCGTTCGTGCCGACGGCGATCGCCGCGATGTCGTCGGCGGAGCGCACGTAGCCGCGCCCGCGCACGACGTACTCCGCGCCGCTCATCTCGACGAGCCGCCCGCCGACGTCGTTGTTCGAGCGGCGGATCGCCTCCGTCACCTGGCGGAGGGTCACGCGGTGGGCGAGGAGCGCCGCCGGGTCGACCTCCACCTGGTACTGCTTCACGAAGCCGCCGACGGACGCGACCTCGGCGACGCCGGGGACGCTCGCGAGCCAGTAGCGGAGATACCAGTCCTGGAAGGAGCGGAGCTCGGCGAGGCTCCGCGTGCCGGTGCGGTCGACGAGCGCGTACTCGTACACCCAGCCGACGCCCGTCGCGTCGGGCCCCAGGCGGGGCGCCACGCCCTCGGGGAGGCGCTCGCCGATGCCCTGGAGGTACTCGAGGACGCGGCTGCGCGCCCAGTAGAGGTCCGTCCCGTCGCGGAAGACGACGTTCACGAACGAGTAGCCGAACATCGACTCGCCGCGGACGTACTTGACGCGCGGCGCGGCGATCATCGTCGAGACGATCGGGTAGGTGATCTGGTCCTCGACGAGATCGGGGCTCCGTCCCGGCCAGTCCGTGAACACGATCACCTGCACGTCGGAGAGGTCGGGGAGGGCATCGAGAGGGCTCGTCCGGAGCGACCACCAGCCCGCCGCGGTCGCGAAGCCGACGAGGAGGAGGACGAGGAAGCGGTTCCGCGCGCTCCACTCGATCGTGCGATCGATCATGACGTCACCCGCACCGTGAAGCGCCCGCGGACGGGCGGGGTGCCCGGCCGCGCGACCTCGACGACGACGGACCACGGGCCGCCCATCGTGAACCGCACCATCCCCTCGTAGACCCCGTCGCCGAGCTCGCGCGTCGGGGCCGCCTCGATCTGCATGCCGGGCATGTCCATCGTGTACTCGAGGCGGAGGGTGGCGCCGGTGACCGGCGCGCCGGAGGCGTCGCGCACCCGGACGCGGAGCGGCACGTCGCCGACGGTCGCCGGCTCGCGCGCGGGGAAGACGGCGACGCGGAGGCCGTCCACCTCGCGCTCCTCGGGCCGCGGAGGCGCGCCGCCGCCGCCCATCTCCATGCGCGCTCCGCCCATCTGGCCGCCGCCCATCCCGAGCGCGCCCATCATGCCCATCATGCTCTCGGCCGCCGCGAGGCGGCTCTCCGAGTCGACCAGGAAGTTCGCGCTCGTGACGACGCGCTCGCCCGGCTCGAGCCCCGAGCGGATCTCGGCCCATCCGTCCGCGACGGTGCCGACCTCGACCGTCCGAGGCACGAGCCGCCCGTCGCCCGCGTCGACGAACACGAGCCGGCGCCGGCCGGAGTCGAGCACGGCCGTGTCGGGGACGACGAGGCGCTCGGGCAGCGGCACGCGCAGCTCGAGCGTGCCGTACGTCTCCGGCCGGAGGACGGCGTCCGGCGTGTTCGGCAGCTCGAGGCGGACCGGTGCGGAGCGCGTCTTCGGGTCGAGGAGCGGAGGGACCCACGTGATGCGCGCCGTGAAGCGCTGGCCCGGCATGGAAGGCAGGGTGAGGACGCCCTCCTGCCCGACGCGGACGAAGGGGAGGTCCTGCTCGTAGACGTCGGCGTAGACCCAGACGGTGGACAGGTCGGCGACCTTGAACAGCGTCGTCCCGGGCTCGACGCGCTGCCCGCGCACCGCCGCCTTCTCGATCACGACGCCGGCGATCGGCGAGCGGATGACGGCCGTCGTGCCGGCCCTCCCGCGCCGCGCGAGCGCGGCGACCTCGACGTCGCCGAGGTCCCAGAGGCGGAGACGCTCCCGGCTCGCACGGACGAGCGCGTCGGCGGACGCGCGCGCCTCCGGCACGCGGCTCGCGGTGAGGCGCCGGGCGGTCTCGAGGGCGAGGAGATACTCCTCCTCCGCGGTCACGAGGTCGGGGCTGTAGATCGAGAGGAGCGGCTCGCCCCGCCGCACGGCCCTGCCCGTGTAGTCGGCGTAGAGCGTCTCGATCCACCCGCCGACCTTGAGCGTCACCTCGGCGAGCTTCCGCTCGTCGACGTCGAGTCGGGCGGTCGTGCGGACGATGCGCTCGCTCGCGCGCCGCTCCGCCGTCCCGAGCGTCAGGCCGATCGCCTGCCGCTGCGCCGGGTCGAGCCGGATGGGCGCGCGGTCGGCGGCGCCGTCGTCCGCCGCCCCGGCCGGGACGGCGAGTGCCAGGAGGAAGGCCGCGGTCCACCTCGTCCGTCGGTTCGTCATCGCGTCACTCCCCTCCGTCGCGCGCGAGCTCGGCGCCGACGGCGCGCTCGAGGTCGGCCCAGGCGGTCTCGAAGTCGGCCGACGCCCGCACGTGCTCGAGGTGGACCATCTGCACGGCGCGCACGCTGTCGACGAGCGACAGGAAGTCGACCTTGCCGGTCCGATACCCCGTCTCGCTCGCGCGCAGCGCCTGCTCGGCGTGCGGCACGTGCGTCGTCGCGAAGAGATCGTGCTCGGTGCGCGCCGCCTGCGCGCGGAGGTACGCCTGCTCCACCTCGCGGCGGACGCGGTCCTGGAGCCGCCGCAGCTCGGCTTCGGCGGCGGCGAGCGCGGCCGCCGCCTCGGCGCGCCCGGCGTCGTACTTCGCCTTGTTCGGGAGCGGCACCGTGACCGAGGCCATCGCGCCGACGCCGTCGCGGCCGCGCACGTTGATGAAGCGCCCCACGCTCAGCTCGAAGTCCGGAAGGTACTCGAGGCGGGCGAGCCGGACCGCCTCGCGCGCGCGCGCGATGACGGCCGCCTGCCCGACGAGCTCGGGCCGCGCGGCGAGCGCGCGGGCGATCAGCCCGTCGGTCCGCGGGGGGACCCGCGGCGCGGGGGGCTCCTCGAGCGGGCCGAGCGGCGCGTCGGGCGGACGGGAGAGGAGCGCGTTCAGCTCGGCCCGCGCGCCGTCGGCGCCGAGCGTCTCGGTCGTGAGGCGGTTCACCTGATGCGCGAGCTCGACCTGCGCGCGCAGCACGTCGGACTGCGCCGCCTCGCCGACGGTGTACTTCTCGAGCGCGATCCGCGCGTACCGGTCGACGAGGTCGCGGTCGCGCTCGACGATCGCGACGGTCCGCCGGCGACGCCAGAGGTCCCAGTAGGCGTGCTTCACGGCGGTGACGACGTCGAGGGCCACGGCGTCGGCGTCGCGCGCGGCCATGTCGGCGTCGCGCGCGGCCATGCGGCCCATGAGCGTCAGCTTGCCGGGGAAGGGGAGCTTCTGCCCGACCCGGACGATGTTGTTGTCGGCGCGCGCGACGTCGAACGACTCGGGCGCGTTCCACGCCTCCCACGTGACGACCGGGTCTTCCCAGGCGCGCGCCTGCGGCGGCCGGGCCGCCGCCGCGTCGGCGCGGGCGCGCGCCGCGGCGATCTCGGGGTTCCGCGCGCGTGCCTCCGCGACCACGTCCGCCAGGCGGACCGGAGCCTCCGCCGCCGCGACCGACGTGGCGCCGGCCGCGATCGCCGCCCACAGGATCACCCCTGGGCTCGCACTCCCGATGAATCGCATGGTCGTCTCCCTCCCGTTCGGATGCCGACTGGCGCCGCACGAGCGACGCCGGGGCGCGCCGGCGGAGCCGGCGCGAGCGCGGGGAAGACGGTCAGAGTCTCAGGATGCCGAGGACCAGGAAGAGCGGACCGGCGCGCGCGACCGCGTCGCGGTCGATCGAGACGACGGCGGGGCACCGTGGCGCCGCAACCGGCACGACGACGGCCGCGGCGAGGAGCGGCGCGGCCGCCGCGGTCGTCACGGTCGCGTGCTCGTCCGCGGCCTGCTCGACGCCGCAGCAGCGAACGGCGTCCGCCACCGAGCGCGCGTGACGGCAGCGGCGCGCGCAGCAATCGGCCGCCGCGAACGCGCGCGCTTCCCGCAGGGGTGCAGCCATCGCGAGCTGCGAGAACAGCAGCGCGGCGGCAACGGCGAAGCGAAGCGAGCGCGCGACGGTCACCGCCTCCGAGCCTACTCCGCGCCCTTCCGACGGGCAAGCAGCCGCGCGAAGGGTCGAGGTCCCTGTGCGCACCCAGTACCGGCTCGCGCACCGCCGAACGGCTGGCACGCCGGCTGCCCGCGCGCTAAGAGGCGCGCGTGGAGCGGCGCGACGTCATCATCGTCGGCTCGGGTCCGGCCGGCGCCGCGACGGCGCTCGCGCTCGCGACCCGGGACCCCGCGCGCGCCGCGCGGACGGTCCTGCTCGAGAAAGCGCGCCATCCGCGGGACAAGACGTGCGCCGGGGGGGTGATCCCGAAGGCGACGGCGCTCCTCGACGCGCTCGGCGTCCGACTCGCCGTTCCCGAGGCGCGCGTCGACGCCGCGGCCGTCGCCGTCCCGGGCGCGACCGTCCGGATCGCCGGCGCGAACCTCTGCCGCGTCGTCCGCCGTCGCGATCTCGACGCCGCGCTCGCGTGGGCGGCGCGCGACCGGGGCGTCGAGCTGCGGGAGGAGGAGCGGGTCGTGCACGTCGCGCGCGAGGGGCGCGGCGTACGCGTCGAGACCGCCCGCCGCACGTACTGGGCGCCCGTCGTCGTCGGCGCGGACGGCAGCGGGAGCGTCGTCCGCCGCGCGCTCGTCGGCGCGCCGCGCGGCGCCGTCGCGCGGGCCGTCATGGCCGACGTGCCGATCGCGGCCACGCGCTGGGACGGCCACGCGGCGCGCCGCTACGACTTCGACTTCACGTCGTGCCCCGGTGGCCTCCGCGGCTATCGCTGGACGTTCCCGTGCCTCGTCGGCGGCACGCCGCATGCGAACGTCGGGGTCTACGCGCTGCCGCCCGTCGCCGGCGCGCGCCTCCAGGCCGAGCTCGCCCGGGAGCTCGAGCGCATCGGGGCGTGCGCGGCGGGGTGGAAGGCGTTCCCGATCCAGACCTTCGGCGCGCGGACGCGGGTCGCGGCGCCCCACGTGCTGCTCGCCGGCGACGCCGCCGGCGTCGACCCGCTCATGGGCGAGGGAATCTCGTTCGCGATCGAGTACGGGCTCTGCGCGGCGGACGCCGTCGTCGATGCGTTCGCGCGCGACGCGTGGGACTTCACGGGCTACGTGCGCGCCGTCCACGGCGGCGCGATCGGGCGGAAGCTCCGTCGCCTGGGGCTCGGCGCCCGTCTCTTCTACGGCCGCCACGCGCGCGCGTGGCTCCGCCTCGCGGCGGCGAGCCGGCGCGCGCAGGCGATCGGCCTCGCCTGGTACAACGGCGTCGACGGCTGGGACGAGCGCGGCGCGCTCGGCGCTCTCGCGTCGCTCGCGGGGATCGGGCGGCCGCTTCCGGCCGTGCGCGCCGAGGTCGCCTGAGCGGGGCGCGATCGCTCCGACCTTCGTCGTAGCCTTCGACGCGCGGCCCCGCGCCGTTCGGGTAGTGTCCGAATTTCGGCCTGCGCCGTGCCGCGGATTTGCTACACCGGCCCGCGCGGTGCGGACGCGCGCTCCGCGTCCGGCGAGCGAGGAGGTGGCGATGACGCATGGAGGTGGGTGGGTCCGAGCGGTCGTGTCGGCGTCGGCGCTCGTCGCCGCTCGGGGGGCTGCGGACGCCGCGATTCTCTACCTCGGGCTCCCCGGGGGCACGTCGAGCGCGTACGTCACCCTCGGCGCGAACGCCGGATGGACGCGCCTCGCCGCCGCGGACCTCCCGCGCGTCGGCTTCGGCGCCGCGCCGGCGCTCGCAGACCTCGACGGGGACGGCGACGCGGACGCGCTCGTCGGTGACTCGACCGGGCACGTCGTCGCGTTCGAGAACGACGGCACCGACGCGGTGCCGGTCTGGACGCGCCACGCCGCCTGGGACCTCGGCGTCGACGTCGGCGGCGGCGCCGCGCCGGCGCTCGCCGATCTCGACGGCGACGGCGACGCGGACCTCGTCGTCGGCAGCACGGCCGGCACGGTCGCCGTGTACGAGAACGCGGGCGGCCGCGCAGCGCCGTCCTGGCGCGCGCGGCCGGAGCTCGCGCTCGGCGGCCTCGGCGGCGCCACGCGCCCGACGCTCGGCGACGTCGACGGCGACCGGCATGCGGACCTCGTCGTCGGGCTCGGCACGGGCGCGGTCGCCGCCTGGGCGGGGCCCGCGCCGTTCACGCGCCGTCCGGAGTGGGACGCGCCGACGGCCGGCAGCGATCGCGCCGGGGCCGCGCTCGGCGACCTCGACGGCGACGGCCGCCCCGACCTCGTCGTCTCCGACGGGCTGGCGCGCATGACCGTCTACCGGAACGCGGGCGGCGCGTGGCAGGCGATGCCGGGCGCCGCGCCCCCCGATCCCGGCTCCGGCCCGCTCGCCGTCGCCTTCGTCCCGCTCGGTGGCGGGACGTCGTCCCCGCCGCCGTCCACGAGCGGGGCGCCCGTCGCGCGCCTGCGTGCGACGCCGACGAGCGGCGCCGCGCCGCTCACGGTGCGCCTCGACGCCTCGGGGTCGAGCGACCCGAACGGCGACGCGCTCGCCTTCGCCTGGGACTTCGGCGACGGAAGCGCCGCCGCCGTCCCGCCCGCCGACCCGGGACGCGCGCTCCAGCAGACGTTCGCGGGCTACGCGACCGCGAAAGCGACGCGCGACGCGAAGAACTTCGCGGAGGCCGTGACGCTCTACCTCGCCGACGCCGCGGCGCTCCTCCCGCTCACCACGGTCGCCGGCGGCGGGCCGATCACCGTCCAGGGCACGAACGACATCGGCCGCCTCGCGAACTGGCAGCTCGGGAAGATCGGGCACGACCTCGGCGCCATCTACCTCTTCCACAGCCTCGGGCTCTCCGCGTGCGACCGCTACGCGCGTGCGCTCCAGTACTCGTGGGAGTCGGCGAAGTACTACACCGCGGGCGGCTTCGGGTCCCTCGTCGCCGTGAACGGGACGGGCGACAACATCGCCGCCGCCGAGGCCGCGCTCGCGCGGTACGGCTGCGCCGTCCCGACCCCGACGCCGATGTTCGCCGCGAGCACGCCGGGCGGCGCCGTCGTCGACCACCGTTACGCGGCGCCGGGCGTCTACACCGCCACCGTCACCGCGCGCGACGGGACGCACGCCGCCACGGCGTCGGTCGTCGTCCGGGTCGGCACGGTCTCGACGCCTCCGCCCTCGCCGCCGGCCGGCGGGAGCGGGGACGCGGAGCCGTACGAGGGCTTCGGGGCGTCGACGCCGGGCGGCGCCGGAGGGCGCGAGATCGCGGTGACCGAGGCGACGGACGCCGCCGTCCGGGCCGCGTTCGAGCAGGCGAACGCGGGCCACGCGGTCGTCGTCTTCCGGGTGACGCAGCCGATCGCCGTGAAGAGCCCGCTGCCCCAGCTCACGGGCAGCTTCATCACGATCGAGGGGAACGGCGCGACGCTCCTCGGCGACGCGCTCTACCGTGCGGCGCCGATCGTCGACGTGCGCGGCCACGACGTCATCGTCCGCAACCTCCGCCTCCGCAACGGCGGCGACAACATCCGCGCCCAGGGGCCGAACGCCTACAACGTCGTCTTCAGCCACCTCTCCTCGACCGGCTCGGGCGACGACGGGATCTCGATCGGGTACGGCGCGCACGACGTCACCGTCCAGTACTGCTTCCTCGCCGGCAACACGCGCTCGATCTTCCTCAAGTACAAGACGACGACGAACGTCTCGATCCACCACACGTGGATCATGAAGCAGTGGATCCGGGGCCCGCTCGTCTCGACGAACGTGCTCGCCGACCTCCGCAACCTGATCGTCGAGGACTGGACGCTCTGGGGGACCCGCTTCGAGGATACGGCGAGCGGGAACGTCGTCGCCTCCCTCTGGCGCGACGGCGACTTCGCCGCCTCGAACGGCAACGGCGGCTCGGCGCTCCGCTTCACCGGCGGGAGCCGGGTGTATGCGTCCGGGAACGTCTTCGCCGGCCACGCGCGCTCCGACGCCGTCGCGAACGTCGCCGCCCCGTTCCCCGCGCCGCTCGTCACGACGCTCCCGGTGCCGCAGATGATCGGCGTGGTCGAGGGCCGCGCCGGCTGCATGCCCCGCGACGCCGTCGACCAGGCATACATCGCGATGCCGGCGCCATGGCCGCGCGCGACGGGGTTCCACCCGATCCGCCTGAGCCCGTGAAGGGCGGCGACGGGGCGGGGGCCGGGGGCGGCGTCTGCTCGCGGGTGTTCGGCGTTCGCGCTACCTCACGAGCCGCCCTCGGCCCGCGCCCCGTCCCGCCCTTTGCGTCCCGGACCGCTCCCTGCTACGCGTCCGCCCCGAGGGGTGGACGCATGGGGGCTCGACGCACGAAGCGCCGCCGCGGCCCGGCGACCGCGGCGCCGCACCTCGAGACGCTCCTCTGGCGCGTCGGCATCCGCCACGTCGCGGGCGTCGACGAGGTCGGGATGGGGCCGCTCGCCGGGCCCGTCGTCGCGGCCGCGGTCGTCTTCCCGCCGGGGACGAAGATCGACGGCATCGCGGACTCGAAGGCGCTGCCGGCCGCGGTGCGCGAGCGGCTCGCCGGCGAGATCCGCCGCCGCGCGGTCGCCGTCGGGCTCGCCGTCGTCGAGCCGGACGAGATCGACCGCGTGAACATCTACCAGGCCGGCCTCCTCGCGCTCCGGCGCGCGGTCGAGGCGCTCGACGTCGTGCCCGGCTACGTGCTCGTCGACGGGCGTGAGATCCCGGGCCTTGCGATGCCGCAGAGCGCGTATCCGAAGGGCGACTCGTTCGTGTGCTCGATCGCCGCGGCGTCGATCGTCGCGAAGGTGCATCGCGACGCGATCATGCGCGAGCTCGACGCGCGGTATCCCGCGTACGGCTTCGGGCGGCACATGGGCTACTCGACGGCCGCGCACTTCGCCGCGATCCGTGCGCACGGCCCGTCGCCCGTCCACCGGCGCTCCTTCGCGCCGGTGCGGGCGCTCGTCGACGCCGCGGCCGACTCGCAGATGGCGCTCCTTCCGGCCGGCTGAGCTGCTTTTCAGTGGCATCGATTCCCCTATAATCGAGCACACGTCATGGATGCTGCGCTGCTGCTGAGCCTCTACCGCCAGATGTGTCTCTGCCGCCGCTTCGAGGAGGCCGCGGCGAAGGCGTACTCGCAGGGGAAGATCTCGGGCTTCCTCCACCTCTACATCGGGCAGGAGGCGGTCGCGGTCGGCGCGATCTCCGCGGCTCTGCCGACGGACTACATCGTCGCGACGTACCGCGAGCACGCGCACTACCTCGCGCGGACCGGCGACGCGCGCGGCGCCATGGCGGAGCTCTTCGGCAGGACGACGGGATGCAGCGGCGGCCGGGGCGGCTCGATGCACCTCTTCGACGCGAAGCAGCGCTTCCTCGGCGGCTGGGCGATCGTCGGCGGACACGTGCCGATCGCGGCGGGCGTGGCGTTCGCGTCGAAGTACCGGGACGAGTCCGACGTCACGCTCTGCTTCTTCGGCGACGGCACGGCGAACCAGGGGGCGTTCCACGAAGGGCTCGCGCTCGCCGGCCTCTGGAAGCTGCCCGTCGTCTTCATCTGCGAGAACAACCAGTACGCGATGGGGACGCCGCTCTACCGCACTCTCTCCGTCGCCGACGTCGCCGTGCGCGCGCGCGGCTACCCGATCGACGCCGAGATCGTGAACGGCGACGACGTGCTCGAGATGCGCGAAGCGGTGCGCCACGCCGCCGAGCGCGCGCGGAAGGACCACCTCCCGTTCTTCATCGAGGCGAAGACGTACCGCTTCCGCGGCCACTCCGTCGCGGACCCGGCGAAGTACCGGACGAAGGAGGAGGTGCAGAAGTGGATGGAGCGCGACCCGATCGGCATCCTCGGGCAGCGCATCGTGCACCTCGGCATCGCGAACGAGGAGCAGCTGCGGGCGCTCGACGACGAGGCGAAGGCGCAGGTCGAGGACGCCGTCGAGTTCGCCGAGAAGTCCCCGCTTCCGGCGCCCGAGACGGTCGAGGAGTACGTGTATGCCTGAGGCGCGCGTCCTGAGCTTCCGCGAGGCGATTCGCGAGGCGATGGTCGAGGAGATGGAGCGGGACGCATCCATCTTCCTCATGGGCGAGGAGGTCGGGCACTACAGCGGCGCCTACAAGGTGTCGGAGGGGATGCTCGAGCGGTTCGGCGAGCGGCGCGTGATCGACACGCCGATCGCCGAGACGGGGTTCGCGGGCGTCGGCATCGGCGCCGCCATGGTCGGCCTGCGGCCGATCGTCGAGTTCATGACCTGGAACTTCTCGCTCGTCGCCTACGACCAGCTCGTGAACAACGCGGCGAAGCTCCGCTACATGTCGAACGGCCAGTTCACGCTGCCGATCGTCTTCCGCGGCCCCGAGGGGGCCGCGCACGCGCTCGGCGCCCAGCACTCGCAGGCGCTCGAGTCGATCTACGCTCACGTCCCCGGCTTGAAGGTGGTCGTGCCGTCGACGCCCGGCGACGCGAAGGGGCTCTTGAAGGCGGCGATCCGCGACGACGACCCGGTCCTCTTCATGGAGAGCGAGGTGATGTACGCGCTCAAGGGCGAGGTGCCGGCGGGCGAGCACGTCGTGCCGCTCGGCGTCGCCGACGTGAAGCGCGCGGGGCGCGACGTGACGGTCGTCACGTGGGGCAAGATCCTGCACACGGTCGAGAACGCGGCCGACGCGCTCGCGGGGGAGGGGATCGAGGTCGAGATCCTCGACCTCCGCACGATCCGCCCCCTCGACGCCGCGCGGCTCCTCGAGTCCGTGCGCCGCACCCATCGCTGCCTCGTCGTGCAGGAGGGGTGGCCCTACGCCGGCGTCGCCGCCGAGGTGATCACGGTCGTCACGCGGGAGGCGTTCGACTGGCTCGACGCGCCCCCCGAGCGCGTGACGAGCCTCGACGTGCCGATGCCCTACGCCAGAAACCTCGAGAACCTCGTGCTGCCCTCGCCCGAGAGGGTCGCGGCCGCCGTCCGCCGCCTCCTCGGGCGTGAGGCAGCCCCCGCCCGGCCGACGATCGCCGTTCGCCGCCGCTAGGACTCCCATGCCGATCGAAGTGACCATGCCGAAGCTCTCCGACACGATGGAGGAGGGCAAGATCCTCAAGTGGATGAAGCGTGTCGGTGACCCCGTGAAGATCGGCGACGTCCTCGCCGAGGTCGAGACCGACAAGGCCAACATGGAGCTCGAGGCGTACGACGAGGGCACGCTCGCCGAGGTCCGCGTGAACGAGGACCAGAGCGCGCCCGTCGGCGCCGTGATCGCGGTCCTCGCGCCGCCCGGGGAGGCGGTGAGCGCGCCGGCGCCGGCGAAGAAGGCCGCAGCCGCGGCGAAGGTCGCGGAGCGCCCCGCCGAGGAGAAGCGCGCGCCGGAGCGTCCGGCGGGGGAGAAGCGCCCGCCCGAGCGCGCGGTCGCCGGCGGCGAGAAGGCGCCCGAGCGGGCGGCCGCGGGCGGGAAGGCGGCGTTCGCCGCGGCGGCGCGCGAGACGTTCCGGCCGCAGGTCGTGCGGCGGCCGGAGCCCGCGCCCGAAGCGGGCGACGCCGGGCGCGTGAAGGCGTCGCCGCTCGCGCGCCGCCTCGCGGAAGAGCACGGGCTCGATCTCGGCACGATCCGCGGCACGGGGCCCGGGGGGCGCATCGTCGAGCAGGACGTCGAGACGGCGCTCGCCGACCGCCGCGAGGCGGCGCCGGCGGAGACGACGGCGCGGCGGGCGGCGCCGGCGCCCGCGCGTGCCGCCGCGCCGCCGGCGCGCGGGGGCCGCCTGGAGCTCTCTCGCATCCGCCGGACCACCGCGAAGCGGATGGGCGAGTCGAAGCGCGAGGTCCCGCACTTCTACGTGTCGGCCGAGGTCGCGATGGACGACGCCGTGCGGCTCAAGGACTCGCTCGCAGCGCTCGGGGGCGACTTCGCGGGCGTCACCTTCACCCACCTCGTCGTGAAGGCGGCGGCGCTGGCCCTCGTCCGCGTGCCCGAGGTGAACGCCTCCTACGACGGCGACGCGCTCGTCCTGCACGACGCGGTGAACGTCGGCATCGCGACGGCGGTCGACGAGGGGCTCATGGTGCCGGTCCTGCACCACGTCGACCGCGAGCCGCTCGCGGCGGTCGTGCGCCAGGCGCGCGGTCTCGTCGAGCGGACGCGCGCGGGCCGCTTCGCGGGCGACGACCTCTCGGGCGCGACCTTCACGGTGTCGAACCTCGGCATGCTGCCGGTGACGGAGTTCGCGGCGATCATCAACCAGCCGCAGGCCGCGATCCTCGCCGTCGGCGCCATCCGCGACGTGCCGGTGGTGCGCGGGGGGGCCATCGTGCCTGGGAAGGTGATGGCGGTCACGCTTTCCGCCGACCACCGCGTGATCGACGGCGTGATCGCCGGACGGTTTCTCCGCGAGCTGAAGATGCTCCTCGAGAACCCGATCGCGCTCCTCGTCTGAGGGCGTCATGCCGGACTACGACCTCGTCGTCGTCGGCGCGGGGCCCGGCGGGTACGTCGCCGCCATCCGCGCCGCGCAGCTCGGGCTCTCGACCGCCATCGTCGAGCGCGACCGCCCCGGCGGCGTCTGCGGCAACTGGGGCTGCATCCCCTCGAAGGCGCTCCTCGCGGACGCGACCCTCTACGCGGAGATGAAGGCTGCGGCGCAGCGCGGCCTCGTCGCCGACGACCTCCGCGTCGACTTCGCGAAGGTCCTCGCGCGGAGCCGCCAGGTCGCCGAGGCGCAGGCGAAGGGCGTCGCGTTCCTGCTCCGGAAGAACAAGGTCGCCTACCACCAGGGCGTCGGTCGGCTGGCGCCCGGGGCGGTCCTGGTGAGCTCGGACGGCGCCGCCCCCGCGCGGCTCGGCGCGCGCTTCGTCCTCCTCGCGACGGGGAGCTGCGAGCGCACGCTCCCCGGGCTCGAGGTGGACGGGAAGGTCGTGCAGACGAGCCGCGAGGCGCTCGAGGACCCGCGGCTGCCGGCGAGCGTGGTCGTCGTCGGCGGCGGTGCGGTCGGGGTCGAGTTCGCGTACGTCTACGCGTGCTTCGGGAGCCGCGTGACCGTGGTCGAGATGGCGGAGACCCTCCTCCCCGGCTTGGACGTCGAGCTCGGCCGCGAGCTCGGGCGGAGCTTCAAGAAGCAGGGGATCGAGGTGCTGGCGGGACACCGCTACGAGCGCCTCGCGCGGACGGCGAACGGTGCGGAGGTAACGGTCGTCGGCCCGGCCGGGGCGGCGACCCTCGCCGCCGAGCGGGTCCTCGTCGCCGTCGGCCGCGCGCCCCTCTCGGGCGACCTCGGACTCGCCGAGGCCGGGGTCCGGCTCGAGCGCGGCTTCGTCGCGGTCGATCCGACCATGCGGACGAGCGTCGGGAGCGTGTACGCGATCGGCGATCTGGTCGGCCCGCTCCTCCTCGCCCACGCCGCTTCCGAGCAGGGCGTCGCCGCCGTCGAGGCGATGGCGGGCCGGGCGACGAACGGCGGCCCCGACCCGCGCCGCGTGCCCGTCTGCATCTACTGCGAGCCGCAGGTGGCGGCCGTCGGCCTCACGGAGGCCGAGGCGCGGGCGGGCGGGCGCGAGGTGAAGGTCGGCAAGTTCCCCTTCCGGGCGCTCGGCAAGTCGATGGCGACCGGACACGTCGACGGCTTCGTGAAGCTCGTCGCGGGCGCGCGATACGGGGAGATCCTCGGCGTGCACATGATCGGCGCCGGGGTGACCGACCTCATCGCCGAGGCCGCGCTCGCCCTGACGCTCGAGGCGACGACGGCGGAGCTGATCGAGACCGTGCACGCGCATCCGACGCTCGCCGAGGCCCTCCGCGAGGCGGCGCTCGTCGCCGAGGGCCGGGGGGTGAACGTCTAGTGCGCCGGCTCGAGGTCGCGCTCCCCGGCGTGCTCGACTACGCCCGGGCGACGGCGTGGCAGGAGGCGCTCGTCGCGCGCCGGATCGCCGGGGGGCCCGACGCGCTCCTCCTCCTCGAGCATCCGCCCGTCTACACGCTCGGCCGCGGCGCGGATCCGAAGCACCTCGGGGCGGCGGCGGCCGGTCCGATCCCGATCGTCCGCGCGCACCGCGGGGGGGAGGTGACGTACCACGGCCCCGGGCAGCTCGTCGGCTACCCGATCGTCGGCCTCCGCGACCACCGCCCCGACGTCCGCTGGTACCTCAGGCGGCTCGAGGACGTGCTGATCGCCGCGCTCGCGGCGCTCGGCGTCGCGGCGGAGCGCCGGACGGGGCTCACGGGCGTCTGGGTGGGCCCGCGGAAGATCGCGTCGATCGGCGTCGCGCTCCGGCGCTGGGTCGCGTGGCACGGGTTCGCCCTCAACGTCGCGACCGACGTGGGGGGCTTCGCCGCGATCACCCCCTGCGGCATCACCGGCGTCGAGATGACGTCGGTCGCGCGCGAGGGCGGGCCGGGCGAGGTCGCGACGGTACTTCCCGCCGTGCTCGCGGCCTTCGTCGACGCCTTCGGGTACGGCGGCTGGACACCACTCGCCGCCGCGCCGCCTGCGGCGGAGGCGTGCGCATGAGTGCACCCGTCGCCCGCCGGCATCCGGAGTGGCTCAAGGTGCGCGCGCCGGGTGGACCCGGCTTCGTCGAGACCCGGGAGACGGTCCGTACGCTCGGCCTGCATACCGTCTGCGAGGAGGCACGCTGCCCGAACATCGGGGAGTGCTGGGGACACAAGACCGCCACCTTCATGCTGCTCGGCGACACCTGCACGCGCCGCTGCGCGTTCTGCGCGGTCGGGCACGGCCGTCCCCGTCCCGTCGACCCGGCGGAGCCGATCCGCGTCGCGTCGGCCGTCGCGCGGCTCGGGCTCCGGCACGTCGTCGTCACGTCCGTCGACCGCGACGACCTGCCCGACGGGGGCGCGGCCCACTTCGCCGCCACGGCCCGCGCGATCAAGGGCCTCCTTCCGGCGTGCCGCGTCGAGGTCCTCGTCCCGGACTTCCAGGGCGACGAGGCGGCGGTCACGACCGTCGCCGAGGCGCCGATCGACGTCTTCAACCACAACGTCGAAACCGTCCCGCGCCTCTACCGCCGGGTGCGGTCCGGCTCGCGCTACGACCGCTCGCTCGCCGTGCTCGCCGCGGCCCGCGCGGCGCGCCCGGGCCTCCTCACGAAGACGGGCCTGATGCTCGGCCTCGGGGAGGAGGCGGCGGAGCTCCGCCGGGTCTTCGCCGACCTGCGGAGCGTCGGCTGCGCGATCCTGACGCTCGGTCAGTACCTCCGGCCGTCGGGCGACGCGCGCCATGTCCCGGTCGAGCGCTACCTCGCACCCGAGGAGTTCGCCGCGCTGCGTGCGGACGCGCTCGCGCTCGGCTTCCTCCACGTCGAGTCCGGGCCCCTCGTGCGCAGCTCCTACCACGCGTGGGCGCACGTGCCTTCCTAAAAAAAGTCCGAAAAAATAAGGGGTTTTTTCCGGCCCAAATA
>Ga0070741_10002812_pt1 | contig 45310 bp, 44 predicted proteins | sample Coa_R1_4_FD_66440 | JGI IMG/M metagenome (GOLD analysis project Ga0070741, IMG submission 66440) | Surface soil microbial communities from Centralia Pennsylvania, which are recovering from an underground coalmine fire - Coalmine... | ecosystem: Environmental > Terrestrial > Soil > Unclassified ... | reverse complement strand
GAGGAGCGCGCCCGTATGCGCTCCGTCCCCCGCGTCTACAAGACCAGCAAGATGCGCTGGACGGGTGGCCCGCAGATCTGGCACAAGCAGCTGCTCAGCCCCGGCATGGGCATCATGCAGACGCTGCAGGCAACCTACCAGGAGCTGGCTCCCGGCGCCCGATCGAACCGCCATGGCCATCAGAACGCGGCGCTGCTGTACGTGCTCGAAGGCCACGGCTACGACGTGAACGACGGTGAGCGCGTCGAGTGGCAGGAGGGCGACGTCTGCCTGGTCGCCCCGGGCACCGTGCACCAGCACTTCAACGGCAGCGACGACAAGCCCTGCCGCCTGCTCATCATCAAGACCAAGCCCATCTACAACTTCGCCAACCTGAACTTCCAGGAGTTCAAGGAAAAGGCGCCGAAGACTGCCACCACCGGCTGGCAGGACTTCCATCCCGAGGAATAGAAAGCTAAGGAAGGAGCACCACCATCATGATCGACCGCAGCGCAATGGTTACCGAGCGTGAGATCGAGCCCGAAGTGGAGCAGGAGTACGAGGTCGAGCGCGTCTTCGTACGCGCCATCGCCAGCACCAAGTACAGCCTCAGTGAGGAGCGCGCCCGTATGCGCTCCGTCCCCCGCGTCTACAAGACCAGCAACTTCAAGTGGCGTGGCGGCCCGCAGGTCTGGCACAAGAACATCCTCAACCCCAGCATGGGCATCATGCAGACGCTGCAGGCCTCGTATGAGGAGCTGGCGCCGGGGTCCAAATCGCAGCGCCACGGCCACCAGAACTCGGCGCTGCTGTTCGTGCTCGAGGGCAAGGGCTACGACATCAGCGACGGCGAGCGCGTGGACTGGGAAGAGGGCGACGTTTGCTTCGTGGCCCCCGGCACGGTCCACCAGCACTTCAACAGCGATCCGGAGAAGCCGGCCCGGGTGCTGATCGTCAAGACCAAGCCCGTCTACAACTTCGCCAACCTGAACTTCCAGGAATTCAAGGAGAAGGCGCCCAAGGATGCCGTGGCGGGCTTCCAGGACTACTTCCCCGAGGAATAGCGGCTCTTGTCGACAGTCACCGAAGCGCGCGACGAGGCCTCGCGCGCTCTTCCCGTAGAGGCCCTGCAGGCCGTCTTTCAGCATCGTGAAGGCTCATTGATGGACGGCCTGCCGCACGTCATGACCCCCATTCCGCCACAGCCGACGGTGAACGGCCACAGCAGCCCCCACCAAACGGGCGACCTGGCCTGCGTGGAGATCCTCACCCGCGCGCCGCTGCACGATCTCACCTGCCACTTCTCGGACGTCCCGCCAAACTCGCCGGTGCGCGGCGCGCATCGCCACATCAGCGCGCCAACGCTGTTCTGCACCTCGGGCAAAGGCTGGGAGTGGAACGACGGCAAGACCTACACCTTCGAGACGTTCGACCTGCTGGTCGTGCCGCCCTACACCATCCACCAGCACGGCGGGGACCTGGACGTGGGCTGCCAGATCTACGTGCCGCAGACGCGCATGATCGACGCGCTGGGCCTGATGGTCCGCGAGCAGCACAAGTTCAGCGAGAAGGTCACCTTCCCGGAGGGCACCGACCCTATTCGAGATGAGTCCGGCAACCTGGTCGGCTACGTCATCAAGAAGGGCGTGCTGGGGCTGACCGAAGACCTGGAGGTACGGCTCGGAGCGCAGCCCAACGTGGAGTCCGCCTTTGCCGCCCGCCGCGCCGCGGGGCCGTGGGAAGGTCCGGTGGAGAACACCTACGACCGCTACATGCAGCTCATGCACGAAGAGGTCGCCTTCTGCGAGGACGTGACCCACGTCATCCGCTTCGACGATCAGCCGTGGGAGCTGACCCCTCAGGGCAAGATCAAGTGGCTGGTGCATCCGTTCATCGACAATGCCGCTCGGCGCGTCTGGCTGTACATGCTGGAGGTGCCCATCGGCAGCCGCTCCGGACGCCACCGCCACGCGGCCGAGGAGCAGATCCTGGTCCTCGAAGGCCGCGGCTACGACCTGCACGACGGCCAGCGCTGGAACTGGGAGAAGGGCGATTTGATCAACATCCCACCGCTGGTGGAGCACCAGCACTTCAACACAGATCCGGATAATCCGGCGCTGCTTTTCAGCTCCATGCCGAGCATGGTCACCGACCTGGGCCTGGGGGGAATCGAGCAGCTGGAAGACGCTCCGGAATACGGGGAAAGGTAGGCCAACATGGCGGAACAGGAACTCACCAAGGAAGGGTTGACCCAGAAAGAGGTCGATCCCAAGCTCTACTACGACTACGAAGGTCGCTTCATCAAGCAGAAGCTGGAACGCGAGCGCATGCAGCTGCTGCCCCGGGTGGTCAAGCCGGCCATGTTTGCCAAGGGCGGCTGGGCGCTGGGCGATCCGCGCGTATTCGAGCGCTACAGCGTGGCGCCGCTGAGCGCGCTGACCTGCCGCTTCCTGGACCTCGAGCCCGGGCAGCATACCGACGATCAGCGCAGCATCCCGTCGCAGCTGGCCTACGTCATCTCCGGCAGCGGCGAGTCCGTGCAGGATGGCGAGAGCCACGCCTTCACCGCCGGCGACGCCGTGCTGATTCCGCCCTACACGCGCTCGCACTTCGTGGCCGGCAGCAGCGGGCTGCGCGTCTGGCTGCCGCAGGTCCGCCTGTGGCACGTCCTCGGCCTGCTCCGGCAGGAGCAGTACGAGCTCCAGCAGCTGCCCGACGGCACGGAGCCAATCCGCGGCTCGTCAGGCAAGCTCGATGGCTACCGCGTGCCGGCCGGCGTGCTGGGCCTGGAGGCGGACCTGGAGGTTCGTCTGGGCGGCGACGCCAAGCGCGAGCAGGTCTTTCGTGAGCGCCGGTCCGTGCGCCAGGCGCCCGGCGGCGACACCCTGTACGACTGGTTCCTGAAGAAGCTTGTCGAGGAGAACGAGCTCGAGCAGCAGGCGCCGCGCATCATCCGCGACGGCGACGTGGCCTGGGAGAAGACTCGCCACGGTAAGCTCAAGTTCTACATCAGCCGCTGGACCAAGGTGGCGGCGCAGGCGCTGGACCTGATGGCCCTGGAGATCGAGCCCGGCGGCAGCAGCGGCGAGCACCGCCACATCTTCGAAGAGCTGCTGCTCGTGCTCGAAGGGCAGGGCCACGACATGCAGGAGGGCACGCGCCAGGCCTGGTCGGCCGGCGACCTGATCTGCATCCCGCCCATGACCGCGCACCAGCACTTCAATGACGGCGACAAGCCGGCCAAGCTGATCTCGGTCTGGTCCCGCCAGCTCGGCCACGAGTTCCTGGGCGGAATCGAGCACATCAAGGATTCCTCTTCCTGGGGCCACTGAGCCTCCTCCGTTCATCCTCGTCCGAGCGCCCCGCGCGATCGGCGGGCGAGACGCACACCACGTTCATGGAGAAAGACTGAATGCTGAGCCAAGAAGACAACGAGCTCCTGACCAGGGTCGGGCCCGGAACACCCATGGGCGAACTGCTGCGCCGTTTCTGGATGCCCGCCCTCATGGCCGAGGAGCTGCCGGGGCCGGACTGCGATCCGGTGCGCGTCCGCCTGCTGGGCGAAGACCTCCTGGCCTTCCGCGACACCAGCGGCCGGCTGGGCCTGGTGGCCCAGGGCTGCGCCCACCGCCTGGCCTCCCTGTACTTCGGGCGCAACGAGGAGGACGGCATCCGCTGCGTCTATCACGGTTGGAAGTTCGACGTGAAGGGCCGCTGCGTAGATATGCCTACCGAGCCCTCCGACTCCAACTTCAAGGACAAGGTGCGCATCAAGGCCTACACCCTGCGCGAAGCCGGCGGCATCATGTGGGCCTACATGGGACCGCAGGACAGCATCCCCGAGCTGCCGCGCATGCCCATCGTCGAGGCCGCCGAGGGGCATCGCTTCGCCATCAAGCGCTTCCAGGAATCCAACTTCCTGCAGGCCATCGAGGGTGGCATCGACTCCGCGCACACGCGCTATCTGCACACCACCCTCGACTTCTACCATCGCACCGAAAGCTACCTAGCGTCACTGAAGCCGCTGCTCGATCGCTTCAAGCAGGACCCCGACAGCCTGGATCCGGACGAGCTCGACCAGATCTTCCGCACTGCCGACAAGGCCCCACGCATCACCGCCACGCGCACCGATTACGGCCTGGCCGTGGGCGCCCGAACGTCGGTTGAGGGCATGTCCTACTGGCGCTTCAACCAGTTCATGCTGCCCTTCTACACCATGCCCCCGCGCGATCCCGGCGGCCACGCCTTCGTGCCTATCGACGACAAGAGCTGCTGGGTGTTCACCTTCCGCGTGCGCACCGACCGGCCCTTCTCGATGTCCGAGATCCGCACTATGCGCACCGGCCAGACCGACGGCCGCTTTGGCGCGCCGGTGGACGAAAACTACTTCCCGCTGGCACACTCCGGGAACGACTTCACGCTGGACCGCAAGCTGCAGCGCGAGTACAACTTCACCGGCATCATCGGCACCGGCAACCAGGACATGGCGGTGCAGGTGAGCATGGGCACCATCGTCGACCGCACGCAGGAGCACCTAGGCGTGATCGACGTCGGCATCATCGAGATGCGCCGGCTGCTGCTGGACCTGGTGAAGGACATGCAGGCCGGCAAGGCCCCGCTGGCGGCAACCAACCCCGAGGTGTTCGATGGGGTGCGCGGCGTATCGCTCATGCGCTCGAATGACGTAACCTACGAGACGTGCGTCGGCGAAGTGCTGCAGCGCATCGATCAGACCAAGCAGAAGCTGCAGCAGCTTCGGGTGCAAGAGGCCGCTGTTCACTGACGATCAGCGGCCCGGGGAAATGTAGTTCATTGGGGAGTAATCAAATGGAGACAATGACGTGTTCATGAGACATCGCGGCGCGGCGAAAGCCTTCGGCACCCTTTTCCTGATGGCAGGCCTGGCCGCCTGCGGCGGCGCCGCGCCGGCCGGCAGTCCAGCGGCGGCTTCACCTTCGTCCGCGGGCGCTTCGCCGGCCTCTGCCAGCGCCAAGCCGGCCACGTCGGCCGCGGCCTCGGGCTCTGCCGCCGCCAAGCCGGCGGACAACACCGTCGTCAAGCTGGCTACCAACCCCGTGTCGCCCAGCAACGGCTTCGCCTGGATCACGCAGGAGCAGGGCTACTTCGCCAAGAACGGCGTCAATGTCGACCTGGAGGGCATGGGCGGATCACAACGCTCAAATGCGATCGTCGCCGGGCAGATCGATGGCGAGGTGGGCGGCGGTCCTCAGGAATACGTCGCGGCCCGCGCTCAGGGCCGGGATTTGATCGTGATCGCGGCCTTCTCCAATAAATTCGACGACGTCGTAGTTGCACCTACGAGCGTCACCGATAGCGTCGGGCTCCGCGGCAAGAAGATCGGTGCCGTCTTGACGACTTCGGTGGACGCCCAGGGCCTGGTGATGTACCTGCGCAAGTCCGGCCTCGAGCCGGGCAAGGACTACAGCCTCATCTCGACCGGCAGTGCGGGCAGCCAGGCCACCGCCGCCGCGGCGCTCAGCACCCACCAGGTTGACGCCGCCGCCCTCCAGGCGGATTTCGGCAAGGGCGTCGTCCAGAACGCTCCCAAGGATTTCCACATCCTCGTCGACCTGGTCGAAACCGACCTGCCGCTGCCCGGCGTGAACATCGATTTTCGCGGCGAGTTCGTGAAGCAGCATCCGGACCTCGTGCAGAAGATCCTGGACTCCCTCATCCAGGGAGTGCGCTACACAAAAGAGCATCCGGCCGAGACCAAGGCATCGTGGGCCAAGCGCTACCAGATCGACGACGCGAAGCGCATGGACGAGATCTACGCCCGCGAGATGGAGCTGTGGCAGAAGTCTCCGCAGCCCAACGTCACCGCCTTCAAGGACGTGATCGACTTCATGGCCATGACAGTCCCGGAAGCCGCCAAGCTGAATCCCAAAGACATGGTCGATACGCGCTTCGTGGACGACGCTGATAAGCGCGGAATAACAAAGTATTAGGGGCCAGGGCGAGGGGCGAGGGTTTAGGGTCGAGGGTTTAGGGTCGAGGGTTTTAGGGTTTTGGGGCGAGCGACCAGCGCCTCGCGCCTAACGACCAGCGCCTAGCGACCAGCGACTGGCGACTCGCCTCGCGCTACCCTGCCAGCGGCAGCTCGGGGACGCGAAAGCCGAGTCTGGCCTGCTGCTCGAACTCTGACGCGGGCATGGGCCGGCCCAGGTAGAAGCCCTGGCCCACGTCACAGCCCAGCGACATGAGCTGACGCAGCGCCTCGCCGGACTCGATCCCCTCGGCCACGACGCGCAGCCCGAGGATGTGGCTCAGCTCGATGATCGACCACACGATGGCCTTGTCGTTGTTGTTCGTCACCATGTTGCGCACGAACGACGCGTCGATCTTGATCTCGCTCACCGGCAGCTGGCGCAGGTAGGACAGCGATGAGTAACCGGTGCCGAAGTCGTCGATGGACAGCTCCGGACCCATGGCCCGCAGACGCTCGATGTGCACCTGGTGCCGGGGCGCGGCCATGACGGCCGTTTCCGTGAGCTCCAGCAGCAGCGCCTCCGCGGGCATGCGATACCTGGTGAGGATGCTCTCGATCATGGCCACCAGCCCGCCGTCGGCCAGATCCCGCGCGGACAGGTTCACGGCCATGCTCACATCCAGGCCCGAGCTGCGCCATTCGCTGCACTGGCGAATCGCCTCGTCGAGCACCCATGAGCTGAGCTGGCGGATCATGCCCGTCTGCTCGGCCACGTCGATGAAGTAATCCGGGCGCACCAGCCCGAGCTGGGGATGGCGCCAGCGCATCAACGCCTCCACCGCGTGGGCTTTCCCGTTGGACAGATCGATCTTGGGCTGGTAGTGCAGCTCCAGCTCGTTCTTGGCCAGCGCCTCGCGCAGCGCCGCCTGCAAGGTCACCTGTGAGGCCCTGCGCGCGTCATCCTGGCGATCGAACCAGGCGATCCGCTCCTGGTTGCGCTTGGCCGCGTACATGGCCACGTCCGCCTCGCGGGCGAGCGACGACCAATCTTCGCCGTGCGCCGGGTAGAGGGCAATGCCCACGCTGGCGGCGATCTCCAGCGTTTCGCCGTCGATGACGAACGGCTCGTTCAACAGCTTGGTGATCTTCCGGGCGACGGTATACGTGTCCCACCTGGCGGTGAGACCCCGCAGCACGATGGCGAACTCGTCGCCGCCCAGCCGGGCGATGGTATCCGCCTGCCGCAGCGCGCTCTTGAGCCTCGTGGCCACCTGCTTCAGCAGCTCGTCGCCCATGGCGTGGCCGTAGCTGTCGTTCACGTCCTTGAAGCGATCCAGGTCCAGGAACAGCAGCGCCACGGTCGAGGCCTGATCGCGTGCGCTGGCTATGGCCTGCTCCATGGCGCCCTGCAGCTGCACGCGGTTCGGCAGCCCGGTCAGCGGGTCGTGCAGCGCCTGGTACCTGAGCGCCTCGGCCAGCTCCTTCTGCTGCGTGTGGTCGCTAACCAGCGCCACGGTGCCCCTGAAGGCGCCATCGGCGCCGAGCAGCGGGCTGGCCGAAACACGCACCCACACAATCGAGCCGTTCTTTCGCCGCTGGCCGACCTCGAACGTCTGCGGCGTGCCCTCGCGGCAGCGCTGAAAGCTCTCGATCAGCTCCGGATTGGTGCCCCACAGCTCGGCGGCGGGCAGCCCGGCGATCTCGTCCAGGGCATAGGCCGACAGCTCGCACATTCTCGGGTTGGCATGGGTGATCCGGCAGCGCTCGTCCAGCGTGAGGATGCCCTCGTTGGCGCTATCGACGATGGTGCGGTAGCGGCTCTCGCTCTCCCGAAGCTGGTATTCGATCTGCAACTGGCGGGTGACGTCCATGAAGCTCGAGATGACGCTGAGAGGCTGGTCGGGCCCCTCCACGGCCAGCGCCGTGTCACACAGCAGCCAGGCAACCGTGCCATCGGCGCGGCGCACGCGGCGGATGAAGCCATGCTCCGGCTCCCCACTGCTCGCCACCTTGGCGATGCACAGCTCGTCGATGACCGGAAACCCGGCCGCGTCCGTGATCTGCCAGCCCGAGGGGCGGTCCTGGCTGTGCGCCAGCTCCCCGGCGGAGAGGCCCAGAAGAGCCTGAGCCGCGGAGTTGCAGTACACGATGCCTCCCGGCTCCTGGGCGATCATCACGCCCAGGCCCATGCGCTCCGCCGCGCGCACGGCAAAGGAGGTTGAGGGCGGGCGAGCCGGTGAGGGCGGCTCCGCGCGCGCGCTGGAGAGCTTCTGAAGCACCTGGGGCTCCTCCTCCGAGGGGGGCTTAGACGTCCTCGGCGGAGACGTGCAGCGCGTCGACCACGCGCTGGTAGGGCAGGCTGGCCCGATCGTTGGCCTGCTTCACCACCTCGGCCGAAGGACCCTCGAACAGGCAGAAGCACTTGTCCTCACCGGGAACGAAGGTGGAGCGGAGGTAGCGAATCGGTGTTCCTTCTTTGGCCATCTCCTCCGTGGTCCGCTTGGCCGCGGCCGCGGCGGCGGTGAGCTGTTCGGGCGTGATGCCCGGCAGAAGACGCTCGACCAGGTATTTCGACATGTGTATTTCCTCCTAAGCTACCTTCGTCCCCTTCGACTGGGTGTATGCGGCTATTTCCCCAAGTTGCATCGTATACCCTTCGGCGTAGGCTGCGGCGAAACCCTCCTCGCCCAGCATCTCCCGCGCAACCGCCTGCGCCTGCTCCTGGTGCACCGAGCGCGACCCTCCCGGCGCGGAGCCGGTGGCCTGGTACAGCGCCTGGGCCGTGCCCAGCATGCGGGCCGCGCGCTCGTAGTCGTGCTGCGCGCAGGCCAGATGGCCGAGCAGGCCCAGGCAGGCGGCCATGCCATGCGGCTCGACCAGCTGGTGAAACAGGCGCAGGCTGTCGCGGCACAGCTCGACTGCGCGAGCGACCGCGCCCGCCTGCCATTTGACGATGGCCAGGTTCCTGAGGCAGGCGGCGACCTCAATCGTGTCGCCCAGGGCCAGGAACAGCGACAGCGCTTCCTCATAGAACGCCTCGGCCGCGGCGATGTCGCCGCTCTCCTCGGTCACGTTGCCCAGGTTGTTCAGCACGGAAGCGACGCCGCGGTCGTCGCCCAGATCGCGGAACAGGGCCAGACTCTCCTCGTACAGGTCGCGCGCCCGGCGGCGCTGGCCATGCAGCTCCGACATGGTGCCCAGGGAGATCAGCGCCAGCGCGACGCCGGGGCCGTCGTCCAGCTGGCGAAAGAGCTCCAGGCTCTCCTCCTGGTGGTCCATGGCCAAACGGAAATTGCCCTGGAACTGCGCGACCATGCCCAGGCTGTTGAGCGCCAGCGCGGCGCCACGCGCATTCGCCAGACGGCGATGGATCTCCAGACTGCGCTCGAAATAGGCGTGCGCCTGCTCGTAGCGCCCGACGCCGCGGGCCAGGTTTCCCGCCGCGTCGAGGGCTCGGGCCAGCGTCTCGGCGGATGGTCCGGCCGGCAGCGCCAGCGCCTGCTCCAGCCACTGCAGCCCTTCGGTGAGGTGGCCGTGGACCTCCCAGAACCGCCACAGCGCGGCGCCCAAGCGCAGCGACACGTTGGATTCGAGCCGGCTGACCGACCAGCGCAGCGCGGCCCGGAGGTTGTCGTGCTCGGTTTCGAGGCGGTCCACGCTGTCCACCAGGCTGGGCCCCCACAGGCCCGGCTCCAGATCCTCGGCCAGCCCCAGGTAGTGCCCTGCGTGGCGGCGCCTCGTTCGTTCCGATTCGCCCGCCGCGTCCAGCAGGCCGCGGGCGTACGCTCGCAGTGCGTCGGGCAGCGAGTAGCGCGCGGCGCCGTCGCGCTCCTGCACGCGCAGCAGCGATCGCTCCACCAGGCGGGCCAGCAGGGGAGCAACGGAATCGCGATCCACGCCGTCCGAGGCGCACACCGCCTGGACGTTTTCGAGCGTGCAGCCGCCCTCGAATACCGACAGCCGGCCAAACAGCGTGCGCTCCTGCAGGCTCAGCAGAGTGTAGCTCCATTCGATGGCGGCGCGCAGCGTCTGCTGCAGCGTCGCATCGCCGCCGGCAGTGGCAATGAGCCGCGAGCGTCCTTCGAGCCGGTCGGCCACCTGGTGGATGTCGAGCACGCCCACACGCGCGGCGGCGAGCTCCAGCGCCAGCGGAATGCCGCCCAGCTGCTGGCAAACCCGCACGGCGGCGGGCGCGTTGTCCAGCGTCAGCTCGAAATCCGGCTCCGTTTCCTTGACGCGCTCGACGAACAGCCGGATGGCCTCGTGCTCCAGCAGCCGCTCGGCCGGCGGCAGCGGCCTGGCCTCCGGATAGCCCAACGGCGGCACCGTCCAGCTGACCTCGGCCGGCGCGCCGAGCGGCTCTCGGCTGGTGGCCAGCACACGCAGCCCCGGGCAGGCGCCCAGCAGCCGCTCGAGGAAATCAGCGCCGATGCCGCGCAGGCCCTGGCAGTGGTCCAGCACGAACAGCAGCTGTCGATCGCCCAGGGACTCGATCAGCGTGGCCACCAGGTCGGCCCCGGGCTGCTCGCGCGTGCCGACGGCTGCGCTGACCGCTTGGATGAAGGTGCACACGTCGGCCACCGGCGCCAGCTCCACGAAGCAGACGCCGTCCGAGTAGTAGTCCGCAACCTGGCCGGCGAACTGCACCGCCAGGCGAGTCTTACCAGCGCCGCCGGGCCCGCAGATGGTCAGCAGCCTGGTGCCGGCCAGGAGACCCCTCAGCGCCTTCAGCTCCCTGGATCGCCCGACGAAGACGTTGTCGTAAGCGGGCAGGTTATTCAGCTGGCTCACCGTGTCCGCTCAGTGTACGTCCTGGCGGCCGAAGGCGTAGCGATGCCTCCCTGGGACGCAATGCCTACTTCGATACATCCGATGCCTAGGGAAACGACTCCTCCCATGTGGCGTTCCGCCGAGCTCCCCCCAATCGAATCAAACAGCCGTTACGGCGTAGAGTATCACCGCCGCCACGATAGAAACGAGCGACAGCCAAAATGGGCGGCTGTGCGCAGTCAGCACAAGCTCGCTCGCTTCAGCCGAAGGGCGCCCCGTCATTCAACCGCGGCAGCGAACACGCCATAGGTGCGAAGAACGGGCAAATGGGGGCCATCGGTTTACCCAGCTCAGCGCCTCGAGGACCCGGCAGAGCCATTCCCAACCTGCGCCTTGGCGGCCATTCATGAGGCTCTGGCTTGCGCGCACTCCGCTGAGATCGCGGCTATCCACCAGGTGGACATGAGGGTAGGGAAGTGAGTGCTGCAAGAGGCGCCGGACAAGGATTCGAACCCTCGACCAGTCGATTAAAGACAGGCAAAACACGGCCCGAGGGCCGATCCGACTAGATTCCAACTGGTCCGGGCTTACGACCCGTAACTCGTACGTCCCAGCCTCGACGGCACCATGCTTTCAGTTAAGTAACGGATGAGCTGCCAGGCCAACTCTCGATCCCCGCCACCGCTCATGCTGTGCTCGATAGGCGGCGCTGCGCGTGGCTCGACACTGGGCGGCTTCTTCAGTGGTACTGCCGATGGGACTAATCCAGGCGCTATCGGGCATGGGCTCGTTGCAGTTCCTTCTCGACCTCGGCATCAGACCGAAACCGTTCGTCGCCTGGAAGTGTCGCGGCGCGCGCGAGGTCTTCACGCAATCGAATCGTGTTGTCGATCGAGCTGACGCTGACATAGTGGTAGCCGTTCACCTGGTCGGAGAAGCCTTTGAGGGCGCCGGCTTTCAACCGACGCAGGACGGAGTTATGGGAAATCCCAAGGCGCTTGGCCGCCTCGCCCACGAGGACGAAATCCTGCTCGCCGATGGATACGACGTCTTTGCTGCTGGAACTCATCTGCAACGACTCCTGACCCTAGGTTAGCTCGACATTTCCAGCATTATCAACCTTGCCAACATTGCCATGTTAGGTCCGAGGAAATAGCGAAGCTTCGAGAGGCACGAATCGGAGCTCGTCGACTACCACTTGGTATGCGTCGGGGTTGTCCTCGAAGAGGGTGGTCAGGAACGTGTCAGGGTGCCAGAAGGCGACGCCGCCAAAGTTGCGGCCGTGAGGAAACGCCTCTTTGTCTCGCGACAGCAGGAAGGCTGCCTCGGTCGCGACAGCTCCGGCCAGAATGGGCCGGTCATTCTCGTCGGGCAAGGCCGCAGCCACGACCTGTCTGGTTGCGTCGGCTAGGCGATCCGCGGGCGGGCACGACCAGCAGCGCTCCAGAAGCTCCACGACAGCGTCGATCGTGCGACGGACATTCTGGACCGACTCCGTCACCCGCGACACTGCATCTTGGCCGGCGCTCAGCCGGCGAAGAGTGGCCAAAGTCGCCTCTCTCGTTGCGACTCGGGCAATCTCGCCAGCAACATACGGAGACCAGTACACGTTCAGCAGATCCAGCCGGGCGGAAATGATGAGCGGCAACCGATAGTGCCTTTCGAAGGCCGCAGACGTGTCGACGAAAACGGAAGCGCCAATCTGGGGACGGGACTGACCTTGCGGAGCTGCGGGCGAGCCTGCCGCCAAACTGGGAGGAGCTGCAGACGGATCGTCGTCGGGGATGGACATGCCGGTCTAATTCTTGAACGGCGCGCACGGCTTCTCGAACGTCTTAGCGACCATGCTCACTCGGTTGTCTGGCAGGTTCAGTATCCCCGTGCCTGAAGGGCAGGGCCTTTCCGCCTGCCCCATATTTCACGAGGCGCCAACGTGGTCATCGGGCCGCGGATAATCCCAGCCGGTGTACCGGCGTTCCTCCCAGTTTGGCCAGATTGCTTTGACCCCGGACACTAGCCAATCGCCGGCGATCGTGATCGAACGCTCATGCGAGACGTAGACAAGCCAATCGAGCTCACGCGAAGTCCAGAACCTTTCGAGCGGAAACCTCGGGACGAACACGGCGGGTTCAACTTCAAGCGCTGGTTCGGGCAGACCTATCATGAGCCCTTCACCGATATAGTCGCTTTCCGAGAATTGCCAGATGCGTGTAACTCCGCGCGCTCGGAACAGCGCCTGAAAGTCGGATCGAGCCACCTCGCGGTCGAAGTAGTCCGACTGGAACGCCAGCGCGTTTGCAGGACGATCATCGTCGCCGCGGTCCATGGGATACCAACCACTCGTCCGTATATCCCACCGCCGTCGCATGGCTGTGCAATGTCGGCGGCGCTCAACCGGACTCAATATGCGGCGATAAGGGAGCGTTTCCATGGTGCGCAACGTGTCAGCATCCAAATCGGACAGGTACTGGCAGAAACGCCCCGCTTCTTCGGCCACGATTGTCCGGTCCACGTCATCCAAACGGGCCCGAGTCGCGTCTTGGCTTTTTCGATTCAAGGCGCGCAAACCTCCCTCGATACAGTCGTCGAAAGCCGCGCCGGAACGAGAGACAAAGTAATGGCGAGCTTCTTCGAGACTTGAGAACTTCCGAGGTTTGGTGCGGAGGACCAGCCACTCGAGTGCTGCGCGCGCATACTCACGCGACGACGCTGCTTGGAGCTCATCCCGAGTCGCCTTCCGCCAGTCTTTGTCCTTCGTGGCCTCAAACCAGGTGATTTCCAGATATCGTCTCGCGGCGGCGTGAAGACGCTCAACGCTGTTCATCTCAGCTCGAGATTGTGACGACTCGCCTCAGTCTGATGAGGGTGCCGGGGCTTCGAACCCTCGGCCAATAGATCAAAGGTGAGGGGAACCACCGAATTCGAGCTCGAAGTTCGGCCGGTTTGAGGTTGCGCCATCCACCGGGAGTGGTGGACGGACGCACCGATCCCCTGGTTCCATGCGTCTTGCATGTGCCTTTCCTTGGAAAGGTAATTCTCAGGTTTAGAGGGCCAGCGCGTCGCGAAGGCCTCGGTCGAAATCCGCCAGGTCGCTGGCGGAAAGTTGGCCAAGCTTGCGTCCGATCAACGAAGCCTCAATCGTCGCCAGCTTTGTTTGCGCAAGCGATGGCTTGACCAGGCCTGCCTCCTGCCAGTCGCGCAGCGCGAGGTCGCCGGGATGAGGCAAAGCCGCAGGTTCCCGGTGACGGAAGCAACCAGTACGTCGGGCGATTGGTTGTTGTAGCGCTCGCTCGACACGACGACAGCCGGCCGCCACTTGGTGCCTGACCCGTCAGTGAAGTCGAACGGAACTAGGACAACGTCGCCCCTACGACAGATGGTCATAGACCTGGTCTTCATCGGAGTTCCAGTCGCGTGCAAACGACGGTGCCGACAGACCTGACCACGCGCGGCGATCGACCTCATGCTCGTCGGTGTCCGCCGGCAAGCGCTCGGCGAGCAACCTGCCCGCCAGGTCGCTGGGCGAGATACCTCGCCGTTCCGCCTCAGCTACGAGCTGTGCGAACTGCTCGGCGTCCAGCTCCACCGTAAGAGCTCTCGTCATGGTTGGAAGCTTACTTCTCACGACCCCCGGTTGTGTTACCGGAAATCACATCACCGTCGTAACGCCATGTCACAGCCATGCCACGTTCGCGTCACGGTAAGCGGTCTAGCTTGAGCCCAGTGGATTGAGTGAGGGTGGAGGGATTCGAACCCTCGGCCAATAGATTAAAAGTCTACTGCTCTGCCTCTGAGCTACACCCCCGATCGGGCCGAACGCCATTCGGCGTCGACGGTGCGGACACCAACTCGACGGAGCGGAGGATAGCACCACGGGGGGTGGCTGCTTCCTGGCCTGGGGCGCAGGGGTGCGGGCCTCGTTGGCAGCGGCCCGTCAGGGACGGACGAGCTCCCTGCCGGCGATGGGCGAGCTGCGCGCGAGCGGGCTTACAGGGGGCTGAAGCCGGAGAGGTCGGCCACGCCGTTGTGCAGGTTGGCCAGCGCATTGATGGCGCTCTGCACGGGTTGGACCCCGGTGGCGCCGCCGGTGCTGTTGGCGCGCAGCTGGTAGTTGGCGCTGATGTCGCTGGCGATCTGCTCGGCCTGGCTGGTGTCCACCGATTGGATGACGCCGACTTTGGCGTCGCCGATGCCCTGCGAGACGATCTTATTGGGGCCAAGGTCGGGCGTGCGCGGCGCCAGCGGCGCGGTATCGCCCGTGCGGGCGGCCGCCTCCGCCACGGGCGATCGCTGGAAGATGTTGAGCTGGGCCTCGATGCCCGAGCCCAGCGGCGGCAGCGGATAGAGGTTCATCGAACGTCCCCCGGAGCAGTACGAAATGACGCGCTTGCGGCCCGAAACCGGCATCTGCGCAGACCGTGTGTCAGCAGACGCTTGCGACGCGGCTGCCGCACCCTTCACACGGGCGCCGTGCCTGTTCGAGTGGAGCTATCTTACGTCCGCGGTAGGTGCCTTCGCAAGTGCCGGATTGTCAAATCTTGTGCACATGGCGGGCCCCGAAATGCGCGGCGCGAAGGCTATCATTAGACAGTGCCCGCCCGCGATTCCCAGCCTATTTGGCTTCTCGGGACGGCCAACGAGGGCCGCGTTTGGCGGTGCACGTCATTGATCGACCTGCTGAACGATCTTAAGATCACGATAGCTTGAGAGTTTTGGGGACCATCAACGATGTGGCCCGGGAGCAATTGTGCTCCCGGGTCTTCTTGCTTTTCGGAGGGATGATGCATGGCCACTGAAGTCCAATCCGTCAGCCGCGCACTGCGCCAGGCCTATGGCTTCGACGACGTTGCGCTTGCGCCCGCGGCGCTGAATATCGACCCGGCCGACGTGAGCCTGTCGATGAACCTGGGTCCGTACGAGCTGCGGACGCCGGTATTGGCCTCCGCCATGGACGCCGTCGTCGACCCCAGCTTTGCCATCGGCTTCGGCAAGCTCGGTGGCCTGGCGGTGTTGAACCTCGAAGGCCTGCAGACGCGCTTCGAGAATGCGGGACATGCGCTGGAAGAGGTAGCGGAGGCCAGCCAGGAGGAGGCCACCGCGGTGCTGCAGCGACTGTACACCGAGCCCATCAAGGGCCACCTGGTAGAGGCGCGGATCTCGGAGATCAAGCGCGCCGGCCAGCTCGCGGCGGCGTCGGTTACCCCTCAGGCAGCCGAAAACCTGTCCACCATGGCCATCGAGGCCGGCGTCGACATCCTGGTCGTGCAGTCGACCGTGGCCACCGCGCGCTTCGAGAGCTCCACCGGCCGGGCGCTGGACCTGGCGGGCTTCTGCAAGCGCTCTCCCGTGCCGGTGCTGGCGGGCAACTGCGTGGGCTATCAGGCCGCCACCGAGCTGTTCGAGTGCGGCATCGCCGGCCTGCTGGTGGGCGTTGGCCCGGGCTCGGCCTGCACCAGCCGCCAGGTGCTGGGCGTGGGCGTGCCGCAGATCACCGCCACGCTGGACGTGGCCCAGGCCCGCGACGACTACCTGGCCCGCACCGGCCGCTACGTGCCGATCGTCACGGACGGCGGCATGCGGCTGGGCAGCGACGTTGCCAAGGCCGTGGCGGCCGGCGCCGACGCGGTGATGATCGGATCGCCGCTGGCCCAGACGCGCGAGGCCCCCGGCCGGGGCTTCCACTGGGGCATGGCCACCGGCCACGCGGAGCTGCCGCGCGGCGTGCGCATCGAGGTGGGCGTGACCTGCTCGCTGCAGCAGCTGCTGTTCGGGCCATCCACCCGCAGCGACGGCACCCGCAACCTGGTCGGCGCGCTGCGATTGGCCATGTCCATGTGCGGCGCGCACAACATCCGTGAGATGCACAACGCCGAGCTGATCGTGGCCCCGGCGGTGAAGACCGAGGGCAAGCTCTACCAGATGGCGGCGGGGATGTGATGACGAGGGGGATCAAGGCCTGATGGCGGACGTCGCGGTGCTCGTTGGGAGCAAGTCGGACGTGGCGGCCACGAAGCCGGCGCTGGAAGTGCTGGAACGCTTCGGCGTGAGCTACGAAGCCACGGTCGTATCGGCGCATCGGGCGCCGGAGCGGCTGCAGCGCGTGGTGCGCGAGGCGGAAGCCAACGGCGCGCGCGTGTTCATTGCCGGCGCCGGCATGGCCGCCGCCCTGCCGGGCGCGGTGGCGGCGCTGACCACGCGGCCGGTGGTGGGGCTGCCCCTAGCATCCGGGGCGCTGAACGGCATCGACGCCCTGCTGGCCATCTCCCAGATGCCGCCAGGCGTGCCGGTGGCGGCAGTCGCCATCAACGGCGCGGCCAACGCGGCCAACCTGGCCGTCGAGATGCTGGCGCTCTCCAATGCGGATCTGGCGGGCCGCCTGGCCAGTTGGCGGCGCGAGCAGTCGGAGCGCATCGACACCTTCGAGTGACAAGCCATTCAGAGGAGCGAACATGTTGGGTAGTAAGGCTGCTTGCACTGCTTGCACAGAAGCCTTCGAGTGACAAGCCATTCAGAGGAGCGAACATGAGTGAACCCGTAGTCGACGCCCAAGCCCTGGGCTTGAACCTGTACCGCCGCGGCAAGGTGCGCGACGTGTATGACCTTGGCGACAAGCTGCTGATCGTGTCCACCGATCGGCTGTCCGCGTTCGACGTGGTGCTGCCGGACCGCATCCCGCTGAAGGGCAAGGTGCTGACCCAGCTGTCGGCATGGTGGTTCGAGCAGACGCGCGACGTGATGCCCAACCATCTGCTGTCCATGGAGGTCCCCGAGGCCTTCGCCGGCCGGGCGATGATCGTGCGCAAGGCCCAGCGGCTGGACATCGAGGCCGTGGTGCGCGGCTACCTGTGCGGCACGGGCTGGAGCGCTTACCAGAAGGGCGAGTACGCCACGCCGGAATACGGCGTTCCCTCGGGCATCCCCTTCTGCGGCCAGCTGCCCAAGCCGATCTTCACGCCGACCACCAAAGCGGACACCGGCCACGACCTGCCGATGACCTTCGAGGAGGTAGCCGAGCAGCTGGGCGCGGACGTGGCCGCCCAGGTGCGAGACGCCAGCCTGAAGATCTACGAGTTCGCCGCCGAGCGCTGCCAGCGGGCCGGCATCATCCTGGCCGACACCAAGTTCGAGTTCGGGCTGGTGGACGGCAAGGTCATCCTCATCGACGAGCTGCTGACGCCCGACTCATCGCGCTACTGGCCGGCCGACCGCTACACCGTGGGCGAGAACCAGGAGAGCTACGACAAGCAGTACATCCGCGACTACCTGGAGACCACCGGCTGGGACAAGACGCCTCCGGCGCCGGCCCTGCCCGCGGAGGTGATCGCCAGGACGACCGAGCGCTACGTGGAGTGCTACAAGCGCGTGACCGGCGAGGACTTCCCGTACAGCGCGTGACGGATCGGACCGGCGGATGAGCGACTTCATGGCACGTGTGTACGTGACGCCGCGGCCGTCGGTACGCGATCCGGAAGGCAGCACCATCATGGAGGGGCTGCACCAGCTGGGTTTCAGCGGGGTGCAGATGGTACGGGCCGGACGCTACTTCGAGATCATGCTGCAGGCCGGCGACAGCCACCAAGCCGAGCAGACGGTGGACCTGATGTGCCGCAAGCTGCTGGCCAACCCGGTGGTCGAGCAGTACCGTTTCGACCTGCAGCTGGAAGCCACGTCCGAATGAAGTTCGGCATCGTCGTCTTTCCCGGCACCAACTGCGAGCGCGACACGGCGGCGGCCGTGGAGATCGCCGGCGGACAGGCGGAGCTCGTGTGGCACGCCGACGACTCGCCGCTGCAGCGCTTCGACGGCCTCATCCTGCCCGGTGGCTTCGCCCACGGCGACGCCCTCCGCGCCGGCGCCATCGCCCGCTTCTCGGCGGTCATGCCGCGGGTGATGGAGCTCGCCCAGACAGGCCGGCCGGTGGTGGGCATCTGCAACGGCTTCCAGGTGCTGGTGGAGTGCGGCCTGCTGCCGGGCGCGCTGCTGCGCAACGACTCGCTGCAGTTCCGGGCGGAGTGGGTGCACTGCCGCGTGGAGGTGAGCGCGCCGCCGCTGACGGAGGGCATCCCGGTGGGCACGCTGCTGTACATGCCCGTGGCCCACGGCATGGGCAATTACTGCGAGGACGAACGGTCGCCGCTGGGCGGCGAGACGCTGGTGGCGCTGCGCTACTGCGACGCCAACGGCGACGCGGCCGCCGCAGCCAATCCCAACGGATCGGCCGGCAACATTGCCGGCATCGTCCGCGGGAACGTGTTCGGGCTCATGCCGCACCCCGAGCGAGCGGTGAGCCCGCTGCTGGGATCGGTCGACGGCCTGGCGCTGTTCAAATCCCTTACCCGGAGCCTGGTCGCCGCGTGATCGCCGAGCCGCCGCGCGACCTCATCGGCCAATACGGCATTACGCTGGCGGAGTTCGACCGCATCCTGAGCCTGCTGAGGCGAGAGCCCAACGAGCTGGAGCTGGCGCTGTTCGGCGCCATGTGGTCGGAGCACTGCTGCTACAAGAGCTCGCGGCGGCTGCTGGGCGCGCTACCCAAGGAAGCGCCCCAGGTACTGGTGCGCGCGGGCGAGGAGAACGCGGGCGTGGTCGACGTCGGCGAGGGCTGGGCCATCGCCATGAAGATCGAAAGCCACAACCATCCCTCGGCGGTCGAGCCCTACCAGGGCGCGGCCACGGGCGTAGGCGGGATCGTGCGCGACGTCTTCACTATGGGGGCGCGGCCGATTGCGCTGCTGAACTCGCTGCGCTTCGGCTTCCCCGACGAGCCGCGCAGCCGCTACCTGCTGGCACGGGTGGTGGCCGGCATCGGCGACTACGGCAACTGCCTGGGCATCCCCACCGTCGGCGGCGAGGTGTTCTTCCACGACAGCTATAGCGGCAACCCACTAGTCAACGCCATGTGCGTGGGGCTGCTGCGCCACGAGGACCTGGTGCGCTCCGCGGCCAGCGGCGAAGGCAACGTGCTGCTGCTGCTGGGCAACGCCACCGGCCGGGACGGCATCCATGGGGCGACGTTCGCTTCGGCCAACCTGGACGGCGACGGGCTGGACCGCCGGCCCAACGTGCAGGTGGGCAGCCCCTTCCTGGAGAAGCTGCTGATCGAGGCCTGCCTGGAGCTGCTGGAAAAAGACCTGCTGGTGGGGCTGCAGGATCTCGGCGCCGCCGGGCTCACCAGCTCGAGCGTGGAAGCCGCCAGCCGGGCGGGCAGCGGCGTGGAGCTGGAGGTGACGGCGGTCAGCCGCTCCGAGACGCACATGACGCCCCTGGAAATCATGCTGTCGGAGTCGCAGGAGCGCATGCTGGCCGTGGTCGAGCCGGACCGGGTGCCCGAGGTCCGCGCGGTGCTGGAGCGCTGGGGCCTGCGCTCCGACGCGATCGGTCGGGTCATTGCCGAGCCGCTGGTGCGCGTGTGCGAGGAGGGCCAGGTTCGGGCCGAAGTGCCGGTGGCTGCGCTGACCGATGGGGCGCCCGCCTATGACTGGCCAGCGATGCCCGGCCCACTGGCAGGCCCGGCGTCCCTGCCCACCGATCCGCTGGAGCTGCTGGCCCACCCCAACATCTGCTCCAAGCGCTGGGTCTACCGCCAATACGACCAGACCGTCCAGGCGTCGACGGTCGCCACCGCCGATGCCGACGCGGCGCTGGTGCTGCTGCCGGGCGGCCGGCGGGCCATTGCGCTGTGCACCGACGGCAACGCGCGAGGAGACGATCCTTACCTGGCGGGCGCCCTGGCCGTGTGCGAAGCGGCCCGCAACGTGAGCTGCACAGGCGCCCGGCCCTGGGCGCTGACCAACTGTCTGAACTTCGGCAGTCCGGAGCGGCCGCAGGGCTCGTGGGAGCTGCGGCGGGCCATCCACGGCCTGGCCGCGGCGGCGCAGGCCCTGGACATCCCTGTGATCAGCGGCAACGTGAGTCTGTACAACGAGGCCAGCGAAGGTGGCGCTCGGGGCGCCGCCGCCGTGGCGGTGACGGCCGTGCTCCCCACGCCGGTGGTAGGCATGCTGGGGCTGCTGGACGACGTCGAGCGGCGCGGCTCGATCGCCTTCAAGGCGGCGGCCGACCTGGTGGTGCTGCTGGGCCCGGCCACAGGTCCGTTGGACCTGGGGCTGGAAGCACGGGTGCAGAAGGCCTGCCGCGACGCGATCGGCCGCGGGCTGCTGAACTCGGCCCACGACTGCTCGGACGGTGGCCTGTTGGTGACGTTGGCCGAGAGCTGCATCCTGGGCAGCGTGGGCGCGACGCTGGAGCCTGAGCTGGACTACCTGGACGAAAGCCCGTCCCGCATCGTGGTGTCGCTTTCGCCCGAGCGACTGCCCGAGCTGCGCGCGATGGCCACGGGACTGCCTTTGACCATACTCGGCCGTGTGGGCGGCGACCGACTGCGGATTCCGCGAGTGTGCGATCTTTCAGTGGAGGAGATGCGGGACGCATGGCAGCACGGACTGGAGCGCTTCCTGTGACCGGCGCGAGCGCGGGCGCAATCCCCGCTGCCACAGCCCGGCGGTACCCGGCACTCGGCACCCGGCACTCGGCACTTGCCACTCGGCCCCCGACCCCCGACCCCCGGCACCCGGCACTCGGCACTTGCCACTCGGCCCCCGACCCCCGGCCCCCAGCACTCGGCACTCGGCACTCTCCGAAGGGTTCCCGCTGATGTGCGGCGTCTTCGGCATCTACGCGCCGGGCGAGCCAGTGGCGCGGCTGACGTATTTCGGCATCTACGCGCTGCAGCATCGGGGACAGGAGAGCGCCGGGATCGTCTCCGCTGACGAGCGGCACGGACTGACCTGGCAGCGCAACATGGGCCTGGTGTCGCAGGTCTTCGACGAGCAGACGATCTCCTCGCTCGAGGGCGACCTGGCCATCGGCCATACGCGCTACTCCACCAGCGGCAGCAGCACGGTGGCACACGCGCAGCCGCTGTTTGCACCCAGCCTGTTCGGCCCGCTGGCCATGGCCCACAACGGCAACCTGGTCAACATCGAGGCGCTGCGCAAGGACATCGGCGAGCCGTCCAATCGGGATGCGTCCTGCACCGACAGTGAGCTGGCGCTGCGCAGCATCGTGCAGGCGCCTGGCCGATCGTGGACCGAGAAGGTGGCGCACGCCATGGCCCGCATGGACGGCGCCTACTGCCTGGTGATGCTGACGCCATCGCAGCTCATCGCCTGTCGCGATCCGATGGGCGTGCGGCCATTGTGCCTGGGGCGCTACCGCGACGGCTGGGTGGTGGCGTCGGAATCGTGCGCGCTGGAGACGATTGGCGCCGAGTTCGTGCGCGAGGTCGATCCGGGCGAGCTCATCACCATCGACGCCTCGGGCGTGCACAGCCAACGGCCGGTGGAGGCTCGGCCCCGGGCGCTGTGCGTGTTCGAGTTCATCTACTTCGCCCGGCCGGACAGCAACATCGCGGGGCGGTCGGTGTACGACGCCCGATACGAGATGGGACGAACGCTGGCCCGTGAGCATCCGGTGGAGGCGGACCTGGTCATCGCCATTCCGGATTCGGCCACCGCGGCCGCGGCCGGCTACGCGGCCGAGTCGGGCCTGCCCTTCCGGGAGGGTCTGATCAAGAACCGCTACATCGGACGGACGTTCATCCAGCCCCACCAGAGCCAGCGCACGGGCTCAGTGCAGCTCAAGTTCAACGCCCTGCCCAGCGTCCTGGCGGGCAAGCGGGTAGTGGTAGTGGACGACTCGATCGTGCGCGGCACGACGACCCCACCGACAGTCGCTCTGATTCGCAAAGCCGGCGCCCGCGAGGTGCACCTGCGCGTCACCGCGCCGCCGATGACCGATCCCTGCTACCTGGGCATCGACGTGGCCACCAAGAGCCAGCTCATCGCCGCGCGCCTGACCGTGCCCGAGATCGCGCGCGAAGTGGGCGCCGACAGCCTGGGCTACCTGTCGCTCGACGGCCTGTACCAGTCCGTTGGAGCGGCCAGCCTGGACCCGGACGGCCGGCGAGCCCTGTGCTCCGGCTGCTTTACCGGCAACTACCCGGTGCAGATCTCGACGGGCGACGAGCGGCTGATCGCCGCCGGCGCGCGCTGAGCCTGCCTCCAGCGAACGTGGCCGGCAACTCCTATGCCGCCGCCGGCGTAGACATCGACCAGGCCAACCAGAGCGTAGCGCTCATCAAGCAGGCCGTGGCTCGAACGATGACGCCGGCCGTCATCTCCGGCGTAGGGGGCTTCGGCGCGATGTATCAGCTCGCCGGCTACCGCGAGCCGGTGCTGGTTTCCAGCACGGATGGCGTGGGCACCAAGCTGCGCGTGGCCATCGACGCCGGGCGGCTGGACACGGTGGGCATCGACCTGGTGAACCACTGCGTGAACGACATCCTGACCTGCGGGGCGCGTCCGCTGTTCTTCCTGGACTACATCGGCCTGGGCCGGCTGGTCCCGGACGACGTGGCCCAGGTGGTGAGCGGCATGGCCAGCGCCTGCGAAGGCACCGGCTGCGCGCTGATCGGCGGAGAGACCGCCGAGATGCCCGGCACGTACAAGGAAGGTGACTTCGACCTGGTGGGCTTCATCGTCGGCGCCGTCGAGCGCTCGCAGGTCATCGACGGCAAGCGCGACATCCGCCCCGGCGACGTGCTGCTGGCGCTGCCTTCCAGCGGACTCCATACCAACGGCTACTCCCTGGTGCGGCGGGTGTTCGACGGCGTCCCCCTGGACCGCTTCATGCCCGAGCTCGGACGGACGCTGGCCGACGAACTGCTGACGCCGCACCGCTGCTACCTCGACGACGTGGCGGCGCTGCGGCAGAAGGTGCAGGTCCGCGGCCTGGCTCACATCACCGGCGGCGGCTTCATCGACAACCTGCCGCGTGTCCTGCCTGAGGGCTGCGGAGCCCTCATCCGCGCCGGGTCCTGGGAGGTGCCGCCGATCTTCGAGCTGCTGAGTAAGACCGTGCCGCTCGAGGAGTGCTACCGCGTGTTCAACATGGGCGTAGGGATGGTCGTGGTGGTGTCGCCGGAGGACGCCGGGCAGCTGGGCCTGCCAGCCATCGGCGAAGTCGTGAGCGGCAGGGGGGTGCGCGTCGAGTGACGGGCGCGCGCAGCGCATGCTGAAGCTGGCCGTCCTCGTGTCGGGGCGGGGCTCCAACCTCCGAGCCATCCTCGATGCCGGCCTGCCGGTGGAGCTGGTGGTCTCGAACGTGCCCGGCGTGCCCGCGCTGGACGTCGCCCGCGGTCGCGGCCTGGCCACGCTGCTGCAGCCCAAGCCCGCCGAGGTGGGTGGACGCCAGCGACGAGATGAGCTGCTGGTGGAGGAGCTGCGCGGCAGAGGCATCGGACTGATCGCCCTCGCTGGCTACAACCAGATCCTGTCGCCGTGCGTGACCGAGGCCTTCGCGGACCGTATCGTCAACGTGCACCCCTCGCTGCTACCGGCCTTCGCCGGAGGCATGGCGCCCAAGCCCCAACGGGACGCGATCGAGTTCGGCGTGAAGGTCAGCGGCTGCACGGTGCACCTGGTCACGGCCGACGTGGACGCCGGCCCGATCCTGGCCCAGGCGGCGGTGCCGGTGCTCGACGGCGACACGGTGGAGTCGCTGAGCGAGCGCATCCTGGAGCAGGAGCACCGTCTGCTGCCCGCGGTGCTGCGGCAGCTGATGTTCGCTGACAGCCCCGAGCTTACCGCCGCTGGAAACACACCCTCAGCTCGCGTAAAAGCCCTGGGTCGAACGGGCTAAGCTGGCCTGTGCTGTGCGTCACGCGGCAGCGGTTGGGCCGTTATACTCAAGCAGTCAGGAGGTGTCAGAGTGGACACACGACGGCGGTCAAGGTCGACTGCCCAGGCACTCAGCTCGCGCCGGCAAAGCGGCCGGAGGGGCCATCTGTTCTTCCCTAAGGTTTCAGAGCGCCCGTACGCGCCATCGCCCGAGGCACTGAACGCCAAGCCCGGTGAGGTGTCGATCTCGGTCGGCCAGCCTTAGCAGCAGCGCCGCGGGACGCGGCAACCCACCTCAAGACCTCACCTCCGCAGTCAATGCGCGGTCGTAGGCCGCGATGTCGGCACGGTAGTGACCGCCGGGCAGGTCCACTCCCCGAATCCCGGCATAGGCCTTCTGACGCGCCTCCTCCAGCGTCGCGCCGACGGCGCTGACCGTCAGCACCCGGCCGCTCGAGCCCCCGCGGAAGGCCACCGCGTCCCGCACCCGCTCCAGCCCGCCCGGCTCTGCCGGCTGAGGACTGTCCGGGTAGCCGGCTGAGGCATACACCACCGCGCAGCAGCTCTCCTCGGACCACTCCGGATCGAGCCGATCCAGCCGGCCGGCCAAACAGGCCTGGACGACATCCAACAGCTCTGACCGGAGCAGGGGGATGAGCGCCTCCGCCTCGGGATCGCCGAAACGGCAGTTGAACTCCACCACCTTGGGCCCCGCGGGCGTAATCATGAGGCCCGGATAGAGGACGCCCACGAACGGACAGCCTTCGGCGGCCATCCCATCGAGCGTGGGCTGCACGATCTCGCGCAGGATGCGGTCGCGCAGGCGAGGCGAGATGGCCGCCGGCGCGTAGGCGCCCATGCCGCCCGTGTTCGGGCCCTCGTCGCCGTCGCGCAGCCGCTTGTAGTCGCAGGCCGCCGGCATGAGCCGAGCGGTACGGCCGTCGCAGAAGGCCATGGCCGACACCTCCCAGCCATCCATGCGCTCCTCCAGGACCACACGGCCGCCCGGCCGAGCTTGGAAGACAGCCCGCGCGGCGGCCAGCGCCTCCTCGTGCGTCCGCGCCACGGTCACGCCCTTACCACCGGCCAGGGCGTCGTCCTTGACCACGGGCGGAACCTCCAACCACTCGATGTACGCGGCCGCCTCGTCGAACGCGGCGAACGTTCGGTGCGCCGCGGTAGGAATGCCGTGGCGCCGCATGAACTCCTTGGCCCAGGCCTTACTGGCCTCGATTCGGGCGGCGGCCGCGCTGGGGCCGAACAGCGCCAGGCCCGCCTGCGCAAAGGCATCGCCGATGCCGGCGGCCAGCGGCCCCTCCGGCCCGACCAGCGTGAGATCGACCTCCTTGCCGCGGGCGAAGGAGATGAGACCATCGACGTCGTCGGCGGCGACGGTCAAGCGCTCTCCCAGGGCGCCGCTGCCGGGATTGCCCGGCGCCAGGAAGAGCTGCGTATCTGCCCGATCGCGCCGGATCTTCCAGGCCATGGCGTGCTCGCGCGCGCCGCTGCCCACCACCAGCACCTTCACGCGGCGCGGCCTCGGCGCGGTCCGAGCGGCAGCGAGGGCTCAGTCCAGGACATGCTGCGGGGCAAGCTTCATCGTCCGCTCGCGCTTGAGCTCCCACACGTAGGGCCGCTGGAGCAGCCACAGCGTGTGATCCCATAGGGCCAGCGCCTCAGCGCCGGTGGGGATGGGCTGGATGATTGGCCCGAACGCGCCCATGGCCGAGCCGGCCAGGGCCAGGGTCGGCACGCCGAAGGCGCCGCGCTCGTCGATCGCCTGCTTGTGCTCTGCCAGCAGATCGGTCTCGGTCGTCGGGTCGGCCAGGGCGCGGTCGTACAGATCCTCGGGCAGCTCGGCCTTGGCCAGGCAGCCCCTGATGACTGCTTCATCGCCGAGATCGGCGCGGTCCCCGTGATAGGCGTTGCCGAGCGCCATGTACAGCCGCTCGACCGCTTCATTCCCTCCCAACCGGCGAGCGGCGATCAGCGCGCGCTCCAGCCGAAAGCCCTTGGCGTGAGCCTCGGCGGCGTAGTCGCTGCCATGGTTCACCACGGCCAGGCTGAACAGCTTCCAGGTGATGGCCAACGGACGCTTCCGGGCCACCTGCCGCGCCCACAGCGCCGTACGCCACGCCCACGGGCACAGCGGATCGAAGTAGAAGTCGAGCTCGACCGGATCCGACACGTTCATCTCCATCTCATTCAGCATAGGCTAGAGGCGTAGCCGGAGCCGCGCTCGCCTCGAAGTCTGGCTCGCCTTGTGCGAAGTTAGAGGGCCGCTAGGGCCTGGTATACTGCCGCTTGAGTTGGCCGCATTCCCCAGCGGGCGGAAGTCCGGGTAGCAGGAGCAACCGTGCTGCAGAACATCGCCAATCTCCTCCAAATTCTGGTAGCGGCCGGCGTAGCCTGGTTCGTGGGCTTCACCTTCGCCCTGGTCATCTGGACCTTCCGGGACATCCAGACCCGCAGCCAGGACGTCGTCGTTCAGATCCTGGCGACGCTGTGGGTGGCGGTGATGAACCTTCCGGGGCTGGTGATCTATCTCATCCTGAGGCCCAGCAGCACCCTGGTTGAGGCCTATGAGCGATCGCTCGAGGAAGAGTCGCTGCTGCAGGACATCGAGTCGCGCCTGGCCTGTCCCACCTGCCAGCAGCGCGTGGAGGCCGAGTTCCTGCTGTGCCCCAACTGCCTGACCCAGCTCAAACGCCAGTGCCAGCACTGCTCCAAGGTGCTGCTGCTGCGCTGGAACGTGTGTCCCTACTGCGCCCACGAGGTGCCGGGGGCCACGGCCCTCCCGGCCGGCGACGGCCGCCACACCGAGGAGGCCGCGCCGGCCCGTCGCTTGGCGCGGTCCGGTTCGGGCGTGCGCGAGCGCCCGCTGGAGTCGGAGCTGACCGTGCAGCCCGAGCTCGCCCGCGAACGCCGCTAGCCCCACACCCGAACGGGAGCGCCGTCAGCGTGGCCCGAGCTGCAAGACTCGCGAGGCTCTGAATTTCCCAAGCCGGCGCTGCACCGTCCACCCCGGCAGGGCTCTCCTGTTTTCGTGCCGGGCAATTGCGCCCGGCGCGCTCATCGTTCGGCTGCTATCCTGAGCCGATGGCAGACGCAGCGCGGGCCGAATACCACCTCAGCATCAAGGAATGGCCGGCCAGCGAGCGGCCCCAGGAGCGCCTGCTGGAGCACGGCCCCGCCTACCTGTCCAATGCCGAGCTGCTGGCCGTGGTGCTGCGATCCGGCACACCCGGCGAGACGGTCCTGGCCCTGGCCGAGCGGCTGCTGGTGGAGTTCAACGGCCTGCCCGGCCTGCGCCAGGCGGCCGTTGCCGAGCTTACGGGCCGCCGCGGGCTGGGCCAGGTGAAGGCGGCGCAGATGAAGGCCGCGCTGGAGCTCGGGCACCGCCTCTCGGTGGCCGATCAGCAGCCGCTGCGGGTGGGCGCCGCCGAGGACGTGGCCGGCGTGCTGATGCTGCAGATGGGCGAGCTGGAGCAGGAGCAGCTGCGGCTGGTGCTGCTGAACACCAAGAACGACGTCATCGGCTGGCCGATCGTGTACACCGGCGGGCTGCGCACCGCCGTCGTGCGCGTGGCCGAGGTCTTCCGCGAACCCATCCGCCAGAGCGCCTCCGGCTTCATCGTGGCCCATAACCACCCCTCCGGCGACCCCACCCCCTCACCCGAGGACGTCCGCCTCACCGCCGAGCTGGTGCGCGTCGGCAAGATGCTCGACATCGACGTGATCGACCACCTGGTCATCGGTAAAGGCCGCTGGGTCAGCCTCCGAAGCAAGGGCCTCGGCTTTCCCGGCGGGCTTCGGTAAGGAAACCCGCCGGGAATTCTAGGCCAACGGTGCTCGGGCCGCTGACGTAGGCGTCGTTGCTGCTCGCAAAAGTCAGCAACCAGGGCGCTCAGGATACGCATCTGGTGATCCCGGTCTTTACCGTGGAAGGGTGGCCGTCTGAACTGGCCAGGGCCGCACACGTGGAGATGAAGGGGGTGCGCAATGGACCGGGAACAGGTCGTTGCCCTGGCCGTCGGCGATCGCGAAGGAAGTGGCGGCCGGGCCGGAGAGTCTCGGGATGCCGGGCAGGTTCCGGGCGTAAACGGGCGCTGCCCGCATCGGCATCAGCATCCGCGCTCGACTTTCTCGAGTCGATCTCCGCACGGTAGCGCGGCAGCTCCACGGCCGGCCTCCGAGGAGACGCTGACATGCTGTTAGGCCCCGACGTCAGCAGCTGGCAGGGCGCCAACATCGACTGGCAGGCGGTGGCGAGCTCCGGACGATCGTTTGCCTGGACCAAGGCCACGCAGAGCACCAACTACACCAATCCGGCCCTGGGGCACAACTGGCCGGGCATTCGCGACGCCGGCTTGATCCGCGGCGCCTACCACTTTGGCGAGCCGGGCAACAGCGATGCCGGCAGCCAGGCCGGAGCCTTCCTCGCAGCCCTGAGCAGATTCGGCGGGCTCCAGCCGGGCGACCTCGTCGCGCTTGACCTCGAGGCCGGCGACGGCGATCTGCTCGAATGGGCCATCGAGTTCCTGGGCCGCGTCAAGGCCGAGAGCGGCGTCACGCCCATGCTCTACTCCGGGAGCTGGTTCCTCATCCCGCACGGCCTGTCCGCCGACCCGCGCCTGTCGCAGTACCCGCTGTGGCTTTCGAGCTACACCGCAGCCGCGCCTCCGATCCCGCTCGCCTGGCCGTGCATGGCCCTGTGGCAGTACACCGATCGCAGCGTCATCCCCGGTATCGGCGGTCCCGTCGACGAGTCGTACTTCTTCGGCAGCACAGACCAACTCAGGAGTCTCGGCATGGCCAGCCCCACCCAAGCCTCCACGCCTGCTCCCTCTGTCACCGACCAGGTCGTCACCATCCTGTCGGTCATCGGCGACATGACCTACCCCGACGGCGTGAACATGGACGAGCAAGCGCCCAACCAGTCCGTCCCGCGCCGCATCTTCCAGCGGCAGCTGGTGCAGCACGCCAAGGCGCTACTGGGAGCCTGAACCCCGCTCCGGGGCCGGGGCCGTCATGCCGGACGCCGAACAGCTGATGTACCATGGGAGCCGGCAAGTCGTCAGCTTGCCAGTTTCGTGACGGAGGACGCCCAATGGCCGAGAGCCCGGTGCTGGACAAGAGCAAGGAGATCGTCGACGACCAGACCCATGGCGACCGCGACTACGAGAGCAAGCAGATGCGGCGGACCAAAGGCTGGCAGGTGGTCAGCATCCCGGACAACATTCGGGTCAAGGACGACGGCTCCTACATCCAGCTGACCAACGCCCGCCACGCCAAGTGCGTGATCAACGTCTACCGGCCCGGCCAGCGCGACGAGATGCACTGCCATCCCGGATCGGAGCACATCTTCATGGTGTTCCAGGGCGAGCTGCACATCTACGGCCTGAACGAGGGCGAGGACATCGTGCTCAAGCCCGGCCAGCTGGTGCATATCAACGCCAGCTACTTCTATCAGCTCTGCAACGAGACGGACGATGTCACCGTGCTGTACCAGGTAGCCACTAAGCCGGCCAAGCCGGTCAAGATCTCGCGCTACAGCTACCGCGGCCCCAGCGGAGTAGATCCGACGACGCTCGAGAGCGCGTAGGCGCAAGGCGCAAGGCGCGAGGCGCAAGGCGCAAGGCGCGAGGGGCGAGACGCTGGGCGCGAGGCGCAAGGCGCAAGGCGCGAGGGGCGAGACGCTGGGCGCGAGGCGCAAGGCGCAAGGCGCGAGGGGCGAGACGCTGGGCGCGAGGCGCAAGCCGCGAGGGGCGAGACGCTGGGCGCAAGGCGCGAGGGGCGAGACGCTAGACGCTAGGCGCAAGGCGCAAGGCGCTGGGCAGTCGCTAGGTGTTGGTCGTCGGCCGCCGGTCTGCAAGTGGCGAGTGCGGTGTAGGGCAGGGCCTTGCGCCCTGCCGTGCCCAGCCCGAGGCCGGAAGGTCAGGGGACTTGCCTGTTTGTTCTCATTGGAGCCGAACGATGGTTCACACGTGAAAGCGGCGTCTCTGGCGCGGACCTTCGCCGCGATCCCGACCGAAACATGCCGGCTAGCGCACGCGGGGCGCAAGGCCCCGCGCTACATTCACCGCGCTTGCAAGGTGATTCCACACCGCGAAAGCGCCGAGTCCCTCGCCCCCGACCCCTGACCCCCGACCCCTATCCCCCTACACCCCATACACCTGGCTGATGAAGCCGCTGTCGTCCAGACGCTTGACGAAGCTGGCGTCGACCATGGTGCTGACGTCTACGGAGCCGGGTGCCTGACCCTCGCTCTCCAACTCCTTGGCGACTTCGCGCATGCCCTCCAGGCTGGGAGCCGGGACGCGGGGGAAGACGTCGACGTAGGCGTTGTAGTTCAGATCGAGCGCGGCGGGGTCGTCGATCTTGATGTACTTGCCCATGATCTGCTGGGCGAAGGCCTTGTCGGTCTTGTAGCGGTGCACGCCCTGGACGAAGGACTTGGCTACCGCGGTGACTACGTCGGGGTGGGCCTGGACAAAGTCGCGGGTGGTGGCTAGGCCGGCGGCCTGGTACTGGATGCCGAGGTCGGCGGTCCGGGCCAGCACGTGCCCGCCGGCCTGGCGAACCGCCAGCTCGTCGGTGGTGCCGACCATCACGCCCTGCGCCTGGCGCTGGCTGAGCGCGGCCACGCGGCCCTGGATGGTGCTGACGGCGGTGACCTTGACGTCGGTGTTGAGCTTCAGCCCCCAGTGGGCCAGCGTCTCGCGCAGCAGGAACTCGTCCGAAGAGCCGATTTTGGTCACCGCGACCGTCTTGCCCTTGAGGTCCTCGGGCTTGGTAACGTCGGCCGTGGTCATCAGCACGAACAGCGGCTCGTTCACGAAGCCCATGACCATCACCTGGTTGGCCCCGCCCTGGTCGGCCGCCACGACTGCCGGGCCAGCCATCTGCACGAACTGCACGTCGCCCTTGACCATGGCCGCCGCGGCCGTGGGGCTGGCCTGGATGTATTCGAGCTTGACGTCGAGGCCGTTCTCGCGGAAGTAGCCGCCCTCGTAGGCCATCCAGGCCGGCGACTGGGACGAGGTGGCCGACACCCAGGCCAGCGACAGCGCCTGGCGGGACGCGCCGGCGGAGGGCTTGGCGGCAGCTGCCGTGGAGGTGGACGGGGTGGTCGGCGCCGGCCCCGCGCTGCCGGCCGAGCCGCAGGCCGCCAGCGTCAGCGCCGCGGCCGCGGCGCGCAAGGCTGTTCGCAGATGTGTCATCACGCCCTCCCTGACGAAAGGTTCGAGACCGGGCCCACCAGCCGCCGCGCGGCGAGGCTGAGGTATGTTATCAGGCAGGCGTGTTGAGGGCCGTCGCCGCGCGTGCCGGGCCGCGTCCGCGATTAGCGGACGATCACTCTTCCTTCCACTGGAAGTTGGGGATGCGGTAGGCCTCCTCGGGCATCAGGCTGGTCAGCCCGCGCTTGGCCAGCTCGGCCTCGAACTTCTCCCGGATCCAGGGCTCCTCCTGGGAGTAGTCGATCTCGTCCCGGGCACGGTCCTGCACCTTCTCGGAGTGGCCGGAGAACTGCCGCAGCGGATGGAAAGCCAGGTAGCGCGCAGGAGTGCTGCCCACGTTGAAGTGCTGGTGGAACCAGCGGTTGGGCGGCACGATGACGCTGCCCTCGTACCACGGCGCCACGATCTTCTCCTGACCCTCCTGCCAGAAGACGGAAAAGCCTTCGCCGGCGGGAATGACGATTACGCGGCCCGGCCCGTGGCGGTGGGCGCGCTTGTAGGTCCGCGAGGGAAAGACGGACATGTGGCAGGACATCTCCGAGCCCGGAAAGCCCAGGAACACCGCCTTGCCGCCGGCGCCGCGGCGCTGCGTGCTGACCAGGTTGTCCCACACGCCCATGTCCGGGAACAGGTCGCCGTACCAAAACGTGCCGCGGGCCACGGAGGGCACCCCATCGCCCTGGGCCAGCCGGGCCATGGCGTAGGGCTCGTCAACGATGCGCGCCGGCTCGACGGCGGGATGGTTGAAGAACAGCTCGGGATCGCGCAGGGCCGACATGGCAATCGGCAGGTAGTTGTAGTGCAGCAGCCGCACCGGCCGGTCGCCCTGCATGCTGGCGTGCTGGTGCCGCCAGCCGTGATGCATGAGGAACAGGCTGCGGGCCTGCCACTCGAAGGTGTGCGACCGGCCCTCCTCGGGCCACACCGTCGTGACGCCGCGGCCGTCCAGCACATAGACCAGCTCGTCGATAGCCAGCTTGAGCGGAGGCAGGGTCTGACCGGGGCCAATCTCGGTTACCCGAGCTTCGCTGACGCCCTCCTGGCCCAGCAGCTGGATGAAGGCCGCCCGGCAGCCGCGCTCGGGCCACCAGCCCAGCTCCACAGTGCGCAGATCTTCGATGTGATAGCCGCGATGGATGGGGATGCCGCGCGAGGCCATCCAGCGGTCGTAGGCGAACCCGCCTGCCTGGTACAATGCTTGAATAGGACCCTCCGCCGGGCCCACTCGCTCGATTGTTTCATTCACCGCCCAAGTGTATAATCCCGCCCCGAACGTGAAAACACTGATTCCGATTTTCGACCTCCAGGAGCGCGACCGCCGCTGGAAACGGCTGCGCGAGCGCATGCAGCAGGCACAGCTGGACTGCATCATCGGCTTTCCCAACAGCGGGCACTGGGATCAGTTCCAGGCGGGCCTGCGCTACATCACGCAGATCGGCGGCAACACCACCGAAGTAGCCGTGGTATTCCCCCTCGACGGCGAGACCACGGCCTTCGTGCGCGGCCCCAACGAGGTGGCCTGGTGGGGCAGCCAGAGCGAATGGATCCCGGACCTGCAGACGACCGGCCGGTCCTGGGCGCAGCCAGTCATCCAGAGCCTGCGGGCCAAGGGCCTGGCCAACAAGCGCATCGGGGTCATCGGCCTCACCGGCTCGGTCCGGTCGCCCGAGGGCCTGGTGCCCAGCGGTATCGTCGATGCGCTGCGCGCGGAGCTGCCGGAGGCCAAGCTGGTCTCGGCCGACGACGTGGTCAACCGCTGCCGCTCGGCCAAGAGCCCGGCCGAGGTCGAGTTCCAACGCAACGCCTGCCACGTCGCCGAGCGCGCCGCCCAAACCATGATCGAGATGGCCCGGCCGGGCGTGCCCGAGCGCGAGGTCTTCGGCGCGATGCTGCGCACCATCGTGGTCGAGGGCGGCGAGATCATGGCCATGCTGCACTGGGGCTCGGGCCCGCTGCCGCCCTGGCCGCACCGGCTGGTGACGAACCGGGTGCTGGAAGCCGGCGACGTGATCAACAACGAGATCGAGTCCAAGTGGAGCGGCTACGTGGCCCAGGTGGTCCAGCCCATGGTCCTGGGCCAGCCGGAGCAATGGATGCAGGACTGCTTCGACACCTCGCGGCGGATCTTCGACGAGCTGCGGGCGGCCATCCGGCCAGGCGCCGCGGTGGCCTCGGTGGTGGAGCTGTACCAGCAGCGGGTGAAGGAGGCCGGCTACGTGGCCGGCGCGGCGCTGATGCATGGCCGCGGCCTGGGCGAGGACCCGCCGCTGGTGCACGGCCGAGGCAACGTCGATCCCGCGCTGCGGTTCGAGGAGGGGAACGTCTTCATCCTCAAGCCGGCCGTCTTCCCGCCCCAGGGCGACGTGGTCGTATCGGAGACCGGCCAGGTGACCGAGCTGGCCGTCCGGACCGGCGACACGGTGGTGGTCACCGCTTCGGGCGCCGAGCGCCTGGGCCGGCGGCCGCTGGAGATCGCCACGCCCGCCAGCAGCTGGAGGGTCTGAATCGCCCCGCTGGCCATCGTCACCGGCGCCGCCTACGAAGAGGGGCTGAGCACCGCCGAGTCGCTGCTGCGGGCCGGCCTGACCGTCTCCATGTGGGACGACGACGCCGCGAATCTGGAGCGGGCCCGCTCTGAGCTGGCGGGCTACGGCCTGTCGGCGGATACGCGGCTGGTGGACGTGGCCGACGCCGAGCAGGTGCAGCGGACCTACGCCGCGCTGCGCCGCGAGCTGGGAGCTGTGGCGGCGCTGTTCAACATGGCCACGCTCAAGAACACCTACATGCTGGGCGAGCACGAGGACCGCGCCGGCGGCGGCGTGCCCTTCTGGCAGCTCGACCTGGGCCGGCTGCGGCGGGCCGTCGAGGTGAACGTGCTGGGCACGATCTTCTGCAGCGCGGCTGTGGCCCCGGACATGGTGGCGGCCGGCGGCAGTATCGTGAACTTCTCCACCAGCCCCAAGACGCAGCGCTCGCCCGGCCACATTCCCTACGGCCCCTCCAAGGCGCTGGTGGAGGCCTTCAGCTGGGCGGCGGCCGAGCAGCTAGCCCCGCACGGCGTGCGGATCAACGTGATCTCGTCCGCCGGGGCGGTCAACCGCCGCAAGCGCAGCGACCCGGACCGCCAGCCGTGGGATTGGATGGCCGAGCTGGTCGCTTACCTGGCGGGTGAAGAGTCCCGCGGGGTCAGCGGCCAGTCCTTCGCCGGCGCCCTGCAGCGCCGCTAGGCTTAGGGCCATGGGGGTCAATGCAGGGTGCCTGTTGGCGATCGCCGCGGTGGGACAGGCGGGAGGCAATCCCCGAGGCTACCTGGGTAACGAGCCCCTGCACGACGCGCCTTAGGGCCTGCTGGCATGCACGACGACGACGATTACGAGCACGAGCACTACAGTCCGTTCGACTACGGTGAGCGCGGGCCGATCAGCGAGACCGTCCAGCAGCTGACGGTCGGGATCGACGTGGGCTCGACCACGTCGCAGCTGGTGTTCTCGCGCATTCACCTGGCCCGGCGCGGGGAACTGCTGAACACGCGCTACTGCGTGGTGCTGCGCGAGGTGCTGTACCGCTCACCGGTGCTGCTGACGCCGTTCGCCGGCGGGATCATCGACGCGGCCGGCGTGGCGGCCTTCGTGCGCGGCCAGTACGAGCACACCGGCTTCGAGCCGCAAGAGATGGACAGTGGCACGGTAGCCCTCACCGGCGCCGCGCTGGAAGGCGACAACCCGGAAGTCCTGGCCCATGCCCTGGCCGGCGACGCCAGCCGGCTGGTGTGCGCCACTGCTGGCCCGAACCTGGAGGCTGTGCTGGCAGCGCACGGTTCAGGGGCGGTGGCCTACTCGCGGCGCGCCAATCAGACGGTGCTCAACATCGACCTCGGCGGCCACGGCACGCGGCTGGCGTTGGTTCGAGAGGGCGACGTGACCGGCACGTTCGCCCTGGGCATCGGCGGCCGGCTGGTCACCTTCGAGCAGGGCCGCGTGGCCCACGTGGCGACCGAGGCAGTGGCCGCCGCCGAGCTGCTGGGGCTACAGCTGCGGGTGGGGCTGCCGTCCAACTCGCAAGCGCTGGTCGACCTCGCGAACGGACTGGCGTTGGCAGTGGTCGAGTCGATCGCCCTGGCTGCCGCGCACGATCACGAGCACGAGCACCGGCCCTCGGCCGTCGCCGAGCGTCTGTCTCTTGGCCAGCCGCTGCACTCGCACCGACCCATCGACGCCCTGTTCTTCTCGGGCGGCGTGGCCGAGTACCTGTACCAACGCGAGCAGCAGTCCTTTGGTGACCTGGGCGAGCTGCTGGGCCAGGCCCTCAAACGGCAGCTGTCCGATCGCCTGGCCATCCCCGTCGAGCCGGTGAGCGACCCCATCGGAGCGACGGTCATTGGCGTCACGCAGCTGACGGTGCAGGTGAGCGGCGAGGGCATGGCCGCCTCGCGGGCCGATCTGCCGCCACTGCGCCACCTGCGGGTGGTGCGGCCGCGGCTGCCGCGGCGCGAGGCCATCCGGCCGGCCGAGATGGCCCAGGCCATCCTTCGGGCCATGGAGCGGCTCGACCTCGCGCCGGCGGCCCAGCCGGTGGCGCTGTGGATCAGCTGGGAGGGCCAGCCCAGCCAGGCGGCCCTACGCGACCTGGCCGCCGGCATCGTGCAGGGGCTGAGCGACAACCTCCGGGCCGGGCATCCGCTGGTCCTGGCCTTCGACGGCGTCTACGGCGAAGGCGTCTGCCGCATTCTTCGCGACGAGCTGAAGCTGGCCAACGACATCATCTCGGTTGACGGCGTCGACCTGAGCGAGTTCGATTTCATCGACGTGGGCGAAGCGGCCCGGCAGCGCAACGCCCTGCCGGTCGTGGCCAAGGTGATGGGCGCGCCGCGCAGCGGCTGGGTGCTGCCCGTGTTTGACGCATAGGGATCGGGGCCGGGCACGAGCGAGTGCCGAACGCCGACGCGAGCCGCAAGCTGGGATGGTGCACAGTTCCCCTAACGAGGCCCGCCGCGCCAGGCCCTGGCACCAGGCGTTGACTGCCTATCCGCAGTGGGGTAAAGTGCGCATTGGTAGCCGGTCCCGCGGACAAGGGCGTCCGCATCAACCGACGAAGGGGGCGCAGTAACCATGGCGGTTTCCCGGCGAGGCTTTCTCAAGCTTTCAGGTGCCGCGGCGGCAGGAACGGCGCTAGGCGGCGTCACCAGCTTGGGGATCAATCTCACCCCCGCGTATGCGGCAGCCCAGAGCCTGCGCATCAAGAACGCTCAGGCCTTTCCCAGCGTCTGCCCGTACTGCGCGGTCGGCTGCGGCACGCTGGTGCACGTAGCCAACAACCAGATCATCAACATCGAAGGCAATCCCGACAGCCCAATCAACCAGGGCAACCTGTGCCCCAAGGGCGCGGCTATCTATCAGCTGCACGTCAACCCCAACCGCCAGACGCAGGTGCTGCACCGCGCGCCGGGATCGACGTCGTGGGAGACGATGGACCTCAGCCAGGCCATGGACCGCGTCGCGCAGCTGGTCAAGAAGACCCGCGACGATACGTTTGTGGTCCAGGACTCGGCCGGCAAGAAGGTGATGGCCACCGAGGCCATCTTTTCGCTGGGCGGGGCGACGATGGACAACGAATGGAACCACGTGCAGCAGAAGCTGCTGCGCGGCCTGGGAGTAACGCCCATCGAAAACCAGGCCAGGATATGACACAGCTCTAGCGTGCCCGGTCTGGGCAACAGGATGGGGCGAGGCGCCTGCACGACCTTCGCCAGCGACATGGCCAACGCCGATTGGGTCATGATCGAGGGCTCCAACATGGCCGAATGCCACCCGATCGCCTTCCGCTGGGTAATGCAGGCCAAGCTGAACGGCGCCAAGCTGATCCACGTCGACCCGCGCTTCACGCGCACCTCGGCGATGGCCGACATCCACGCACCGTTGCGCTCGGGGTCGGACATCGCCTTCCTCGGCGGGCTCATCAACTACGTCATCCAGAACGAGCGCTACTTCAAGGACTACGTCGTCAACTACACCAACGCGCCGCTGATCGTGTCCGACGACTTCAAGGACACCGAGGAGCTGGAGGGCATCTTCTCCGGCCTGATCGACAACAGCGATCCGGCGCAGCCCAAGGCCTACAACACCGCTTCGTGGGGCTTCAAGCGCACCGGCTCGCCGCCCAACGCGGCGCCCGCCACCAGCGGCCCGCCCTATGACGACCTGATCAAGTCGCTGGTGCCGGCCCCGGCCAATCGCGACAACACGCTACAGGACCCGCGCTGCGTCTTCCAGATCGTCAAGCGCCACTACGCGCGCTACACGCCCGAGATGGTGGAGCGGGTGACCGGTGTGCCGCGCGACCTGTTCCTGAAGATCGCCCAGACCATCGCCGACAACTCCGGCCCCGAGCGCACCGGCGTCATCGCCTACGCCGTGGGCTGGACGCAGCACACCTACGGCCCGCAGATGATCTCCACGGCGGCGCTGCTGCAGCTGCTGCTGGGCAACATCGGCCGGCCGGGCGGCGGCGTGATGGCCCTGCGCGGCCACGCCACCATCCAGGGCTCGACCGACGTGCCCACCCTGTACCACAGCATCCACGGCTACATGAACCACCCGGACACGCGCAAGAGCCACGCGACGCTCAAAGACTTCATCACCACCGAAGCCGGCGCGGTGGCCACGGCCTACTGGTCCAACTATCCCAAGTTCATCGTCAGCTACATGAAGTCGATGTACGGCAAGAACGCCACCAAGGACAACGACTTCGGTTACGACTGGCATCCCAAGATCACCGGCGACCTGTCGCACATGCCGATGTTCGTGCGCATGGCCGACGGCCAGGTCAAGGGCCTGATGGCCATGGGCCAGAATCCCGCCGTGGGCGGCCAGAACGCCCGCCTGCAGCGCAAAGCGCTGGCCAAGCTGGAGTGGCTGGTGGTCAAGGACAACTTCCTCACCGAGACCGCGGCCTTCTGGTACAACTCGCCCGAAGTCAAGAACGGCGAGCTCAAGCCCGCGGACATCCAGACTGAGGTGTTCTTCTTCCCCTCGGCCCAGGTGGCCGAGGGCGAGGGCAGCTTCACCAACACCCAGCGCCTGGTGCAGTGGCACGAACGGGCGATCGATCCGCCCGGCGACGCCCGCACCGACACCTGGTGGACGGTCAACCTGGGCAACCGGCTGAAGAAGCTGTATGCCGATTCCAACGATCCCAAGGACGCGGGCATCAAAAGCCTGCTGTGGGATTTCATGCCCGACAAGCCGCCGTCCAACACCAAGATCGCCGACGAGCCGGACGTGCTGAAGATCCTCAAGGAGATCAACGGCTACGAGACGGACACGGGCAAGCTGCTGGCCGGCTTTGCCGCGCTGCGAGACGACGGCGGGACCACCTGCGCGTCCTGGATCTACAGCGGCGTGTACCCGGCCGAGGACCAGAACCGGGCGGCCAACCGCAAGCCGGACCCCGATTTCAAGCCCGGCACGCACCTCAACTGGGGCTACTCCTGGCCGGCCAACCGGCGCATCATGTACAACCGCGCCTCGGCCAAGCCCGACGGCACGCCCTGGTCCGAGCGCAAGAAGTACATGTTCTGGAACGCCGACAAGAAGGCCTGGGATGGCCCGGACGTGATCGACTTCGCGGCCACCAAGCCGCCGGACGACAAGGCCAAGCCGGGCGGCACCGGCTTCGACGCCATGGACGGCACAGGCGCGTTCATCATGCGGCCCAACGGCCTGGCCATGCTGTACGTGCCTACCGGGTTCGTGGACGGCCCCCTGCCGACGCACTATGAGCCGCTGGAATCGCCGGTGCACAACGCCCTCTATCCCAAGCAGGACAACAGCCCGGTGGCGAAGTATTGGAAGCGGGACGACAACCAGCTTGCGCCCATCGGCGATCCCCGCTACCCGCACGTCCTGACCACGTACCGGCTCACCGAGCATCACCTATCGGGCGTGATGAGCCGCTGGCTGCCGTGGCTGGCCGAGCTCCAGCCGGAGCTGTTCACCGAGATCAGCCCCGAGCTGGCCAAGCAGATCGGCGTGAACAACACCGACATGGTCAAGATCTCGACGCCGCGCGGGGCGATCGTGGCCAAGGCGCTGGTCACGGCCCGGCTGCGGCCGATGACCATCGACGGCAAGACGGTCCATCACGTGGGCCTGCCGTGGCACTTCGGCTACCAGGGCGTGGTGACCGGCGCGGTGACCAATGACCTAACCGCCCTGGTCGGCGACCCGAACGTCAGCATCCACGAGGGGAAGGCGTTCGTGTGCAACGTGGAGAAGGCGTCATGACCGCCATGGGCTTCTACACCGACACCACGGTGTGCATCGGCTGCAAGGCCTGCCAGGTAGCCTGCAAGGAGTGGAACCAGCTGCCGGCGACGAATGGCGGCAAGGCCACGCTCACCGGCAACAGCTACGACAACACCGTTCGGCTGTCGGGCGAGAACTGGCGGCACGTGCGCTTCATCGAGCAGTTCGACTCGCAGCACAACGGCCGCTGGCTGATGATGAGCGACGTGTGCAAGCACTGCTCGCAGGCGGGCTGCCTGGAGGTGTGCCCCACCGGCGCCATCGTGCGCACCGAGTTCGAGACGGTGGTCATCCAGCAGGACGTGTGCAACGGCTGCCGGGACTGCATCGCCGCCTGCCCCTTCGGCGTCATCGACATCAACCCGGCCAGCAACACCGCCCAGAAGTGCACCCTGTGCTACGACCGCATCTCCAACGGCTTGGCGCCGGCCTGCGCGCAGGCCTGTCCCACCGCCTCGATCAAGTTCGGCAGCATCGACTCGCTGCGGCAGATGGCCAATGCGCGCGTGCAGCAACTGCAGGCCCAGGGCGAGAAGCGGGCCTACCTGTATGGCGCGGATGAGAGCATGCTGGGCGGCCTGAACTCGTTCTACCTGCTGGTCGACAAGCCCGAGGTCTACGGTCTGCCCAGCAACCCGCAGCTGCCCAGCCGCAACCTCGTGGGCGGATCGCTGTTCACCGCGCTGGCCGGCATTGGCGTGGGCCTGGCGGCGCTGTTCTCCTTCCGCAATCGGGGCGCCCACAAAGAGGCCCAGGAGGTGGCCGATGCCTGACACACTGTTCACTCAGCCGCCCCACTGGGAGTGGCTGATCGTCCTGTACTTCTTCTTTGGCGGTATCGCCGCCGGCGCCTACGCGCTGGCGGTGATCGTCGACTTCGTGGGCAGCGGGGCCGACCGCGCGGTGGCGCGCGTCGGCTACTTCGTGGCCTTCCCGCTGATCCTGGTGTCGGGCCTGCTGCTGACGCTGGACCTGGGCGCGCCGGACCGCTTCTGGCACATGCTCGTGGCCTCCAACAGCGGCGGCCTGATGTTCAAATGGTGGTCGCCGATGTCGGTCGGCTCGTGGGCGCTGCTGATTTTTGGCCTGTTCAGCGGCATCTCCTTCGTGGGCGCGCTGGCCGAGGTGGGCGTGCTGAGCTTCCTGCGGCCGTTCAGCGGCCTGGTGCGGCGCGGCCCGCTGGGCGTGCTGTTCGGCGCCGTCGGCGCGGTCTTCGGATTGTTCATCGCCGGCTACACCGGGGTGCTGCTGAGCGTTACTAACCAGCCGGTGTGGGCTGACAGCCAGCTGCTGGGCGCGCTGTTCCTGGCCTCCGCCGCCTCGACGGCCCTGGCGGTGCTGCTCATCGTCATCGAGCAGCGGCATGCCGGCCACGGCCTGCTGGCCCGGCTGGAGCAGGCCGACAACTGGGTCATGGGCATCGAGCTGGTGGTGCTGGCGGCCTTCCTGGCGACGCTGGGCGGTCTGACCGGGCGTTTGGTGCTGAGCGCCTGGGGGGCACTGCTGATCCTGGGCGTCGGCGTGCTGGGCAACATCGCGCCGCTGGTGATCCACCTGCGGGGGCGCGACGCCGCCATCCAGACGGCATCGTACGCCGCCGTGCTGGCGCTGCTGGGCGGCTTCCTGCTGCGCTTCGCCATCATCATGGGCGGCCAGGCGCTGTGAAGGCGCCATTCAGGCTGCTGGCGGCGGGACTCGGCCTGGCCGCGCTGGTGGCCCTGGCCGGCTGCAGCCCGGAGGCGGCCCGCGTCCGGGGCAGCTCCAATCCCGGGGCCGACGTGGGCAACCGGGGCGCCGAGCTACAGCTTCACGCCGGCGGCAGCGAGGCCTTCTTCGGCACGCCCAACCTGAACCCGCGCCTGGCCGCCAAGCGGTAGCGGAGCCGCGGTGCCGGCAGCGTCGATAAGTCAGCGCCGGCTGGAGGAGGTGGCCGTCTCCGATCGGCAGCTGCGGCCCTACGCCATGCTGCTGGGCCTGGCGCTGGACGCCGGCGCGGATAGCTGCTGGACGGCCGCGGCCAAGCCGGCAGCCGACGGCGCGCTGGCCCGGCTGCGCCAGGGCCAGGCCGCATTGCAGGGCGTGACGCTGAGCGCGCCCAAGGACGAGCTGGAGCGGCTGTATGCGCGGCTGCGGGCCGCGCTGCCGTCCGAGACCGGGCCCGATGGCGGCGCGGACTGGCGGGCCCTCCGGGAGCGGCCGGACCTGGCGCTGCTGGAGCAGACCATCAACCTCGGTCCGGCAGCGAGCGAAGGGCCGTTGGAGGCGGTGCTCGGGCTCACCCTCCTGCCGCTGCTGCAGGCCGTCGCGGCAGGCTGCGCGCCGCTGCTGCAGCAGGCCAGCTGGGGAGCCGGCTGCTGTCCCGTCTGCGGCGCCTGGCCCGCCCTGGCTGAAGCGCGTGGACTGGAGCGGACGCGCGTGCTGCGCTGCGGGCGCTGCGGTGCGGGCTGGAGCCTGCCCTGGCAGCTGTGCCCCTTCTGCGCCAACGACCGCCATGACACCCTCGGCTACCTGTACGACGAGGAGCACGGCGAATCCCGCCGGGTATTCACCTGCCAGCGCTGCCACGGGTTCCTCAAGACCCTGTCCACGCTGGCAGCCATCGAGCCGCCACTGGTGCCGGTCGAGGACCTCGCCACCTTGACGCTGGACCTGGCGGCGCTGGACCGGGGCTGCCAGCGGCCCAACCAGCCCGGGCTCGACCTGGGAATCGAGCTGCGCTGGAGCGGCAGGTGACCAGCCGGGCCTCGAACGCCAGCCAGCAGCGTTGGCCGATCGACCCCAGCGCCGTCCGCCCGGCCGGCGTGTGCGAATGGCTGCTGACGTCCATCGACGTGGCCGAGGGCCGGCGCCGGCGGCGGGCGCGCAACACCAGCCCCGACAACATCGGCCTGAACCTCAAGCTGCAGGTGCTGCGCGACTGCATCGCCGACGACCCCGAGCCGAGCGAGCTCGAAGCCTGGCTCACGGCACGAACTCTGCGACCCGGCGAGGCCGGCGGACCGCTGCGGGCGGTGTGCTCGGACATCCTGTTCGAGTGGAGCACGGCGCTGCAGGACCCGTACTATCGCGACTGGCTGCTGGCGGGCACGGGCGACGACGATGCTGATAGCGAGCCCTGAACGGGCACCCTCGATCCTGATCGCCTGGGCCAGGCGGGGCTGACGTGCCGACCGTAGAGCTGTTTGGCCAGGCTCGGCTGCTGGCCGGCAGGCGGGTGGTTCCGGTCGAAGCCCAGACGGTTGGCGCGGCGCTGTGCGAGCTGGCGCGGCAGTTCCCGCGGCTGGTAGGCCCCGTGCTGGAGCCGGATGGCCGGCCGACCAGCGCCTACGCCCTGAACCTGAGCGGCCGGCTGTTCACCACCGACCTGGGTCAGGCGCTCGGCGCCCGGGAGCAGCTGCTGCTGCTGTCCAGCCTCAGCGGCGGATGACCGTGGGCGGGCCGCTGTTCGGCCACCACGGCCGGCTGCTGGTCGTGGACCTCAGCCACGGCCGGGCTCGAGAAGAGGCCCTGCCCGAGCAGCTGCTGGAGGCGTTCATCGGTGGCACCGGGCTCGCCTCATACCTGCTGTACCGCTTCGCTCCGCCGGGCGTCGACCCGTTGGGCCCGGACAATCCGCTGATTTTCGTCAACAGTCCGCTGGTCGGCACCTCCGTGACCACAGCCAGCAAATACACCGTCATCGCCAAGTCGCCGCTGACGGGCTTCATCGGCGACTCGCTGTCGTCGAGCCACCTGGCCATCGCCCTCAAGCGCACCGGCTTCGACGCCATCGTCATCCTCGGCCGGGCGGCGGACTGGACCGTCCTGGAGATCCAGGACGGCGAGGTGCGCTTCCACGAGGCCCGGCAGCTGCTGGGCCTCGATCCGCGCGCCACGGAGAGCCGCGTCAGGGAGCTGTGCGGCAACCCCAGCCTGCGCGTGGCGGCCATTGGGCTGGCCGGCGAGCGGCTGGTGCGCTACGCCACCATCTCCAACGACGGGCGCCATGCCGGCCGCACCGGCAGCGGAGCGGTGATGGGCTCCAAGCGGCTCAAGGCGATGGCGGTTCAGGGCACGCGGCCGGCCGCGGTGGCCCACCCCACGGAGCTCAACGAGCTGCGGCGCCAGCTGGCCCGAATCAGCCTGGGGCACGCCACCGAGAAGTACCGCACCATGGGCACCACCGCCAATCTCGCGGTGTTCAATCGCCTGGCGGCGCTGCCCAGCTACAACTTCCGGCAATCCACCTTCGAGCAGGCTGAGCAGATCAGCGGCGAACGGCTGCAGACCGAGCGCCACGAGCGCTCGGTCACGTGCGCGTCGTGCACCATCGGCTGCGAGCAGATCTTCCAGCTGGGCGGCGGCCGCCCGGGCACGCGGCTGGAGTACGAGAGCCTGTACGCGCTGGGCCCGCTGTGCGGCGTGTCCGACCTGGACGCCATCCTGGAGGCAGCGGCGCTGTGCGACCGCTACGGCCTGGACACCATCAGCTCCGGCGCGACCATCGCCTGGGCCATGGAGACGGCTGAGGCGCGCCTGCTGGATGCGCCCGGGGCGCGCTTCGGCAGCGGCCAGGCGCTGCTGGAGCTGCTGCCGAAGATCGCCGCTCGCGAGGGCCTTGGCGACCTGCTGGCCGAGGGCAGCCGCCGCGCCGCGGCCGAGGTCGGCGGTGGCTCCGAGGCCTGGGCCATGCAGGTGAAGGGCTTGGAGATGCCCGGCTACGAGCCGCGCAGCCTCAAGACCATGGCCGTGGGACTGGCCGTCGGATCGCGAGGCGCCTGCCACAACCGTTCGACGGCCTACGAGGCCGACTTCTCCAGCCGCGTGGACCGCCTTCGCGCCGAGCCCGATCGCGGCCGCATCGCGGCCGACAGCGAAGACCGCTCGGCGGTGATCGACTCGCTCATCCTGTGCAAATTCGTGCGCGGCTGCTTCGACGACTTCTATCCGGAGGCCGAACGGCTGTACGAGCTGGTGACGGGCCGGCGCGCCGACCTGGCCCGGGCGGGCGAGCGCATCACCAACATGAAGAAGCTGTTCAACCTGCGCGAAGGCTGGCAGCGCCAGGACGACACGCTGCCGGCGCGGGTGCTGGAGCAGCCTGTGAGCGGCGGCGTAGCCGACGGCGTGCGGTTGACGCGCCAAGAGCTGGATATGATGGTCGCCGCCTATTACCAGGCCCGGGGCTGGACGCCGGACGGCCTGATCCCGGAGGCCAAGCTGCGCAGCCTGGGGCTATCCGGGCTGCTGCAGGCCTTGCCGATCTGATAGCCGGCAAAGCCGCCTCCTTGGTGCTGTAACACCTTAGTAGGCGGGGAGGGGCCAGAAAAGACGAGACCCTCCTGATACTGCTTGGTTGGAACGAACAACCAACAGCGCAGGAGGAATCTCGGTGAGTGACAGTGTAGC
>Ga0070741_10002811_pt1 | contig 45314 bp, 45 predicted proteins | sample Coa_R1_4_FD_66440 | JGI IMG/M metagenome (GOLD analysis project Ga0070741, IMG submission 66440) | Surface soil microbial communities from Centralia Pennsylvania, which are recovering from an underground coalmine fire - Coalmine... | ecosystem: Environmental > Terrestrial > Soil > Unclassified ... | reverse complement strand
GTGGCGACTTTCTCTTCTGCGGTGTAGTGCTTTCGTGGTTTTCTCACGCGTTCTCTCCGTTATCTTAACGGGGGAACGCTCTCTCCATTTCCAGCTGAGGCGGGACACCTCATGAATCGGTTGCACTGTTGTGGTCATGTCACATTGCGCTGGCAGCCACGCACAATCGCAGACGGCATCGAGAGCATTGGAAAGGCTCTGGGGAGATTCCGCCAGTTTTTCATCCGTGGCGAGTCCCGACTGACCAAAGTTTTTGGAATGAATCGGAATGAAATCTGGCTTTAAGATCTCCGTAAGCTGTTGAAAGCATGGTGGCCAGGGACGGAATCGAACCGCCGACGCCAGCCTTTTCAGGGCGGCTTACCGACTAAGCTAAGCAGTTCAGAATCAGTGCAGATGAGAGTTGCAAAAGGAGTTATGCGAAAACTCTATTAGCACGGTTTGTGATCATTTAGGCTGTTTTCGTGTCGTCGATGTTCCCGTATTGTTCCCGCACCCGGCAGCCGATGCAAGCGCGTGCTGTCGTTGAAGCTCTTCTCTACCGGCCCGAAAGTTGGTCAATCACCGAAGCGTTGGGCATTCCTGGATGAGCCATTTCGCTACCAAGGGAACACAGACCCGATGATTGACCAACGACACTCTATAGCGGCCTCGAACCCTGGGAGAAGCTCAACCGCTAGCCTTGCGAATTAACCCCGTCGCTGGGGTCCTCCTGCCTTCTGAATCTGAGATATGATCCAACTTTCCCGTGGCTCATTCTCGGGTTTGGGTCACTGCGAAACTTGAGCAACTTGATGGATCACGAACTCTTGAGTATCAACGATCCGCAACTTCAAACTAAAATCAGAAGTGGACTCGCTGAGTCGTTGCAGGAGGGTCAAAGTATTCTGAGGATTCCGCAGTAACGTGTTTACAATGGCTGTCGGCCTTTCGTATGCCATGTGGAGAATCTCAAGCACCCGCTGCTGCTCAGCGGCATTCAATGGTCCCCTGCCCGCCATGATCGTAAGAACATCAGACGCGGCCTGATCGCCCATGCGCTTAAGGCGGGGGCTGTTCAGCGTCAGCGGCTTATTAGAGGCCATCATACGCTTGATCATCTCTATCGTAAGGTCACGGCCGGACAACAGCGGGCCGGCCGATGGTCGCCCTGCCGTCGTCGCATCATAGCTCTTGCGAGTCCCGGTAGTATTCTGAGCGCGCGAAATCGCGGAGCATGCGAACGCGATAATGCAGATTGCAAAGAACTGTTGAGATTTCATTGTTCCTACCTCGAAATATTAATATCGCCAACTGAGTTGGTTAGGGTCCCGTTCCCTGGAGCATAGCTTGAAACGTTCAAGTCCTGCGATGAGCGAACTACATAGGTGTTATTGCCAATCCACAGCGAGAGTGTCTGATGATCGGTGAAGAAGAAGGGGAAATTCGCACATCCGCCGAGTGGCACATCGTGGAAAGTACCAGTATCGCTTATCGGCCCACTGGCTACTGGTTGGATATCCGGATACGGGGCCTACGTTGTTGTGAAATTGGTTGCCCTGATAGTCAACGATGTCTTCATAGGGCGTCATCAGAAAGTACGTTGGCGTAATGTTCACACCGTTCTGGTTCTTGATGTTATACGTTACATCCACCATTAGACCATAATCCAAGCCGTCGCAGTCTGGCGGAAAGTTGGTCAACACCTGAGAGGCTACGGTCAAGGAACGCGGCACATCGATGACCTCAAAATCGAGCTCTGGTGATATGGGGATACCAGCAACATACCACTGTTCGACATATTCGCCAACGTACGTGGCGCTTTCGGTCCCAGTTAGCTCAAAGTCACCCTGATCGTTAGTCTGTCCTGCTGTCCATGGGTTGTTGGGATCAGGATTACCGTTGATAGTGGTAACCACCGTGACAGTAGACCTCGGCGTGGCACCGGTAATCGATAATTGAAACGTATCCCCAGCAACAAAATCCGCGCCGATCTGGGGATCGTCCAACGCAGAATTTGCGGTGTTGTACAGGGCGACAGTCGGTTGGGCACAGAGTGCGGATGGGCACAGAGCCGTCATGAAGAGCCAGATGGCAAATCTATTCGAGAGCAGCTTCCGACGTCTGTGTTGAGGGTTTTTGCAAATGGCTCGGCTTTGTCGCACATGTAGGCGTAGATGTGACATATTCGTGAAAGTACCTCCTGTTCTTCGTATAGGTATCCCAGAACAGCACCTTTTAATGGCTACTGCTCTGACAACTGGGGTCTGGACGCAGATCTAGGTTACACCCGCTAGTAAGCGATACTAACGAAAATCACTGATTATAGGCAGCACACTGCACCTGACATGCGCAGCGATTTGTTTAGAAAAAAGAAACGATGCCAAGTTTCATGTACTTACGCCAGAGCTGGCCGATGGCCTTGTTCTCAGAATTGTTACCGTGAGTCAGCACACGCGAGAGTGCTTGTGCGCCACGGATCGCTCGACCCCCTACGGAATCCGACAGAAATATCGGTCGGAACTCGCGTTTCCATCACAAACTGGTTTGAGCCGCCCGGCGACCGGGCAAAACCCACCTAATCATCTTTGGTCTCCGCAGTGAGAGACCGGCTACTGCGCTCACAAGACATGGTGAGAATGGTCGCCGCGTCGCCTTGTTAACGTGATGTTGCCGAGGTAGAAACCCTGCGGATTGTAATGCCATTATGTCCGCAATCCACGGGGAACATCATCTCCGCAACTTCCTCGGTCGTGAGGCCCAGGTCGCCCGCGATGAATCCGTAGGTATACATCTGGATCTCTTGTGGGTTCTCGGCAACTTTGCGGTTAATATAGTCCTCGCATTCCTAAGACGGCGCGGGTTGTGCCCACGGTAGGAACTCCTCGGAACATGGATCGGGTAGACTGGCATTTGGCTTTTTCAGCGTGCGCCGCGAGTGTCGTCGCGTCTGCCCGGCACTCGCGAAGCCCTCCTGATTCGAACCTACCACATCAGGTGCAAATTCTCGCGATGCTAGAGGCGTCGGGATGGTGTTCGCTCGGTCGTTCACTGTACCGCAATCATCGCGGTCGTGGGACTGCTGAGACCACCCACGTTGACCGCGAGCGGCAGTGACGAACCTGACGGAGTGTTATCGGCTATACGAATGACAAGAACGTCCACACCATCAACCAGTGCCGGAGCGGCACCGGCAAACACGACTGTTGCCGCCACGCCACCGACAGTCACAGACGCAGTTCGCGTCAGCGATTTGAGCGTGGAACCGCTGACAGAGCCGGTCATTCCTGGAGGGTCCGTCAATCCGCCGCCGGTAAAGTAGATCGTGACATACGATCCCTTCGGGGCTGGCGTGGACGGTCCGTTGAATGACCCGTCCTGATTGGCCGCTATCGCTTGCCCGGAACCAGTCGCGTTGAAAGTGAATACGCCTGGCGCGGCGTTGGCAACCTGAAGCGTTGTTCCCGCTGATCGAATTCCCGGATACTCGACCTGCATAATAATCTGCGACTGTCCGGCGACTTCATAAGGCACAATCGCATTGATCTGTACTGCGGACACGTAGGTGATGGGAGCGGCGAAGCCGCCAAAGAAAACTCGCGTGCCTGCTAGCGTTGTATCCACCATCCCCGTGTTTGGATTCACGGTGAACAATGCGCCGACGGCGGGCCCGAGGCCGCTACCTTTGATCGTGACGATTTCCCCTGGCGCGATTGCACCAGGAGCGCCGCTGGCAGAATTGGTGACCGAAGTGACAAGAACACTGTTAGTGGCCGCGATCACGACCAACGTGACCGAAACGGTTTGCGGGCTGTTCGTGGCTCCCGTCGCGGTTATACTGACTGCGCCTTGATACGTTCCTGGAGCTAGACCTGAGGGGTTGATCGAAACCCTCAGCGTCGAGGCTGAAGAGACAGTGACCGCCAACCATCCCGCCATAGGTGTCGCAGTCCATGACAGCGTACCTCCACCACCGTTCCCAATCGTGATGGTCTGTGGTGCAGGGGTTCCGCTTCCCAACGTGTAGGAGAACTGGAGTTGCGTTTGGGAAAGCGATATCGCCGGAGCAGGCGCGGCCATAAAACTGATGGAGTCAGATCCGTTCGCGGTTTGCACAACAAGCCAAGTGAGGCCGTTGTACGAGGAAGGAAGGACCGCCCGGATCGTTTGATCGGCCCAGGAGGAAATCTGTAAAGAGACGGGTCCGGGGTAGGCGAAAACGCTGCAACTGGCGCAGCGCTGTTGCCCAAAGCCGATTCCGCTGATCGTTGCCGTGGTACCGGACTGCACGACTTTGGCCGGAGTGCCCGAAAAAAGTGGCCCGACCGCAGAGATCAAGGGAACGGACTTGCAGCGCCAAGCTGTATAGAATCCGGGCGGTTCAGTAAGCGGCCCGCAGTTCAGCGCACCTAGCGAAGCACTGGCCAGGTGAAACGTGTCTGTACCGGGGACGAACTCCTTGTAAAAAACCTTCCCAGTGGCTCCGCCAGAGTCGAGCATGACTGTGCCGAAGGAAACAGAAGTTAGATCACTCACCCATTGACCTGACGCGGTCTGATCTGCGAAATACATTCCACCGTACCTTGATAACCAAGGATCTCGGGGCGGCGTGGTGCCGATTGACTGCCAATCCGAGGTGCCCGCGAGGAATGAGCGAATGATGGCATAAGACTCGGGAGCTTTGGCGATGCCGGTCCCGGAGCAGTCTACGAGCAATTGGTCGAGCGCACTGTAAGCACTGTGGCAGTAAGGCAGAATGCGGGTTCTGGAGGAGTCCCGTGCGAAACCTAAAGATGCACTGGTGAGAGATACCAGCCCATCGCCGCCGTTTGCTGGTGCGGAAAGCGACTCGTAGCCCAAATTGCCAGCGATTGCCAGCGCATCGACGCCGCGAAGATCGTCGCCTCGTTGATTCCATGTCGCCAGACTCCAAAGGAACGCACTCCCTGGAATCATCTCCGCCGTTTGAACCCCAAGGTTGACCGACTTGTACGAACCAAAATTTGGCGTCGCAACCTGTATGAACTTGCGGATTCGCGGATCGGTGGGCGGCGAGAGCGTTCCATCAGCCTGTAGTCCCGCAAGATACGAACGGACAATGAGTCCACCCATGCTATGCCCGATCGCGTCAACGGCTGCAACGAGTTCGCCGTTATCGTAGCGGATTAGACCGAGAACCTGTTTCAGTTTGTTTCCTAAGTCTTCGATCCTCCAGTTAGGGCCTTCCGCGCAGTTGTCGAAAAAATAGACCACGGGCACACCGTCTGCGTAGAGGTAGGACTCAAGACTACCGAACGTGTCTGCCGAACTCTGCGACAAGGGACAGCCGCCGTTGGTGAGTCCGGGTTGGAGGCCATTCAGTAGGACTACTGGTGGTTTGCTGGCAGTTGACGGTGCTGCCTGCAATGGCTCTACACTGACGTTCACCTCTGCCGCCTGTTCCTCTCCACTGTCGTTAACTGCCGAAACGGTCACTGTGTACTGGCCCGGCTGCGTTGTGAGCGATGCGGCCAGAAGGATTTCATCATTTCGAATGCCTGGCCCGATCACAAAACCGGCTTGTTCAATGTTGCCCACTCTGGCTCTTCGGCTCCGCGCATTTCGTATCAACTCGACTGTCTGTGTCGGCGCGGCTATGGTGACTGCTTCCCCTGCGCGAAGACGGTAGGTGGTCCGGTTCAGAATGAGCGGGCGTACTCTACGCGCGTTCGCAACGGCTTCCGCGCCGGGAGACTGGGTTTGAGGAAGCGCACCAACGGGAAACAACCCGGCTAGCGCAACCGCAGTGATCAGACGAAACCAGTATTGGCGGTGAAAGGTTCCCGAAAGCAACTTTAGCCCTCGGGAAGTGATTCGGATTTAAATCTGCAACACTCGCTAGGGTGAACACCGCAGTATGTTCGCTTGGGAACCCGACGGAAGGCCCCGAACCGCGCACAGGTCCAGCCCACCACCGGCCCGAAATGGGCGTTCGGAAAGGTTTTGCGGGAGTTTCGGGAAGCGAAGGGAATGTCTCAGGAGCAACTCGCAGAGGCAGCGGGACTCGACCGGTCATTTATCAGTTTGGTGGAAAGAGGAATCCAGAGTCCGAACATTGTTGTTCTGCTCAAGATCGCTGAAGTTTTGGAAGTTCCGGCAGCCGACATGATCGCAAAGACGGAATCCACAATCCGCGCACGGTAGTCAGTCCGATTTCGGTTTCGTGGCAAGGCTTTCGGAAGCCTTCAACTTTGGGGCGACTTCAATTTCCCAGACAAAGGCTCGTCGAAGATCCTCGATCAGTCTATCGCGTTGCTTTCTGAGTGCATCTGGGCTGTGCGCCCTCCCACAGGGACAGACAGCGTCGAAGCAGTCCGCGAGTTCCTCCTCGGTCAGCCTTTCCAGGCCAAATGTCAACCCGAGTTCGAAGATTGCCGCATGGTCGAGGTCAAATTTGAATTTGGGCTCCCAATGTGGGTTCGACCGGCGCTCATCGTAGTCCGCGATTGTTTGTGTAATCCGTTTCGAGGCTTCGGGGTCGAACTTTGCCATGATTCCGTCCTGCCACAGTGGAATATGAAAGCGATTCCAGTGCAGCCATTGCAGTACTCCCGCCGCGCGGTCGTTCGCTGTTAGGGGCCAAGCGTCAGGCGCTTTCGCATAAATCAGATCTGCGGCTGATGGTGGTCCGGCGGCGTGGGTCGGGAACTTTTTTCGGACCTCTTCAAACTTGGCAAAGAAATTCGCGGCTGCGTCCACGTCACCGCCCCGCTGCTTGAGCAGCCCTATCTTCACCGCCATGGCCGCTTCGACAAATAGCGGATGGACCTTTGTCCGCCAGTCGCCGATTGGCCGCACACTCAAACGCGGTTTGCCCACATGAGAGAGCTCAACATCACTGTTCTCTCATGAGGACTCGGCAGGAGCACGGCATTGACCTGCGCGAATGGTCATCATTCTGCGTCTGGCGCTTAGTTTTCAATAGCTTTACGGCGGACATCAAATTTTATTTCGTGTCCGTGTGCTCGCGCTCTCGTGAGGGCAAGCTGGGGCATGTCCAAACATGTTCTGAACGCCCAAGAACGAGCCGAAGGAATCAGGAAAGCACTGGCATCCCGCCGCACCCCGAGCTGGCTGAAACCGAGCATGCGGCGCTATCTGAAAAAGCTAGAACGGCAGCTTCGCAGTAACACGACGCGTTGAGGTCTCCCCATGCCGGGCAGCAACGAACCTCGCGGGCCAGCGGAGTGCGGTTTGAACCAAAACCGGGTAGACGGTTGCCAACTCCGTTCCGGGCGTGGCAGTAGAACCCACACCTCCAGTGAGAACCGGTCCAACGCCGGTCGCTGGCCCTCCAACTCTGAGCCGTCACCATCTCAAACAATCAGGGCCGAAGTCCGTGATCCTGCCACGCTAAAAGTTGGCAGGGGTCTGGGGACGGAGTCCCCAGGTGGGGGTGTGGGGGTGGAGGCGGCGAAGCCGCCGGAACCCCCACCTCTACTTGACTCCTCTAAGCACAACTGCAACAAAGAGCGCCGAACGAAGGGCCGCTACTGCGGCCAATGGACCCTGGCCGGTCCGGTAAAAGATGCTAGCCAGTTCGCCTACCACAGACTCCGATGTAAGAGCTATGCTTGCCCGCGTTGCGGCCCTCGCAAGGCTCGCTACCTGCGAAACCGCATAGCCGAAGTCGCTACTGCCCAACGGCTCCAAAGGCTGGTCACCCTGACGCTTGATCCTCGGAAGTTACCAGCGAACCTAACACAGCCGGAGCGTGTCGAGTACCTCCGCGAGCGATGGCGTCGGATGCGCGTTTATCTTCAGCGGAAACTGGGGCGGTCCGCCGTGTTCATTTCGGTGCTTGAGTTTCAGCGGAATGGCAATCCTCACCTCCACATTCTGATTGACTCATACCTCCCAAAAGAGTGGCTGCTGCGATCGTGGCAAGCGCTTGGCGGCGGCTACACCGATATTCGCTTTGTGGATCTTCACCGAGTCGCAGCTTACCTGTCGAAGTACATGGCGAAAGAATGGCTCGACGATTTCCCAGAGAAGTGCCGGAGGATTACCGCATCTCGCGGGATTGTACTGTTCGGGCGGTCCAGTACAAAGCGCGGCTGGGTCCTATTCCGCCAATCCATCACTTGGTTTCGCGAAACAGCACGCATGCGCCAACTTGTTGTCGCAGACGAGGGGCACACCGAGGAAGATGGCGCACGGCAGCTTGTACGCTTCGTCGCTGACGGATGGATTGAGTGGAGGCAGCCCCGTTTTATGCGCACCAATCAGTGGAGGGAAGAAGACTACCTTGTCAGGACGGGCAGGCGCACGATTTCTCCGGGTGTGCGCTTTTCGCCTGCTACTGCCGAAGTGGAACTTCTTCCATCGCGGATCACACAACTATGATTTCCTGTCGCGTCGAAATATTTTCGCAGTTGGATTTCATGCCTCTTTCCACCGTTCGTTTATTCACAGACTGGAAAGTTGGCTTCTGCAAGGTTTTGCTCGGAGAAGAAAAACGCCATGCGATGCACTATTACGGACGATGCTGCAATTTCACGATCCAATTTTCTAAAGAAACGCGCACTGGAAATCTTTTTCCTTTACGGTTCTCTCAATCCGCCCGCATGGGCAAAACTCGCGAACTTCGTTCCCGTTCGCGCTTCGTACACATATCTGCTCCGGCTCCACCGTTTCGGATTGCTAAATCGCACTCACGATCATTCCGGCTTACTTTTGTACAGCCTTTCGGACCGTGGGCGGGAGCGCCTGAAATGGCTCTCAATCCAAATGGTCCCAACCCATCCCAGTCCAGATCGGAGGTGACTACACGTGCCGTCTCAGTCCCAATTGCGCTCTAATGGGATCGTCGGTAAGCGGCTCCTGAACGTTGAGGAGGCCGCGCAATACCTCGGTCTTCAAGTGGACACGATCTACAAGAAGGCCAGGTTGCGCGAGCTTCCCAGCGTCAAGGTTGGTCGAGCGTTGCGGTTCGACGTAGTAGCGCTAGATCGCTACGTTGAGCAGCACACGATCAAAACCCTTGATTGAAAGGAGACCGTTTATAGATGTCGATTCACAATGCACGCGACGGAGTATGGATAGTCCGCTGGCGTGAGGGAGGACGTAACCGAAGTGTCCGGGTGCACGGGTCGCACGAGCTGGCTAAGAAGATTCAGCGGAAAAAGATGTCAGCTCGCGACGAGAACCGGCACCTGGATATTAAGCGAGAGGTCAACTTCCGCATGGGCACTCTGATCGACCGGTACCGGGACGAATACGCAGTGAAGAAGAAGTCCTACAGCCGGGAGAGGAGTGTTCTGGAGGGAATCCGAGAGGAACTCGGCCATCTGTTCGTTCGCGAAGTGGACGGCGCAACCGTCCATGGATGGTATCGGGGACTGACGGATGAAAAGGACCTCTCTGCTGGTACAGCCGTGCGGCACTTCAATGTCATGCACCACATGATGGAGAAGGCGAGCACGATCTGGTCCAACGAAACCGGCATAGACCGGAATCCGGCGGATCAGATCGAGGTCTACCGACCGGATGACCAACGGGAACGCTATCTTTCATCCGAAGAACTCAAGTCCCTCAAGGCCGCGCTCGATCAAAAGATGTACCGGGCAAGCACAAGGGAGATCAACCGGACGTTTTACCGGCTAAGAACGATTGTTCTGATCGCGCTTACCACCGGTATGCGAATGGCGGAAATCTTCGGTTTGACCTGGAGCGACCTTCGCTACGGCGAGGGAGTGATTGCCGTTCGCTCCAAGCTAAAGGGCGGGAAGATTCGGTATGTCCCGATGACTCCCGAGTTGGCCGCTGAGCTTCGAAAGTATCCCGCCGAAATCGGGCAGGAACGCTTGTTCCCACCGAAGCGGGATGCCAAGGGCGAGCGCCAGCGCGTCGAAGGCAGCTTCGAAACGATCCTTGAGCTAGCGGGTATTCAGCACTTCCGTTTTCACGATCTCCGGCACACGTTCGCATCCTGGTACATGATGAACGGCGGGGATCTGTACGAGTTGGCGAAGATCCTCGGTCATTCGAACATTCGGATGACTGAACGATACGCCAAGTTGGGCAAGACACATATCGCGAGGACCGGGGATACGGCGCGTGGCATGTGGAAGCTGATGGAAAAAGTGAATGGGGAGCGGGCAGCGTCCGCAGTTTGAATGTTCCCGTATTGTTCCCACGGTGAGAAACTGATGTTTTTGGCTGCCGATTAAGTTCTTTGTTTTGTGGTGGCCAGGGACGGAATCGAACCGCCGACGCCAGCCTTTTCAGGGCTGCGCTCTACCAACTGAGCTACCTGGCCGGGAAGAACACTGCGAAGCTTTCACATTTTATCATGCGGCGGTTTTCACCCGCCATTCGCGCGACCAGGCCCGCGCGGTACGCCACCAGAACGCGGTCAACGCCAGACCGATCGCGATCAGACCCGCCGAGAGTCCAACCCATAATCCCGGCGCGCCCCAGCCGCGGCCGAAGCACAGCGCCGATCCCAGCGGCAGCCCCACGATCCAATACCCGATGAAATGACAGATCATCGGCGTGCGTGTGTCGCCCGCCCCGCGCAGCGACCCGGTAACAACGATCTGCAATCCGTCGAACAATTGGAAAAACGCTGCGACTTTCAAGATCGCCGCCGCAGTGGCGACCACCTCCACTTCCGGCGTGAAGAGGCGCGCGATCCATTCAGGAATCATCAGCAACACCAGCGCGGCCGCCGACATCACGCCCGATCCCAACCGTGCCGCCGTCCATCCCGCGCGCGCCGCTGTCTGCCGGTCCGCGCGCCCCAACGCGAAGCCCACCCTCACGGCTGCCGCCGAACTGATTCCGAGCGGCATCATGAACGTCGTGCTCACCGTGGTCAGCGCGATCTGATGGCCGGCCAGCGCGATCGCATTCAATCGGCTCACCAGCACCGTTACGGTCGCGAATACTCCGATCTCCACGGCCATTTGTCCTGCCGCAGGGGCTCCCAGCTTCACCAAACTCCACATTCGGCGCACGTCAGCTTTCCAGGAAATGTGCGCAAGCCCCGGATCCACTCTCCATAGCACGTATGCCATCGCGGCCATCATGTAAACGCGCGAAGTGCACGTCGCCCACCCGGCTCCCTCGGCGCCTAATCTCGGCGCGCCCAAGTTCCCTAGAACCAGAAGCCAGTTTCCGGCCAGATTCACCAGATTCGCCGTGAGCAGCGTGATCATCACGGGCCGCGCAATGTGCAGCGCCTGAACGTAGCGCCGCAGTGCGAAATACATCATCAGGGGAGGCGCGCTCCAGATCAGCGCGCCCAAATATGGCTTGGTGGCGCTGTGCACGGCGGCGTCGACGCCCAGCCGCGGCAGGATCTGTTCCAACGTCCATACGCCGCCCATGACCGCCGGAATCAGCAAAATCGCGACCCACAGCCCCGCCACCAGCCAGCGGCGGCACTCTTCGCGATCGCCCGCGCCGAACGCCCGCGCCACGAACGTATCGAGCCCGAACAGCAGGCCCGAGGCGCAGACTGCGATACCATAGAAAACCATTGTCCCGAGCCCCACTGCGCCAATCGCTTCCGCTCCTACTCGCCCCACGAACATCGTGTCCACCACGCCCATGGCCATCCAGCCCAGCTCGGCCAGTACTAAGGGACCGGCCAGACGAATCATCTGGATTAGTTCTTCTCGCACGAGAATCTTTTGCTCCGGGCGGGTTCAGTCGAAGGAAGCTCTAGGTATGTCTCCAAGATACTTGATCGCGATGCTCGCTCTGGCCGGTGTCGCCACCGCACAGGTTCCCAGCAATGCATCCCTGACCGGCTCGTATTACTTCCGGCAAGTACTTACAGACGGTGCAGCCAGCGGCAACGGTACGAAATCGGGATGGGGCACACTCACCTTCGACGGCATCGGACATTTCACCATCAACGGAACGCAGATCACGGGGGCATCTGCTCCCGTGGCGCTGACAGGCGCTGGAACATACGCGGTGAAACCGGGAGGTTTCACGACTCTTACGAATCCGCTGAACAGCGGAGCCACCATAAACGGGAGACTGGGCGCAGGCGCGCTGGTCGGTTCTTCGACGGAGGCTGGAGCTACGGTCTTCGACCTGTTCGTGGCGATCCCGGTCACATCCACCGGCACGCTCAGCGGACCCTATTGGATCTCGAGCCTCGAATTCCCCAACGGCGGAACTCTGAATATCCGGGAAACGAATTTCAAAGTGACTGCCAGCGGGGGCAGTTTCGCGGAGAACAGGGTAACCGGTCACGCCAAGAATCTCGGGGACGCGGTTTCGGACCAGACCGTCTCTCCGATGACGTATCTGGTCTCGAACGGCGCCGGTACGCTGAATTTCCCGCTTTCCGGAACCGATCCGCTGAAGCAGTTCATTTCCGGTACCAAAGACATTCAGATCGCGGCCGACGGAAGCTACTTCCTCGGCGGCTCGACTGCGGCCGGCGGCCACGGCTTCGTCGTAGGAGTGAAAGCCTTCGCCGGAGGAGCCACAAATGCGAGCTGGAAGAATTTCTTCTTCGCCGCGGGCATGCGCTTCGACACTGGCTCCCGCCTCGCGGCGGTTTCCGCCAGCGTGAACGTCACCAGCTCCGGTGCGGTCTGGGGACGCCGCACGCGCCAGTCCGACGGGGTATTCGATGCCTCTGTGCTGTTGACCTACGCACTCGGCGCCGATGGTTCCGGAACCTATCAGTCCACCAGCGGCCACGTGGACTTAGCGTCAACCGGCGACACCTTTACCACCAGCAGCGTCGACGCGGCGAACCCAACGGTGTATGAGCTGTATTTCGGCGCACGCATGCCGCCGCAATCCGGGACTGGAGTCTTCGTTGATCCGCAGCGGGTACTGAACGCGGCGAATTTCGCGCTCGGCTATCCGCTGAGCCCCGGTGGATTCGTCGCGATCTTCGGTTCTGGTTTCGGAACGCAGACCTTGACGTCGCCGCCGCCTTATCCCCTCTCCTCCGGAGATGTCTCCGTGACGATTAACGGCGTAGCTGCGCCCATCTATCTGCTGTCACCCACTCTTATCAGCGCCGTCGTGCCGTATTCCATAACCGGATCGACTGCCACGGTACAAGTAACGGTCGGCGGCACAAAGTCCAATTCCGTGGACGTGCCGCTCTCGCCCACCGCGCCGGGCGTGTATAGCTGGACCTCGAATGGGCTGGGCGAGGGAATTGTCGCGCACGCGCTCACCGCGGCCAAAGTGGAGCAATCGAATCCCGCCAAAGTGGGCGAGTACGTGACCATCTATCTGACTGGCCTGGGTGCGGTCACACCGCCGGTGAGGGAGGGCGACCCGGCGCCGATCAGCCCGCTGTCGAAAGCGGACGCCTGGGTGAATCAAACGCTCAGGGTTTACATCGAGGGCGTCCCCTGCGGCGACGTAAATTTCGCCGGGCTGACGCCGACTCTGGGGAGCGTTTACGTGGTAAATTGCAAGATCCCCGCCGTGGCTCCCGGGCTGCGCGGCCTTGCCGTGCAGACACTGAACGGATTCACGGATATGGTGAGCCTGTACGTCGCGGCGCCCTGAGTCTTATTTTCCGATGCAAAAGGTCGAAAAAATCCGATTCAAAATATCGTCGGCCGTGGTGGCGCCGGTAATCGCGTCGATCGGGCGCAGCGCGGCGTAAAGATCGAGCAGCAGCATCTCGTGCGGAATCCCGACGCTCGCCGCATTCCGCGCCTGCGCCAAGGCCTCCGCCGATTCGCGGAGAAGCTGCTCGTGGCGCAGGCTGGTGATGAATCCGCCTTCCTGCTCCAGCCGCCCTTGCGGTGCGATCGCCTCTACGATCGCGCGGCGCAGCTCTTCAACTCCTGCTCCGGTGACCGCCGAAACGCGCACGGCTTCGCCTACTTCCGCCCGCAGCGGCAAATCGGACTTGTTCGCCGCGATCAAAAATTTGCCAGATCCGCGCGCGCGTTCGACCAATGCCTGGTCTTCCGGACTCAGTGCCTGGGAGGAATCCAGCACTACCAGCGTGAGATCCGCGTCGGCCATCGCCTGGTAACTTCGCTCGATGCCCAGCGACTCGACTACATCTTGCCCGCGCCGGATTCCGGCCGTGTCAAGCAGTTTCACGGGGATGCCCCCGAGCGCTGCTGTTTCGGATACCACGTCGCGCGTAGTGCCAGGGATCTCAGTCACGATGGCGCGATCCTGCTCCAGCAGCCGGTTGAACAGGCTGCTCTTGCCGACATTCGGACGCCCCACAATCGCCAGGGTGAACCCTTCGTGCACCAGCTTGCCGTAAGCAAAGCTCGCGGCGAGCGCGGCGACAGCGGCTTCAATGGGATCCAGCCGCCGCAGGATCTCTTCCGCCGAAGCAACGCTGACGTCGTCTTCGGCGAAATCGATGCCGGCCTCCAGCAGCGCGATCAATTCGAGCAATTGCTCCTTTATGGGTTTCAGCCGCCGCGACACCGATCCTTCCGCCTGCTGCGCGGCAATGCGTGCCTGGTACAACGTAGTTGCATCAATGAGGTCGCGAATCGCTTCGGCTTGCGGCAGATCGATCCGCCCATTCAGGTACGCCCGCAGCGTGAATTCGCCCGGCTCGGCCAGTCGCGCGCCCGCCTGGCACAGCCGCTCCAGCGCGAAACGCAGGATCACCGGCGACCCATGGCAGGCAACCTCGATGACATCTTCGGCGGTATAGGAACGCGGGGCGGCGAAATACGTCGCAATCACTTGATCTACAGTGTTTCCGCCCGCATCGACAAGCTCGGCCCGCATGGCGCACCATGGCTTCCACTCGCGAGCGCCGGAAAATCGCAGGATGCGTTCCGCGATGGCGCGCGCATCAGGCCCGGAAATCCGCAACACGCCAATTCCGCCACGGCCGGCAGGCGTAGAGACCGCCGCGATGGTATCGCCAGTGCGCACGATTTGAATTTATACGGAGAGGAGAACTAAAACCGCCGGCCCCGGTCGCGGCCACGATCTCCGCCACCTCCCGGACCGCCGCGCGGACCGCCTCGCCGATCCCGTCCTCCGCCGAAGGGTCTTCGTCCGCGGCCGCTATCCTCCTCCGGGCGCGGGCGCGGCGGACGGATCGGCTCGGGCAAAACCTTCAGGTCTGCGGGAACCACGACCACCTGGCGGATCGGACCTTCCCCCACGCTCTCACTACGCACTTCCGTTTCATCGCGCAGCGCCAGGTGCAGGATACGCCGCTCCCGGCTGTTCATCGGGCTGAAGTGGAACGGCATACGCGATTTCTTCACGCGCTCGGCCGCCGCCTGCGCGCTCATGCGCAGTTCCTGAATGCGCAACATGCGATGATCGTTCGCGTCAAAGCACAGCAGCGAGTGTTCCTCGGGCGCCAGGCGAAGCGCCTCGCCGGTCAGTTGTTCCAGCGCGAGAAGCAATTCCGCTTTGTTGGCCAGCAGCAGGTCCACATCGGGGCCGGCGAATCGGACCACAATGTCCGGATTCTCGAAATCGGGATGCAAGTTCTCGCCCGTGCCGATCGTGTAGTTTAAGTCGAATCCGGCGCGCTCGATAGCCATGTCCAGGAATTTCCGGATGCGCGGCTCTGAATCCGCAAGCGTAAACTTCTTCGGCACGGTGTCAGGTTCCTATTTCTTCTCTACCTATTTCTTCTTTTTCGGCGGAGGAGTTGGCGCGGGTATGTCTGGCGTAGGCGTCCCCCGGTTAAGCAACCATTGCTGCACGATTCCCACTAGACCGCCGGTCATGTAGTATAGTACCAGCCCCGCCGACAGATAGTAAAATATGTAGCCCAACACCAGCGGCATGAACAGCATCATCTTCTGCTGCGCCGGGTCCATGCCGGGACTGGGCGTCATCTTCTGCTGAAGGAACTGCGTCGCGACCATCAGAATCGGCAGCACGCGGATGGGCAGCGTCTCGGGCTGCGAAAGATCGTGCACCCATAGCCAGCTTGCGCCCCGCATTTCGATCGCCACGCGCAACACGGTATAAAAGCCGTACAGGAACGGAAGTTGGATCAGCATCGGGACGCACCCGCCAACGGGATTCACGCCGTGTTTTTTGTACAGCTCCATCATTTCGGCCTGCTGTTCCTGCTTGCGCGGGTCGCGCAACGGCAGATCCTTGTATTTGGCGTTGATCGCCTGGATCTGCGGCTGAAGCGCCTGCATCTTCTTCGAGGACTTCATGCTCGAGAAGCGCAGCGGGAACAGCACCATATTGATGCCGATTGTGACCACCACGATCGCCCAGCCGAAGTTTTCGGCGGTGACGTGTTTCGCGGTCCAGGTCAGGATCAGGAACAGCGGCTTGGCGATAAATCCAAACCACCGCCCCCAGTCGATCAATTGACTCAGCTTGGGATTGACCGTTTTCAGGATCTCTTCGTCCTTCGGGCCGATGAATGCGTTGAACGAATTCAATCCGGAGCCGCCGATACCCGTGCCGATGCGCTTCTCGTCGGCGCCGGCCTCATTGGGGACGGAGTCGGAATATGTGGTCAGTTCCAGCCCGTTGCCGGCGGACGGAAGGAAGACGGCCGCGAAGTAGCTGTCCTCGACTCCCGCGAAGGTATATTGACCGCTCGTGGTCACCGGACCCTTATCGGCCGTCTTCACGCCGTTCTGCGTCAATTTGGAATTCGGCTCGTCGTAATAAACGGTGTCTTCCACGCTGGCCGGATTCACCACGCTCTGGTCGCCAAAGCCTCCTCGCCACGTGAGTTCGTGCGGAATCAGCACTCCGCTGGCGACCACCTGCGAGGTGATCTGCACCAGGTAGCTCTTGGGCATGAACTGGAACGTTTTCTTCGTGGCAGTGCGGCCATCGGAGTATTCGAACGTTACTCCCAGCCCATCCGGGGAGCGCTGAACCTGAAACAGGGCATTGTTGGGATCGCTGGCCGGGCTCTGATTGCGGAATGCCAGCGCGAACGGCGCGGGCACCTTCGAGAGAGCCCTGGTATTTACCAGTTCCAGGGGCTGTCCGCGGCCATCCTTATACTGCTTGAGAATCCAGCTCCGAACCACAGCGCCCTGATTCGAGAAGCGGACACGGTAGAAATCGGTTTCGATGGTGAATTCTTCCGCCTGGCTGGCCTGGACCTGGCCGGGCATCTCCGCCGCTTGAACCGGAGGCGGTGCTGGCGCGGGTTTGGGAGCTTCGGCTTTGGTCTCCGGCGCGGGTTGCGCCGATTTTGTGGGCGCCGTGACCGGAGGCTCGGGCGGTTTATAGATGTAATTCCACGCCACCAGCACGATGCCCACCAGCAGGAACGCCAGCAGCAGGCGCGTCTCCATGGTCAGTTCCTTGTTTGGCATGGAAGCTTCCGGCCTTTAGCGGACCGGGTCGAAACCTCCTTCATGGAACGGGTGACAACGGGACAGCCGGCGCAGGCCCATGCCAACGCCTCTCACAACTCCGTGCTTTTCGATGGCTTGTCTCATGTACTCGGAACAGGTCGGATGGAAACGGCACGCCGAGGGGAGCACAGGCGAGACCGCCATCTTGTAGATCCGCAGCAAGCCAATCGCCAGGAATCTCATCGGCTGTTGCATTGCAGAATCACTTTCCCGATGCCCCGCTCAAGTTCGGCAAACGGCGCAGTGAGTGCGGCTCGCCGGGGATTGAGTACAACATCCCAACGTGGGTCCAGTTCGGCGCAGTGCAGCCGGAAGGCTTCGCGCAAGCGGCGCTTGATCCGGTTCCGGACCACGCTCCCGCCGATTGCGCGCGGTACCGTGAGCCCGAGCCTGGGACCTGAACGATCGCCCTCGGAACGCGCCAAACAAAAGGCCGCGAACAGCGGGCCGGAAACGCGCGTGCCATGGTCATAGACTTTCCGAAAGTCGGCGGTGCGCAGAGCCCTGGGCGCGGGATCAACTGGCCTTGGCGTACCGGACGGCCTTCTCGTCGCTCACCGTCAGCTTGTGGCGGCCGCGGGCCCGGCGGCGCGACAGCACGGCCCGCCCGTTTTTCGTTTTCATGCGCTCGCGAAATCCGTGCGTCTTGGCGCGCTTGCGATTGTTGGGTTGAAATGTCCGTTTCGGCATATTGGTTCTTGTAGCGCGCGCACAACGCACCGGGCGCAGGCGCTTCTCCCGCTGGGGCCGCTATCGACCTTCCTAGTATAACAAACGCAGCCGCTTAGCCCGAAGTTCCCTGGGCAAACCGCTAGAAGCTCGCAAGCAACTCGAAATCCACGTTCCCACCCGAGAGCACAATCCCTACCCGTCCCAAAGCGGGGGGCAGTTTGCCGAACAGGGCTGCCGCAGCGCCCACCGCACCGCTCGGCTCAACAAGAATTTTCATGCGCGTGAGCAGGAACTTGACCGCCGTCCGGATTTCCTCGTCGCTTACCAGCGCGACACGTTCTACGTGCTTCTGCAAAATCGGGAACGTAATCGCGCCGGGAACGGGAGTGCGCAGTCCGTCTGCGATCGTGTCCGGCGGCGGAATTTCGATCCGCGCGCCCGCCTGAAGCGAAAGAAAGACGTCGTTCCCCTTCTCCGGCTCGACGCCGATCACCCGGATTCCCGGCCGCAGATGTTTGGCGGCGATCGAGCATCCCGACATCAGCCCGCCGCCCCCGATGGGCACGACCAGCGCATCCAATTCCCGAACCTCTTCCATCAGTTCGAGCGCAGTTGTTCCCTGTCCGGCGATGATCCAGGGATGATCGAACGGCGGCACCAGGGTGGCGCCTGTCTCGGCTGCGATGCGCGCCCCGATCGCCGCGCGATCGTCGCGAAAACGGTCATACTCGACGATAGTTGCCCCCTGCGCGCGCGTCGCTTCCAGTTTCGAGCGGGGCGCATCGGTGGGCATGACAAGAGTGGCCGGAATTCCCACGCTGCGCGCGGCGATCGCGACCGCCTGGGCGTGGTTCCCCGAAGAAAACGCCACCACTCCGTTCGAAAGGTCTGCTTTCGGAATGGAATAAACGAAATTCGACGCGCCGCGGATCTTGAACGCGCCGCCAGTCTGGAAGTTTTCGCACTTGAAAAACGCGGTAATCCCGGCTTCCGCATCGAAGCCGCGCGAACGCATCACCGGCGTCCGCTTGACGATCGGCTGAGTCCGCTCCGCCGCCTGGCGGATATCTTCGAAAGTGACTTCTGTGCGCACGGTTTCAGTAGCCGGCATGCTTGTCCACCACGTTCCACAGCGGCTCGCCGGCCCGGAAACGCCGCAGATTCTCCAGAAAACACTCCACCGCCAGGTGGATGAAATCCTGCACGTGGTCCGCCGTGTGGGGCGAAAGCAGCACGTTTTCGAGCCGATAGAAAGCGTGCCCCGCCGGAAGCGGTTCCACGGCGAACACGTCCAGTGCGGCTCCGCGGATCTTGCCGCCTTCCAGGGCTTCCATCAGCGCGGACTCGTCGACAACAGCGCCCCGGCCCACGTTGATCAGCACGCCTGTTGGCTTCATCGCGGCGATCTGGGCCGCGCCGATCATCCCGCGCGTTTCATTCGTGAGCGGCGTGGCCAGGAGCACGTAGTCGCTCGTCGCCATCAACTCATGGATCTGTCCTGGCGCGAAACTCTGATCCACCAGAGCGTCTTTCTCGAACAGCTCCGGACGGCGGCGCAGCGCGGCGATCCGCATGCCGAACGGGCGGGCCAGCTCGGCGGCGGTGCGTCCGATTCCGCCGAACCCGACGATCCCCAGCGTTTTCCCCCGAATCTCTTCGGTGGGGAACGCTTCCCACACGCCGGCCTGCTGCTGGCGGATCATGCGTCGCATCCGGTAGGCGAAATACAGCATCGCGCCGATGGTCCACTCGGCGAGCGGCCGGCGGAATACGCCACGTCCGTTAGTCAACGGCAGAGGACTTGCCAGCACTTCCGGACAAAGAACATTGTCCACGCCGGTCCATAGAGAGTGGATCCACCGCGCTTTCCGCGCGGGCGGCACGGCGGCGCTCAGCAGCGGCGGATTCGAGGTTCCGTTAACAATCACGTCCGCCTGCGGAGCGCACTCGCGGACGCGCGCGGCCTCGTTGCTCACGATCACGCGGACCTCCGGACCCAGGTTGTCCAGCAGTTTCAGCCACGGAGCCGCCGGATCGGCGAGCACTAGCAGAGTCAAAGGCGTACCCACCACCACAGAATAACTCGCCAGTCCCGTTCGCAACGTGGCAAACTGAAAATGTGCCGGACTTCTGTACGTGCGGAGCGCAGCTTCCGCCCGACGCGCGATTTTGCCACAAATGCGGCAAGCCCCAGCGGGAAGAGGACCTGCGAATCGAAGAGCCACAGGTCCTTGAGGCGCCGTCACCTCCACCGCCGGTCATTGAGCCGCCTCCCATCAGTTTTCGAAACGCCACCGCTGTCCGCGTCGCGCTGGCGACCGCGATCCCTGTGTTCCTCCTCTCAGCCCTGGCCGGCCCTCTGGCTCTCGTGGTTCCGATCGCGGGAGGATTCTTCGCCGTGTATCTCTACCGGCGCCGCACCGGCCAGCAGATCACCGTCATGGCCGGCGCACGCCTGGGCTGGATCTCCGGCATCGTGGTCTTCGCGATTCTCACCATGCTGCTGACCATCGTGGTGGTGATGCTCTCGCAGCCGGATCTGGTGCAGAGCCTGCGCGAGCAAATGGCCAAGATGTCCTCGCTCTCCCCGGAGGAAGTTACGCGACGGATCGACCTTCTGCGGACGCCGTCCAGTCTCGCTGCGGTGTTGCTCGAAGCGTTCGTTTCCTACACGCTGCTAACGGCCCTCGGCGGCGCCGTCGGCGCGAAGTTCCTGAGCAGGCACTGAGGCCGCCCGGCGGACCATCGCTACGCCCGCGAAGATCACCGCCATCGCGCCCGCCTCCCGCCAGCCGACGCGTTCCCGGTAAAACCACCAGCCCAGAAAGACGGCCACCACGGGATTCACGTACGTGTAGATCGAAGCGATCGCCGGGGGCAGCCGGCTCAGCGCCAGGGCGTAGCAACTGTATCCGACGATGCCGCCGAAAATCGCCAGGTACACGATCGCTCCCATGCCGCGGGCCGTCCAGTGCGCCGACGGCAACTGAAACGCACCCGGCGCCAGCATCACCAGTCCGGTGCTGAGCTGCTGCACGCCTCCGATCACGAACGGATGCGCGCGGGAATGCAGGTTCCGCTGGAGCAGAGAGCCCCACGCCCAGCTCGCGCCGCTGATTTGAAGGATCACGAACGCGGCCACGACCGCGCCGGAAGCGACGCTCCGTTCGGTCAGTGCGGACCAGGCCGGGGGCGCCACCAGCATCGCCACCCCCGCTAATCCCACCAGCAGCCCTCGAACGGTCGGCACGTGCAGCTTCCGGCCGCCCGGCAGCAGCGCATCGATGCCCACGAACCAGAACGGCGAAGTGGTGACGAACAGCGAAGCGAGTCCGGAAGGAATCCATTGTTCGGCCACGGCCAGCGTGCCGTTGCCCATCGCGATGATCATCAGGCCGTAACCCGCGGTGCTCCACAGCTCGCGCCCGCGCGGCAACCGCGCTCCGATCATCGCCGCTACACTCAGCGTGATGGCGCCCGAAATCAAGTTGCGCAAACAGACCAGCAAGGCAGGGGAAAAGGACTCCAGCGCGATCCGGATTCCCAAGTACGTGGTGCCCCAGAAAAAACACACACAAATCAGCGCTAAATACGCCGTGAAGTGTGGATGATGACGCGCCTTCAGAGCTACCATGTTAGCTTGATTCTCACGCTCACCATTAATCCCGCCATCGATCGCACGATTATTTCGGATCGCCTGGCGTTCGAAGATCGCGGATATATCCTGTCCCGCCACGAAGACGCCGGGGGGCGCGGAGTGAATGCGTCTCAGGTGATCCACGCCTTCGGCGGGAAAACGCTCGCCCTGGTCACTTCTGGAGGCGAAATCGGCGAGCGTATGGAGGGATACCTGGCAAAGATGGGTTTCCCGTTCGAAGTCGTGCGTGTGCGCGCCGAAGGGCGCGCAAATCTGACCATTTCCGACAAACAGGGCCTCACCATCAAGCTGAACGAAATCGGCGCGCCGCTCGATGAGAAGGAAGTCCGGGCGGTTCGCGACCTGGTGGAAGCGCGCCTCAAAAAAGCCAGTTGGCTGATGATCTGCGGCAGCACGCAGCCCGGCGTACCTACGAATTTCTACTCGGCTGTCATTGAGCTTGCCCGGAGTCACGGAGTGCGGACTCTGCTCGATGCAGATGGGGAGGCGCTGCACGAAGCGCTCGAAGCGAACCCGACCGTCATTTCTCCGAACCAGCAGGAAGCCGAGCGGCTGCTCGGACGCGCCATCATCACTCGAGGCCAGTCCCTGGAAGCGGTGAAACGCATCCACGAGATGGGGCCGGAATCCGTGATCCTCTCGCTCGGCAGCCGCGGCGCGCTGGCGGCGTCTCCGGAGGGAATCCTGGAAGCATTGCCGCCGCGCATCGAAGCGCTCTGCCCGATCGGCGCCGGCGACGCGCTGGCCGCTGCATTCGCGTGGGCCATGGAGAAAAAGAAATCGTTCGCCGATGCGCTCCGGTGGGCGGTCGCCGCAGGCACCGCGACCGCCGCGCTGCCGGGCATGAATTTCCCCACTCTTGAGCAGACGCGCGCGATCTATAGACAGGTGGAAGTCCGGCCCGTTCGATAAGCGAGGTAGGGCAGGCCCTCTTGCTTGCCCCCGCAAGCGGGTCGCCTGCCACTCTCGAGCGCACAGCGTTTTTCAGCGTTGTGCGCGATTCCAGAACGCTACTGCTTTTTCTTCCGCTTCTTGAAGAACAGATCCGGGGACTTCATCCGCGTCGAGATCAGAATCAGGAACATGACCAGCAGTGAAATCAGCGTCGCCACGGATCCAATCACCAGATAATCGGAATCCTTCAGCGGCGCCGGCATCAGCTTGGTCATCACCAGGGCCGAGACGCCGAACACGCAAATACCGCCTAAGACAAGCAGGATCTGCCGCATCAGTCGTATTTCTCGTAAAAGATTTGCTTGCGGTCGAACCCTTCCGCCTTCAGCACGCTCCGGACGTCGTCGACCATCTCTTTCAGCCCGCACAAGTAGAAATCCAGATCGCGCCTCGCGCCGATCGCTTCTTTCAAGTGCGCCTGTACGCGTCCCTGGCGTCCTGCCCAGCCGGGGCCGGAACGCGTCAAGGTCGGCCAGAAGCGGAAATGCGGATACCGCCGCGCCATTGCCTCGAACTCCTCGCGATAGAGCAGGTGCGATTCGTACCGCACGCCGAACAGCAAGGTGAACGCCGGCGACGCATCACTCAAGTGAGCCTGAAGCATCGAACGGAAGGGCGCGATTCCTGTTCCCGTGGCGATAAAAATTGAATCGCGCGGAGGCCGCCGAAGCACGAACATCCCCAGCGGCTCCCGCATCTCCACGCGGTCGCCCGGTTTCATATCGAATAACCGCGGCGAGAGGTGGCCTTCTTCCACCCGGTTGAGGCATAGCTCAAACCGGTTTGTCCCCGAGGGCGCCGACGCCAGCGAATACGCGCGCGTGATTTTCTTCCCTGCGATCACATCGGTGAAGGAGGTGAACTGGCCGGGAACGAAATCGAGCCGGTCCACGCCCAGGGCTTCGAAGCCGAAATGCCGCACGCCCGGCGCGATCTCGTGCGACTCGATCAACTTTGCTTCCATATTCCCTGCTTAATTGGATGCCTGACGCGCGCGGTCGAGCAGCGCGTCCACCATGGCCGGATGCTGATCCAGGGGCTGCGTTACGTCGATCACCAGACCCGGATGCGTCTTCTTCACCTTCTCGATCAACCGGGGCAGATCGCGTTGAAGGTGCAGACCGAGCGTCAGGAAATACGGCACCACGACCACGCGCGAAACATCCTTCCTGGCGAGCGCTTCCAGAGCTCCGGCCAAGTCCGGCTTGCCGCCCTCCAGGAACGCCGCCACGACCGTTTGCAGCCCGCCGCGGCGCGCCATTTCCGCAGCTACCGCGCGCACCGAGTCGTTGGCGGATTCGACGCTTGATCCATGCGCGAAGACCACATACCCGGTGCTCATAACGCGACTACCGCCGGCCGCTCGCGCGATGGAAAATAAGTGCGCAGAAAATCAAAAAATGCGCGCCCCCGCCGCCGCCCATTGTTGTGCTGAAGCTCCAGCCTCTGCAAGAACACCAACGCGCCGAGCACGTCGGCGTCCCGCAGCACCTGCATCCCTGCGGACTCCGTCAGCGTCTTGCGGAGCTCCTCGATCGCCGTTTTCAGATCGTCCTGGATCTGGGCCGCATACGGGTTCTGGGGGTGGGTTTCGTAAATCAATCCGGACTCCAGGGTGCGGTAAGTCTTGATAAGAGCTTCCAGACCTTCGCGCGCATCGCTGTCCACGCAGCGCCGGGCTTCCATGGCGCGCGCCAGTGCGTGCGCCAGCCACGTCACCACACGCTCCTGCTTCCGGACGAAATCCTCCGTCAGACGAATGTCTTTATTGGGAAGATCCTCCTCCGCGATCGCAACGGGGCGCTCGTGCGCGCGAGCCTCGCGCAGGTATTCGCATTCGAGCGGACAATCCACGGTGTTTTCGCGTTCCGTGCCGCAGCAAACCGGACAAATTTCGCCCTGCACGCCCGGGCAATGCCGCTTTGCGCGCCTCTTTCCGCAGATTTTGCAAGGCGACATTTTGTAAGGAGTGTTCACGGCTGGAGTTACCCTCATCGTAGCATCGGAGGCCCGCGATCGACGTCGTACCATCAAAGTGTGCCGCGCACCGATCTGTACTTGAAAGTAGAGCTCGACCTGGACCCGAAAGAAACGCCCGAGCGCGTAGCGGCGGAAATCTGCCGCGTGATCCGCCGCGTGTATGGCGTCCGCAAAGCGGAAGTGTCCAGCATGGTGGAGCGCGAGGAATCGTAAGCGCGCCAGCGAGATCCTACTGGTTCAGCAGAGGGATGCTCCTGGCGGGCAGCGGCTCCGGAATCGCCGCCAAATACGCTCGGATGTTCGCCAGATCGGCATCGGAGACCACCTTAGGGGTATATGGCGGCATCTGCCCGGAAGGGTTGCGCACATACGCGGTCATCGCCGCCAGAGCGGGCGGACGGGGCGCCAGCCGCGCGCCAGCCGCAGTTCCCTGGCCCAGCGTGCCATGGCACTCATAACATCCATACTTGGAGAAAAGCGCCTTCCCTTTCGCCGGATCGGGCATGACGCCGGGGTTCTGCGCCGGCAACAGAGCTACGCAGACCGGAATCAAAAGAACAGCCAAGAGTCTTACGCCCACCCCTCAATGTTACCCTGAACAAATGCGTTCCTTGCTGTTCTTTTTTCCTGCCATTTTACTCGCGCAGACCCCCGCCGCGAAGTCTCCTCCGGCGGCGCCCAAAACTGCTACCCCGGCGAGATCAGCGGCCAAAACAACGGCCAAATCCACGGCGAAGGGCAAGGCGGCAGCGTCCGCCGCGGCCCCCGGAGCGCTGAGCACCGACGAGCAAAAGACGGTTTACGCGATCGGGCTCAGCATCGCGCAGCAGCTTTCCCAATTCGGGTTGTCGCCCGCCGAACTGGAAATCGTCAAACGCGCGCTTACCGATGCCGCGGCCGGGAAGCCCGCCGTCGAGCTGAGCGCCTGGGGACCAAAAATCGGTGCGCTGGCACAATCCCGGTCGGCGCGGGCGGCGGCCCAAGAGAAGAGCCGTGGCAAAGCCTACGCCGACAAAGCCGCGAGCGAGCCTGGCGCGACGCGGACGCCCAGCGGCCTGGTGTATCGCGAACTGGCCGCGGGCACGGGTCCTTCGCCCAAGGCTACCGACAAGGTTAAGGTCAACTATCGAGGCACGCTCGTCAACGGCGCCGAGTTCGATAGCTCCTACAAACGCAACCAGCCCGCGGAATTTCCACTGAACGGCGTGATCCCGTGCTGGACGGAAGGCGTTCAGCGCATGAAGGTCGGCGGCAAGTCGCAACTGGTGTGCCCGCCTGAGATCGCCTATGGCGACAGCGGCCGCCCCTCGATTCCGGGAGGCGCCACTCTGATCTTCGAAATCGAGTTGCTGGGAATCGAGTGAGGACCTGACATGCGGCGGATTTTGATGTGTTTCCCTGTGGTGTTTCTCATGTCTTGCTCCCAACCTGACTATCTCGAAAAAGCCGCCGCCGAACCGGGCGCTCAGAAGACTGCCAGCGGGTTGGTCTACCGCGAGTTGCAGTCAGGCACTGGGCCGTCTCCCTCGGCTACGGACACCGTGCGGGTCCACTATCGCGGCACGCTCACCGACGGCAAGGAATTCGACAGCTCCTACAAACGCAATGAGCCGGCCGAATTTCCGCTGAACCGCGTGATCCCGTGCTGGACCGAGGGCGTGCAGAAGATGAAAGTCGGCGGCAAGGCGAAGCTGACGTGTCCGGCGAACCTGGCTTATGGCGACGCAGGGGCTCCGCCCGACATCCCCGGGGGCGCGACCCTGGTTTTCGAAATTGAGTTGCTCGGGATCCAAAGGTAGTTCCGAACCATGCGAGCAGCGGCGATCGCGGTTCTCTTGTCGATGGCCTGTTGCGCCTGCCGGAAACAGGAAAAAATCGTCGTTCCCGAAGTTTTCCGCGTGAAGTTCGAAACGTCCCAGGGAGACGTGATCGTCGAAGCGGTGCGCTCCTGGGCGCCGCGCGGCGTGGACCGCTTCCACGAACTCGTCCGCATGGGCTACTTCACCGAGAGCCGCTTTTTCCGCATGGTTCCGGGATTCGTGGCTCAGTTCGGCGTGCATCGCGATTACGACGTGCACACGGTATGGCGCACGCTGTTCATCGTCGACGATCCGCCGCAGCAGAAGAATCTTCGCGGCACGCTGGCGTTCGCACAGTCCGGTCCGAACACGCGCGCCACGGAAATCTTCATCAACCTGGCGGATAACGCCCTCCTGGACGAAGAGAAATTCGTTCCCTTCGCGAAGGTGGTCCAGGGAATGGAAGTCGTGGACCGGTTCTACGCAGGCTACGGCGAGCTCCGCCCACAAGGCAAATTCATCGATCCGGGCGGAGTCGAGGAGGGCGCCAACGCGTACCTGGTGCCGCGTTTCCCGAAGCTCGATTACATCAAACGCGCGACGATTCTGAAGTAGCGGCCAGGCTGAGAAGTAACGGCCGGCCCTGCACTACTTCGTCAGCGCGCCTTTTTCTTTGGCCTTGCCGCCCACGCCTTCGGTGTAGTGGATCAGGTCCTGATTGCCCTCCACGCAGGCGAACTCCATCAGCTCCATATTCTTGTCCGGATGCCGGCCAAGCTGCCCCGCGATCTTCCAGGGCTGCGTGTAGATGGTGGGATCTTCTACCACGGCTTCGTAGTCGATATTGTTCGTATCCACCGGAGTGATGCGCTCCACCACGTGGATCGCCTGCGTGGTGAAATTGCCTGCCATGTCGAACCAGGTCTTGCCGTTCTGATTCGTGGTATCGATCACCAGCGTGCCGCCTTCCCACTTACCCACCGAATCGCCGCGGAACAACTTGATGTTCGCGGAAATGTGCGGACGGCCGTCGATCGGAACCGCGCGATATGTGTGCGCGTACTCGGTCAGAAATAGAACGTAGCCGGCAGGCTGGACGATCTGATATCCGAACTGCTGGTAAGCTGCATGGGGCACACCGGAAACGAAGCAGTGGGCCTCTGGCTCCAGGTAAATCTGCTTCTCGAGCATCTCCTTGGCCTTCGCTGCTGCTTCCGGTTTGTAGGGAATACGCCCATCCGCCGGATCCACAATCGCGCCCTTGCCCGGCGGGATGCCAGGCTGCGCTTTGGGATGATCCTGAACTTCGAAAATCGCCTGGTTGAAACGCGGCGTCCAGAAACCCTGCATGTCGGGCTGGCCGTCCGGAGTACGGCCCACCGGCTCGCCGGGAACCGCCGGAGCCGAGTAATAGGGACCGTATTGCCCGTTCGTGCCGCCTCCCTTCCCGCCTTTTCCGTTCTTGGCTCCTTTCTGTTTCTCCTGCCCGGCGCCGGGCATCGGGGCGAACGCAATCAGGGCGGCCGCGGTCAGCGACGCCATCAGCAAGTTCAGGCAGTGAAAACGCTTCATAAATCTCCTTATCGCACGCAGCGCCACACCGCCGGCTGTGCCCTCTCCTCAGCGGCTCTCTTTCTCGGCATCCTCGAGATAGGCGTTGCACTCGTATTCGAGCAACTTGAAATTCGGCTCGCGATGCCGGTAGAGCAGCATGCGCATGGTCCAGGGCCGGGAATAAACTTTGGGATCCTCGAGCGTCGCCTGGTAGGTGAGCAAGTCCGCGTCGGTGCGGGTGATCCGTTCGACGACGTGCAGGGCGTCGCTGTGGAAATTCCCGGACCGGTCCAGCCACGTTTCCGCGTTGATATTCGCGACGTCCACCACCAGCGTTTCTCCTTCCCAGTGGCCGCGCGAATCTCCGATCCAGAAATCGACGTCCTGAGGATGCTTGGTGCCGTTCATATAAATCATCCGGAGCGTGTGGGCGAACTCGGACGCCATCAGGACGTATTTCGGCGTTTGCACGATCTGAATGGGAAACGGCAGGTACATCACGCGCGGAACCCCGGGAATATAGCACTGGTTCAGGGGATCGGCCTTGGCCCGATTTTTGAAATTCTCCTGCTGCTTCTGCGCGGCCGCCGGCAAATACGGTATTTTTCCGTCCGAGGGATCTACGATGACGCTGCGTCCGGCGGGCATATCCAGCACCGCGATGTGATCCTCGACGTTCACGGCGGCCGTATTCATCGCCTGCCAGATTCCTTGCAGATCGGGCTGCCCGCCGATGGTGCGGGGCGCGACGTAGCCCTTCGCCTTGGCCTGTCCCTGCGCGGATGAAGGGATGACGTACAGCCAGGCTGCAAGAGAGGACATCGAAACTACGCCAACCAGCCAGCGGGAACGCATGATTGTGTTCAACGGGCTATTATCGCGCACTTCAGGCGGTCTGAAACGCCTGCGAAGGCTTCAGGAATTTGAGCGCGTTGCCGCGATAAATCTGGTCGCGCTGCACACTGCTGATATCCAGGGAATCGATAATCCGGATGGTTTCGCGGATGTACAGGCCCGGCGCGGGTTCGAACGGAACGTCGGAGGCGAACAGCACTTTGTCCGCGCCGAAAAATTCCAGCCCGCAGCGCGTCGCGCCATCGGCCCCGAACAGCGCGGTGTCGGCGTAGAACATCCGGAAGTAGTCCACTGGGCGCTTTTTCATCGACTTCAGCAGCGCAACGTAGTCTTCATCGGAAGTCCGCGTGCCGAGCTGGTCCCAGCCATGACCCACGCGGCCTTCGAAGTAGGGAATCATCCCGCCGAGGTGGTGCGTGAGAATCCGGATTCCAGGATTCCGGTCGAGTAAGCCGGAAAACACCATGCGCGCCATCGCCGCGCTGGTCTCATACGGCCATCCGAGCGTCCACCAGATTTCGTACCTGGACTTCTTCTCAGTAAGGTAGTCCGGGAAATTCGCCCCGCGTGCGGGATGCATCCAAATGCCGATATCGCGCTTCGCCATTTCGTCAAAGAACGGCTGGAATTCGGGCGCGTCGAGCGGTTTCCCGGTGACGTTCGTAAAGATCTGGACGCCGCCCGCGCCGAGCTGGTCCACCGCACGGATCGCCTCTTTCGTGGCCTCGTCCGGATGGTTCATGGCCAGCGATGCGATGAACGTCGGAAACCGTTTGGGGTGTTTCCTGCAAAGCTCTGCCATACCGTCGTTGGCGAACCGTGCGATGGCGGGCGTGTCATTCGGACCCCCGAACGCCTCGATTGGAGGCGCCGGCAGCGAAATCACCTGGCAATACTCGCCGAACTCGTCCATCACCCGGAAGCGCGCGTCCAGGTTGACGATCGTGGGCATGTTGCGGACACGCTTGCCGATGTCGGGAAGGGCTTTCGGCCCGGCGATGTACTCGTCGAAGTAATTCTGCGGAAAAATGTGATTGAAAATGTCGATCTTCATGGCTTGCAGGATCGTCTTATTATAGCGGGCGCTCTGAACGCGGCTACTTCGCTTCGATCACCAGCATTTCCAGCGGCTCGCTGCTCAGGTTCTTCTCCGAGCGCGCCTCGGCGTAGACCCAGCGCGATTCGCCGGCTTGCATGTGAAGATCCTGGCTGCGGCCGCCCGGGCGAGCCAAGCGGATGTGGCATTCCTTGATACAGACCCACAAGGCGTCGCGATCGTCATGCACCGGCACGGCCTCGTCCGCCTTCAGCTTCAACCGCAAGACGCGCATGCGATCGTTTTCGAGTTCGAGCTTGTAGTGCTTGGGATCGGCAGTCCATGCATCCCTGCCCCTCAAAACTTCCGGAGGCACGATATCGGGAGGGAATTCGCGGCTGCGGATCTGCCCCAGCAGGATCCCGGTTAGCGAGCAGATCGCCAAGACCAGCCGGCTCATGCCCCCATGCTACCGCTTCGAGGAAAGCCGCGAAAGCCGCGGCTTAGTGCGCGCCCGAAAGTTCCTTGACGATGCCCGCAACGAAGTTCTTCGCGTCGCCGAATAGCATGAGCGTGTTGCTCATGTAATACAGCTCGTTATCGATGCCGGCGAATCCGGGACTCATGCTGCGTTTGATCACCATGACGGTGCGCGCGCGGTCCGCGTCGAGAATCGGCGTGCCGTAGATCGGACTGGTTTTATCGGTGCGCGCCAGAGGATTCACTACGTCGTTCGCGCCGATCACTAGGGCGACGTCCGTATTGGGGAAATCGCCGTTGATCTCGTCCATCTCGAGCAGCTTGTCGTACGGGATATCGGCCTCGGCGAGCAGCACGTTCATGTGCCCGGGCATGCGCCCGGCTACCGGATGAATCGCGAACTTCACATCCACGCCGCGCTTGGTGAGTGCATCGTAGAGTTCGCGGATCTTGTGCTGCGCCTGCGCCACCGCCATCCCGTAGCCGGGAATCACGATCACACTCCGCGCCGAATCCAGAATCGAAGCCGCCTCGTCCGGCGTTGCCGAACGCACGGGCCTCTGGGCGGTTTTCCCGGCCGGGCCGGCCTGCAACTGGCCGAACGCGCCGAACAGCACATTGGTGAACGAGCGGTTCATGGCCTTGCACATGATGATCGAGAGGATCAAACCGGCCGATCCGTTGAGCGCACCGGCGATGATCAGCAGACGGTTGTTCAGCACGAATCCCATGGCAGCCGCCGCCACACCGGCGTAAGAATTGAGCAGCGCGATGACGGTCGGCATGTCGGCCCCGCCGATCGGGATCACCAGCATGATTCCGAACAGGAGCGCCAGCGCGATGAAGGCCGGGAACGCCCAGGGCGGCGCCGGCGCGGCCACCATCCAGCCGCCGATGACGACAGCCGCCGTCAGCATGCTCAGGCTCACCACGTTCTGGCCCTTGTACGTCAGCGGGCGGGTCGGCATCAGCTCCTGTAACTTGGCGAACGCAATGATGCTGGCCGTTGTGGTCAGGAAACCCAACAGCGTCTCGAGCACCAGTGCGCCCATCGGAAATCCGAGCGGGATCGCGCCTTTATAAAACTCGGCCGTGCCGATCAGCGCGGATGCCAGCGCACCGAAAGCGTGCGAAAGGGCCGTGAGCTGGGGAACCGCCGTCATCGGCATCAGATACGCCAGAGGAGCGCCGATGGCGGAGCCGATCGCCAGGCCGATAAAGATCCACTGATACTCGACCACTTCGGTGCGCAGCAGCGTGCCGATCACCGCCAGCAGCATGCCGATTTCGCCGATGATCACCCCCCGGCGCGCGGTGGCCGGGTTGTTCATCCATTTGACTGCGAGGATGAAACCGGCCGAGGCGAGCAGGTAAATCGCCGGAAGAACGTTCTCCATCATCGCTATTTTTTCTCCGGCTCGCGCTTGCGGAACATCTTGAGCATGCGGTCCGTGATCAGGTACCCGGCAACCACGTTCAGGCTGGCGCACACCACCGCCACGAAGCCCAGGGCCCGTTGCAGCGTCGAGGCGTCCTGCTCGCCGGTAATGAGGATTGCGCCCACCACGGCGATCGCCGAGATCGCGTTGGACAGCGACATCAGCGGCGTGTGCAGCAGCGGGGAAACCCGTTTCACCAGCTCGAAGCCGAGAAACGCGGCCAGCATGAAGACGTACAAGCCAAATTCGTAAGACTGCATTTTAGGAAACCTTCTCTTGCGCCCCAACGGCTTCCAGCGCGGGCAGCCCGAGCGCTTCGCGCACGCGCGGATTCACCACTTCCCCCCCGTGCGTGACCAGAGTCTCGATCACGATATCGTCAGTGATGGCCGGGGAAAGCGGCAAAAACCCGAGCAGGTGCTTCAGGAATGTGACGGCGTTTGAGGAAAACATCTGGCTGGCGTGATAGGGAGCCATGGCGGCGAAGTTTGTCGGGCCCAGAATCGTCACGCCGTTGTGGACCACCGTCTCCCCGGGCCGCGTGAGCGCGCAATTGCCGCCGCGCACAGCAGCGATATCCATGATCACGGAACCGGGCGCCATCGCCTCGACCATTTCTCTCGTAATCAGAACCGGGGCCTTCTTCCCGGGTACCGCGGCGGTCGTGATCACCACGTCGTTTTCGCGGATCACGTCCGTCATCAGCTCGCGCTGGCGGCGGTAGAACGCTTCGTCCATCGCCTTGGCGTAACCGCCCTTATCCTCGGCGGCCGTGGCCTCGACTTCGAGGCTGATGAATTTCGCGCCTACGCTGACGATCTGGTCCTTGACCGCGGGCCGGACGTCGTACGCGCTGACTACGGCGCCCAGACGGCGCGCGGTGGCGATGGCCTGCAATCCGGCCACGCCTGCCCCGATAACGAAAACCTTCGCCGGAGTGATGGTTCCGGCCGCGGTCATCAGCATCGGAAAGATTTTCGGCAGCGCCTGCGCGGAGAGCAATACGGCTTCATAGCCCGAAATCGTGGCGAGCGAAGAAAGCACATCCATGCTCTGCGCCCGCGTGGTCCGCGGGATCAGCTCCATCGCGAAGAAGGACACGCCCGTGGCTGCCAGATCCGCGGCTTCCCGAACGGCCGTCAGCGGCTCGCCCAGTCCCATCACAATCTGACCCGGACGCAGCGAGCGGAGATCGGCGCGGCCCGCTTCCGGATTCGCGCCCAGGCTGCGGTATTGAATCAGAATGTCGGCTTCGGCGAAAATCTCGCCACGACTGGCGACGCGCGCGCCTTTCGCCACGTACTGATCGTCGGGATAGCCGGCATTGTCGCCCGCCGACGGCTCCAGCATTACCGAGATTTCTGATTTTTTGAGAACTTCGACCGAGCGCGGGACGATCGCCACACAGCGCTCACCGGGGAAGGTCTCCTTCAGGACCCCTACTGTTCTTGCCACTTAGTCTGTTCCGTTCACTCCACTTGAAAACATTCATCATAGCGTCCCCCTTAGGGGTGGGCGCAACTGCCGATGGAATGTCTAAGATAAAGACAGCGCGTGAAGCCCTTCCGCTACACTTTGGCAGTCGTTCTGGCGGGATTCCTGTCCTCGCTGGCCCTGCGCGGCCAGCTCCAGACCGGCGAAATCCGGCTGGAAGTCAGAGACCAGTCGGGTGCGCCGATGCAGGCCACTGGTGCGCTCGAAAGCCTTTCGGCCGGCGTCCGCCGGACCTACACCACGGATGCGCAGGGCGCGCACACCTTCGGGGCGTTACCGTTCGGACGCTACCGGCTCCTCGTCACCCGCTCCGGATTTGCCCCCCAGCAGATCCTGATCGAGGTTCGCTCGGCGATACCGGTTGTGCAGCCCGTCACGCTGCTGGTTGCATCTTCCGAAACGACCGTCGAAGTTCGCGAGGAGGGGACTTTGCTCGACACCGAGAGCACGGGGGCGGCGCAGCACCTGGGACCCGATATATTCGAGTCCCGCAAGAGCGCCGCACCCGGACGCTCGCTGATCTCCCTGGTGGACCAGCAGCCCGGCTGGCTGCTGGAAGCCAACGGCATCCTGCATCCGCGCGGTTCAGAATACCAGGTCCAGTATGTGATCGACGGCATCCCGCTGTACGACAACCGTTCGCCGGCCTTTGCCCAGACCCTGGGCGTCGACGAGTTCGAGTCCCTGACCGTCCGGACCGCCAATTATCCGGCGGAATTCGGCCGGAAGTTGGGCGGCGTAATCGAAATCAACACTCAGCACGATCTGCGCAGCGGCTTGCACGGGCAGGCCAGCTTCCAGGGCGGCAGTTTTTCGCAGCTTTCCGGATACGGCGCCATCCAGTATTCCCGCGGTCGAAACAGCTTTTCGCTAAGCAGCCAGGGTATGGCCACGGACCGCTATCTCGACCCGCCGGTTCCCCAGAACTACACGAATTACGGGTCCGGAGGCGGCGGATCGGCGCGCTTCGATCGCGACTGGTCTTCGACAGATTCGACGCGATTCTATGCGCACTCCACACGCACCGGATTCCAGGTGCCGGACGAACTGCTCCAGCAAGTTGCGGGGCAGCGCCAGGATCGCATCGCCGCGGAAACCCTCGGACAGGTTTCGCACACGCATCAATTCAGCCCGCACGTACTGTTGCAGGTCCGCGGGATGGTGCGCGACACGGCAGCGCGGTTGTGGGCCAACGCGCTCTCCACTCCGATCCTGCCGTATCAGGACCGGGGCTTCCGCGAAGGCTACACGGGCGGCAGCGTCTCGGTGAACCATGGCTCGCACGAGCTGAAGGCCGGAGCCGATGCCTTGTTCTCGTCGATCTATGAGAATTTCGCCTACCGGATCGTCACGCGGCAGATCAGCGGCGTGCGCATTTTCGACAGCAATGTGCCTCTGAAGTTCCAGTTTCAGCAAAACGGATCCAGCCGGGAACAGGCAGCCTATGCTCAGGACACCTGGCATCGCGGCGGCTTCACGGTGAGCGCCGGCCTGCGCTTCGATCATTACAGACTCGTGGCCGACGAAACCGCCTGGAGCCCGCGCCTCGGCATCGCCTACCACATTCCGCGCGCCGGACTGGTGCTGCGGGCGTCCTACGATCGGATCTTCCAGGGTCCGGCGGTCGAAAACGTATTGCTCGCCAGCGCGAATTTGGTCGATCCGCTCGGAGGCGAGGGGACTTTCATCCCGCTGCGCCCAAGCCGCGGGAATTTCACCGAAGCTGGATTCAGCAAGGCTCTCTCGCGGCGCCTGCGGCTCGACGGAACGTGGTACTACCGCCGCGTCGATAATTTCGCCGACGACAGTCTTCTGCTCAACACGGGCGTCAGTTTTCCGATTGCCTTCCAGCAAGCCAGAATTCACGGATACGAAGCAAAGATCGACATACCGCGCTGGGGCCTGTTCTCCGGCTACCTGAGTTACTCGAACATGGTCGGCGCCGGCTTCCTTCCGGTGGCCGGCGGGCTGTTCCTGGGTGACGACGCGGCGGACGTCGTGAGCGGAACCGGCTCCTTCCCGATCACTCAGGACCAGCGCAACACATTTCGCGCGCGAATCCGTTTTCAGCCGCAGCGCCGCGTCTGGTTCGCATTCTCGAGCTTGTACAACAGCGGGCTGCCGTTCGAGATCGAAGGCCCCTCCAACCTGGCATTCCTCCAGCAGCAATACGGGCCGGAAATCCTGGCCAAAGTGAATTTCGAACGCGGCCGTGTGCGGCCCTCGGCTTCGCTGGACGCGTCGGTGGGGCTCAACCTGCTGGAGGCCGACCGCAAGACTGTCCGCCTCCAAGCGGACGTCATGAATCTGGCCGACCGGCTGAACCTGATCAACTTCGCGGGCGTTTTGTCCGGAACCGCGATCGAACCTGGGCGTAACTTCGCGGTGCGTGTCAACTTCGGCTTCTAAGATTTGCCCGGAGAAACGATCATACAAACGGGTTCACCACACGCACCCGTCCGTATATCTGTCCATCGTTCAAATCTTCCGAATAAACCGTGCTGCTACCAAGCGCCTCGGCGGCGGCGAGGATGGCTGCGTCCCAATAGGAAACCCGGTAGCGCGCGGATTGCTCAACAGCGATGCGCACCAGTTGGTGATCCACGGGTTGACAAGGGAATTCGGTCCATTGCTCAATCCACTCCAATGCCTGTTCGGCCGTGAGCGGGCGCGTTGCCTTTTTCACAACGGTTACAAAGAATTCCTGGAGGACCTGGGCCGAGGTGCCGAAATCCTCGGAGTCGATGAGATCGAGGGCCCGTTTGCGCTTTCGTTCATCCCTTCCCGTCCCCACCGCGGCATACACCAGGACGTTGGTGTCGAAAAAGGCCTTAGCGGTCATGCAAGTCTTCCCGAGTCCAGGTTTTCTTGCCGAGCCGTCCCTGCGACTGAGCGCTCAACTGGCGCAATCGCTCCCGGGCATGCTTGGCCCTGTCCGCATGCGCGGCCAGATTGGTGAGGTAGTCGCGGACCAAGGCATTGACGGTGGAGTCATGCTCGGCGGCATGGCGGCGGACTGCGGCCAGAACATGTTCGTCCACGCTGAGCGTAATGTTCTTCATGAACACAGTATATGTGTAACTGTGTAGTCACGCAAGTCGTCTGCGCGCGAAGGCACCCGCATGCGGCGATCGCTCAGGCGGACAACGTCTTGCCTATGAGAACCGGGAGCCTCTGGCCGACTTTTTTCGTATGTTTTGCGGCGGTGACTCGGATCTGCCTGCCGATCCCCAACCCGAGATTCCCCTCCACGCCATCGGCTCGCAAATGCTGCACAACCAGGCGCGGATCTGAACGTTCCCCGCGAAAGTCGCCACTGGTGACCCCATTCTGTCCACCGGATATCTTTCCTCCGCAGAGCGATCGGATTTTCCGTCGCCGGGTTCGTAGGGCTGCGCAAGTAGCGCGGCTTAGTGCATCCGCACCAACCAGTCGCGCATCGCCGCGGTCACCTCATCCGGACGCTCCATCGTCGACATGTGCCCACACCCGGGAACGATCACGAGTTCGCTGCGCGGCATCGCTTGCGCCATTTGCAGATGGCGCGCAGGAGGACTCCACGTGTCATCCTGGCCGGTGAGCACCAGCGCCGGGCACAGAATGTGCGGCAGCAAGGGAGTCGCGTTCGGCCGGCCCAGCAGCGCCAGCATCTGGATTTCGAACAGATCCGGCGATTTCCGCTCGAACATGGCGATGATTTCCTCCACCAGCGCGGAATCCTGCTGGCGATAAGGCGGGATCATGCCCTTGAGCCACTCGATGGCCATCGCTCGCATGCCCTGCGTGCGGGCCATGTCGAGAAGGCGGCGGCGGTTGCGCTCCTCGGTTTCGCCCGCTTCCCCGGCTGGACGGGAATCTGCTCCTGTGTTGAAAAGCGCTACCCTCGTGACGCGCTCGGGGGCAAGCCGCAGGACCTGGAACGCGACGCGTCCGCCCATGGAATGTCCGGCCAGAGCGAACTCGGGCGGCGCGTGCTCGAGGACAGCCTCGGCCATGCCGAGAATCGAAGTGTGCCCGGGACCCCACTCCATCGCGACCGGATCGGCCACGTCCGAAAGCGCGGCAATCTGCTGTTTCCAGACAGTTTGATCGCAAAGAAACCCAGGCAAAAGGATCAGGGAGGGCTTGTTCGGTTCCACGGCTCGGCGAAGTGCCAAGTTTAGCATGCAGAGAGCGACTTCCAAGTTGTTGTAAAATCAAATCTCAGGGGAAAGATTCTGAAGACCAGCGACGTTCGCCACCCTGACTACTTCCACAGAGTTGTCGATTGCCAGTGGGCCTGCCCTGCCCACACCAATGTGCCGCAGTATATCCGGCTGATCGCCCAGGGCAAGTACACCGAAGCCTATATGGTGAACCGGGAATCGAACGTTTTCCCGGCGATTCTGGGCCGCACCTGCGACCGGCCGTGCGAACCGGCGTGCCGCCGGGGGCGCGTGGATGGAGCCCCCGTGGCGATTTGCCGGCTAAAGCGCGTCGCGGCGGATTTGCGGGGCGAAATTTCGCACCTGCTGCCGAAAATTCCCAAGGAATCGAACGGCAAGCGCGTGGCGCTGCTCGGAGCGGGCCCTGCTTCGCTGACCGTGGCCAACGATCTGCGGCCGTTGGGCTACGAAGTCACGATTTTCGAGAAGCAGAATCAACCCGGCGGGCTGATGCGGACCAACATTCCTTCGTTCCGGCTGCCCGAGAAGGTGCTGGAAGACGAAACCGGCGTGATTCTCGACATGGGCGTGAAGATCCACTACAACTCGCCCGTAACCAGCCTTCAAGCCCTGCTTGGCCAGGGATACGATGCGATCTTTATCGGCACCGGCGCGCCGCGCGGCAAGGAACTCGATCTTCCCGGACGCAAGGAAACCGACCGCATCCATATCGGCATCGACTGGCTGGAGTCGATCGCGTTCGGGCACATCGACAAGATCGGCGAGCGGGTTCTGATCATCGGCGTCGGCAATACAGCGATGGACTGCTGCCGCTCCTCGCGGAGGCTGGGAGGCAAGGACATCAAAGTGATGGCGCGCCGCCCGCGCGCCTTTTTCAAAGCCTCGCCCTGGGAACTGGAAGACGCCGAGGAAGAAGGCATCGAGATCGTCATCAATCACGCGCCCAAACGGTTCGTGGTCGAAAACGGCGTCCTGAAGGGCATGGAGTTCGAGCGGCTGGAATGGGACGCCGAGGCCAAGAAATCGCGCGTGATCGACGAGGTTTTCATGCCCGCCGACGACGTGATCCTGGCGATCGGGCAGGAGAACGCATTCCCCTGGATTGAGCGCGACCTAGGCATCGAGTTCGACAAGTGGGGCATGCCCGCGGTGGATCGCACCACCTTCCAATCGACGCGTCCCGGAGTCTTCTTCGGCGGCGACGCGGCCTGGGGGCCCAAGAACATCATCTGGGCGGTGGCGCATGGGCATCAGGCCGCGATTTCGATTCACAACTACTGCCAAGGCGTTCCCGTCACGGACCGGCCAAAGCAGGACTACAGCCTGGTGAGCCAGAAGATGGGTTTGAGCGAGTGGAGCTACCACAACGACTACAACCCGTCGAAGCGCCAGAAGATGCAGCATGTGGACCTGAAGCGCCGCTTCCAGCAGCTCAACATCGAAGTGGAGATGGGATTCGATGCCGAGCAGACCGCGCGCGAAGTCCAGCGGTGCTTGAACTGCGACATCGAAACCGTGTTCACGGAGAAGCGCTGCATCGAATGCGACGCGTGCGTCGATATCTGCCCGGTGCAGTGCCTCACGATCACGCGCGATGGCGACGAAACCGATTTGCGCCAGCGGCTCTCGGCGCCGGCGATCCATCCGGACCAGGCGATTTACGCCTCACAACCGCTGCCGCAGACTGGGCGCGTGATGGTGAAAGACGAAGACGTCTGCGTCCACTGCGGGCTGTGCGCGGAGCGATGCCCGACGGCCGCCTGGGACATGCAGAAATTCGAGTTGATCATTCCATACGCAGGAGCAGCATGCACGACGTCCTCCGTACTCGCGTAAACGATTTCGCGGTTAAGCTCGCCAACGTCAACGGCACTGGATCCGCCAGCGCCAACGGCCTGCTGATGCAGGCCATCTTCCGCATGGGGATTCCGGTGTGCGGCAAGAACCTGTTCCCTTCGAACATCCAGGGCTTGCCGACCTGGTACGAGATCCGCGTGAACAAGGACGGCTATGCGGCGCGGGCGCTCGATTACGACTTGATGGTCGCGATGAACTCGCAGACCTACGATCGCGACATCAAGGAAGTCCGTCCGGGCGGCTATTTGCTCTACGATTCGTCCTGGCCGCTCGATCCCGGGCTGCACCGCGAGGACATCACCTTCCTGGGCGTCCCTCTGGCGGAGATGTGCAACAGGAATTTCGACGATCCCCGGACCCGCATTCTGATGAAGAATATCGCCTACGCCGGCGCGATGGTGGCGGCGCTCGATATCGACATGGACGTCGTCAATACGCTGCTGGACGAAAAATTCGCCGGCAAGAAGGCGCTGCGCGAATCGAACCACAAGGCGCTGCTGCTGGGCTACCAGTACGCCAAACAGCATTTCGAGTGTCCGCTGCCGTTTCGTCTGGAAAAGATGGACGGCAACAAAGACAAGATCCTGATCGACGGCAATACCGCGACGGCGTTGGGAGCGATCTACGCCGGATGCACCGTCGCGGCCTGGTATCCGATCACGCCGGCGACGTCGGTGATGGACGCCTTCAAAGGTTTCTGCGAGCAGTACCGGAAGGATCCCGAGACGGGCAAGAACAATTACCTGATCCTGCAAGCCGAGGACGAGCTGGCCGCGATCGGCATGGTTCTGGGCGCCTGCTGGAATGGCGCGCGGGCGTTTACATCCACGGCGGGGCCGGGGCTTTCGCTGATGAACGAGCTGATCGGGTTCGGCTACTACGCCGAGATTCCGGCCGTGATCGTGGACGTGCAGCGTGTGGGCCCGTCGACCGGAATGCCAACGCGGACGCAGCAAGCCGATCTGATGCTGGCCGCATACGCTTCCCACGGAGACACGCGGCACATTCTGCTGTTTCCGGCGAATCCCAACGAGTGTTTCCATTTCGCGGTGAAGGCCTTCGATCTGGCCGAGCGGTTCCAGACGCCGGTGATCATGCTTTCCGACCTCGACATCGGCATGAATGACTGGGTGGTGCCGCGCCTGACCTGGGACGACTCCTACAAACCGGATCGCGGGCGGGTTCTGGACGCGGAGGCTCTGGAGAAGCAGATCGGGATTTTCCAGCGCTACAACCAGGAGGATGAAACTTTCGTCGCAGCGCGCACGCTGCCGGGCGTGAGCCCGAAAGGCGCGTACTTCACGCGCGGGTCGGGGCACAACAAGTTCGGCGGCTACACGGAAATTCCGGACGAGTACCAGGAAGTGATGGACCGCCTGAAGAAGAAGCACGCCGCGGCAGCGAAATTCATCCCCGAGCCTGAGTATGTCCCGCGCGAAGGCGCTAAATTCGGCGTGATCGCCATGGGTGGCTGCGATCCGGCGGTTCGCGAGGCGCTCGATCAACTGGACCGCCAGGGGACTCCCGCCGATTATCTGCGCCTGCGCGGATTTCCGTTCGGCGAAGCGGTGGAGCGGTTCCTGGCCAAGCACGATTCCTGCTTCGTGGTGGAGCAAAGCCGCGACGCCCAGCTTCGGTCGCTGCTGCTTTTGGAAACCGCGGCGCCCAAGGAGAAGCTGAAGAGCGTTCTGGTGTACGGAGGATTTCCCCTGAGCAGCCGCAACGTGATCCAGGGGATCCTGAGCCAACTTTAGAGAAAAACCACGACCATGCCGTCGATCGCAAAACCCATCGCCACGCACCCCACGCTGCAAAGGAACGCGTTGGGGCTGACCATCCGCGACTACGAAGGCTCGATGTCCACGCTGTGCGCCGGATGCGGACACGATTCCATCACCGCGGCCATCATTCGCGCGCTGTGGGAGCTGGATGTGCAGCCGCACCGGATCGCGAAACTGAGCGGGATCGGATGCTCTTCGAAGACGCCGACGTATTTCGTGAGCGGCGCGCACGGGTTCAACTCGGCGCACGGGCGCATGCCCGCGATCGCCACGGGAGCGGCCGCGGCCGACCGCGATCTGCTGTACATCGGCATTTCAGGCGACGGCGATTCGCTTTCGATCGGCCTGGGCCAGATGTGCCACGCGATCCGGCGCAATGTGCGGATGGCGTACATTCTCGAAAACAACGGCGTTTACGGGCTGACCAAGGGACAGTTCTCGGCGTCCTCCGACATCGGGTCGAAGAGCAAGCGGGGCGAACCGAACCGCATGGCCCCGATCGATCCGGTACGGCTGGGTTTGTCGCTGGGCGCAACCTTCGTCGCGCGGAGTTTTTCGGGCGACAAGGAACAACTGGTTCCGATCCTGAAGGCGGCGTTCATGCATCGCGGTTTCGCGCTGGTGGACGTAATTTCGCCCTGTGTGACGTTCAACGACCACGAAGGGTCTACGAAGAGCTACAAGCACACGCGGAAAAACACGCTGCAAGCCACGCAGGCCGATTTCGTGCCGCCGCAGCGCGAGATCCTGGCGCAGATCGGCCGGAACGGCGCGACTGCCGTAACGATGCACGACGGCAGCGTGGTGCAGTTTACTGCGGTGCCGAAGAACTACGATCCGACGGATCGCCGCAAAGTGGCGGCGTATCTGGACGAGCAGCCGGCCAACGCCGTGGTGACCGGGCTGCTGTACATCGACCCGGATGCTCCGGATATGCACGAACTCGGGCAGACATCGGATGCGGCGCTGCGGGACGTGGCGTATGAGAAGCTGTGTCCGGGGTCGGCGGAACTGGAGCGGTTGCAGGAAGAGTTTCGATAGGAGGCACGGCCGTGTTCACGCGGCTGGCTTTGCTCGGTTCTTTCGGTCTGGTCGTCCTATTTGCCCAGGGCTCGCATAAGTTCGAAGGCGTCGTCGTTGACCCCGACGGCATGCCTATCAGTGGCGCGCAAGTAGATTTTCAAGGCGGCCCTGCGTTCTGGGGCCGCGATACGGATCAGGAAGGGCGTTTCGAGATCGAGACACCAGGTCTGATTGCGGTGGTTCGAAAGGCGGGGTATAGAAGCGAACGCATTCGAACCGATGCCTCGCAACAAATTCACGTCACACTTCGCGCAACCGACCGCCGAATCGGACTCTGCACAGAGGAGCAGAGCTGCGATTCCATTGGAAGTTTTTGCTTTCCTCGGGTCGCGGGGGTGAGTCCGGGCCGCCTCACTAACGACGTCGATTACACGATGAGAACCTACTGGCTTACCCGAACCAGGAGCGGCATCGTAGGCGGGTGGCAGAGCATGCTCTGGTTTCTGGCACAAAGAGGAATTAAGCAAGGGGTAGGACCCAACTGGACGCGCGGCGTCCCGAGTCTCCGGGATGTCAGTCAGGCAGCAGACTACGAGGAGGCTGGGATACCGATAGAGGAAGGTCCCTTATCCAAGCTCGAATATCCCATTGGAATCATCGACGCCAAGGGCACTAACATCGGTGGGAAGCGATGGAGGTACCTTGGCCTTGTAGGCGAATCTGCTGAATATCGCGATCTGGGGAGAAACGCCGCGCGGCTGCTCGACCGCGTGCTGGACGGCGTTTGCATCCGTCAACGATAGAAGGAAGTCAGTCGCACCCCAAGGAAAACCGCAGTGCTGCACAGATTTGGCTCATGCGTACGGGGCTGAGTTGAGCGATTCGACGGCCCAGGTGTTGCCGCGGAACAGTCGAGGTGTTGTGAAGATTGACGGCGCAGGGTCCCTTCATCCCGTCGTCTTCGGTTAGAGGAACTTCAGAAGGTGCGCCCCGCATCGTGGACGTAACAGGCGCCACGGTCACCTTGGACAAGTGGGGAATCAAGGCGTCGCGCGTCAGCACGACCACGGGGCGCTGCTTGTCAGGCGGACGGAACGCGTAGAGCCGGATTTCGCCCCGAGTTACTCTTCCAGCCATGCCGTTTCGTTCTCCCACATCCGGATCTCTTCCTCGGTTTGGGGATGAGCGAGATAAGCCCGGCGGTCGCGCTCTTCCATCTCCCGGATGCGCTCGCGCTCTGCATATTGACGCAAGGCCTCTCGCATAATAGCCGACCGGTTCACTTTCTTACGCTTGGCGAGCCGGTCGGCAATTTGCCGAAGCTTAGGATCAAGAACAACCTGAATCGTTTCCATTGTGGAATTCTATCCACAGTATACTCCACATACGTCTGGCCGATCTTAGAACAGAACTGAGCGCCGCGGCCGATCCGGAGCGGGCGAAGAATCTGGCTATGACGCTGCCGCTCGAAAGACGTGGGCAAGCTTGCCTCGCCGATTCACGAGCGCCGGTTCGCGGCGCTTGAAATCCTCGCCGCGAAGTACAAGGGGAATGAGCGCACCGTCTACGATTTCTATCTGAAGAACACCCATTGGGTGAACAACTGGGACCTGGTGGATACCTCGGCTCCGTACAGCGCGGGCCAGCATTTGCTCACGCGGCAGCGCAGAGTGCTCTACCGGCTCGCCACGTCGCAGAGCTTGGAACGCCGCATCGCGTTGGTCTCCACGATGCCGTTGATCCGCGCGGGCCAACTGGAAGACACGTTCGCGATCGCGAAAATCCTGACGAGCACGATCTGATTCACAAGGCGGTCGGATGGATGCTGCGCTTGCGGTACGCGATCGAACGGTTCCCGGCCGCAAGATGCAAGCAGAGCCGGTCCGGCGTGATAGCATAACGCCTGTGAACTGGCCACGCGCACATTGGGTGGTGGGCCTGTCAACGCTGCTTTTGTTTCCGCTCGCTGGCGTTTACATGCGTTACGTAGCCGGGGTACCGCAACTCGACGGCGTCACGCGGATGATGTTCCGTTCGCGATTTCTCCTGCTGCTGATGGTGGCGGTGGCAAATCTCGGTTTGTCATACACTCAGCCCAAGCGTTTGCTTCAGCGCGTGGCCTCTGCCGTGATTCTGGCCGCGCCTTTCCCGCTGACGGCGGCCTTCTTTATCGATCCCGGTAGGGGGCTCTCAGGCAGCCTTTGGTCGGGACTGACAATGCGCGGCCTATTCGTGGCTGGGGTACTGCTGGCGTTCACGAATCGCCCAAGGCGCTAGTGCGTCATTGCGTACACAATGTGGTTCAGCATGATACGGATGCCCAGGGCCGAGAATTTTTCGGGATAAGAAGGGTCGTCGGCCCATTCCCACGAATCGCCCGTGTCGTTGTTGAACCACACCGCCATGGTCATGCGGCCCTTGTCGTCAAACACGCCCTTGAAGTGCGGATCGTAAGAAATGCCGTCGAGTGGACGCATCCCGTTGAAGCGGGCCCACTGGCCGAGGACCTGGTAGCGCTGGTTCAGATCGAACAACATGTGGAAAGCCTGCGCGTCATCGCCCAGTTCCACCAGTTCGCGCTTCGGGTAGAGCCGATTCACGGTCTCGGCGATCGCCTGTTGTTCGGGGACGCCCCACATATCGTCGGCGATGAAGAAGCCGCCGCGGTCGAGGTATTCGCGCAGCTTGGCCGTCATCGCGTCGGTGAGATCAATGCTCGTTGTGCGTGCGCCGAATAAAAACGGCCAGTTGAACACGTCGTCCTCGTCTTCCAGATTGACGGGTTGCTCGACAGGACGCGCGTTGATCAGCGTCAGGCGGCGAACCGCGGTCATCAGGTGGCGATCGCCTGCCGGATAATCGTTCGTCCAATTGGTGCGGCCGCCCTGACGCCAGTCGCGGCCAAAGCGTCCGCCAAACCGGCCTCCGCCGAACCCGGAAGGATACATCAGGCGTCCGAACACGAACTCGGACGGTTTCAGGTCTTCGGCGGTCACCGGCCTGAGCTCGTCTTCGCCGGGATATTCCCGAAACTCGCGCTGAAACGCGTACGCCGCGATGCAGAGAATACCGCCCCCCAGAAGGGCCTTCAGCCAAATCACACCCCGAGGATACCACCGCTCCAATTGCTAGAATTGAGTTGGAATGCCGACCACAACTGCTGGACTCGAGGGGGTTGTCGCGACCGAATCGCGGCTGTGCTTCATTGATGGCGACGCGGGATTGCTCAGTTACCAGGGCTATCGAATCGAGACGCTGGCCGA
>Ga0070741_10002810_pt1 | contig 45317 bp, 40 predicted proteins | sample Coa_R1_4_FD_66440 | JGI IMG/M metagenome (GOLD analysis project Ga0070741, IMG submission 66440) | Surface soil microbial communities from Centralia Pennsylvania, which are recovering from an underground coalmine fire - Coalmine... | ecosystem: Environmental > Terrestrial > Soil > Unclassified ... | reverse complement strand
GCAGCGCTCTTCCGAGATGCTCCAGCGGCACCTCGTGACGCGCCTTGAGAAGCTGGGTTACGACGTTGCTCTCACCCCGAAAGCCGCCTGACATCCTCATTCAACGATTTTCATGGCAGGTGCAGACGATGGCAGGCAGCGATCCACGGGGGTTCGACGACTGGTTCGTGCTCAGCGCGTACCAGCGCTTCGTGCGGCAGGAGGGCGCCCCGCTGTACGAAGGCAGCGCCATCGAGGACCTGGCCAGCATCGAGCTGGCGGAATGGGAGCGCCGCGGCGGCCGGGTGGCCTACACGCGCCTGGGCGATCAGGAGGAGCGCAACCTGCAGGTTGTGGAGATCCCTCCGGGCGGGACGCTGAAGCCTGAGAAGCATCTGTACGACGCGGTCATGTACGTGATGCGAGGACGGGGAGCGACGACCATATGGCAGGAAGGCGAGCAGCGACGAACGATCGAGTGGTCGGAGGGATCGCTCATGGCCATCCCGCTCAACGCCTGGCACCAGGAATTCAACGGGTCGGGCAGCGAGCCCTGCCGGCTGCTGTTCGGAACGAGCATGCCCCACGCGCTGAACCTGTACAACAACAGCGACTTCGTCTTCAACTGCCCCTACCAGTTCAAAGAGCGCTACTCATACGAGATGGAGCGTTACCTGGAGACTGACAAGCACTGGAAGCAGCGCACCAGGGAGACCAACTTCATCAGCGACATCCGCACCATGGAGCTGGATCCGTATCCCGAGCGCGGCAACCGCACGGCCATCATGCGCCTGTCGATGTCCAGCACGTCGATCGGCATGCACGTCATGAGCGCTTCCGAGGGCACCTACGTTACCGCTCACCGGCACGGCGCCGGCGCGCACGTGATCGTGGTTGCCGGCGAAGGCTACGAGCTGCTGTTCATGGAAGGCGAACCGGCGCCGCGCAAGGTGAACGCCAGCCCCTACGCGGTGGTTGCCCCGAAGCACAACGAGTACCATCAGCACTTCAACAGCGGCCACGGCGAGTACCGCATGCTGGCCTTCCGCGGAGTGGGCATTCGCTACGGCTGGGGACGAACGTTCGAAATCGCCCGCACGGCACAGAGCACGGACCCGAACGCCGAGTCGTACAAGATCCCGTACGAGCGCGAAGATCCGCAGATCCGTGAAGATTACTACCGCGAGCTGGAGAAGAAGGGCATTGGCCTGCGGCTCGAACCTCTGGACCAGGGCCGCAGCTGATTCCTGAAGGAGCGGATTCATGAACCGGCCGGCGACGAGCGCCGGATCGGCCTACGATCCAGCGCTGCCGAGGGCCAAGACTCTCCTCACCTGGCCGCTCGCCTGGCGGCCGGAGCTTCGGACGCTGGCCTGCGGCGGCCTGCTGCTGGCCGTGGGCTTCGTGGTCCTGTACCCGCTGGCGCTGCTGATCGTCAACAGCTTCCGGCTCGACGACCCCAACGGCGCTGCGGTCTACGGTCTGCAGGCCTGGCGGCAGGCCTTCACTCAGACGAGCATACGAGTGGCCATCGGCAACACGCTCGGCCTTACGGCGCTGCAGGTGGCCATTTCGAGCGTCCTGGCCGTTGGCGCAGCCTGGATCATCGCCAGGACCGACGTGTTCATGCGCAGATGGCTGGAGTTCGGCTTCTGGCTGGCCTACTTCCTGCCCGTGCTGCCCGTGGTGCTCGCCTGGATCCTGCTGCTGGACCCGCAATTCGGCCTGATCAACAGCGGGCTGGTGGCGCTGCTGCACCGCCCCGAAGGTCCCTTCAACATCTACTCGTGGTGGGGCATCGTGTGGGCCCACCTGATGACGTACTCCATCGCGGTCAAGGTCATGCTGCTGGTGCCGGTGTTCCGCAACATGGACGGCTCGCTCGAGGAGGCTGCAGCCATGGCGGGCGCCGGCCGGTTCACCACGAGCCTGCGCATCCTGCTGCCGCTGATGACCCCCGTCGTGCTGATCGTGCTGCTGATGTCGGTCATTCGCGGTTTCGAGGCGTTCGAAATCGAGCTGATCCTGGGCCTGCCGGCGCACATCGACGTCTACAGCACGCAGATCTTCCGCCTGGTGCATCAGAACCCGGCGCAGTACGGATCCGCCACGGCCATGGGGGTGATGATCCTGGCGATTATGCTGCCCTTCGTCGTCGCGCAGCGCTGGGCGACCAAGCGCCGGGGCTTCGCCACCGTGAGCGGGCGTTACCGGCCCGGCATCGTGAGGCTGGGAGCATGGCGCTGGCCCGCCTTCGCCGGCATCGCGGGCCTGCTGACGCTCATGACGGTCGTGCCGATGGTCTTCCTGCTGATGGGCACCTTCATGCGCCTCTTCGGCTTCTTCACGCTCGACAATCCATGGACGCTCAAGCATTGGACCGCCGTGCTGAGCGACCCGCTGTTCGTCGATTCGCTCCGGAACACGCTGCTCATCGGCCTGGGAACGGCGGCGTTGTCGGTGGCGCTGTTCTCGACGACGGCCTACGTGATCGTCAGGGTCCGCTTCTTCGGCGTGGCCGCGTTGGACTTCCTGAGCTGGCTGCCCTTCACACTGCCCGGCATCCTGCTGTCTCTGGGCTACCTCTGGATGTTCCTGGGAGTGCCGCTGTTCCGGCCGCTGTACGGCAGCCACGCGGTGCTGATCCTGGCCCTCAGCTTGAGCGGCATGACGCTGGGCGTTCAGCTTTCCAAAGCCACCCTGGTTCAGCTCGGCGCAGAGCTGGAGGAAGCCTCGCGTATGTCCGGCGGCTCGTGGCTCACCACTTTTCGGCGGGTGGTTGCGCCGCTGATGGCACCCGTCCTGCTCACCGTCGCCATCCTCAGCTTCGTGCAGACCTCGCGCAACATCAGCTCGCTGGTGCTGCTGGCCACCAGCACCACTCGGCCCTTGTCACTGCTGCAGCTCGACTATATGACGCAGGGACAGTACGAGGCCGGCGGCGTGGCAGGCATGGTGGTCGTGCTGATCACGGTCGCCATCGCGCTGATTGCCCGGCGCCTCGGGCTTTCGCTCGGAGCCGGCCAAGGGCAGCGGCCCTAGCCGCGGGCAGGCGCCGAGCGTGCCAGCCTAGGAGTGCAGCCGGAAAGCCCGTTGCGGCCCACTGACCACCCCAAATCGGCCGCGCCGTAGCCGGGCGAACTGCCCCACCGGGCCGCTCCGGGCGAGCGCAGGCCGCTTTCCGGCTGCACTCCTAGCCCTGCTGATCGAGCGTCGACGGCACGAACAGGTCCTCCTGGCGGATCTCACCCTCCGACCAACCCTGCCCGCGGGCAAAGTCGAGGAACGTTCCCAGCGGCCGCCGGTTGGGCGCCAGGCCGTATTGATAGGGATCGGCGCCGAACAGGCGGGTCAGCTCGTCCGTGGAAAGCTCGTCGATGGGCACGCCGGCCGTGCCATTGGACAGCGCACGGCGCTTGGCCTCCACGAAGGCCGAGAACAGGGACCCGGCCAGCCCAGGCTGCTGCTCGGCCAGCGTTCGCCGCATGACGACGAAGTGCATGATGGGGAACACGCCAGTCGAGGTGAAGAACGACCGCTGAGCCTGGACGAGGTCGCCATACGGGTTCTTGATTCGATCTCCTTGCACACCCGGACCGCCACGACCGGGCGTCATCACCGCGTCGATCTCCCCCGACAGCAGGGCGTCGTTGAGGCTGCGACCCTCGGGCAGGGCGTTAATGCTTACCCCGGGCGGCGTACGCAGATCTTCGAAGCGCTCCTGAACCGCGGTGTACCACCGAACCGCGTCCTGGCTGACGCCATGCTGCTGCTGCAGAATGCCTCGATGCCAGATGGACGAGGTCATCCAGAACTGCGGCAGGCCAACGCGCTTGCCTCGGAAATCCTCCGGCCGATCTATGCCCGAGGCCACATTGCACAGCACCGCGGGATGCAGGAACCGGCGGCCGGTGAAAATGGGCAGGCCGAGGAGATCGCCGCCGCGCTCCCAGGCCTTGAGAAAGGTCGCAATCGACATCTCGGCGACGTCGAACACGCCCTTGAGCATCTGCCGAGAGTTGTCGTCGACGGACTTTCCGGGCGAGACGTCGAATTCGGCGCCGGACACCCGCACGGTCCCGTCGAGGAGTGGCTGGGTCAACCCGCTGGCGACCAGCGACATGGTTAGAGGCATTGTTCTCCCTGGATATCAGAGTTCACGGGATCCAACCGTGGGGCGATGAAACGCAACAACAACAAGACCATCAGAACGGGAAGGTGGCCCCACCGCCAACGGGCAGCACCTGGCCGGTGATAAACGACGCGTCGTCGGACGCGAGGAAGGCGATCGCCGAGGCCTGCTCCTCGGGCACGCCGGTGCGGCCCATGGGGATCTCGCGCATACGTCGCTCGTTCAGCACCGCATCATGCGCCGCCTGCTCCTCGGCAGTGCGCAGCTTGTCCTCGGGATTGCGAGGCGTCACTCGATCGGCCGCCACCGTGGCGTGGGGCGCCACGCAGTTCACACGGATGCCGTACTTGGCCACCTCTTTAGCCAGCGAGGTGGTCATGGCAATCACACCGCCCTTCGACGCAGCGTAGGGCACCCGATCCACGCTGACCACCGAGTGCGATCCCATGCTGACGATGGCGCCCGATCGCTGCTCCACCATGTACGGCAGCGCGGCCCAGGTGCACCAGATCGGCGGCCAGAAGGACTTGTTCACCTCGGCCTCGATCTGCTCGGGGGTGTAGCTGGTGAACGGCTGCGCCCAGATGGTCCCACCGACAATGTTCACGAGCACGTCGATGCGGCCATGCTGCTCCTTAGCATGGCGCATGAGGTCCACGGCAACGTCGCGCTTGGACAGATCGCCGACGAACATGCTGCTGTACCCGCCGAATTCCTGGATCTCACGCCGGACGCGCTCGGCGCTGGATGCCACCACGTCCGCGACGACGACGATCGCGCCTTCCTGGGCCAAGCGCCGGGCGGTCGCCCGTCCAATGCCCTGTCCCGCACCGGCCACGATGGCCACCTTGTCCGCGAATCTCTTGGCGCCGCATGCCCGCGGGTCCAGCGCCACTCCGTCCGACAACGATCCTTCTCCTTGCGTAGGTGTCATTCGCCCAACTCAGGCTCGGACAGCATAAACCTTCTTCGCGTCCCGAGCCCTAGGATTTGGCTGGGCCGACGAGGATGGCGGTGCCTTCGACGCGGACCTGGTAGGCGCGGATGGGGTCCACAGCCGGATCGCGGGTGGCTCGACCGGTCCGGAGATCGAAGCGACCATCGTGAAGCGGACACTCGATCTCACAGCCGACCAGCGTCCCCTGGTCCAGGTACCCCAGGGCATGGCTGCAGACGCTGTCCAGGACGAAGAACTCATCGCCGCGGCGGGCCAGCAGCAGCTCCTCGCCATGTGCGCTGACCAGCGTCATCTCCCCGTCAGACAGCTCGTACGTTCGAGCTACGTGAACGAATTCAGACAGCAGGGACGAACCGCCTCATCGCTGCGTTCCCACCTCGCCACTCACGCCCAGCAGGCGATCGGCTTCGCGGACCATCTGCTCAGCGGTCGTCTCCTCGGCGATCTCCGCTTCGCGCTTGATCCCGCGCGCGTGCTCGGTCACGAGCTTGCGCAGCGCCACCACCGGGTTATCCGTGGAGGACAGGAATTCCGGGTACTGGTAGCGCACCGAGCGCATCGCGTCGTAGTCCTGATCCGAGAAGTTGAAGAAGTACATCCACTTCAGCACCAGGGCAAAGGCCAGCCGGTCGTAGATCTGGCCCCACCAGGTCCTGGGCCAGGTGGTGTAGAAGTACACGGCGCGCGTCAGGTTGGATTCCACCGGGACGCCCCAGCGCGTGTACATGTGGGTATGGTGATTGTTGCGCACCATCCCAGGCAGACGCTGCCCCTCCCAGCGCTCGGGGTTTTGAATCCGGGGCTTGCGCAGCCGCCGCCGCTCGAAGGGCTCGAAGATCCAGCTCCACAGCAGCCGCCATCGATGCTTGGGCCAGTAGGCTCCGACTCGTGGATGGTAGAGCTGCTGCGGCAGCTTGCCGTTCACCTCGTAGTGGCCTTCAGTGCCCTTGAGGTCGCCTTTGTTCAGCCGCTGCACCGCCACGTTGTCGACGATCTTCACCCGGTAACCCACCGGCGTTCGCGGCCGGCCGCCGGTGCGCGTACGAAGCTGGCGGAAAGAGTCGCGGTGCACGTAGAACATGTTGTGGGCATCGCCCGTGTTCTCCAGGGCGATCATCCAGTTGCACTTCCAGTAACGGAAGGCGGACTGGACCAACGCCTTCTTCTGAAAGAACTCCGGCGGCACGTCATCTTCGATCGGCACCGGCTCGCCCTCGCCCATCCAAACGAACACGATGCCCTTGAGGGTTCGCGTCGGATGGACGCGAGCCTTCATCCGGCCCACCATCTTGGAGTCCGGCCCTTCAGTGATGAACTCGACGCACTCCCCCGTGCCGTCGAACGTCGCGCCGTGGTAGGGGCAGCTGACGTAGCCCTTCCAGAAGCAGTCTCCCCAGGACAGATAGGCGCCGCGATGGGGACAGTAGTCCCACAACGCCTTGATCTCGCCGTCCTTGCCCCGAAACAGCACCAGGTCGGTGCCCAGCAGCCTGAGGCCCACAGGCTTGCGCCAGCCGACGTCCCTGGCCGGAAGGGCCGGATACCAGTACTGGCGAAGGCCCAGCGCGGGGATGGCGCTGCGGCGATCGTCCCGGTTATTGGGCTGCACGAAGGGCGGAGTCTCACTGCCCTGGCTGCCGCGCGCATACTTGCGCCAGCCGCCGGGATAGCCACCCAGCACCTTAGTCAGCGTTCGACGCAGGCCCATGTGTATCAGTCTCCTCAGACAGTCAGCCAGCGGGCGGGAAAATCGCCGCGCACTTGCTCGAATTCATAAGATAACTCTCGGCCAGGTCGCACCAGGAGGCGCGCTGGCCCAGCTCGAACATGGCGCCGACCATCGGCACCCAGTTAAGCCACTCGTGCTGGCCCGTCTGCTCCACGTCCTCCAACGAACGGTCCCGCCAGGCCAGCAGGTTGCCGGAGCGCAGCTCCTCGAAGCGCTGACGATCTGACGGTACGTCGGGATACAGCCAGTGGTTCTTCTCGGTCAGGAAGGCGTGGGACCAGCTGGAAGAGCCGACCAGGGCTACCCGCCAGGGGCTGTCCTTGAAGGTTCGCGCAATCGCCTGGCCAAGCTCGAAGCAGCGGCGGGGCGAGGGCGCCGGCGGATCCTCTGCCTCGTCCCCTTCCGAGAACAGGTGTTGAGAGCCGCCCCGATTCCGCACCAGACCCGAGCCATAGGCATTGACGTGGAAGGGAATGATCGGATAGTCCCACCCGGTGCGGTCGTAGTCTAGGTACAGAACCGCGCGGATGAAGGCGTGGCCCAGCCCTTCGTAGTGCAGGGTCTTGTAAGCGTAGGGCATGTCGAAGCCCTGGTTGAGCAGCGATCGGGTCAGCTGCCGCGCCGCCCGGCTGTGTCCCTTGACAGCGAACAGCTTGTCGTTGGGCTCGCCCCAGACGTTGGGCGGCTGCTCCGCTCGGCCGCGTCCCTTGAGGAAGGGCCGCGTCTCGAACAGCTCCGAGGCGTAGACACAGAAGGGCGGCACGATGTCCTCGTGAAAGTTCTCATACTGGTCGTCGCCGAAGATCACCAGGCAGTCGGGCTTGAATTCGTCGAGCGCCGCCCGCAAGCGGCGAACACCGGCCACGAACTGCTGCCGGTGGCGGCCGGCGAAGGCCGTGCCCTCGTCGGTGCCCCACTCCTCCTGCATCTGCGCCGGCCAGCTGCCGGGATCTTTCAGCTCCTCGGGGATGCGGCTGCTGCGCAGCGTGTGCTTGACCCGCATGACCATGTCGCTGTCGTCGTACACGAAGCCCGGAAAGTGGCTCAGCCCGAGGCCCAGGACGTCGCCCATTCAAACGGCCTCGAGCACGCCGGCAAGGTCGTACAGCTTCAGCACGTTGTCGCGCACGACCTTGCGCCTGAGCTCCGGGGCGCAGCCGTCGAAGTCACGGCGGACGATCTCCTGAGAGCGCGGCCAGGTGGACTGGTGGTGCGGATAGTCGGATGACCACATGAGGTTGTCGGCGCCGATGAGGTCCAGGTCATGGATCGAGATGGGATCGTCGATGTACGTGGCGAAGATCTGGCGGCGGAAGTACTCGGTGGGCGTCATGGTGAGCCGCGTCGGAAAGCTCCAGCGCCCGGTTGTGGCCGCGCGGTCCAGCCGCAGCAGGAAGTAGGGTATCCAGCCGCCCTGGTTCTCCACTGAGACGATCTTCAGCCGGGGAAAGCGCTCCAGCACGCCGGACAGGATGAAGTCCGACAGCGTGCGCTCGATCTCGTGGTGCATGACCACGTTGTGCAGGTACCAGTTCATCGGCGAGCGGCTTTCGTGATGGCCGGTGAGCGAGTGCAGGCTGACGGGCGCGTTGAGCTCCTGCGCCGCGGCCCAGAAGGGGTCGTACTCCGGCGAGGTGTATGGCCGCTCGTCCGGGGCTGAGTTCCAGATCACCGCGCCCTTGAGGCCCAGCTTGGCGCAGCGGGTCATCTCCTCCACCGCCAGGCCAACGTCGGTCAGCGAGATCAGCGCCAGACCGACCAGGCGCCGCGGGTCGTGGCTCGAATACTCGGCGATCCAGTCGTTGTACGCGCGGAAGCAGGCGCGCTGCAGATCGGCGTCGGCCAGCCAGAACAGGCGGAAGCCTAAGGTGGTGTAGAGCACCTCGCCATCCAGTCCGTCGACGTCCTGGTCCTTAAGCCGCTCAGCGGGATCCCAACCTCCCGGGCGGGCGTTGGCGTAGCTGCCGCGGCGGTTCTCGAACTCATTTCGGTCGCCCGTCAACGAGGCGGCGGCGATGCCAACGCCCAGGCGATGCGGCGGAAAGCCCTCGAATACCCAGAACTCCTTCTTCTGGCCGTCCTCCTGGAGCTCTTCCATGTGCGGCGCCCGATCTCGGAAGCGTTGATCGAGCCGTTCGACCCACAGGTCCAGCGGCTCGCTGACGTGAGAGTCGGCCGAAAAGAGCTTGTCGTTAGCCATAAGGATCACCTCGCTGAAATCTGGTCACCAACGGCGGTATCAGGGGCGCGGCGCACGATAGCGCGGCTTCGTCCCGAGCCCGCCCTCACTTCGCGCCAGTCAGAATCGCGCTCGCCTTGGCGCGAAAGTCGTTGACCTTGGCCACGTCAGCCTCGTCCTTGGGCAGGACCCGCTTGGCGCTGGGGTTCTGCTCCTGAATGACCTGACTGAGGGGGTTGTTGGGCTGCGTCAGGCGAAAGGTGTGCTTCAGCTCTCCAAACAGCGGCATGCCCTCGGTGACCACCCATGCGCCGTACAGGAGCGCGGCGTTGGGATGTGGCGCCCTGGCCATCGGCACCATGTAGCGCGAGTCAGAAGGAATGTAGTCCAGGATGCGGATGTCCACCGGCTGACCGTTAGCCTTGCCGGTGAGGATCGTCAGGTAGTCGGCAATGCCGAACGGCACCTCCCCACGCGACACGACGTCGACGACGGTGGGCGCGCTGGACTGCAGCAGCGGCTTGTTGGCTGCCAGGGACGTGAGCAGCTGCTCCGCCCCTGCCGGCTCAAGGCCAGGATCGACGGCCAGCAGCTGGAAGGGACTACCATCCGCGATCAGCGCCAGCTTGCCCCTGTACTTGGCATCGGTCAGATCGGCGAAGCGCGACGGCAGGTCGGCCGGCTTGACCTGCTTAGTGTTATAGACCAGCGCATACCCGGCGTCGTAGAACTTGGGCCCGTAGCCCTGCAGGGTTGGCAGCGTCTCGGCGGCGGCTTCCTGGATGTCGGGCAGCTCTTTGCCGAACAACCCCACCCAATCGGTCTTGGCGACCAAGCCGCGCTGCACGAGGTCGGCCTCCCGTCCGCTCTCGGCCGTGGGGATGACGTCCACGTTGTAGCGCCCGGCCTGCGCTTCGGCGGTAACCCGACCGTTCACTTCAGTGGCGGCAACAGGGTTGATCTCGAGCTGGATGTTCGTGCCGAAGCGCTGATTGAATGCCTGCTGCACCTTGGGACCGTCGGCCTCAATCGGGAACAGCCCCCAGCTCACCACCTTGCCTTCCTTCTTGGCGCCCTCCAACACGGCGGCGAAGGAGGCACCGGCGGCGGAAGCGCCGGCGGCGGCGCTCGAGCCCGCCGGCTTAGCCGAGCCTGCCGTGGAAGCGGGCGGCGCGGATGGGGCCGTGGCCGCTGCCCCGCAACCGGTTAGGCCCAACAGTACGAGGAAAGTAGGGACGTGGACGAGTCCCCGGTGCCTGCGCGGCATAGCGGGCCTCCAAGGCGAGGTGATGGGCGCGATTATACTGCCGCAGGGACAGGCCCACGAAGTCCCTCAGACGATGACAGACGAGACAAGCTTCAGCCCCCGGCAGCCATTCGTATCTCGCGCCGGCTTTCGCCAGCAGCCATGAGCAGCGTGGTAGGGGTCTCGCCGGCCCCGAAGGTAGGTTGGCCGGAAAAGATGAAGGCGTTCCGGCTGGGCCCGTCGGGAAGCCTCGTTGCCGGACTACTCGTCCTGACGGGGCTGCTGATCGCCGGTCCGCTGGCGCTGCTGCTGCTCGCGAGCCTCAAGCCGGCTGGTACCATGCCGTGGGATCCGGCAGCGCTCACCATCCGGAACTTCGTGGCCGTGTTCAGCAGCCCGGCGACGCTGCGGCTGCTGATCAACACCGCGACGTACAGCGCGGGCAGCATCTGTTTCGGTGGCGTGCTGGCCCTGGCGCTGAGCTGGCTGATAGAGCGCACGGACCTGCCTCTGCGGCGCCTGGTCTACGTGGGGCAGGCGGTGACGCTGGGGCTCCCACCGATGATCACCGCCCTCGGCTGGACGCTGTGGCTGTCGCCCCGCATCGGACTTGCGAACACCCTGCTGCGCGCGATCAGCGGCTCCGATGCGAGCGAAGGACCACTGAACGGCTACAGCTTGTGGGGCATGGTGTTCGTGACCGGCCTGGGTATCTGTCCCAGCATGTTCTACATGCTCTCGCCGCTCGTCGGGCGCATCGACGCCAGCCTCGAGGAAGCGGCCCAGACCGCGGGTGCGAGGACGCCCACCATCTGGCGGCGCATCCTGCTGCCGCTGATGCTGCCGGGGCTGCTGTCGGTGCTGATGTACTACGCCGTGGCGGTGAGCCAGACGTTCGAAGTGCCGCTGGCCCTCGGCCTGCCAAGCCAGACACTCGTGCTCAGCACACGCGTGTTCCTGCTCACTCAACCAGGCGGCGGGCCACCCGACTATGGCCTGGCCTCGGCCTATGCCTTGATCACGCTCGCGCTGGGCCTGTTGCTGATGACGGTGTTCATCCGAACGTCACGCCATTCCGAGCGCTTTCAGGTGGTAACCGGCAAGGGCTACCGGCCCAAGCGAGCTCAGCTCGGCGTCTGGACGGTCCCGGCCACGGCCTTCGTGCTGGGGTACCTGCTGGTGGCAGTCCTCGCGCCGCTGGGCCTGCTGCTGTGGGCCAGTCTGCTGCCTTTTTACCAGGCGCCATCGGGCCAGGCGCTGCAGTCGCTGTCGCTGGCCGCCTACGGCAGCGTCCTGCATAACCAGCGCGTCGTCACGGCGGCTATCAATACCGTCGTCCTGCTCGCCGGCACCGCGACGCTCGTCATGGGGCTGTCACTGCTGATTGCCTGGGCCTGCGTGCGCATCCGCCTGCGATCGGTCCGCCTGCTCGAAGGCATGGCCTTCACCCCGCTCGCCATCCCACACGTCCTGATGGCCCTGGGCGTGCTGCTGCTGTACGCCCGAACGCCGATTTATGGCACGGTGGCCATCATCATGCTGGGCCAGGTCACGGCCTACCTGGCTTACGGCAACCGAACGCTCATCGCTTCGCTGATGCAGGTCAAGCGCGAGCTGGAGGAGTCGGCCGCGGTGCACGGCGCGGGCGGCTGGCAAACCATCCGGGCCATCGTGCTGCCGCTGCTCAAGCCGGCCATGGCTAACGGTTGGGTGTGGGTCGCCACGCACAGCATGCGCGACTTCACCTTCCCGCTGATGCTGGGCACGACCGGCAACCTGGTCGTTGCGGCGCTGATCTGGAACTTCTGGACCACACCCAACCTGCCCGCGGCCGCGGCGCTGTCGATCCTCCTGGCCGCAAGCCTGGGACTCGTCGCGGGCATCGCCCGAGCGCTTCTTTCTCCCCGGCGATAAGGCTCCCGAGATAGCTCCTCAGGCGGCAGCTTGGCGAGCTAGTTCGCGATCTTCCTGGCGCTGATGCTCCAGGTTGAAGAAGTTGATGGCGTTGCCGCGCAGAATGCGATAGCGCTCGTCTTCGGAAACGTCGGCGTAGATCTCCTCCACCAGCTGCGGCGTGCGAGGGAACTCGCTTTCCAGGTGCGGGAAGTCGGTGGCGAACATGATGTGATCGACGCCCACGTGGCGGCGTACCTCGACGCCCATGCGCTCACACTGGATGCTCCAGTAGATGTGCCGCTTGACGTATTCGCTGGGCGGCTCTTTGAGCGGCTGAATCCCGAGGTCGCGCGAGCACCAGAAGATATTGCGCTCGTACTGCAGGTCTGCGTTCTCGAACCAGAAGGGCAGCCAGCCGACGCGAGATTCGGCGACGAACAGCCGCAGCGTCGGGAAGCGATCGAACACGCCGGACATGACCAGCTGCGATACCGTCAGGGCGCTGTCCAGTCCGAAGCGCGCCATCCGGTCGACCACCGTCCGCTTGCCACCCTCCAGCGCGGCCTTCAGGCGCTCCGGCTCCTGGGGATAGCGGAACGTCGGCTGTGAGGCCCTATGGCCGATGCGCAACAGCTGCACGTGGATAGCCACGGGAATCTGCAGGTCGAGGGCAGCCTCCCAGAAGCGGTCGTCTTCGGGGGTGGGATAGCCCTGCCCGCCGGGGAAGACGCCCAGCGCCACACCCTTGAAGCCTTTGTCGGCGCAGCGTCGCATCTCCGCGATCATGTCGTCGCAGGTGGTCCAGGGGAGAATCCCAAGGCCAACCAGCCGGTCCGGCGCAACGGCGCAGTACTCCTCGATCAGCCAGTCGTTGTAGGCGCGCACCACCGCCAGGTAGGCGTCGTCGTCCTTGATGCGCCGCCACGACATGGGACCCGCCACCTGGGCCGGGAAGAGGATTTCGGTCTCGATGTTCTCGACGTCCTGCTCCTCCAGGCGCTGCTGTGCCGAGCCGGTGCCGGCGGTGTCGTCATAGCTGATCACGTTCGGGTCGTACGGGCGCGGGCGGCGGCTGGCATACATGTCGCTCGAGTTCTGGATGGGCGCCGAGCCGTCCACCACCAGGGCGTCGCTGCCGCTGTCCAGCCGCACTCGCCGCGGAGCCCGATCGCGGTACTTCTCCGGTACACGATGCACCCAGAGCTCGGGTGGCACCTCCAGGTGTGAGTCGCTAGAGATGAGCTTGTATGGGGTCGGCATGGATTCCACCTCGACTAGTCTGGCCGCCTGGCCGCGAACGGGATCATTCTACTTGCCCGCGTCGGGCGTATTGCTCAGGGCTGGCCGTAGAACTTGACTGGATTGTCCCACAGCACCTTGCGCCGCAGGTCGTCGCCCAACGTCTGCCACTCGAGGAAATGGGCGACCGACTCGGGGAAGTGGCATTCGGGATGGGGATAGTCCGAGGCATACATCAGCACGTCCGGGCCCATGAAGTCGGCCACCATCTTGATCATGTCCTCGCCTTCGGCCACCTCGATGCTGGCGAAGAAGCGGCCGCCGCTGAGCTGCTCGCCAAACGTCTGTCTCAGCTCGGCCGTGCCGCCCAGGTAGGCCGCCTGGTCGTCGAGCCGGCGCGACCAGAACGGCAGCCAGCCACAGCCGCATTCGAGCACGCCGAAACGCAGCGCCTTGTAGCGCTCGAGGATGCCGGCGCCGACGAAAGCCCCGATGGCGCGCATCGCACCCCACGGATGCGCCGCCGCCCGGCCGAGCAGGGCGTTGTCCCACAGATCGAGGTAACCGGGGTAGTACGGGGGCGTGTTGGCCACGCTGTGATGCACGACCGCGAGTCCCGCTTCATTGGCTGCCGCCCATACCGGCTCGAGGTCCGGATGGTCGAGTGGATGGTCGTTGCCGACCATGGGCCATACCCCCACCAGCCAGGGCTCGCCGGCGTACTTCTTGATCTCGGCCACGCAGTCGCCGATAGCGGCCGGCAGCACTGGCAGCAGCGCCTTGAGCCGGTGCGGATAGTGGCAGCAGAAGTCCTTGGCAAAGCGGTTGTAGGCCTGCACGAAGCCAATCTCCAGCTCTGCATCGTGCAGCAGCGTGGGCTTCGGCGCGCCCGGCACCAGCAGCTGGACGTCGACGCCCTCCTCGTCCATGTCCCGAATCCGGGCCTCCACGTCGGCGTCTTCGGTTCCAACGCTGGGCTGCCGGCTGCCCATGAACTTCTTGACGGTCCGGTCTTTGGGTCCGTCGGACGGGCCAGCCTGCCCGAGACGGCGCAGATAGGTGACGTAGCCGGGGAAGTTGTAGTCGTGGTTCCCGGGCGTGCGCGTGGAGCGCTCGTCACCTTCCGGCTTGATAACGCGCCGGTACTGCTCCAGCTCAGGCAGCCGGCTGCGAAGGCGAGCGTCGTAGTAGGGTTCCAGCACCTCCAACGTGGGGCGCAGGTGGGTGTCGGTATCCCAGACTTTGAAGCCGTTCCGCATGACTCAATTTCCTGCCGTGTTGTGATGGCGCCGTGGGCGAGTCAGATCTTATCCGCGATCGCGCCGGCAACGCCACGGCGTGGGGTAGGATTGGGGGTCGCGAGCACCCGAACACCGGCTGAGGAGAAACCAGGTGGCATCCGCTACGGCTAAGAAAACGCTGATTCCGGACAACGAGGGCAAGACGCTGCGCGGCGGGAACTGCCATGGCGTCAAGGCTGGTGGCTTGATCTTCCTGTCGGCCATTCGCGGGCAATCGCCCGGCGGGCGGACCCTGCCCCAGGAAACCGAAGCGCAGGCCCGTCAGCTGTTCGAAAACATCAAGGAGACGCTGAGCTGGGCAGGAGCGGGCATGCAGGACGTGGTCAAGGTGGCCGTCTACATGATCGACCTGCAGCATGACCGGCCGGTGTTCAACAAGGTCTGGCAGGAGTATTTCGGGGACGAGCCGCCGGCGCGCTTTGCCGTCCAGGTGAGCGATCTGGGCAACCCCGGGGACGGCAGCAAGTTCCTGGCGGACGTCGTCGCCGTCGCGCCGTAGCGCTTGATGGCGGCATCCAGCAACACCTTGGGGAGAGACGAATGGCGGACACACTAGGCATCGGCTGCACACATGCTCCGCATCTTCAGTTCACCGACGCGGACATGGCCAACCTGCTGCGACGCACGCTGAAGAGCGAGCGCACGCCGGAGCGCTTTCGGGATCCGGGCAACTGGCCCGAAGGCATGCGCGCGGAGTGGGGCGACGACGACGGCGCGAAGGCGGCCGCCGCCCATCGCGCCAAGCAGGTCCAGGCCTTCCGCGAGGCCAGAGCCGCCCTGGACGCCTTCAAGCCCGACCTCCTGCTCATCTGGGGCGACGACCAGTACGAGAACTTCAAGGTCGACCTGCTGGCGCCGTTCTGCGTCTTCGCCCTGGACGAGGCCAAGCTGGCCCCGTTCAAGGCCAGCGCCGGACTGGGGGCGAGCGAAAACGTGTGGAACGCGCCGCAGGACACGATCGTGACGCTGCCTGGGCATCGCGAGGCCGCCAACCACCTGGCGCACGAGCTCATTCGCAGCGGGTTCGACGTGGCTTGCTCGTACGAGATGAGCCATGCCGACACGCTCAGCCATGCCTTCACGCGCACGGTCCTGTATCTCGACTACGACCGCCGGGGCTTCGACTATCCAATTGTGCCCTTCCACGTGAACTGCTACGGCAGCCACCTGCGCATTCCGCGGCCCGAACAGCCCAAGGCCGGCGGCCAGCCCATTCGCCCCATTCCTTCGCCCCTGCCCTGGCGCTGTTATGACCTCGGCCGGCGCGTCGAACAGATCTTCGCCGAAAGCCCCTGGCGGGTGGCGATCATCGGCTCATCGAGCTGGTCGCACGGCTCGCTTACCGAGAAGCACGGCTTCATTTACCCGGACGTGGAAACGGACCGGCGGCGACTGGCCGATCTGCAAGGGGGCCGGTTGAGGAGCTGGCGCGAGCTCACGCCCGAGGAGTTGCAGGACGCGGGACAGCACGAGATGCTGAACTGGATCTGCCTGGCAGGCGCCATGGAGGGCCGGACGCCTCAGGTGCTCGCCTACTCCGAAACCTACCTGTTCAACTCCGACAAAGCGCTGGTGCTGTTCCCCAAAGCAGCCTGACCAACTCACCCCGGCACATCCGGCCGAACCACCTCCGCTGCCGAATACCGAACAAGGAGTTCGTCGTGAAGTCGTTTCCAACCCGAGCGATCCAGCCCCTGCTGGCCGGCCTCGCCTGCGCAATGCTGACGGCCGCCTGCGGCGCTGCCTCTGCCCCGTCTTCCGGCAGCCCGCCCGCCGCGGCAGGCTCCGCCGCCGCATCCAGGGCGGCATCACCTTCGGCTTCGACCGGCCTGCTCCAGTTCGATTCCAGCGACCGCCAGGCCAACCTCAAGGCGCTCTACGACAAGGCCAAAGCGGAGGGCGAAGTGGTCTTCAAGGGCGGACTCGAAGATTACGTCAAGAGCGATCTGGCCACCGCCTTTGCCCAGGATTATCCGTGCATCAAGGTGACCCACGCCGTGGTGCCGAACCCGCAGGTGCCGCCACAGATCATCACCGAGGCCACGGCCAACAAGATCAGCACCGACGTGGGCTTCGGCAACGTGACGGACGTCATCCCGCTCGACGAGCGAGGCATCCTGCTGCAGTACGACTGGGGCAAGCTGGTCGATCCCAACGGCCAGGCCGAATTCGACAACAAGCTGCTCCACATGTACGACACGGTGTCCGTCCTGGGTTACAACACGGACGTGCTGAAGGGCGACGCCGTACCCAAGACCTGGGACGACCTGTTGAATCCACGCTTTGCCAACGGCAAGATGGGCTTCACTTCGGAGGCCGGTGCCGTGTTCGGCGGCGCTTTCCTCGACCGCGGCGAGAACGAGACACTGGCGTTCCTCGACAAGCTCAAGCTGCAGAAGCCGGTCTACACCTCGAAAGGCGCCGAGGCAGCCCAAAAGCTGGCGGCAGGGCAGCTGAGTATCGCCACCATGCCGATAGCCCAATTCATGGACCTCAAGAGCAAGAGCGCGCCGGTAGCGATGTCCAGCGTGGGCCCCTTCACGGTCCGCCATCTCAACGTGTACAGCGTGAAGGGCGCGCCGCATCCCAACGCGGCCGTGCTGTTCATGGCCTGGACCACCACGGCGAAAGCGCATCAGATCCTGAGCCGCACGGCCAGGGACCTGATGCAGCCATGCAACGCAGGCCCGTCGGCACAGGCCATCTGCGATGGACAGGTCAAGCTGATCGCGCTCGATACCTTGGAGAAGGTCAAGCGTGAGAACGACTTCCAGGTAAAGGCCCAGAAGACCCTGGGCATCACACCAAGTTGAAGATCGCCGCCTGCATCAAGCAGGTTCCTCACGTCGAGGATTTGCGTTTCGACCACGAGCGAATGACCCTCATCCGCGATGGCGTGTCCAGCTTCCTCAATCCCTTCGATCGGCGCACGCTGGCCCTGGCGACTACGCTGCGCGACCAGGACGGCGGCGGCCAAGCGGTGGCTATCACCATGGGGCCGCCGCAAGCCGAGGAGGCGCTGCGAGGAGCCCTGTCCGTGGGCGCCGACAGGGCCGTGCACCTGTGTGACGCCGTGCTGGCCGGCGCGGACACCCTGGCCACGGCCCGAGCTTTGGCTGCCTTCATCGCCCCCCGAGGGTTCGACCTGGTCCTCTGCGGCCAGTACAGCATCGATGCCGAGACCGGCCAGGTGGGGGCCGAGGTGGCAGCGCTGCTGGACCTGCCGCACGTGACTGCCGTGACTGCGCTGGAAATGAAGGACGGCTGTCTCATGGTCACGAGAGAGACCGACGCGGGCTCGGATACCTTTGAGCTCGAGCTGCCGGCCGTCATCACCGTGGCCGAGCGTGTCATCAAACCGGCTCCGCATCCGCGAGACGACATGCTCGCCCAAGTCAGCCACCTCCCCGTAGAGCGCGTTTCGCTACAGGACCTTGGGCTGGCCGCCGGCGCCGTCGGCTTGGCTGGATCGCCAACGGTCGTGGCCGGCGTACGCCCCTTCCGGATCGAGCGGCAGCCGGTCATCCGGGACGCTTCGGATCCGGCGGCAGCATGTGACTGGCTGGTCGCCGAGCTGAACCGAGCCGGTGCTTTTGCCCCACGTGAGCAAACCAGGCTCGAAGCCCTACCGCCGGCCGTCACCTCCCCTCGCACTGACCGGCAGATCATGGTCGTAGCGGAGTTTGCCGGCGGCCACCCGCGGCTGGTGACGCGCGAGCTGCTGGCCGAAGCTGTGCGCCTAGCGGGACAGGTACGCGGCACCGTCTCGGCGCTGGCTATCGGATCGGGCGTGGAGCCGCAAGCCGCCGCCCTCGCCGCCGACGGCGCCGAGACGGTCTACCTGGCTGACAGCCCCGAGCTCGGCGACTACAGCGGCGAACGGTACGCCTGGGCGCTGCGGCAGGCCATCGAGAGCTACCAGCCATGGGCGGTACTGGCCCCCGCGACTTCGTTCGGCCGCGATTTCACGCCGCGAGCAGCGGCCCAGCTGGGCCTGGGCGTCACCGCCGACGCGGTGGCCATCGAGATCGACGCGGACGGCCAGATGGCGCCGCTGAAGCCGGCCTTCGGCGGGTTGATCGTGGCCTCGATCCTGTCCCGCACGGTGCCGCACGTAGCTACTGTGCGGCCAGGCATGCTGGCGCCCTTCGAGTCCGACCACACGCGCCGGGCTGAGATCGTGCGCATGAGCCTCAACGGTCTGCCGCAAAGCAGGACCCGGCTGGTCGACAGCCAGCACATCATGGACGACCAGGGCGACCTGGACAGCGCCGACCGTATCGTCTGCGCCGGGTTCGGCCTGCAGCGGCCCGAGGAGCTGTTGCTGGTCAAGCAGCTAGCGGAGGCGCTGGGCGCCAAAGTCGGCGGCACCAGACGCGTGACCGACGCCGGCTGGCTGCCGCGGCAGCTGCAGATAGGCCTCACCGGCAAGCCGGTGTCACCCGCCCTGTACGTGGCCGTAGCGGTCCACGGCGCCATCTATCACACGGTTGGGATCACCCGGGCCGGCACCGTCGTCGCCATGAACAACGACCCCACTGCCCCAATCTTTCAGCACGCCGATTACGGGCTGGTAGGCGACTATCGTGCCCTCGTCCCAGCGCTGGTCGATACTCTGAAACGAGCCGGAGTCACCTCTGCGCTCGTTCCGGCAAGCCGTACCATCGCGGCATGAAAGTCGTTGCCCGCCCGGCCGTCTTCGGCCTGGGCGGGATTCAGCGCCGCATCTGGCCCGAGCTTCTGGACCCCGCTACGGGCGTCCAGAAGGCGCTCGGACTGGGCTCCGGGCTGGCCGTGGTGTACCTGGTTCTGGTGCCGCTGGCCATGCTGGTGTTCAGCAGCTTCAGGGCCACCGGCAGCAAGCTGCCGTTCGAAGCCACCGGCTTCACCCTGGCCAACTACGTGACCGTGTTCTCCTCCGGTCTGACCTACCGCCTGCTGCTGAACACGCTGTGGTACGCCGTTGGCTCGCTGCTGATCGGCATGACCCTGGCCACCATCTTCGGCTGGCTGCTCGAGCGCAGCGACATGCCGGGACGGCGCCTGATGACGGTGTTCATGATCAGCTCGCTGGCGGTGCCGGGGCTGGTGCAGGGCATGGCCTGGGTGATGCTGGCCAACGCCAACAACGGCCTGCTGAACATCGCGGCGAGACAGCTCTTCGGCTTCTCCGATCCCGGCCCGTTCGACATCTATTCCATCCCAGGGATGATCCTGGTCACCGGCACGAGCATCGTGGCGCCGCTGTACATGATGATCTCGGGCACGTTCAACCGCATGGACCCGTCGCTCGAGGAAGCCGGGCGATTATCCGGCGCAAGCTGGCTGGTGACGTTCAAGCGCATCACCGTGCCGCTGCTGCGACCGGGCTTGCTGGCGGCAGCCATCTACTACTTCATGGTGGTGAGCGAGATGTTCGACGTGCCGGCTCTGCTGGGCATGGGCCACGGCATCTTCATGTTCAGCACCACGATCTACCTGGCCGCCCATCCTGCCACCGGGGGAATTCCCGACTATGGCCTGGCCAGCGGATACGCGATGGTGTCGATAGGGATGGCCGTGGCCTTCATCACCCTCTACAGCCGATCCGTGAGCGGAGCGCAGCAATTCGCGGTGGTCACGGGGAAGGGCTACCGTCCGCAGCCCCTGCGCCTGGGCCGCTGGCGGAATGTGGCCGCGGCAGCGCTGGCGGCCTACTTCGCGCTGACCTTCCTGCTGCCGTTCCTCATCCTCGTTTGGACCAGCCTGCTGCCGTTCTACGCGGTACCCTCGCTGGAGGCGGTGAAGCGGGTGTCCCTCACCAACTATGCCCATCTGCTGCGGCTGCCCAGTCTAGGTGACACCCTGCGGAACAGCGCCCTGGTCATGGTGCTCACCGCCTGTCTGACGGCCGGCCTCGCGGCCCTGGTTGCCTGGAACTCGGTGCGCTCCACCTATCGCGGCAGCAAGCTGCCCGACAGGCTGACCTTCGTCATAGCCGCCATCCCCTCGATCGTGGTCGGCCTGGCGCTGACCTTCCTGTACGTGTCGCTGCCGCTGCCGATTTACGGCACCAGCCTGATCATCGCCATCGCCCTGGTGACGCGCTATCTGCCGTTCGCCACGCGGGTGATGGATGCAGCGCTGCTGCAGCTCCACCGCGAGCTGGAGGAGGCGGCGCAGCTCTCGGGCGCCGGCTTCGGGCAGCTGCTGTCCCGCGTCGTGGTCCCGCTGATCTGGCCCTCCTTCACCCGCGCCTGGCTGTGGGCCGGCTTGCACGCCATGCGGGATACGACCATCTCGATCATGCTGTTCGTCACTTCGAACGGCACGCTGGGCGCGCTGCTGTGGCTGATCTGGACGCAGTATGCCGACATTGGCATGGCCACGGCTCTGGCTGTGCCCCTGGTGCTGGGATCGACGCTTCTCACCTTCTTGCTCGCACGTACCGGCGTGTCGGGCGGTCGCCCAACGGCGGCCGAGCGGCAGCTGGGCGCAAATTAAGGACATCGAGGAGATTCACATGGCCAAGCGCAGCGTCGTCAAGGTGCCGGGGATGGCCGGGCACCGCAATCCCATTCCCACCTGCGTGACGTTGGGAGATCTGATTCTTCCGTCCGTCATCTCCGGGCACGATCCGAGCGGCACCGATCCCATCACTGACCCTGCCCGCCAGATCCAGCAGGCCTTCGTCAATATGAAGCACATCATTGAATCGGCGGGCGGCACGCTGGACGGCATCGGGAAGGTCGTGGTCTACCTCAAGGACTTCAGCCACCGCCAGTTCGTGAACGAGCAGTGGCTGGCCATGTTTCCCGACGAGGGCAACCGCCCTGCCCGCCACGTGATGAAGGCCGACCTGCAGGGCACCACCTGGATCCAGATGGACGTGATCGCCAGCAAGTAGCGGCTCCCGTCTCTAGCGCAGCCGGGCTTTGGACTCCGCCATGGCCTCGCGCAGCGGTGTCACCTCCCGTGACACGAAGGAACAGAAGGTCTCGATGATGGGCGGGGGCCGGCGTGTCGGCCTCCGTACCATCCCGTACGGCACCGCCACGTCCAGATCAGAGATGGGCACCTCCACGAAGCGGCCCTCGGCCAGCTCGCGCCATAGGCCGCTTTCGAACAGCACGCCGAGGCCGGCGCCGGCCTCGGCCATCTGCTTAACGGCCTCGATCGCGTGGACGCGCATCTCCTTGGGTGGTTTGAACCCACGCCCGCCAATATCCTCCAACGCCTGCTGCCAGCGCACTTCGTCGAACGGCCCGACGAGCAGCGTGCGATCCCGCAGATCGTCCCACTGCCAGCGCTTACGCCCGTCCAGGCTGAAGCCGCTGGCAGCGAAGACCACTAGGCGGTCGAGATAGAGATGCTCGCCGCTCAGGCCCGTGGGGATACCAGGCTCGGGCCCGATCCCAACATCATAGGCCTCGTCGACCAGCGCCCGCCAGATGTGCGTATGTGAAACGATCTCCAGATCGATGTCGACCTTCGGGTAGGTCCTCAGAAACGCAGCCAGGATGCCGGGCAGCACGTAGTTGCCCGGCCCAGGGGTCACGAGCACCCGTAACGGTCCGCGCAGGCTGCTGCGCATGTCGCGCAGCAGCAGATCGATCTCCTGCAGATGCTCGGTAACGTCGCGGGCTTTGTTCGCCAGCTCGAGCCCCGAGGCGGTGAGGTACAAACGGCGGCCCCGGCGCTCCACCAAGGCGAAGCCGGCGCGCTGCTCGGCCGATCTCAATGAACGGCTGATGGCCGGCTCCTGCACGTGCAGCTCACGCGCCGTCTGGCGTAGGGTCTTGCCCGCCGCTAACTGGACGAGGACCTGGAGCTCAGACAGCGAGAACGTCGGCGGCAGCCCGAATAGATTGATTCATCAATGTTAAGTATTATGCCAGACTGAGGGAAGTTTCGTCGGCTGGGCAGCGCTCGCCTGTTTATGTGAATAGACAAGCAGCCGCTAGGCTCTCACGGGGCGCCGAGCCTCGCAATTGGTTACAAGAAACCGATCTCGTTCCGGCGGCACCTAGACCCATCTGTCGCTACCGTGCAGGGCACACCTTGCGCCCCGTCCGCACCCCGCCAGTCTGCATCACGAATGAAGTCACTCAGTTCGATTGCTATCAACTAATAGCAATATGCATCAATTATAAGCAATATAATGGCGGACATTCGTAACGGAGGTAAGGCGGGCGCAAAGGCCCGCCCCGCAGGTGAACGACAGGCTGGACGCCAGACAGGCGTCCACGCACCGGAAACGCGTTTGGTTCCCTACAAAAGAGGACGTGCTGAAGCAAGGCCGGGGCACGCGGCCGAGGGCATGCTGCGGGCTAGTCGTCTCCACCGGCTTGCATGACCCCGGCCTCGCCGGTGCAGCCAGCCACCAGGCCCTTCATCAGGCACTTGGCGCCGTGCCGCCGCACTTCCGATTCGTACAGCTGATGGACCATCGGATCCTCGTCCTCGTACTCGATTTGCCAGCCGCCGAGCTTCAAGCTCACACCGGAGCCCTCGCCACGCACGACGGAGTTGGGCTGCCGGAAGCGCGAGCCGCCCATCCGCAGCGCCAGGTAGCGCGCCGGATCGGGACCGGTGTTGAAGTGCTGGTGAAACCAGTTATCCGGTGGCACGACCACGCTGCCTGGCTGCCAGTCGCACTTCTTCTTGTCCTCGTCCTCCTCGCGCCACAGCATGGAATAGCCCACCCCATCAAGGATGATCACGTGGGCGCCAGGCCCATGGCGATGGCCCTTCTTGTACATGCCGGGCTGGAACTGCGAGATGTGAGCGCCCATGCTGTTCTCGGCCAGCGAGATGTGGATGTTGCTGCCGCCACCTCCCCGGTCGGGGCGCTCGGGCAGGTACATGGTGTGCACGTTGGACACGAAGTTGGCCTGCCACACGTGGCGCTCGTGGCGGCGGAAAAGCTGGCCTTCCCCGCTGAAGTAGCCCTCCTTGCCGGCGAAGCGATCCTTGAAGGTGAAGGGATTCTCGAAGACGAACTCGTGGCTGTGGAACAGCCGGATGATGGTCGGGGCGTTGGTCACCGAAACGTATCGGGCCGCCTCCAAGCCACTGCCGTTGAAGTGCTGGTACCAGGCGTTGAGCGGGATGGCGAACAGGCTGCCCGCGGCCCACTCGAAGGTCTGCTTGTTGTTGGGCTCGTACCACACGCTGGTCGATCCGCGCCCGCTGAGGACGTAGACCATCTCCTCGTAGAGATGCCGCTCGGGCTCCGACTCCTTCCCTGGAGCGATTTCGACCACGTGCGCATCGTTGACCCCACCGGTTCCCTCCAGGTTCACGAACACGCCTTTGCCACCCTTCCGCGGCCAGGGGTGAACCTCAATCGTCTTCAGGTCTTCGATGTAGAAGCCGGTGACCGAGGGAACACCCTCGCTGCGCTGCCAATCTTCGTACGCGTCGATGCTGGTCAGGTTCTCTAGATTCTTGGAGGTCGCCTGCTGCACCAGGTCTAGTGCCATGTCTTCGTCCCTCTCGCTCTGATGGGATTGGTGCGCTGCGGCGCGATCAGGCGCCGACCGCCTGCGGCTCGGCTGCCGACTTGCAGAACTCTTCCACGAAACCCGCGTCGTCCAGCGTGCGGAGGTAGTGCAGGTCCCACAGCGTGAGCGGGGTGGTGTCTCGCGTCGAGGGCGTAGTCATGCACGCCAACTCCCAGGCGTTGGCCACCGCCTCGATGGCCGGATACGGCTTGCGAGCCAGCTTGGTGAGCGAATCCATGCGGTAGGTGCGGCTCGATCCTTCGGACAGGCGCTTCAAGATGCGCTCGCACTCGGCCGGCCGGATGTGGGCATACTGCAGGCCCATCAGCTGCGCTTTCACCAGCCGCTCGGCCAGCCGATCCTTGCGCTGGAGCAGGGGCGTGGTGCTGGTGAGCGTGGGGCCGTTGATCATCGGCAGCTCGCCCATGGGCAGCACGTGGAAACCGGCCTGCTCGTAGGCAGTGGTGCCGCCCGTCACCATGGCCGCGTCGATCGTCCCATCCTGCAGCGCTGAAACGATGCGGCTCTCCAACGCCTCGTCCGACAGCTTCTCCGCCAGGTCCACCCACACCACGTCGCTCAACTGCAGGCCAGACTTGAGGACGTACAGCATGTGGTTGCCACGCGTATGCGAGTAGCCGCCGTCGGCGCCGATCTGCGAGGTCTCACCCAGCCGCTTCCCGCGCAGGTCGCTCACGTGCGACATCGGCTCGCGCGAGATGAGCTTGTCGCGTACGGCGTTGCTGGGCGAAGTGAGGTGCACGATCGGGCGGCCCTTGGTGAAATCGGTGTAGGTGGAGATGTGGTTGCCGGAGATGAAGTCGATCTCGCCGCTGAGCAGCAGGCGCTCGGCCTCAGCAGAGCCGTCGATGTATACAAAGCTGGTCAGCTTGATGCCCACCCGGTCCCACAAACCAGCTTCCTGCATCACCGCCCAAACAGGCATGTGTGACGAAGATCGGTAGATCCCACGCACCTCGATCGGCTCGTACTCGGCCATCCGCGCAACTCCTGCTTTCTATTTGTCTTGAGCCAGGATACGTCATCCACCGGAAGCAGAAAGCAACGAGCTGCTACCGGCCGCGGGCTGAGCCCCAGAGCACGACGTGGAGGCGCGTCCCGAGTCGATAACCCTTCGCAATGCAGGCCGGCGCCAGGTCGAGCGAGCGCTGCCGCAGCGTCTCGGGATCCGTGGCTTCAGGAGTGATGACAATACGCGAGGGGTCTACGCCGTAGCGAGCGGCGAGGAGGCCGACCTCGGGCAGATCGTCTGCCGACCCAGCGACGAACTTGAACTGGGCGTTGGAAGCGGCCGAGAACCAGGCCAGCGGGCCCATGCGCTCGCGACGATGGGCCGCGTTACCCGACGATGCGAGCTTGGGGGACACGTTCCACTGATCGACCAGCGAAGCCAGCGACGGATCGGGCGCGATGGTGCCATTGGTCTCGATCTCGATGCGACGCTCCGCGGCCTTGAGGCGCACCAGCAGGTCGGCCAGCGGCCGCTGCTGCAACAGCGGCTCGCCGCCGCTGACGACGACGTTCACGACATCGAGCGCCAGCGCGAGGTCCGCGGCGGCCGCCGGCGAGAGCTTGACGATCTCCTGGCGCGGGTCGTAGCTGGACCACTCCCAGGTGTACTTGGTGTCGCACCAGGAGCAGCGCAGGTTGCAGTGAGCCAGCCGCACGAATGCGCTGGGGAGGCCAACGGTGATGCCCTCGCCCTGCACCGACGCGAAGATCTCCGGCTCGCCCGATGGCAGCCGGCTCAGGTGCAGCAGCGTCACGAAACCGCGAGCGCGGGGTCCGGCAGACCAGCCTCGGCAAAGCCCTTGGCCCGCAGCAGACAGCTGTCACAGCGGCCGCATGGAGCGTCGCCACCCTGGTAGCAGCTCCAGGTGTGCCGCAGCGGCGCGTTCACCTCGATCGCCAAGCGCACGATGTCGGCCTTACTCAGCTCGATCAGCGGCGTCCGCACCTCGAAGGCCACGCCGTACTGCGTGCCCAGCTTGCTCCCCAGGCGCAGCGCTTCGGCGACGGCCTGGTAGAACTCCGGACGGCAGTCGGGGTAGCCGCTGTAGTCGACGGCGTTGGCGGCGACGAAGATGCTGGCCCGCAGATCGCCTGGCGCGCAGCCGTCCAGCTCGATCGCCGACAGGCAGGCGCTCTCCAAGAAGGCGGCCGCCATGGTGACGAAGAAGGTGTTGCGCAGCGGGACGTAGGTAATCGGCACGTCGTGTGACATGGCCTCCGGCGGGCGATCCCGCGGCAGCCCGAAACGTTCCGGATTGGTGAGCGCCGAGTACCAGGCCAGCTCCCGAAAGAAGCTCACGTCCACGATCTGCTGGCGCAGGCCAAGCGCTTCGGCGACGCGGCGCGCGGCCTCGATCTCGCGATCGTGCTTCTGTCCGTAGTGCACAGTGATCGCCGAGAGCTCATAGCCTTCGCCAACGGCGGCCGCCGCGACCGTGGTCGAATCGAGTCCTCCGGATAGAAGGATGGCGCCCAGGCTCCTCATGGGCGCGGCATCCCCTCGGCAGCTGGCGGAAAGCGAACCGGAATCTAGACCTTCCCCAGCTGCTGGACGGCGTAGTCGACGAACTGCGTATCGACGAGCTGGTCGATCGGGAAGGTCTCCTTTATCGAGCCCCAGTCCGCCAGCTGCTTCTGATCGGCCTCGATGCTGGCGCTGTTCAGCGACCCATTGCCGTCGATCGGCAGCCATTGGATCTTCGTCACGAGGTCGGCCGAGGAGCCGGTTGCCTTGGTCAGGATCGGCCCCACAACCTGGGCGTCCTTGCCGCTCTTGAGGAAATCGTTCATGTCGCGCACACCGCGCAGATGCGCCACCATCCAGCGGCGGGCGACGTCCCGGCGGTCACGAATGAAGCCCTCGGAGAAAACCAGCGCACCAGCCTGCTCGCCGGGATAGAAGTCGGCCAGGTTCTGCCAGGCCTGCGCGATGCCCCGGGAAACCGCCGCGGTGATGAACGGCTCGAGCTGGGCGGCGCCGTCGGCCTGCTTGTTGGCCAGGGCGTTGGTCATATCGGGGAAGGGCACGATTTTCCAATCCACGTCCTCGATCTTGAGTCCGGCGCTGGCCAGCACCTTGGAGACGGCAAAGCCCAGGCCGCCCTGCTTGTTGTCCGTCTGCGCCAGCAGGGTGCGGCCCTTCAGGTCAGCGATGGTCTTGATGTCCTTGCCCACCAGGTCGGGCCGCAAGATGATCGCCTCCGACACGACGCCCTTCTCGAGGTGGGCGTTGTCGACGGCGAACTTCTGCTTGACCCCGCGCGACAGGGCATTGAAATGCGCCGACGTGGGGCTGGAAGTGCCGATGTCGAGCTGCCCGGTAGCGATCAACGGGGTCTGCTGCGAGCCGCTGTCGAACATGGTCTCGTCCGACTGCACGCCCTGCTCCGCAAAGTAGCCGCGCTCGCGGGCGATGGCCGCACCCAGCGTGAGCCCGCGCAGATTGCCCTGCTTCACAACGTCCAGTGAGCGGCTGGCGGACGAGCTGGCCTGAGCGCTGGCTGGCTGGGCCGCCTGGCTGCCGGCCGGCTTGGCGCTGGCCTGCGTGGATGGGCTGCCCGACGGCTTGGCTGCCACACTGGCGGGAGCCGACGCCGCCGGGCTGGGCGCGGCCGGGGCTGACTGGCCGCAGGCCGCGAGTGCCAGGGCCGCGCAGCCAGCCAGGCCGAGGCTGAGAAGGTGACGCCGTGAGAGAGCTCCGTTTGCCGCAAGTTCTGGTTTCATGGGGCAGATTATGCGCCAGGCAGCGTCGCACCGCCATCGCGGGCCGCCTTACCCAGCGGTCGCAGCCGTCACGCAGCCATCAGATCTCCGTCCAACGCCAGCTTGACAGCCCACTTTGCCGGTCATAGGATTTGCTCCGGCCCGTGATACCGAGCATTCGTCAACGGCGCGAAGGCAGGCCAGCGGGCTTGCCGGAGGAACGCGCCGGCCAGCACTTCGCGACACGAGGGAAGCCATGGAGACACAGATCCTGCCCCGCGAAACCGACGAGCTGCCACGCTACGGCGGCCACGGCAGCCGCCCCGAAGAAACCGGCAAAGGGCTGGTGGTGGAGCGCTTCAGCCACCTGGTGGTGGGAGTTACCAAGCTGGACGTCAGCGAAGCCTGGTACCGGGACGTAGTAGGCCTCGACCTGCTGGGACGCGACCTGACCGCCGAGCCCAACCCCCACAGCGTGCTGCAAACCAATACCGGCCAGATGGTCATTCTGGTCGAGAGCAAGAGCTTTGACCGTCCGCCACGCAACAGCCGGCACCAGGCCTTTCTGATGACGCCCAACGCCTACCGCAGGGCCTACGAGCGGCTGCAGGGTATGGGCATGATCATCTCGGATACGCACGAGGGCCATCGCGCGCTGGGCAACTACAGCATCGATCTCATGGACCCTGACGGCCATCGTTTCCAAATCCAGACCTACGGGCCCGAGTGTCACGAGTACCAGCCCTCGGATGCCGGGGTGGTCGACTGCGGTCCCGCTGAGCGTTACAAGAGCGGCGACGTCAAGCCCTTCAAGCAGGGGAACTTCTATCTCGTCCGGCTGCGGGAAGGATTCCTGGCGCTGAACCGCTGGTGCACCCACATGAATGGCATCGTCGTGTACCAGAAGGCACACTGGCACTTCTACTGCCCCTACCACTACGCGACCTACGACCGCCGCGGCGAGCCGTCACCATACCCCGGCAACCGCGCCGGCGGGCCATTACGACTTCATCCCGTGACGTTCTCGAATGAGGGACACGTGCTGGTGGACACCAGCCAAGTCATCGAGCGCAGCGCCTATGAGCCAGGCCAGGCCGCCGTACCGCCCTCGGGCGACCCGGCCCAGGCCGTGGCCTGAGAGGAGCAGCGCATGGCAGAAGTCGAAAGCATCAGCCACAGCGGCATCGAGGGGCCAGACTCGCGCGCCATCGAGCTGTTCTACGAGGAGGTGCTGGGCGGCGCCCGCATGGAGACCTGCTCGCGCAGCTACGAGGGCAATCGCGGCGGTGACCCGCATCCGTGCGGCGTGATTGGCGACTACGTATTCGTCATCTTCCCCGACCGCAGCGGCAAGCCGAAGTTCGACGACGGGCGAATCCGCGGCGGTATCGACGGCGACGTGCGTCACGCCTTCTCGGTCTCGCGCGAGCGATTCGGCGAGATTCAGCAGCGGCTGACCGAGCGCGGCGTGCCGTTCGAGGGCCCGGTGGTCCATCCCGAGCGCGGCCCGTTGGGCGAGTCGATCTATTTCCGAGACGCCGGAGGCAACTACTTCGAGGTGTGCTGGCGCCGGGATGCCGGCATCCAGTACGCGCCCGTGCCGGTAAGCCAGGGCTGAGGACGGCCGATGGTGCACGCTCCTGACCTTTTCGGAGCCCGCTCATGACGGTTGCCGAGCCGCTGGCCAGCCCCCGAAGCCGCATTGCCGCCGGCCTGCTTGCGGGATTGGCCGTCGAAGTCTCGAATCTCGACACCGCTCGCGCCTTCTATGACCGCATCCTGGCCGGCCGCGGCGGTCGCTGGCAGCGCGAGGGCGGCACGCTCACGTATCGCCTGGGATCGCAGCACCTCGATCTCGTGCGCCGCGGCTCACCGCGGACGTTCAGCGACGGCGGGCACCACTGCGCAATCCCCATCGAGCCCGACCGTCTCGGGCCTCTGGTCGAGGAGCTGTCGACCGCGGGCCATGCCGTGGACTGGTGGCGGGAGGACCATCCGAGCGAACGTTCGGTAGGACCTTACGTCCTCGACCCCAGCGGTAACCGCGTGCAGCTCATTGCCTCGGCGAACACGGACCTGCTCATCGACCACGCAGCCATCGAGATCCATCACTTCGACTACTGCGAGTACGTGTACGTCAACGCGCTTGGCGGGCAGGTGGACTACTATCATGGCTGGCGCTCCGCTGACCTCCAGGAGGCCAAGCGCTGGGCAGCCGGCGACGATCCCTGCGCCCCGTGGACGCGGCGCGACAACCCGCACTACCGCGACTTCCTGGTGGCCGACCCGGCAACCGGTCAGCTGCGGCCGTCCAGGCACAGCGTGCAGTCCGGTGGCGCCGAAGGGCGACTCCGGGTCCCTAGGCCCAACGGCCAGCTGTTCATCGCCTACGGGCCGACCAGGATTGTTCTGGTCAGCGCCACGAAGGTGCGGCAGCAGCCGCCCGAGGAGCTGATTCAGGGCACACCGCGCTTGATCCTCGCCGCGCGCCAGGCCGCTGACGTCGTGGCCGCCGGCCTGGACGCCACCCCCATCGCGCACGAACGTCAGGGAGACAGCGTCTATCTGCGGGATCCCGACGGCAACTTCGCCGAGGTGCTCTGCTCGCGGGGCTGACACCCGTCATGGCACGCGCTCCCAGATGATCGCTCAGGAGAGACCATTGGAAACACCTGCAGACAGCGGCTGGCGCGGCTATTCGCTCGAAGAGCGGGACCGCCGCTGGCGGGCCGTCCGGGAGAACGCGGCCAGAGCCGGCCTCGACTGCGTCCTGGTGCCGAAAGGCAACCGTATCGACAGCCGCTATCTCACGCAGATCGAGAACGCCTGCTTCATCCTACCGGCGGATGGCCGCCCACCGGTAGTGATGGACGACCGGGGCACAGGCAACGCCTGGATAGCCGAAGTACGCTCGATGCGCCGCGGCGACCGCCCCCGCTGGGGTCCGCCGATCGCCGAAGCGCTGCTCGAGCTGGGCATGGAACGAGCGCGCATCGGCGTGGTTGGGATGGGGCCGGGAACGGTCACGCATGCCAGAGCGGCCGACGGCGTGCTGAACTACGACTCCTTTGCCGAGATCGTGAGCCGGCTGCCCAAGGCCTCCTTCGAGGATGGCACCGACGTCGTCGGCTTCGCCCGTTACGTCAAGAGCCCGGAGGAGCTGGACTGCCTGCGGCGCGCCGTGGCTATCGCCGAGGAGGGCATCGCCGAGATGGTTCGGACGGCGGGCACAGGCGTCGATGAAGCCGTGCTGTACGGACGGGTTAGCGGACGGATGACGGAGCTGGGCAGCGAGCACTATTGCGTTGCCCGCACCGACTGGACGGCTCACGGCTGGGCGCTGGAGACAGGACCTGCAGATGGCCACGGCACCCGTTTCACCGGGCCGCCCATCGGCCGGCGGCTGCAGGCGGGCACACTGATCAGCAACGAGGTCAGCGCCATCTGGGGCGGCATGGTCGCCCAGGAAGTTCAGCCGATCCTGGTGGGGTCCACGTTGGACGAGTGGCAGCGACTGGTCGATCTGCAGCGCGAAGTGTTCGAAGCCGGCTTGAGCTTCATGAAGGCCGGCATGACGTACCTGGAGCTCGTTGACTTCGTTCGCGGCAGCTGCAGGATGCCCGGTTTCAAAGCCGAGATCACCCTGCACGGACGCGGCATGGGCGACGACGGACCGCTCATCACCGGCCGGTCGGAGAACGCCAAGCTCGCCAACCTGCGCATGGAGCAGGGCAACGCCTGGGTATGGAAGCCGGTAGTGCACACCACCGAAGGCCCCAAGCGAGAGTTCCAGTTCGGCGGCACCGTGGCGCTGACCGAGCGCGGCGTGGAGCGCTTCTTCCAACGACCCCACCGCTTCGTCACTGTGGCTTAAGGCGGCTGATAGGGGGATCCAGCAGCCGAATTTCGACGTCGGAGGCAGTCATGATCGCTCACAGGTTCGACGGTATGAACCGCCGTTCGTTTTTGCGCCTAGCCGCCATCGGCGGGACCGGCGCATTGGTCGCCAGCAGCCTGGCGGGATGTGGGAAAGCGTCACCGCAGATCAGCTCGGCCCCAGCCGGGTCCCGATCCCCGAACCTCGACGCGATTATCGACGGGGCTCGCAAAGAGGGCGAGCTCAACCTCAGCTGGGGCGAGTCCTCCGGCGGCGGCGGCCGCAGCGTGCAGTCCTGGGCGGAGAGCATCAACCGCAACTACGGCCTGAAGCTGAACGTGCAGTTCACGCCGGGGCCATCCATGTCCGATATGGCGGCGCGCATCGTGCAGGAAGTTGCCGCCGGGCGGCCGGCATCGAGCGACGTGTACTTCGGCTCGGCCAGGGCAACCACGACCATGGTCAACCAGGAGGTGGTGCAATCCGTCGACTGGCCCAGCTTCGCCACGCACCTGCAGAAGCCCGACAGTCTCGAAGCGACCGACCTCACTGTGCCCGTCACCGCTGACGTGCCCGGGATCAGCTACAACAGCAACAAGGTCGCGCCCGCTGACGTGCCCAAGTCGCTGCAGGATCTGCTCAATCCCAAGTACAAGGGCCGCATGGCCGGGCACGTCGATGCCAGCACCTACGCCGAGATCGCCAGCGATGAGATCTGGGGTGAGCAGCGAACGGTCGACTTCGTGCGCCAGTTCGCCAGCTCCGTGGCCGGCCTGCTGCGGTCGGGAGAGATCGAGCGGGTGCTCACCGGCGAGTTCGACATCTTCTCGGTGGACGGAGCCGGGGCCGACGTGTTCCGCCGCCAGGAGCTGGGCCAGCCCCTGGGACACGTCATTCCCGCCGACGTGCCCATGCGCGAGTTCCGTTGCATGTGCATCCCCAAGAACTCCGCGCATCCCAACGCGGCCAAGCTGTTCCTCGACCACGTCATGAGCCGGGAGGGGCAGGACGTCCTGTTCGCCAACACCTACGCCGACCATCCGTCCGTGCACGGCTCGAAGTTCGCGCCGTTCATCGACAAGCAGGTGCCGGGCGTGACCTTCCATGACCTGACAGTCGCCTTCAATCAGCGCAACGGCGTGGACAAGATGGATCGGCTGACGCGTATGTTCGTAGCCATCATGCGAGGCACCAAGAGCTGACTTCCCCCAGCAGCCTGATAGCGGGCATCCACCAGCTGGCGAACCAGCAGTTCCAAACGCCGGAGTTCGAGCTGCTGCTGTCTACACCCTTCACGCTGCCGCGCGCCCGGCTGTTCGCCATCCAGATGGCCCACTACGTCTGCAACCGCCGCGACTGCTGGGGCTACGTGCAGGGCAGCGCGCCGCTCGGCGTGAAGCGCCTGATCTGGGAGCACGAGTCCGAAGAGCTGGTGTGCGACCCACGCGTGGGCATCGACCATTTCACGCTGGCCACCAGGGAAGCGCGAGTGCTGGGCTTGACGGCGGATGAGATCGAGCGGGGGGAGCTGCTGCCAGGCGCAGTGGCGGCCTTCTGGAGCTGGCGATCGCTGGCCAAGGACCGTCCCTGGCTCGAAGCGGTGGCCGCCTCGTGCGTGCTGGAGATTCGCAACTCGAGCGCGGTCATCCGCGGCGGAGGGCTCGCCCAGCGTATCCGGAAGAAGCTGATCGAAGAGGCCGGACTGCCAGCCGAGCAGCTCATCAACCAGTCCACGCACGTCCAGGCCGACGTGTCACACGCGGACCTGCTTTCGCGCGTGGTCGAAGGCTACGTTCGCGAGCCCGAGGACGAGGCTGCCGTGATGCGCGGCGTCAGGGACTCGCTCATCATCGACCGGGCTTTCCGCGGCGCGCTGGGGCTGGGCCTGCGAAACGTCGAGAGCGGGTAGCCGCGAGGCCTGCCATCGTCCGCGGCGTCGATTCACCCTTTGAGCTGCTACGACGTTTCGTGCTAGTCTGCCCGTCGCAAGGAGCGGAGGAGAAGCTGATGCAGACCGACGAGCGCGGCGGCAAATACCAGGTGACGCTGGAGGACATCGTTCATACCGGGCCCGGGACGTTGGGGGGACGGTACATGCGCATGTTCTGGCATCCGATCCTGGTGGCCAGCCAGCTGCAGCCGGGCCGGGCACTGCCCATCCGTGTCATGAGCGAGGACTTCACGCTCTATCGAGGTGAAAGCGGCAAGCCGCACCTGCTGGCGTTCCGCTGCGCGCATCGCGGCACCCAGCTCTCGACAGGCTGGGTCGAGGGCGACTGCATTCGCTGCTTCTATCACGGTTGGAAGTACGACGACACAGGCCAATGCGTGGAGCAGCCGGCCGAGGACGCCTCCTTTGCGGCTAAGATCCGCATCCGCAGCTATCCGACCGAGGAGTACCTGGGCCTCATCTTCGCCTACCTGGGTGAGGGTGACCCACCACCATTGCCGCGCTTCCCCGAAATGGAAGATGAGGGCGTGCTCGAAGTAGCCGACGTCGTCGTCTGGCCGTGCAACTTCTTCAACCGGGTGGAGAACTCGGCGGACGAGGTGCACGTGGCCTTCGTCCACGGGTCCTCGGGCTTCTCCGAGAACGGTCTCATTGCCGTACCCGAGGTGTGGGCGGAGGAAACCGAGTTCGGTTTCACCAAGCACGGGCGGCGGCCCAACAGCCCGGCGCGAGTGTCGCACTTCCACATGCCGAACACCAACTTCATCAAGGGCTCGCCCAACGAGAACGGCTCGGGCTGGGTCGAGCATCTGTCGTGGCGCGTGCCGGTGGATGACGAGACCTGCGCCAGCTACACCATGACCCTGACCCACGTCACCGGCCAAGCCGCCGAGGACTATCGGCAGCAGCGGGCGGCGCGCCTGGCAAGTGTCGACGCCAACGCCAGCGCGGCCAACCTGGGGCCCAAGGTGCTGGCCGGCGATCTGCGCATCGAGGACATCGAGGAGCGGACGTTCATCGTCAACGTGCAGGACTACGTAGCGCAGCTCGGCCAGGGCGCCATCGCCGACCGCACCCACGAGCGGCTCGGCCGATCCGACGCCGTCGTGATCCTGATGCGCAAGCTCTGGCTGCGCGAGCTCCAAAAGCTCGCCGACGGCCAGCCCATCAAGCGCTGGCACCGCTCCGGCCGAGTAGAGGTTACCGCCGGGGTGTAGTCGAGGCTCGCACTCTCAGGGAGCAACCGCGCGAGTGCAGCAACCGAAGCGGGCGCAGCGCGGGGCCTTGCGCCCCGAGATCACAGCTCGAAGAGGTGCTGCGGGCGGGTGCCCAGGCGCTCGGCGCCGTGCTTGCGGACGACGACGCTTTCGCCCCAGCTGCCGTAGTCGGGGCGGCCGTCCACGCCGGTATTGGGCTTGAGGATGAAGGAGCAGCCTTCCTTGATCTCCAGGCTGCGCATCTCCGGGGTGACCAGGCTGGTGACCAGTGGCCCATCGTCGCCTAGGCCACGGCCGTGCATGAGCAGGCGCGTCTCGGCCCGGCCGTTGATGCCTGTCAGATGCGCCGCCTCCCACACTTCGCCCACGGTAACGCCCGGGCGCAGCGCCTCGAACGCGCGATTGAACGACTCCCAGGTGAGCTGCAGGCCGTCCTTCAAGTCTTGATGGGCAGGCCCGATCGAGAACGTCTGGTCGAGCTGGGCGATATACCCTCCCCAGCGGCCCTCCACTTCCATCGACAGCACGTCGCCGGTTTGCAGCGTACGGAAGGTGGGCTGCTCGACGCGGTGGTAGGTCCTCCCGAGCGGCCCGCTGATCCAGCCGAACATCGGCTGGAAGCTGCCACCCGCGTCGGCGTTGGCGAACATCATCTGGGCGAACACGTGGCGCTCCCGCACGCCGGCGCGGGCATGCTGGATCACGGCCTCGATGGTGCGCTCGGCAACGGCCGCCCCTTTGCGAATGAAGTCGATCTCTTCTTCGCTTTTCTGGTAGCGGGCTTCGCCGAGCACGTCGGTTGCCGTCACCACCCGAGCATTGGGAAAGGCGCTTTTGACGATCTCAACCGATTGCCAGTTGACCTCCCCCTCGGTCTCGCGCACGTGGCCCAGAAGCGACGAGGTAAGCCCAGCCACGCCGATGGTCCCGCGCTCGAAACCCAGCTCGCGCAGGCGGGCTGCAACCGTCTGGCCGCCGGTGCCCCGGCGCGCCGCCCGGACGCCATTGAGCCAGCTGGACGACGGCCAGATGCCGCCTCGGGAATGCCAGGCGGTCACCTCACCTTCCAGCGGGAAGACGACGGTGGTCTCGTCGGAGTTCTCGCCCAGCTGGGACAGGTAGCGCGCGTCGGCCTGGCCCCGGTCGTGGCTGTTGGTGCACGGCAGGCAGACGATGACGTCAATGCCGTCGCGCGCCATGAGCTCTCGCACCCGTTTCCAGCGCCGGTCGCGCTCCTCAACGGAGAACACGGCATTGCTCCACTCAGGGCTCCAGGCCGTGGGAGAGCTCATGCAGGGACGGCCAAAGCGGAATTCGCGAAGCAGGACCTCTGTCGCCCGGCGGCGAGTGTCCCGCGATTAGCGCCCACCGTCATCCAACGGGCTTGGCAGCAGCCACCTTGAGCGGGGAAACGATCATCGTCCGGGTTCGAGCATCGGTTTGGAGAGGCCGTTCCACAGGGTGTGGAACCAGCTGCGCGGCGAGCGCATCGAGGAGGAGGGTGGCCCGCTGCGGGTGCGCCAGCTCGGGGCCGCGCATACGCACCACCACCTTCACCTTGTCGCCTTCGTCAAGGAATCGCTTGATGAGCTTGACCTTGGTCTCGATGTCGTGCCCACCCACGCTCGGGCGGAAACGCACTTCCTTCAGGGTGAAGCTCTTCTGACTCTTCTTGGCCTCCCGCTGCTTCTTGGTGTACTCGAACTGAAAACGGCCAAAGTCCAGGAGCTTGCAAACGGGTGGATCAGCAGTGGGGTTGACCTCAACGAGGTCTAGCTGTCGGGACGAGGCCAGATCGAGGGCCTCACGAAGGGCCAGGACGCCAAGGGAGGCGCCGGTTTGATCGATAACTGCCACTTGATGCGCACGGATCTTGTCGTTGATTGAGGGGGCTTTGCTTATGTGGTTCTCCTCTGTGTTGTCTAACTGTCTGCTAGCGTAGCTGCCGGATTGCTCGTGATCAATCTACACCTCCGTTTGGCAGACAGTCTGGAGATAGTAGCTCGCACGACGGCTGACTGCGAATGCCGAAACAGGTCCACGCCCACGGCGTGGGAGGTTTGGGACATTGCCTCCAAGCCACCGGCTGACAATTCATACAAGCGACGGGTTACGCTTGGTTCGAGGTAAACCTACGAGATGACCCATCTGTTCAGCTTTCCGAATCCGGTCAACGAGATCTCGGCACGCATCGTGGCCGGCGGAGTGGTCATTTTAGGGCTGGCGACTATCGTTTCGCAGCAGCCATGGCTGCTGCTGGCATTGGCCTACGGGTTTGTGGCCCGCGTCCTTACGGGGCCCAAGCTCAGCCCGCTCGGGCTGCTGGCCACCCGCGTGCTGGCGCCGCGACTACCGTTTGACCCACGCTTGGTCCCAGGTCCACCCAAGCGCTTTGCCCAGGGCATCGGAGCAGCGGTAACCATCTCCGCTTCAGTGCTGCACTTTGCCTTCGGGCTCAGCGCGTGGGCCTATGCGCTCATCGTGCTGCTGGTGTGCTTCGCGCTGCTGGAATCCGTATTCGGTTTGTGCGTGGGCTGCCGGATCTTCGCGCTGCTCATGCGGCTGAACGTGATTCCCGCGGAAGTTTGTCTGGAGTGCCAGGACATCTCGATGCGGCGGCAGCCTGTCTCGACTCGATAATCGACAAGAAGCGCAACAGATATCCCTGCCGGCATGTGTCCGACCAGGCCCGCAAGACGCGTCAGCTCCTACCCGCTGTTACGCTCCTCCATTGAGGTGTGATCGAGCCAGCCTGACACCATGGCTCCCCGCCTGCTAGTCAGGCAGGGGTTGGCGGAACACGCGACCAACGCGCAGGGCACGACAGGTAAGGTATGGTTCGCTCCGACCGAATCCATGGGGCAGCCAGCTTCACCATTCTGACAAATGGTCTTGGGGGGTAGGCCAATCGCCGCGATGCACCGGACGGCAGCAGCGCATGCCAGTCCACGCCTCTTCAACGCGATCGCCGGGTCGATCCTGGCTGTGGCCATGTGGCTCATCGTCGCGGTGCCGTCGTACGCGCAAACCCCACCCGCCTGCAAGTTCATCCTCGGCTTCCAAACGCTTCATGATCTCGACCCCGCTGATACTGGCGACTGCCTCGACAATCAGGCATTTGCCTCGAATGGGGACGCGCTTCAGCACACCACCAACGGGCTGCTGGTCTGGCGTAAGGCCGACAACTGGACAGCCTTCACCAACGGCTACCGGACCTGGATCAACAGCAAATTCGGCCTGCGGCAGCGGCTGAACAGCGAGCGCTTCGAATGGGAGGGAGCTCCGGCGCTGACTTCGCAGCTGAGCCAGCAGGCCCAGCTGCCGGACGGACGCGGCTACGCCAGCTACGTCTGGGCTGGCTACGTCACCTTCCGCCAGGTGACCATGGTAAGCGGGAGCTGGGTTGTGCCCAGCGTGACCGACACGTCCAATGAGAGCGAGGGTGAGTGGGTTGGCCTCGACGACGACGCTACCTTGCTCCAGGCCGGCACCGACTCTAACCGCCAGCAGGCGTGGATCGAGCTGTTCCCCGACCCCGCCCTCTTCATCCCCAAAGCCACACTGCGAGCGAACCAGGGAGACGCATTCTCCGTGACAATCACTGCCCTCGGCGGGGGGCAGTGGTCGGTGAGGCTGCAGAACCAGACGACAGGGGACGTATACCAGGTCACGAGACAGTTCGACGGGGCGCCCAAACGGGCCGAATGCATCGAGGAAACGCCGGTCAAGGGAGCCTACGTCGACACGCCCATGCGCGCGCCCTATCCGCGCTTCAGTCCGGTTCCGTTCACTGCCTGCAGCGTGAATGCCGTGCCCATGGCTCAGCAGGATCCGATGTACACCGTCCGCGTCGATCCGAATAATGCTCCGGTCGCCGTCCCTTCGGCAATCAAGCCGGACGGCTCGTTCAGCGTCGCCAGGAGGTGACCGGCGGGCACGACGTCCGAAGGCGCTCGCTACGCATCGATATCGGCGGGCAGCCAGAGATGGAAGGTGCTGCCGCGGTCTTCACCGGGGCTCTCCGCCCATAGACGGCCGCCGTGCGACTCAATGATCTGCCGGCTCACGTACAACCCCAACCCCATTCCGGGTACGTGGCGCGACCGAGCGTTCTCCGCCCGGCCGAACAGCTCGAAGATCACGTTCGCCTGGTCGCTGGAGAAACCGATTCCGCTGTCACTGATCGAGATCTGGCAGCCGGCATCCTGTCGCATGCACCGAATGTGCACCGGCGATGCGTCAGGCGAGTATTTCAAGGCGTTTTCGAGGAGGTTGGCGAGCACCTGCCCTAGCCGCGCACGATCGCACCTGACCTCGAGCGGTGCGGCCGCGTCCACGACGAATCGAGTCCGCTCCGGCACTCCCGCCGCAACCTGCTCGACAACCTGGGACACCAGGTCGTTGATCTTCACGGATTCCAGGCTGAGGTCGAGTTGGCCGATTCGCACTCGCGATAGGTCGAACACATCCTCCAGCAGCTTCACCAGGCGCCGAACCGAGGTATCCACGTATCCGAATGCCTCGTACAGTCGATCCGCGTCGACCTCGCCGCGGCGCCGGGCTCGCTGCATCAATTCGACCGTGCCCTTGATCGCGGTGATGGGATTCTTGATCTCGTGGGACATGACCGCCAGGAAGTCATCCCGCGCTCGAACAGCGTCCTGGGCAGCCCGATGCGCCTGCCGCTCCGCCTCGTAGGCCTCGGCCACGCCGATGGCCGCGCCGGCCAGATTGGCCAGAGCGGTGGTGGCAGTCAGATCCCGTTCCTCGAACGATCGCGCATCTTTCCAATAGAACGTGATCGTGCCCGTGTTCTGCCCCCGAATAGGGAGCGGCAAAGCCAGCAGCGCCCGGATTCCCTCGCGCCGATAGTTAGCCACGTTTCCTTTCAGCGCCGGCTCCGATTCGACGTTGCCCGCCACGACCATCCAGGCAGTTTCTGTCGGAGCGCTGCTGAAGACCCCCAGGGTCTCTCGTTGATACTCCTCGGACAAGCCTGAGACCGCCTCGATGCCCCATTGTTCGGTCTCTGCCCGGTAACGCCATACGGCGTAGGCATCAGCGGCAACGAGACGGGCTGCCAGCCCCAGGATCCTGTTCAGCAGCTGCCTTTTGTCCAGCGAGGCAAGCAGCTGGGCAGAGGCCTCGGCCAACACGGCCATACGCCGGTTCATCTCCTGCTCGGCCTGTTCCGCCGCCGTTTCCGGCGTGACGTCGCGCAGCATCACCAGCGTGGCAGGCTGGCCTTCGGAGGTCACCGGAATGGCCACCACCTCGATGTCGACCACCGATCCGTCGAGACGGACGCAGCGCTCTCGTTCTCGCACCGGTTGGAGGCCGCCCTGGGCCTGGGCTTGGCGTGCGCGAGCGACGACGTCCGGGCGATCTTCCGGATGGACGAAGTCCAGCACGGCACGGCCCACCAGCTGCTCAACGTTGTGCGCACCCACCAGCTCCAGCGCGCTCGCATTGACGTAGACGAGCCGGCCGTTGCGATGGATAGCCATGGGGCTGGCAGACGCATCGACGATGAGGCGGTAGGGCTCATCGGGAGAAAACGCGGTCGAACGTCTCAGTGAACGCCGCCGGGCGAAGTCTGCCAACTTGCGCTCAGCGTAGCAAAGCCCCCTAATAGGCGGGGTCATTCGGTACTATTGATGGTGGAGGCCTCCTACCCTCCATTCCGCAACAGGCCCCTGGCGTCCTCTCCATTCGCCAGGGGCCTGTTGCTACCCAAATAGGCCTGCTCGGGGCCAGCACGGGCGCAGTGCAATAATCCTGCCCAGCTCATCAGCAGCAGGAGCAGCCCTTGCGCATCGACGTCCATGCCCACTACTACACGTCCGAATTCGCCGAACGTATGGCTCAGCTGGGGAGCAAGCGCAGCGACGTCCCGGGCGGCAAGATCTCCATCGACCAGCGGCTCGATCTCATGGGCGAAGCCGGCATCGACCTGCAGATCGTGTGCGTAGGGGCCCAGCAGCCGTACTTTCCCTCGGCCAGCCAGGCCGCCGCTGGGGCACGGTTCGCCAACGACTTCTATCGACAGCTGTGCGACACCCGCCCGGGCCGGTTCGCGGCCTTTGGCTGCGTGCCCTTACCGCACGTTGAAGAGGCTATCGTCGAGGCGGCACGCTGCCTGGATGAGCTCGGATTCCCCGGCATCAACCTAGCCTGCTCGGTGGCCGGCCAGCCCCTGGATACGCCTGCCTTCGAGCCGTTCTGGGCTGAGATGGACCGGCGCCAGGCAATCGTTTTCCTGCATCCGAACATGCACTGCGACGCGCCGATGATGGACAGCTTCGGGCTCGAAGGCGTGGCCGGCGGGTGCTTCGAAGACACTATCGCCGGGCTGAGGCTCACCTTCTCGGGAGTTGCCAGCCGCTATCCAAATTTTCGGCTGATCATCCCTCACCTTGGCGGGACGATCCCCTTCCTGTGGCAGCGCATCGAGGACTCGTTTGGGCGGAAGCGGGCCAGCGGGGACACATCCAGCCCAATCACCGAGCCGCCCACGTCGATCCTGCGGCGTTTCTATTACGACACGGTGAACAACACGCCCGCCTCGTTGGAATGCACCATCAAGGCCGTCGGGATCGACCACGTGCTCTTTGGCACGGACTTTCCCTACCTGGGCCATAAGGTCTGCTCCGATTACGTCGAGCAGTCGGACCTGCCGCCGGAGCACGTCCACGCGATCATGGAGGACAACGCCGTGCGGCTCCTCGGCCAGCGGTTAGAGCTGCCAAGCCTCCCACGCTGACAACGCAAGCGCAGGCTGGTATCAGCGAGTGGGAGCAATCGCCAAAGCCCGCAGAAAGGCTACTTCTGCGCCGCTCCTGCCAGGAACGAGTAGTCGTAGATCTGATCCTCCGTCGCCGGCTTGGGCAGCTCCATGGCCTTGGCGTCGGTCTCGATCTGGTTCTGGATGGCGCGCGGGTCGGGCCGGCCTCCATTGGTATACGACGGCTTGAGGAGGTCGAACAGCTTGCCGGAGTCGGCTTCGCTCAGACCGAACTCCTGCTCCAACACGCCCACCGTCTGCTGCCTGTCGGTGGCCGTGACTTTGGCCGCCTCTACGGCTGCGTCCACCATGTTCTGGACCAGCGCTTTGCGGTTCTTCATCAGGTCGACGGTCGTCGCCAGCCCGCTGCTCGGCGTCCAGACCTTACTGATGGTGCTGTCGATGATCGGATGGCCATCGTTCAAGAGGGGCAGGGCTTCGGACACGCCGAGGATGCCTGCCGCCACGCGATGATTCTCCACGAGCGCAGCCCGAGCGGGATCGTTTTGCACCGACACGATGGTGTAGTCGGAAGGCTGCAAACCATCGATGCTGAGCAGTGCATTGGCCATGAGGGTCGGCAGCTGCGCCGGATTGCTGCCGGCGATCTGCTTACCTTTCAGCTGACTGACCTCGGTCACACCCTTGTCACCGACGAGCAGGTATTCGGGATGGTCCTTGGCCACGAAAATGACGCGCATGGGCAGCCCCTTCTCGGCCCCCTGGATGGCGGAAGGGATGGTGCCCATGAACTCCATGTCGCCTTTGCTGAGGCCAGCCACCAGCGCGTCGGACTGGCCGACGACGAACTCCGGATCGAGCCCGTGCTTGGCGAAGATGCCCAGGTCCTTGCCGACGTAGAGGTAAAGCGAGCCTGTGCTCTTGCTCGTCACCCCCACCACCACGTGTGTCGTGCCTGAAGCCGCGGGCTTGGCAGCCGCGGATGCGCCCGACGGCTTGGCCTCTGCCGAAGCGGCCGGCTTCGCCGGCGCGGCGGATGCCACGGCGCTCGCGGAGGCCGAAGGGCTGGCGGGCGCGGCGGCCGACGAGCCACAAGCCGCCAGCAATATCACTGAAGCTGCGCAGGCTGGGAGTAAGAACAGTCGATTGCTCAGGCGCATGGTCATCTCCGAAATTGGTTATTGATCGAGCTTGCGGTCGGCGGCGCTCTGGATGAAGGAGGTGTCGATCATCTTGGACAGATCGACCTCGGCAACCTTGGGATTCGCCTTGGAAAGCTCATCCACGCCAGGCTTGAAGAGCTCGACCTTGGGGAACGGCAGGCTCGGCGTGTCCGGGCGGTAGTAGTCGTAGATAGTGTTCAACACACTGTCGGTCTCATCGGGGAAGTACTTCTTGAGAATCGACAGCGAGAAGGCCCTATCGTTTCGGTTGCGAGCAATCGCCTGCACCAGGGAGTCCATGAACTTCTGCACGGTGGCGCGATTGGCGTTGACGTAGCCACGATCGAGGATGAGCGACGCATTGGCCGAAGGCAGGTTCATGGGCGTGAGGTCGGCCAGCGCGTGAAAGCCCTGCGCCTCCAGCTTGAGCGAGCCGGGTGGCTCCTGCAAGGTGCCCTGCACGGCTCCGCTCAGCAGCGCGGCGGTGCGAGAGGCGTTATCCCCCGTAGCGACGAAGGTGACGTCCTTTTGCCAATCGACGCCCAGCCTGGTCAGCGCCAGCCGGCTAGCTATCGAGTCAGTGCCGGTGAGGTTGCTGACGGCCAGCTTCTTGCCCTTGAGCTGATCGGGCGTCTTGATGTCGGCCGGAACTTCCAGCAGGTAGCTGTAGGCCGGATGAATAGTGGCCAGGACCACGAGATCGGCGCCGCTGGCGTTGGCGTTCACCGCGTTGGTGCCATCGGTCCAGGCGACGTTCAGCTGCCCTGCCATGAGAGCGCTGACCGTGGCCGAGCTGCTGGTCGTCGACGACAGGGAGGTCACGTCCAGCCCGTTGTTACGGAAGTACCCGCCGTCGAGCGCGATCCACAACGGCTGGATGCCCCCGCTGACGCCAATGTTGGAAATCGTGACGCGTGTCAGCTGCCCGGAGGCGGCCGGCTTCGCCGCGGACGCTGAGGCGCCACCTTCAGGCTTCGCGGCGGCAGAGGCCGAGCCCGCCGATTTCGCGGCGGCCGAAGCCGGAGCGGCGGCTTGCACGCTGGCAGCGCTTGCCGAGGGAGCGGGCGTGCTGGCGGGGGCAGCGCTGCCGCAGGCGGCCAGCGCCAGCGAGGCCAGGCAGAGCAGCGCGACGTACGTAGGTTTCACGGACCACCTCCGCAACGTGGAATGTTGCGGACGAGCATAGGCCCGATAGAACCGGGCGTCAAGGAAAGCGCCGGCAGCTAGCCTTCCAGCTCCTCTCGGTAGATGTCCAGCGCTTCCATAGCGGGTCGGTCGGTCATCGAAAACAGGATGGCATCCTCACCGGAAGCGTTCTCGTGCTTGTGCAGGCTCCATGGCGGGACGACGAAGATGTCTCCCTGCGTCCATTCGAAGCGCTGCCCGTCGATGATCGTCACGCCTTGGCCTCGAAAAGCCTGGAAGATGGTGGTGCAGGTATGGCGGTGGGCCTTGCCCGAGAAGCGCGAACGAAGCAGCTGCAGGTCGCACGCGAAGGTGGGCAGGGTGGGCCCACCCGTCAGGGGATGGCTGTAGGTGAGATGGATGCCGTCGCAGGCGGACTCCAGCTCGGCTGCCCTCAGCGCCTCGATGGTCGAGAGCGTATCGGCCCAGGCGTAGCGGAAGGGCGGCGTCTTGTGCTCCGGCTTGATCCAGGCGGGCCTGACATGGCCCATGGTCTTGCCGGCGAATCCCGCCGGCTTGTCCATCGGCTGGCGGTCGTGGTGAAACGGCTCTTGGAACAGCTTGGCAATGCCCACCAGCCGGATATCCAGACCGTCGAGCCATACCACCGGCTGCGAGCCGTCGTTGTAGTGGTCGTGCCAGGTCCAGTTGGGCGTGGTGATCAGGTCGCCTTCTTCCATCGGAATGGGCTCGCCTTCGACCACCGTGAAGGCGTCCTTGCTGCCCTTCACCACGAAGCGAACCGCGGCCGCGTTGTGGCGATGCGCCGTTGCCACCTCACCCGGCATGACGCACTGCACAGACATATGGATGGTGTTGCTCATGCGGTCGCCCAAGCTCGGGTTTCGCAGCTGGATGGTCCGGCGGGCCGTGTCGCTCATAGGCACCACCTCGGTGGCCTTGATGAGGGCGGCATAGACCTCGGACCACTTCCACAGCCAGGGCTTCATCTCAGCGGGGCGCGGCATCCCCAGCCAGTGGCCGCTCAGGTTGTGCTCGGCCAGCCATTCGTTCAGTTGGGTGACGTTGCCAATCGAGTCGATCATCTGCTCATCCCTACGCCTCGTTCTACGCGCCGCGGGTGCGCATTGCTCGCGCTGACGGCGGTCGCTGCGATATCGTGTTGGCGTGCGCGACCAGTAGGCGTAGGATAAACGAGAACCACTCAGGGAGGGCATACATGCTCAGTCAGGCAGAGAACGATTTCCTCACGCGGGTAGGACCGGGCCAGCCGGCGGGCGAGTTGCTGCGGCGCTACTGGATGCCCATCGCCATGGCCCAGGAGCTCACGCCCGAGCAG